>Ga0209121_10004244_pt1 | contig 13450 bp, 9 predicted proteins | sample Cruoilmetagenom3_FD_187292 | JGI IMG/M metagenome (GOLD analysis project Ga0209121, IMG submission 187292) | Oil polluted marine microbial communities from Coal Oil Point, Santa Barbara, California, USA - Sample 3 (SPAdes) (version 2) | ecosystem: Environmental > Aquatic > Marine > Oil seeps ... | reverse complement strand
TTCCTTTTTTATTTTTATAAGAACCATAATTCAAGCTAACATCTAACGAGTTCTTTATAACATCTTTAGTTACAATATTTATGGCACCTGTAAATGCGTTTTGTCCATAAATACGCGCTGCAGATCCTTTAATTATCTCAATTCTTTCAATATTTTCTAAAGATAAAATTGCATTCATCGAATGATGACCTGTTTGAACATCATCCATTTTAACTCCATCAATAAGAACAAGTGTTTGATCAAAATTACCACCTCTAATATATAAATCTGATTGCATCCCATCAATTCCTCTTCTTCTTACATCTACTCCAACTATATTTTGCAATAAATCGGCTACATTAGTGGCAGATGAATTAACGATATCCTTTGAAGTTATTAGAGTAATAGATCTTGACGTTTTAGAAAAAGGCAACGTTATTCTATTTGATGTTATTGATACTTCTTTTAATTTGATTGTATCATTACTCTTTTGTGCCTTAATTGAAGTACTTACACATAAAAGTAAAATAAATAGTTTTTGAATGGTATTCATTATATTAATAATCTAAATTAACAAGGCGCAAATCTATAAATAAGATTCAACGAAGCATACATTTTTAACAAAAAAAATCCGAACAATTGTTCGGATTTTTTTTGTTTACGCTTCTCCAGTTGGCCCAAAATTCATTGGAATTGGTGGGTGGTCATAATCTTTAATTTCACCATGATTTTTCTCAAATCTTTTAACATTTTCAGCTAATGCTTTTGCCAATCGCTTTGCATGTTGAGGCGTTAAAATTATTCTAGATTTCACCTTGGCTTTTGGTTGCCCAGGCATAACACTAATAAAATCAACTATAAACTCTGAAACTGAATGATTAATAATTGCTAAGTTAGCATAAGTGCCTTCAGCCATTTTATCATCTAGCTCTATATTTATTTGTCCTTCTTTTTTAGATTTTTGATCACTCATAATTATAATTTTGATTCCATTTCTTCTTTAGAACCTACAATAATATTATCGTATTCTCGCATACCTGTACCTGCTGGAATTCGTTTTCCAACAATTACATTTTCTTTCAATCCTTCTAAGTAATCAACTTTACCACTTACAGCAGCTTCATTTAATACTTTAGTTGTTTCTTGGAATGATGCCGCAGAAATAAATGACTTAGTTTGTAACGAAGCTCTTGTTATTCCTTGCAAAATTTGTTCAGCTGTTGCTGGTTTTGCATCTCTTGCTTCAACTAAGTTTTTATCTTCCCTACGTAAAATAGAGTTTTCATCGCGCAATTGACGAGAAGTAACTATTTGTCCCTCTTTTAAATTTTCAGAATCTCCGGCTAATTCAACAACTTTCATTCCATAAATTTTATCATTTTCTTCAATAAAATCATTCTTATGAATCAATTGATTTTCAAGGAATAACGTATCACCTGAATCAATAATTTTAACTTTACGCATCATTTGACGTACAACAACTTCAAAATGCTTATCGTTAATTTTTACACCTTGTAATCTATAAACTTCTTGTATTTCATTCACTAAATATTCTTGAACTTTTCCAGGTCCTTCAATATTTAAAATATCATTTGGTGTAACTGCACCTTCAGAAAGAGGCATACCTGCTTTAATAAAATCGTTTTCTTGAACTAAGATTTGATTAGAAAGTTTAATTAAATACTTTGTAACTTCCCCTAGCTTAGATTCAACAATTATCTCACGATTACCACGTTTAATTTTTCCAAAAGAAACAACACCATCAATTTGAGAAACAACTGCAGGGTTAGAAGGGTTACGTGCTTCAAATAACTCAGTTACACGTGGTAAACCACCTGTAATATCTCCAGATCTTCCAGATTTACGAGGTATTTTCACAATAATTTTACCTGAAGGTATTTTTTCTCCATCTTCAACAATTAAATGCGCTCCTACAGGTAAGTTATAAGATCTAATAACATTTTCATTATCATCCATCACCAATAATGTTGGAATTGTTTTTTTGTTTTTAGATTCAATAATTACCTTTTCTTGGAAACCTGTTTGTTCATCAATTTCAACAAGGTAGTTTACACCAACTTCAATGTTCTCAAACTTAATTGTTCCTGCAAATTCAGAAATAATTACACCATTAAATGGATCCCATTTACAAACTTCATCTCCTTTTTTAAGTTTTTGACCGTTCTTAACAAATATGGTTGAGCCATAAGGTATATTATTTGTACTTAAAGTTAATCCTGTTTTATCATCAACAACTTTTAGTTCAGATGTTCTTGAAATTACAATATTAATATCTTTCCCGTCAGTATCTTTTCCTTTAACAGTTCTTAAATCATCAATCACTGCTTTACCAGCAAATTTAGTTTCTAAATTGTTATTTTCTGAAATATTACCTGCAACACCACCAACGTGGAATGTTCTTAATGTAAGCTGAGTTCCTGGTTCACCAATTGATTGTGCTGCAATAACACCAACAGCTTCACCTTTTTGAACCATTTTTCTAGTAGATAAACTATGTCCATAGCATTTTGCACAAATACCTTTCTTAGCTTCACAAGTTAATGCTGAACGTACTTCTACACCATTTACAGGTGAGTTTTCAATTCTTTTTGCTATTTCTGTAGAAATTTCTTCTCCTGCTGATACTAATAATTCATCCGTAAGTGGATTAACAACATCGTGTAAAGACACACGCCCATCAATTCTTTCACTTAAAGTTTCAACAATCTCATCATTTTTCTTAAGCGGTTCTATATTTAAACCTCTTAGTGTTCCACAATCAACTTCGTTTATAATTACATCTTGAGAAACATCAACTAAACGACGTGTTAAATAACCTGCATCGGCAGTTTTTAATGCTGTATCGGCTAAACCTTTACGAGCACCGTGTGTTGATATAAAATATTCTAAAATTGATAATCCTTCTTTAAAGTTTGATAAAATTGGATTTTCAATAATTTCTCCACCACCTGCTGTAGACTTTTTAGGTTTTGCCATTAATCCACGCATACCTGTTAACTGGCGAATTTGTTCTTTTGAACCCCTTGCCCCAGAATCTAGCATCATAAATACAGAGTTAAATCCTTGTTGATCTTCTCGTAAACGTTTCATTGAAAGCTCTGTTAAACGATTGTTTGTTGAACCCCAAATGTCAATTACTTGATTATAACGCTCTTTATTAGTTAACATACCCATATTATAGTTAGCCATAATATTGTCAACTTGTGCATTTGCATCAGAAATCATTGTATGCTTTTCTGGTGGAATAATAATATCACCTAAACTAAATGATAAACCTCCTTGGAATGCAAATTTGTATCCCATTCCTTTCATATCATCTAAGAACTTACCTGTAGTTGGCACATCGGTAACTTTTAATATCTCACCAATAATATCTCTTAACGATTTTTTATTTAGTACTTCGTTAACGTAACCTGCTGCTTCTGGTACAACTTCATTAAATAATACTCTACCAACAGTCGTTTCAATTATTTGATTTACAAGTTCTCCTTCTTTATTAAAGTCTTTTGTTCTAACTTTAATACTTGCATTTAAATCAACCGCTTTTTCATTAAAAGCAATTGTAACTTCTTTAGGTGAGTAAAAAGTTAATCCTTCTCCTTTAATTGGGTATTCTGGAGTTGATTTTCTTTCTTTAGTCATATAATATAACCCTAATACCATATCCTGTGAAGGTACAGTAACTGGTGCTCCATTTGCTGGATTTAAGATACTATGTGATGCTAGCATTAATAACTGACACTCTAAAATAGCTTCAGGTCCTAATGGTAAATGAACCGCCATTTGATCTCCATCAAAATCGGCATTAAAGGCCGTACATACTAATGGGTGTAATTGAATTGCTTTTCCTTCAATTAATTTTGGTTGGAACGCTTGAATACCTAAACGGTGAAGTGTAGGTGCACGGTTTAACATTACAGGATGTCCTTTTAAAACATTCTCTAAAATATCCCATACAACTGGCTCTCTTTTATCTATAATTTTCTTTGCAGATTTTACTGTTTTAACAATTCCTCTTTCAATTAATTTTCTAATTACAAAAGGTTTGTACAATTCAGCTGCCATATCTTTTGGCAATCCACATTCGTATAATTTTAATTCTGGTCCAACAACAATTACAGAACGTGCAGAATAATCAACACGCTTACCAAGTAAGTTTTGACGGAAACGCCCTTGCTTACCTTTTAATGAATCTGATAATGATTTTAATGGACGATTAGATTCCGTTTTTACTGCTGAAGATTTACGTGTATTATCAAATAATGAATCTACTGATTCTTGTAACATACGTTTTTCATTACGTAAAATAACTTCAGGAGCTTTAATTTCAACTAATCTTTTTAAACGATTGTTACGTATAATTACTCTACGGTATAAATCATTTAAATCTGATGTTGCAAACCTACCACCATCTAATGGTACTAATGGACGTAATTCTGGTGGAGTCACCGGAATTACTTTCATTATCATCCACTCAGGGCGGTTTTCTCTATTTTTGTTTGCATCTCTAAATGCTTCTACAACATTTAATCTTTTTAAGGCTTCCGTTTTACGCTGCTTTGAAGTCTCTGTATTCGCTTTATGACGTAATTCATAAGACAATTCATCTAAATCAATACGGTTGAATAAATCAATTAAACAAGCGGCACCCATTTTAGCAATAAACTTATCTGGGTCATTGTCATCTAAATATTGATTTTCAACTGGGAAACTTTCAAGAATATCTAAATATTCTTCTTCTGTTAAGAAATCCATTTTTTGCAATGGTTCTCCTTCTGCATTTTTAGCTCCAGCCGGTTGAATTACTACATAACGTTCGTAGTAAATAATCATATCTAACTTTTTTGATGGTAAACCTAAAAGGTATCCCATTTTGTTAGGTAATGATTTAAAATACCAAATATGAGCAACTGGTACAACTAAATTAATGTGCCCTACTCTGTCTCTACGAACTTTTTTCTCAGTTACTTCAACACCACAGCGGTCACAAACAATTCCTTTATAACGAATTCTTTTGTACTTCCCACAAGCACATTCATAATCTTTTATTGGGCCAAAAATACGTTCACAAAACAATCCATCTCTTTCAGGTTTGTGTGTACGGTAATTAATGGTTTCTGGTTTTAATACTTCTCCTTTTGATTTCTCAAGAATTGCTTCTGGAGATGATAAACCAATTGAAATTTTATTAAACTTTTTTACAGTGTATTTCTCGTTTTTTCTTGCCATAATACTAATGATGGATTCGAATTTTAAATATGTAAAAATATAAGTAGTTAGGAGGTTTTATCCTCCTAACTATTTTTTAGTTGTTACTCCTCTAATCTAACGTCTAATCCAAGACCTTTAAGCTCGTGCATTAATACATTAAATGATTCTGGTAATCCAGGTTCTGGCATTGGATCTCCTTTTACAATAGCCTCATATGTTTTAGCTCTACCTAAAACATCATCAGATTTTACTGTTAAGATTTCACGTAAAGTGCTTGATGCTCCATATGCTTCAAGTGCCCAAACTTCCATCTCTCCAAAACGCTGACCTCCAAACTGAGCTTTACCACCAAGTGGTTGCTGAGTAATAAGAGAATAAGGACCTATAGAACGTGCGTGCATTTTATCATCAATCATATGACCTAACTTAATCATATAAATAACACCTACTGTTGCCTTTTGATCAAAACGTTGTCCTGTTCCACCATCATATAAATACGTATGACCATATTGAGGTACACCAGCTTCATTTGTAATCTTATTGATTTCTTCAATACTTGCTCCATCAAAAATTGGTGTAGCATACTTTGTATCTAATTTTTGACCAGCCCATCCAAGAACTGTTTCATAAATTTGACCAATATTCATACGTGATGGTACACCTAGTGGGTTTAATACAATATCAACCGGAGTTCCATCTTCTAAGAAAGGCATATCTTCTTGACGAACAATACGAGCAACAATACCTTTGTTACCATGACGTCCTGCCATTTTATCACCTACTTTTAATTTACGCTTTTTAGCAATATAAACTTTTGCTAATTTTAAAATTCCTGCTGGTAATTCATCACCAACTGAAACCGTAAATTTCTCACGACGCAAACCTCCTTGTAAATCATTAACTTTAATTTTATAGTTGTGTATTAATTCAACTACAAGCTTATTAATATGACTATCAGTAGTCCAAGTGCCTTTTGTTAAATAAGCAAAATCTGGTACTGAATTTAACATTTTTAAAGTAAACTTTTTACCTTTTTGAAGTATTTCTTCACCTAAATCGTTTAATACACCTTGAGAGGTTTTACCACTAATTAGTGTAAATAGTTTATCCGTTAATATTGAACGTAAATCTTCAAATTTAGCAGCATATTTACTTTCTAAGTTAGCAATACTAATTTTGTCTTGCGCTCTTTTAGATTTATCTTTTACTGCACGTTCAAATAATTTTTTATCAATAACTACACCTCTTAATGAAGGTGAAGCTTTTAAAGATGCATCTTTTACATCACCTGCCTTATCACCAAAAATAGCTCTTAGTAATTTTTCTTCAGGTGTTGGATCAGATTCTCCTTTAGGCGTAATTTTACCAATTAGAATATCTCCAGGTTTTACTTCTGCACCAATACGAATCATTCCATTTTCATCTAAATCTTTCGTTGCTTCCTCAGAAACATTTGGAATATCGTTTGTTAATTCTTCAGCACCTAATTTAGTATCTCTAACATCCATTGAATATTCATCAATATGGATAGAAGTAAAAATATCTTCTTTTACAACTTTTTCTGAAATTACAATGGCATCCTCAAAGTTATACCCTTTCCAAGGCATAAAGGCTACTTTCATATTTCTACCAAGTGCTAGCTCACCTTTTTGTGTAGCATAACCTTCACAAAGTACTTGCCCCTCTTCAACTCTATCACCTTTTTGAACAATTGGTTTTAAGTTAATTGAAGTCCCTTGGTTAGTTTTTCTAAACTTAATTAAGTTGTATGTTTTGTTGTCTCCATCAAAACTTACCATACGATCTTCATCTGTTTTATCGTACTTAATTTCAATTGTATTTGCATCAACATATTCAACTACACCAGCACCTTCAGCATTCATTAAAATACGTGAATCTTTAGCTACTCTACGTTCTAAACCAGTTCCAACAATTGGAGATTCCGGTCTTAATAATGGAACAGCCTGACGCATCATATTCGATCCCATCAATGCACGGTTGGCATCATCATGCTCCAAGAATGGAATTAACGATGCTGATATTGAAGCTATTTGGTTAGGAGCAACATCCATAAAGTTAACTTTTGTTGGCTCAACAACTGGATAATCAGCTTCTTCACGAACAATAACTTTGTCTGCTACAAATTTACCGCTTTCATCTAAAGGAAGATTTGACTGTGCAAACTTCATTCCTTCTTCTTCTTCTGCACTTAAATATCTTGGTGCTTCAGTAATATTTACATTACCTTCTGTCACTTCTCTATAAGGAGTTTCTATAAATCCAAGGTTATTCACTTTTGCAAAAACTGCTAGAGATGAAATTAAACCAATATTTGGTCCCTCAGGTGTTTCAATTGGGCATAAACGACCGTAATGAGTATAGTGAACATCACGAACCTCAAAACCTGCTCTTTCTCTAGATAAACCTCCAGGTCCAAGTGCTGATAACCTTCTTTTATGTGTAATCTCTGCTAATGGATTTGTTTGATCCATAAATTGAGATAATTGGTTTGTTCCAAAAAATGAGTTGATAACCGATGACAATGTTTTTGCATTAATTAAATCAATTGGTGTAAACACCTCATTGTCACGTACATTCATACGTTCACGAATGGTACGAGCCATACGAGATAAACCAACACCAAACTGACTTGCTAATTGCTCACCAACTGTACGTACACGACGGTTAGATAAGTGATCAATATCATCAACTTCAGCTTTAGAATTTACTAATTTTATCAAGTTTTTGATAATAGTAATAATATCTAATTTTGTTAGAACTTTCTGATTAATATCTTCATTTAGTCCTAACTTTTTATTCATTCTATAACGACCAACTTCACCTAAGTTGTAACGTTGTTCAGAGAAGAATAATTTATCTATAATACCTTTTGCAGTTTCAAAATCTGGCGGTTCAGCATTACGTAATTGTCTATAAATATGCTCAACAGCTTCTTTTTCTGAATTTGTTGGATCTTTTTGTAGCGTATTATGAATAATTGCATAATCAGCCATTTCATTATCTTCTTTATGAAGTAAAATGGTTTTTGAGCCTGATTCAATTATTTCTTCAATTTGCTCTTTCTCTAAAATTGTATCTCTATCTAATACAATTTCATTTCTTTCAATAGAAACAACTTCTCCTGTATCTTCATCAACAAAATCTTCAAACCATGTTTTTAATACACGTGCAGCTAATTTTCTACCTAAAACTTTTTTAAGACCACTTTTTGAAACTTTAACTTCTTCTGCAAGGTCAAAAATTTCAAGAATATCTTTATCTCTTTCATAACCAATTGCTCTAAACAATGTAGTTACTGGTAATTTTTTCTTTCTATCAATATAAGCATACATTACTTGATTGATATCTGTTGCAAACTCGATCCAAGAACCTTTAAAAGGAATTACTCTTGCTGAATATAATTTTGTTCCGTTTGCGTGGAATGACTGTCCAAAGAAAACTCCTGGTGAACGGTGTAATTGAGAAACTACAACTCTTTCTGCTCCATTGATACAAAAAGTACCACTATGAGTCATGTAAGGAATTGTGCCAAGATAAACATCTTGCACTATTGTCTCAAAATCTTCATGTTCAGGATCTGTACAGTATAATTTTAATCGTGCTTTTAAAGGCACACAATAAGTTAAACCTCTTTCAATACATTCTTGAATTGAATATCTAGGAGGATCTACAAAGTAGTCGATAAACTCTAACACAAAATTGTTTCGAGTATCAGTAATTGGGAAGTTATCAAGGAAGGTTTTATATAATCCTTCGGTACTTCGTTCGTCAGCTTTGGTTTTTAATTGGAAAAAATCTTGAAATGATTTTACTTGAATATCTAGAAAATCTGGATATTCCATTACCAATTTTGCTGATGCAAAGTTTATTCTTTCGGTGAATTGTTTAGTGGCCAATGTACAATACTTTAGGTTAAAAAAACTATTAAAATATAAGAACGAATATATACGCAAAATGGTTTAGGTCTAAGGATATACCCAAGACCTAAACCTTAAATTGTTTTAGCTGTTAAAGCTTACTTAAGTTCAACCTCTGCTCCTGCTTCTTCTAATGATGCTTTTAAGCCTTCTGCTTCATCTTTAGATATACCTTCTTTAATTGGTGCTGGTGCGCTATCTACAATACCTTTAGCTTCTTTTAATCCTAAACCAGTTAATTCTTTAACTAATTTAACAACTGCTAATTTAGATTGACCTGCTGCTTTTAAAATTACATCAAATTCTGATTGTTCTGCTGCTGCTGCGTCTCCACCTGCTGCAGGACCTGCCATAGCAACTGCTGCTGCTGCTGGCTCAATACCATATTCGTCTTTTAAAATATCAGCTAACTCATTTACTTCTTTTACTGTTAAGTTAACAAGTTGTTCTGCGAAATCTTTTAAATCTGCCATTTCTCTTTGTTTAAATTTTTATTATTTAGTTTATTAGTGCACTTATTTATTTTTCTGATAAAGTTTTCAGAATTCCTGATAATTTATTACCTCCAGATTGTAATGCTGAAACAACATTTTTAGCTGGTGATTGTAATAATGAAATAATATCGCCAATAAGTTCTTCTTTAGATTTTATGTTTACTAACATTTCTAATTGGTCATCACCAACATAAATTGCTTCTTCAACATAAGCTCCTTTTAATACTGGCTTATCAGATTTTTTTCTAAATTCTTTAATAACTTTTGCAGGAGCATTTCCTGTATCAGAAAACATTAAAGAAGTATTTCCTTTTAATACTTCTGGTAATTCTCCAAAGTCTTTATCAGACTTTTCCATTGCTTTTTCTAACAATGTATTTTTAACAACCGCTAATTTTATGTTTGCTTTAAAACAAGCTCTACGCAAATTAGACGTATCTAAAGCATTTAATCCTGAGATATCTGCTAAATAGATAATGTTACCTTCAGTTAACTTTGTTGTTAAAACGTCTATTACTTGTGATTTTTCTTCTCTCGTCATAATTTTAGATCTAACTTAATTAAACTGATTTAATATCTATGCTTATTCCAGGACTCATAGTACTAGATAAGTAAATAGATTTAACATACGTTCCTTTTGCTGCAGTAGGTTTTAACTTTAATATAGTTTGAACCAATTCTTCTGCATTTTCATAAATTTTATCAGCGTCAAATGATGCTTTTGCTATTGCAGCATGAATAATACCGGTTTTATCAACTTTAAAATCAATTTTACCAGCTTTAACTTCTTTTACTGCTTTTGAAACATCCATAGTTACTGTACCTGTTTTTGGGTTAGGCATTAAACCTCTTGGTCCTAAAACGCGACCTAAAGGACCTAATTTTCCCATAACGCTTGGCATAGTAATTATTACATCAACATCTGTCCAACCTGCTTTAATTTTTGCAAGGTATTCATCTAATCCAACATAATCAGCACCAGCTTCTTTTGCATCTGCTTCTTTATCTGGAGTTACTAATGCTAAAACTTTAATGTCTTTACCAGTTCCATGAGGTAATGTAACCACCCCTCTAACCATTTGATTTGCTTTACGAGGATCTACTCCTAATCTAACAGCTAAATCAATAGATGCATCAAAATTTACAGAAGTAATTTCTTTTACTAAAGCAGAAGCATCTTTTAATGAATAAGATTGAGTTTTATCAACCTTACCATATGCCTCTTTTTGCTTTTTAGTTAATTTTGCCATTTTTAAATAACTGTTTTATTGTTTAATTGGAGCTTTTCCACTTACTTTAATACCCATTGAACGTGCTGTTCCTGCCATCATTAACATAGCCGACTCAACAGTAAATGCATTTAAATCTACCATTTTATCTTCAGCAATAACTTTCAATTGATCCCAAGTAACTGTTGCTACTTTTTGTCTATTAGGTTCTGGTGAACCTTTTTTTACTTTCGCTGCTTCTAAAATTTGTACTGCAGCTGGTGGAGTTTTAACAACAAACTCAAATGATTTATCCTTATAAACAGTAATTGCTACAGGTAAAACTTTTCCTTGTTTGTCTTGAGTTCTAGCATTAAATTGCTTACAGAACTCCATTATATTAACTCCGGCAGCACCTAAAGCAGGTCCAACTGGTGGTGATGGGTTTGCCGCACCTCCACGAACTTGTAATTTTACTACTTTGCTTACTTCTTTTGCCATTTTTAAATCTTAAATTAGATAGTACATATTTAGTTGGAAGCTATTATGTAATATCATAAATTATTGTAACAATTATGAAATTTTATCTACTTGCATATAACTTAATTCTAATGGTGTTTTTCTTCCAAAAATCTTAACCATTACTTCTAGTTTACGCTTTTCTTCATTTATTTTTTCAATAGTACCATCAAAACCATTAAATGGACCATCAATTACTTTTACAGTTTCTCCAATAACGTATGGTATAGCTACATTATCATTTTGAACTGATAATTCATCAACTTTACCAAGCATACGATTTATTTCAGATTTTCTCATAGGAACAGGTTCTCCACCTTTTACTTCCCCTAAAAAACCTATAACACCTGTTATTGATTTAATAATATGAGGTAATTCCCCGCTTAAATTAGCTTCAATCATTATATACCCAGGAAAATATACACGTTCTTTATGTACTTTTTTTCCATTACGTATTTGTATTACTTTTTCTGTAGGTACTAATACACTATCTACATAATCAGTCATACCTAAGCGAGCAATTTCATTTTCAATATAAGTTTTCACTTTATTTTCTTGCCCTCCTATAGCTCTAACAACGTACCATTTTTTCACAGAATCAGTCATAATAAATTTTAGTAATTAAAATAATTTAAAATATTCTCCTAAACCTGTTTGAAATGCTTTATCTACTAAAAATACTGCTAAAGCAAATAAAATTGTAAATACAGCAACAACAACAGTAGATTTTTGAGCTTCTTCCCAAGAAATCCATGATACTTTATTACGTAATTCCTCGAAAGAGTCCTTTATATAATTAACTAAATTCATTTCTTTATATTTTGCACGGGTGGAGAGACTCGAACTCCCGACACCTGGTTTTGGAGACCAGTGCTCTACCAACTGAGCTACACCCGTAAACATAAGGTGCCCCTCTTAAAAGAAGCACCCTATAGTTACTATTTTACTAGGTGTATATTAGTCTAACATTTCTGTTACCTGACCCGCACCTACTGTTCTACCACCTTCACGGATTGCAAAACGTAAACCTACGTTTAATGCAATTGGTTGGTGTAATTCAACAGTAATTGTTAAGTTATCACCTGGCATTACCATTTCAACTCCATCAGGTAAGTTAATAGTACCTGTTACGTCAGTTGTACGTACGTAAAACTGTGGACGGTAGTTGTTATGGAATGGTGTGTGACGACCACCTTCTTCTTTTTTAAGGATATAAACCTCAGCTTTAAATTTAGCATGTGGAGTTACAGATTTTGGCTTACAAATTACCATACCTCTACTAATATCCTCTTTTGCTATACCTCTTAATAAAATACCTACGTTATCTCCTGCTTCACCTCTATCTAATATTTTACGGAACATTTCAACTCCAGTAACTGTAGAAGTTAATTTTTCAGCTCCCATACCAATAATATCAACAGCATCACCCGTGTTAGCTACACCAGTTTCAATACGACCAGTTGCAACAGTTCCACGACCAGTAATTGAGAATACATCTTCAATTGGCATTAAGAAATCTTTATCAACATCACGCTTTGGTAACTCAATCCAAGTATCAACAGCATCCATTAACTCCATAATTTTCTCAGTCCATTTAGGCTCTAAATTTAAAGCTCCTAATGCAGACCCCATAATTACAGGAGTGTTATCACCATCATAATCGTAGAAAGATAATAAATCTCTAATTTCCATTTCTACTAACTCTAATAGTTCTTCATCATCAACCATATCCACTTTATTCATGAATACAACTAATCTAGGAATACCTACCTGACGACCTAATAAGATATGCTCTCTTGTTTGAGGCATTGGTCCATCAGTTGCAGCTACTACTATAATTGCACCATCCATTTGTGCAGCACCAGTTACCATGTTCTTTACGTAATCGGCGTGACCTGGACAGTCAACGTGAGCGTAGTGACGATTAGCAGTTTGATACTCAACGTGAGCAGTATTAATTGTAATACCTCTTTCTTTTTCTTCAGGTGCGTTATCGATTTGATCGAAATCTTTTACTTCAGAAAGTCCTTTCTCTGCTAATACAACAGTAATAGCAGCTGTTAAGGTTGTTTTACCGTGA
>Ga0209121_10004243_pt1 | contig 13451 bp, 17 predicted proteins | sample Cruoilmetagenom3_FD_187292 | JGI IMG/M metagenome (GOLD analysis project Ga0209121, IMG submission 187292) | Oil polluted marine microbial communities from Coal Oil Point, Santa Barbara, California, USA - Sample 3 (SPAdes) (version 2) | ecosystem: Environmental > Aquatic > Marine > Oil seeps ... | reverse complement strand
CTTTGACAAACACAAAAAATGTAAATACATTGATGAAAATATTAAAATCCAAAAAAACCTGTATTATAGACGATTCCAATAATTCCAAATCTTGTTTTAATAACCTAAAATCTAAATATTTTGAAAAGGTAATTATAATACCTTTAATACATCAATCTATATTTATAGGGTTATTGAATGTTTACTACAGAAAAAATATCGATATAGATGATAATACACTTGAAAATCTAAATATACTTTCTAAATTTACTGCTATTGCACTAAATAATAGTTCACTATTCAAAGAGAGTATTAATACAGTAGATAGATTATCATGTATTAACAAGATAAATAAAAAACTTTCAACGACAATAGATTTGAAAAAATTGCTTAAATATATATACAATGAGATAAACAAGCTTTTTAAAGCCAAGAATTTTTATATTGCAATTTATGACTATGATAGTAGTACAATAAGTTTTCTATATGAAATTTATAATGGAAAAAAGATCGAAGAATTTACACGACCATTTAAAAACGGTATCACAGAGTACATCATTCAAACCAAACACCCTTTTTTTTGTAATTCCAATGTGGATGATGAACTTGTCAAGCGAGGAATAGGCAAATTTGGCAAATCAACAAAATCATTTCTCGGGATACCTCTTATTACTTCCAATAGAGTTATAGGAGTTCTTGCGATTCAAGACTATAGAAAAAGCAATGCATATAGCAAAAGTGATTTGGAATTAATATTAACATTAGCTCCGACACTGGCAAGTTCTATCAACAATGCTTTGCTATATAAAAAGTTAAATTATATGGCTATTCACGATGCATTAACCGATGCATATAATTTTAGACATTTCTATGAATATATCAATGGTCTTATATACAGAACAAGGCATAATAAATCCTATTTTTCCTTATTGCTTTTAGACCTGGATGATTTTAAAAACATTAATGATACATATGGGCATCTAACCGGAGATAATATATTGAAAGAATATGTTGATCTTTTGAAAAATACAATGAATAAAAATGTTAAAATATTTAGATATGGTGGAGATGAGTTTATAATTATAATCGAATATTCAAAAGAATATGCCATAGGAATAGCGGAAAAGATATTGAGGAGTATTCGCTCCCATATATTTAGTTCTAACATAAAGCTTACATGTAGTATTGGAGTGGGAGGATACCCTACGGATAGTAAAAACATTACAAAACTCATCAAAATTACCGATAAATATATGTATATTGCAAAAAATAAGGGTAAAAATAAATACTGGGCAGGTATGAAATGATAATTATATCACTTTATAAGATATTTATATCTATATTACTGATAATTTTTTCCGTTCTTTTTCCTGTTTTTTCCGGTGCTATATTTTCACATTTCAGGTATAGCAAGGAAAAGAATCCTCTTTTATGTATATTTTCTGCAATATTATCATTTGGTATACTCATATTCGCAATGTTTTATCTTGGTTTTATTGTTTCTATAATTACTATTTTAATAGCATTGGTTTCATTTATATCGGGTTATATTTATGTTTATCGAACAAGAAAAGAGTAGTAAATACTACTCTCTTCTTGTTAATTTCATTTAACAATAAAATTAATTATTTTTGCTTTCTATAGTTACGAATTTCCTACCATTATGTTTTTTAAAGAATTTTACATAACCTTCTTTTAATGCAAAAAGAGTATCATCATTTCCTCTGCCGACATATTCTCCCGGATGAATTCTTGTCCCTCTCTGTCTGATTATTATACTACCGGCTTTAACAAATTCACCACCATACTTCTTAACACCCAAATACTGAGCATTACTATCTCTGCCGTTTCTTGATGAGCCTACACCTTTCTTATGTGCCATATTTCCTCCAGTCTTTAGTAGGTTATATTTTTAATTAGAAGATCAACATATTGATCCCTATAACCTCTTTTTCTGCGGTATTTTTTTCTTCCTTTAAACTTATAAATAAGTACCTTTTTACCTTTTCCTTTACTAACTATTTCAGCGACTACTTTTGCATTATTGACATAAGGATTACCAACAAGTAAATTTTTATCATCATTGATAAGTAAGACCTTATCTATATTTATTTGAGTACCAATTTCACCTTCAATATTGTTTACTCTGATTTTGCTATTCTCTGAAATTTCATATTGGTGGCCTTTCGTCTCGATTATTGCATACATCTCATCCTCCGTTACTTACCCTCTAAATTATCAAAAGGTAAATTTTCATTCTGTTGTTGTTCATTATTATTTACAGGTATATTTTGTTCTGTTTTTTGAAAATCCAGTTTTTTCTTTGTTTTAACATTTGATGCAGCGGAAGCAAGTATTAATGAAGTAATAGCAAATAATATTGCTAAAACAGAAGTAATTTTAATCATTATCGGAGCAGCACCCCTTCCTCCGAATGTAGATTCAGTCATACCTCCAAACATACTTGTTACACTCGCATTTTCCTGTTGAACAAGAATAATCATCATTAATAATATAGCAATTAAAAAATGCATTGCTGTTAAAAATACAATCATGTTTCCTCCTACTCAATAGCTGATTTTATTATTTCTAAAAATAAATCGGGTTTAAGACTCGCTCCACCAATAAGAGCACCATCTATGTTATTTCTTTCAAGAAGTGATTTGGAATTGTTTGGTTTTACACTTCCTCCATAAAGAATTCTAAGATTCTCTGCAACTTTATTATCATATATTTCTTCAATAATATGTCTAATATGCTTATGCATTTCATCCGCATCATCAGGTGTAGCAATGTTTCCCGTACCAATTGCCCAGATCGGCTCATAAGCAATTGTTATATTTCCAATGTTTTCAGAATTGACATTAAAAAGATCTCTCTTAATTTGTCTTTCGATTATAGTGAAATGTTTATTGTCCTGCCTTTCCTTCTCTGTTTCTCCTATACAAAGAATAGGATTTATATTATGCGATATAGCAGATAACATCTTTTCATTTATAACATTATCACTATCATTAAAATAGCATCTTCGCTCGGAATGCCCAATAATAACATTATTAACACCACTTTCCTTTAACATTACAGGCGATATTTCCCCTGTATAAGCTCCCTCGTCCTTGTAATACATATTTTGAGCACCAATTATTATATCTATCTTTTTACATTTTTCTAAAGCGACATAGAGATCAAGAAACGGGGGAAAAACAGCAATATCAACATTTGATGTAATCGAATGATTAATATTTGGTAATAGATTATTAAAAAACCGTATTGTTTCATTTACAGTTTTATTCATTTTCCAATTACCGGCGATAAATTTCTTTCTCATATTTTATTTTCTAATTAATATCTCAATGCCTGGCATACTCTTCCCTGACATAAAATCGAGAGAGGCTCCTCCACCAGTAGATATATGATTGAATTTTTTTGTCATTTTAAATTTGTTGACAGCAGATATCGTATCTCCACCACCAACTATTGATATTGCACCCTTTTTCGATTCTTTTGCAATTGCCTTTGCAATCTCATAAGTTCCTGTTTTAAATTCATCATTTTCAAATACACCCATAGGACCATTCCATATGATAGTTTTTGCCCCTATTAATGCAGATTTATATTTCTTTATTGTTGCTTCTCCTATGTCCATACCCATTTTATTATCAGGTATTTTATGAATTTCCACTGTTTTCATTTTACCCGGTTTGTCAATATTATTTGCAATTACAACATCTTCAGGTAGCAAAAGCATTACTTCAGATTGTCCTGCTTTTTTAATTATCTTTTCTGCTAAATCTAATTTGCTTTTCTCAAAAAGTGATTTACCTATATCGATACCCTGAGATTTAAGAAAGGTAAAAGCCATTGCACCACCAATAATCATTTGATCTACTTTATTTATTAGATTTATTATAACATCAATTTTTGAAGATATTTTAGCTCCACCTATAACAGCAACAAATGGTCTTTTAGGATCATTTATATACTTATTGAAATATGTAATTTCCTTTTCCATTTGAAATCCTGCTATTTTCAAATCAATAAATTCACCTATAGCATGAACCGAAGCATGTTTTCTATGTGAAACACTGAAAGCTTCATTAATATATATATCAGCATACTTTGAAAGTATTTTAGCAAATTTCTTATTATCCTTTGTTTCCCCCGGGTAAAATCTTAGATTTTCAAGAAGGATAATCCTGTTACTTGTCTTATCTTTCGAAATATTTATAGATTTCTCTTCGGTAATATTCTCAATAAAAGTTATTTCCTGTTTTAGAAGTTTCTCCAACTTGTCTTTGACAGGTTTTAACGATAAGGACTCGTCCCTTTTACCCCCCGGTTTACCAAGGTGAGACATTAATATTACTTTGGCTGCCCCCCTGTCCAATAAATAATTGATTGTATCGAGTGTTTTGGTAATTCTCGTACTATCCTCAATTTCCCCGGATCTCTTAAGGGGGACATTAAAATCACATCGTATTAGAACCCTTTTATTCGAATAATTTTTATATTTGTCAATAGTTAGAACATTCATTAAATACTGCCCCCTATAAAACTTACCAGATCACAAATCCTACATGAATATGCCCATTCATTATCATACCATCCAAGTATTTTCACAAGGTTACCTCCTCTAACAAATGTATTCTCAGAATCAAAAACCATTGAATATTCATTATCGATAATATCACTTGAAACAAGGGGTTCTTCCGAATATTCGATGTATTTGGCAAGAGGACCTTCATTTGCTGCATCTTTAAAAGCTTTGTTTATATCTTCTGTGGTCACATCCTTTTTCAGTTCACATACAAGATCTGTCAATGAAGCATCCGGAGTAGGAACCCTTATGGATATTCCATGCAATTTACCTGCTAATTCAGGAATTACCAAACCGATTGCTTTTGCCGCACCTGTTGTAGTGGGTATAATATTCACACCTGCAGCTCTGGATCTTCTTAAATCCTTATGGGGTAAGTCAAGTATTCTTTGATCATTAGTATATGAGTGAATCGTAGTCATAAAGCCATATGTTATGCCAAAATTATCATTAAGTACCTTTACCATTGGAGTAAGGCAATTAGTTGTACATGAAGCATTGGAAATCACATTATGATTATTCATATCATATTGATTATCATTAACACCCATAACCACAGTAAAATCAGCCAGTTCCCCCGATGAAGGAGCTGAAATCACAACTTTCTTAGCTCCTGCTTCGATATGATAAGCAGCTTTATCCCTGCTCCTGAATATACCTGTTGATTCTATGACTATATCCACACCTAATTCTTTCCATGGAAGTTGTCTCGGGTCTCTTTCGGAAAATACCTTTATCCTTTTCTCATTAAAATAAATATTATTCTCATCATATTTAATATCATCCTTCAGTACACCATGTATAGAATCATATTTAAGTAAATGAGCTAATGTCTTTGCATCCGTAATATCATTTATGGCAACTATGTCAAAATCGGATCTACTTGTCATAGCAGATCTAAAAACAAGACGTCCTATACGCCCAAATCCGTTTATAGAAACAGTAAATGACATAAGTCCTCCTATAAAAATTTATTAAATTATACAGTAAATCACGGAAATGTCAAGTGAAAAATTAATATCCCGTATGCCCGAATCCTCCTTTCCCCCTATCGGTATCCGACAATTCATTCGTCATTACCCAACGGATTTTATTCACTTTGGCAAGAATCAACTGGGCAACTCTGTCACCAATATTAATCTTATATGGTTCTTTTGAAAAATTAAAGAGTATTACTTTAATTTCCCCTCTATAGTCAGCATCGATTGTGCCAGGACTATTTAGAATACCAATCCCATGATTCAATGCAAGACCACTTCTTGGTCTTATTTGAATCTCAAAACCCACAGGTATTTCAATGGCAATCCCGGTGGATATAGGGTATATTTCTCCTGCTCTTAATTTATATAATTCATTAGAAAATATATCCATCCCCGAAGACATTTCTGTTTTATATACAGGAATTATTGCATTGGAATCTATCTTTTTTATCCTGATCTCAATAGCCATATATCTCAATGCTTATGAAATAATTTACCATTATCGCCACCCGTCCAAACATCATTTCTATCAATGGAATATACCGTTTTCAGTACTGCATTCTTAATGCCTTCTTCTTTCTGCCATGTGCCTTGATCGAAACTGTAAATTATCGTATTCAATCCGGATCCTATCCCTCCGACGATATAACCTGAATTAATATCACTTCTATGAATTGCATAAAAAGATATATCATAGGAAGGAAAAGAGTTATCCTTTGCAAATGCTGAACCCGTATAGTAGAATACGCTCATTTGTTGCCCTACTATATATCCTGTTGATCTATTCAGGAAAAATATATCGTAGAATTTTTGATTCATATTAAGAGATAATTCAGACCATTCACCATTGTCACACTTAAATAAATATGACAATGTATCGGATAATCCTTCCCCCAAAACAAACATTCTTGTTTGAGATAGGGCATATATTTTTATAAGTTTTATCAGTCTCCATTCGGGAATGGAATGTATCATAGCAAATCCGGTTTCATTATACTTATAAACCTTTTCCCCTCCGCAAGTCCATATATTCATAGTATCAAGTGCCGTAATTCCGGTAAGTGAATTGCCACTAAACTCCGACATTATTGAAATAGTATCCTGATCTTTCTGCCCCTTCAAAACAATAGCTTTAATCGAATCACCACCACAAATATAAACATTACCATTATATGATGCTATATCATATAACGGAGAATTCGTTGTATCGGGATTTGTCAATTCATTCCATTTACCATTTTTAAACTTGAAAATTTCTCCTCCATCCGTAACAAGGAATCCAACATCCTTATCGACAAAATGTATTTTGGTTATAGTTTTTTGAGTTTCAATATCTACCTCTTCCCATGACGGGGAATGGAATAAAGAACATCCTGAATAATACAACAGTAAAATCAAAGCCATAAGTATTATCCTTTTCTTCATAATATTATACCTCCTGGTTACATTTTAACAAACAAGCATGTGCTTTATCTATAGCTTTTATCTTATTGGAATAATAAATATCTTCCTTCTTGAGATTTCTGTATTCATTAATCAAATTCGTATATCTCTCTTCCAATTCATTTTTGGTAAACATAAAGAGGAGTCCTAATTCATTTATATTTTCCATAGCATCCAATGATATGTTATTATATCTATTTATACAACTATTTATTTTTTCATTAATTAGAGCATATTTGGTACCCATATTACTTTATTAAATCACTAAACTTTTCTACCTCTATTGCCCCCTCTTCCAGCATCTGTTTTGATAATTCATCGGGATAACCGTCCTTGAAAATTATTTTCTTCACACCTGCATTTATAAGCATCTTGGTGCAAATTACACAAGGATGATTTGTAACATATAAGGTACTGCCTTCAATACTTATGCCCATTTTAGCTGCTTGTATGATTGCATTCTGCTCTGCATGTACAGCCCTCGATAGTTCTTGTCTTTGCCCCGAAGCTATACCCATTCGATCTCTAATACATCCGCCAATATCCTCACAATGTTTAAAACCTTCAGGAGGTCCGTTATATCCTGTTGTTAAAATCCTCTTGTTTTTCACAATTATTGCACCAACCTTTCTCCGTAAACATGTACTCCTCTCTTTCACGATTTCCGTTATCTGCATGAAATATTCATCCCAACTAGGTCTTTTCATATCCTTTTTACTATCCTGTTAGTGTATTAAATATCTTTTCTAACTTTTTATAATTGTTACTAAATATCTTAAATTTGTTATTATCATAAAGACAAATAATAATTTCTTTTATCGATGTTTCATTATTCTTGCAAAATTGCATAATTATACCAAGCATATTTTCTGCACATCGTTGTACAGGATATCTAAATACTCCCGTACTAATAGCCGGAATTGCTATTCTTTCAAATTGTTTCTCTGTCGCAAGCTTCAAAACACTTCTTATAGCAGATTTTAACTTATCATCTTCATCCCCCTCTCCCATACTTGGACCTACGGTATGAATTATATATTTTGCCAGTAAATTGCCACCTTCTGTAATAACTGAAGAACCAACATCTATAGGTGCTAATTTGTCGCTTTCTCTTTGAATAGAATATCCGCCTTTCCTAACAATTTGACCTGCCAATCCTCCACCATGCTGCAGGTATTTATTCGAAGGATTGACAATAGCATCCACATCAAGAGACAGAATATCACCTTGAATAATATGGATTTCAGTTTTTCCGATTTTCATATAACCTCCTGAAAGAAACAATAAGCAGATACAATATAATTATCATTAATATAAATGGATACAGATATCCAAATCTTGAATAAATACTAATCTTACTGATTAAACTAATCCTATCACTAAATAACGATTTTGTAAATATAGAAGAGCTATTTTTTATATTGCCCCATTGATCGATATGACAAGATATGCCTGTATTTGCACATCGCACAATACTTCTTCTGTTTTCTACTGCCCTGATAGGCAAAAATGCATTGTGCATATATGAAAAATATGTTTTCCCAAACCAGGCATCCTCGGTTATATTAACAATAAATTCAGCACCGTTTCTCGCCATACCTCTTGATAATTTTTCAAACATAGATTCAAAACATATTATTGCAGAAAATTTAAATCCGTTTGTTTCAAAAACAGTATATTCCTTACCAACCGAATAATGTCCCTGTCCGAAATCAATCTTTTTAAGAATTGATATTTTATCTGAATATGGTATTCTTTCTACAAAGGGAACAGGATACATTTTTCTATATATAAAAAAGCTATCATACGGAATTATAAGCATAGCACCATTAAAATACTTGATTGGTTTTTTGTACTCAATATCGACTATCGGTGTTCCCGTTAATATTGGAATATTTAATGAATCAACATAATTCCTTAAATTATTTAATATATCCACTCTATAGTTTAAATAAACAGGGCTAGCAGTCTCCGGCCAAATAATCAAGTCGGTGCTATCTTTTTTGAGTTTATCGGATATTTCAATTAATATCTTGAACCTTTCGTCAATAAATGCAGACCGATGCTTTATATACGGAGATACATTTGGTTGAACATATGATACATTAATATATCTATTTGATTTATGAATATTTTGGCTAATAACACCGTATAAAATAATTGATATAAATAGAAGCATTTCGATTAAAATAAATTTTCTATTCTTTGATTTGAAATATTTAAACATTATATAGTTACTTAATAATATTACTGTGGTTACACTATATACCCCGAATATATCACAATATTGAAAAAACAATGGATTATATGATTGAGTTAGTGGCAATATACCCCACTGGAAACCAAATGATGCTCCCAATCCCCTAAAATACTCAATTAATGGGAATATGAGAATAAAAACAAATGACTTTTTTATAAATCGTTTAATCATACCATATAGAAGAAATCCTATACCATATTGTAATCCTATTAACAAAATAAGTAGTATAGTGCCTGAATAAATAGCAAAAAAGTTTACATCCTCGATCTGTAAAACAGAAATCCAATATAACTGCGGAGTAATAAAAGAAATTCCGAATATGGCTCCAATAGTAAAATATTCTATTTTATTTTTGACACTATCAAGAATAAATAATATTGGAATGAATATAAAGTAGGGTATTATAATTTTATAAGCAAGTGGTAAAGGAAAATATGCCAAAGATAGTATAATACCGGAAAATACCACAATAATAATATTTTTAAATTTAATCATTCTAAAATCTCTACTATCCTATCCCTAATTTTTAGTTTATTGTTAATAAGAAGCCATATTGCTTCAGTATAAGCTTTATGCTCCTCTTTTAATATCCTCTGTGATAAAATTTCAACGGTATCATTATCAAATACAGGAACTACTCTTTGAATTATTATCGGACCATTATCAACATTTGTGTCAACAAAATGTACTGTACATCCCGATATCTTTACACCATAATCCAGTGCCTGTTTTTGTACATCCAAACCTTTGAAAGAGGGTAATAAACTGGGGTGAATATTGAGTACATACTTCACAGATTTAATAATTCTTTCAGGTATTATTCTCATAAATCCTGCAAGAAATATGTAATCAGGTTTTATTTTGCGTATTAAATTGAGATAATTTTCCATTCCCCTTTCACTAAACTTACTTTTTTTTGCTCCTGCATTTACGAATATTGCGTTAAAACCAGCCTTTTTCGCTTTTTTCAGACCTGGTGCATTACTATTATCAGAAATAATCATATTAATTTCAAGATTTTTGAGATATCCATCCTTTACGGCATTTAAAATTGTTATTGAATTTGAACCTCTACCGGAAATAAATATAATAGCTTTCTTTTTCACATTACCACTTGTTCAATACTTCTATAATGTATCGTATATCATTTTGATTGTAGTATAAGCCAAAAGGGATCAGGACTATCTCATTGTTAGCCTTTTTACTAATCGCGTTTAAGGGTATATCATAATCAAAATAATCTATTGACTCGATATTAGATGATTTAAGATACTCGGTAAGTTTTTCCTTGTCTCTAACAAGTAAAATCAAATATGTATAAATACAGTTGTCCTTCATCATTAAATATATATGTTTATTATTGAAATTCCTTTTTGCATATGAATTAAAGGAAATTAGTTTGTTTTTATATATTTCAAAATTCATTTTAGATAATTGATTCTCCAAATTTTTAGGTAATCTTTCTTTGTCTCCATTTTTCATTTTTAGAGTATTTTCATCGATTATATTCCTTAATCCCTTTACCATATTAGAAATAAATGGTATTTTTCTGTAAATAAAATCTGCAATAGCAAAATCCATATTCCTATCCGATCTCTGTAAATTTCCATAAGGCATTATATCTAACAACCCTTTGGAAAAAACAGCAAAAGAGGCACTTGTATATTTACATTTAATAAATATATCACCGATTGTAATTAAATTATAGATATCCGATGAGATATTCATAAAATCCATAAAGCAAAAGGGTATATCGTTAATCACTAATCCGGCTTTTTTTGATAGCTTAAATATATTTTTATCACTTAAATGACCATATATCTCTTTAAAATAAATTAAAGTATTTTTATCGACTTTATCTATTATTTCATTAAAATTCGGTTTATATCCGGTATAACCGTAATAATCAACATTTGGAAAGATAGAAGCTACATGGCTATTTAATTTTTCTCCTATTATATCAGGAAGCAAAATACGATTGAATTCGAATTTCAAATGTTTTGTTATATATTTTATAGTGAAATATTTATTCACAAAAAGTAAATCGATAATTTTACTTCCCATTATTGCATTAAGTCAGCACCACATTTTTCACAGAACCAACTATCTGGTTTATTTTTATATCCACATTTGGGACATTCAATATATTTATCTTCCGCTTTCTCGTTTGGATCTACCGTTATAATAGTATCATGTTCAATAAAACTCTCTTCCTCACCTGTTGTTTCTGCTACCGCTGATTCTCCTTCCCTTTCTTCTTTTACTTCTTTTACTTCTTTTACTTCTTTTACTTCTTGTTCCTTTTCAGTGACATCTTTTAGTTCCTCAATAAGATCTCCTACTTCACTTTCATTAAAGAAATTCTCGAACGATGGTTCTGAATCATTTTTTGGAATTGGTTTTTCTTTAACCTTTTCAATCTTATCTTCCTTCTTAATCTCCACTCCGGCATCCTCTTCATTCCCTAAACTACCACCAAATATATCCTCTATTGTTTGATCAAGATTAACATCAAAATTATTTATTGATTCCTCCGAAGATGTTTCGGAAACAGTCTGAGCCAATAAGGGGGGTTCCTCCTTTTTTAGTTTCTCTTCCTTGGGTTGTGGAACTTTTTCTTTGAGATCCGGAATCTCTTCCTCAACAATCTCATCTTCTATATCACCAACCTTATCAGTATCTTTATCAACATTTTCTTTACCGGATAAAACCTTCTTAGCTTTTGATATAAAATCTTCTAATGCTTCTAAATCTTTCGTATTTGTTCCCAATTTTTCTTTATATTCATCTTCATCAAATTCTTCAGCAAGATATCTTAATTCTATTTCATCTACTTTCTTTTTCAATTCGGAATGTTTTTTTTCAGAATTCTTTAATTTCTGATTAATAGCTTTCTCCATTTCCTGTAGTTTAGTTTTATTATCATTTAAATTTTTATTCGCATTTTCAACCTTAGTATTATATTCAGAAAATATTTTATCATATACTTCTGGATCAACATCATTTTTCTTCTTTTTTATTTTATTGAGCCTTCTTTTAATATCCTCAACATCTTTCTTATCTTGTTCACATTTTTCTATCAGTTTGAGGTATTCCTTCATACCCAACCTCCTAAAAGCCTTTAACGAATTGTAGTGTGTACAGTTTAATTATGTCCTTTTCCAATTTGTTTCTTCTTAATTTATATTCGAAATCATAAAATAAATCAAATAGTTTTTTTATCTTTTTATAATTCAATCCTTTAGAAACCAATTCATATTTATCCTTCAAATAATCGTTACTTAGTTTTTCACCATTAAATACAAATACCATTTTCAAAAAAATGCCTCTTAATATTGCAATATAGAGATTTGAATGTATTCCCCATGCAATAAAATTGTCTATATTATTTTCTATTTCCTTTACATTCTTTTCAAGGATTGATTTCGTTAATCTATATGAAGAAATTTTAATTCCGATTCCTGTAAGACTATAAAACAGATCATCATTTTCATAGATCTCTTTACCGGCAAGTTTGAGTTTATCTAAAAGACTACTTATCTGGTCAGTATCATTGCCATATAATTTTGCTATATAACCTATCTTCTCTATTGAAATGCTAATGTTTTTTGCAATACAAAGCTCTTTTATCATATTCTTTATTGAAGATGGTCGCTTACTTATCTCTTCGATATTAATTGTATTAAATGCTTTAATATTTTTAATGCTTTTTTTACTAAAAGCAAGCAAATCAATATCATAGGATTTTTTTAAAATATCTGCAAATAATTGCATATCGGATTTACTCAATTCTTCTAATGAAAAACATATAATGAACTTTTTTAAACATCCCATCGGAACGGATTTTATTGTTTCTATAAATTGAGCTTTATTGAAAATTTCTTTAAAATCAAATACGAAAAGATTAAACTCCAACATACAATCATCTAAATATTTCTCTTTCACAATATTCCGTATTATCATCTTGTCTATATAACCGGAATAATTTACTATATTAATACCTCTGTATTCTTTATTGCTCAGGATTTTATAAAATTCAAATATATTCATTTTAACCTTTTCTTTAAAATAACAGACATATTAAAATATGTCAAGAAATATTAATCCTAAAAATAGAGATAGAAACCAGATAATGACAATAAGCATAGAGATTATGGTAAGATAGCAAGAAATGCAAATAACCAAAATGGTT
>Ga0209121_10004242_pt1 | contig 13451 bp, 12 predicted proteins | sample Cruoilmetagenom3_FD_187292 | JGI IMG/M metagenome (GOLD analysis project Ga0209121, IMG submission 187292) | Oil polluted marine microbial communities from Coal Oil Point, Santa Barbara, California, USA - Sample 3 (SPAdes) (version 2) | ecosystem: Environmental > Aquatic > Marine > Oil seeps ... | reverse complement strand
TTTGGCAGTTGCCTCCCGATCATCCTTGTGGACTAAGGGCATAAATTTATTCCCCAGTAATTCTTTTTCGGTCTTTCCAAAAGTTTCGCAGTAGGAAGGACTTACAAATAAAAACCTTCCTTCAATATCAAGCTTAACAACCAAATCAGTCTGGTTTTCTAATAAAAGCTGGTAATTTTCTTTACTCTTTTGCAGCTCTTGTCTAATTTTTACGCGTTCGGTAATATCTATAAAATTACCTTCTATCCCGGCAATATTTCCTTCTTCATCATAATAAAAACAACTTGTATCAGATACTACCAGGGGAGTACCGTCTTTCTTTTTTAAAATAATTTCATAATCTTTGAGATAACCTTTATTCTTTTCGAATTCTTTAAGATATTTATCTCTATCCTCAAGATTAAGATAAAATCCTTTAGATATATTCTTTTTTTGAATATCTTTTAAGGAATCATAACCAAATAACTTAATTCCGGCAGTATTCATCATTATAAAATTCTCTTCTTTGTCTATTCGATAATATACCCCGGGTATATTTTCAAGAAAGTTTCTGAATTTTTCTTCACTCTTTCGCAAAATTTTCCCGACTCCTTTCTACTCAATTTCTAATTCCTTAATTCAATAACTTGTTGATGAAATTCCGGTAATTTATTTACGGTTGTAGTTTAATCTTTTTTGTTGTCTTTCGTTTTTTTATTTCCTAAAATCAAGAAATAATTTTACTCTATTGCTTTCCGTAAACATTTTTAGCAAAATCCTGCATTATCTTAATATCTTCTTCAGATATTATTCTACACCTTCCTACATTTTTACTCAATATGTAAATTTGTGCAGTCTTTTCCACTACATAAGAGACCTTCATAGCCTCTCTCATATCTTTACCTACGCAGAGAGTTCCATGATTGGTGAGAAAAACTGCATTCCGTTTTCCTAATCCTGCTACTACATTTTTTGCTAATTCCTTTGTCCCCGGCAAAGCGTATTTCGCACATATAACTTTATCCCCGACTATCTGCACAAAATCTTCGCAAATTCCCGGCAGAGTTAATCCGGTTACCGCAAATACACTGGAATAAATCGAATGGTAATGGACTACCGCTCCCACATCTTCCCTTTTGTTATAGACTGCCAGATGCATGGGAGTCTCAATAGATGGCTTTCTAACTCCTTCTATAACTTCTCCTTTTTTATCAATTACGATGATATCCTCAAGGTTAATTTCGTTATAATCCATTGCACTTGGTTTAATGTAAACCAGACCGGTCTCCGAGTCTAAAGCGCTAATATTACCCCAGGTTCCGATAGTTAGATTCTGTTTGTATAACTCTTTTCCTGTATCTACTATTATTTTTTTATATTTTTTAGATATTTTTAATTTCATCTTGCTGTTCCTTTTGTGGTAAAATTCTTATATTTAATTTATGAAGAATTCCCCGGATCCTTTTATTAATAATACTACCCATACTGTCAATATCCCTTCTTTTCTCCTATAAAAACAAAAATATTAAATATTCTTTCTTTTACCATTATCAACAATAGAAAATTTACATATAACTGCACCGATAATTACCAAAGCACATGCTATCCATAAACTGGACTTAATAACTATCTGAAGATATAAAGAGCTGATAATAATAGAAAGCAAAGGGGTAAAATAAGAAAGAGAGGCAACCAGAATAATATTGCCTTTTCGCATAGCCCTATCCCAGAAGAAATATGCTAAAAAAGTGGGGAAGATAGACATATATAAAAGCTCTGCTACTACGCGTGGTGTCCAGTAAGATTCTTCGGGAAACATAAATCTTATTGCAGTTAATGCTAATCCGGTAATCAAGAGAAAAAGAGGGACGGCTCCCCCTTCGGCGTGACCAGCCCAACGGCGAACTAAATTAGAATAAAGTCCCCAGGAAATAGCTGCTATAAAGGCTATCAGATAAGGAAGGCAATTTACTTGAAAATTTCCTTTAAATATCTCCCAGGAAAACATTCCGCTTTGTGCCGTAGCCAGATAGAAACCAGTAAAAGCTAAAATTATCCCCGGTATTAAGGTTATTCGCCCTTTTTTATGTAAAATGGGAAGGGAAAAGATCAGGGTTAAACCAGGCCAAAGGTAATTAATAATAGTCACTTCAATAACTTGTTCCCTGCTAACAGCCAACCCTATTGCCAGATAAAGACATGCTGTATAGATAACAAATAATATTCCACAACCGATTAAATATAAAAGAGGAAGCCGGAAGGTTTTTTTAATTTCTCCGGGTTTACTAAAAAGAAAAATAACACCCCATATACCGCTCAGTAAATATATCCAGGAAGCAGTAGTTAATAGACCTAACTGTTCTGTGAGACTCCGTGAAAAAGCAATAGTGGTTCCCCAGAATAATATAGCCAATATTCCAAGTATGGTATTTAATTTCTCTTGAGAAACAGATATTTTCAAATTACATCTCTCTTAGGTTTTCAAAGTAATAATTATTTTTTCTCCGATTAATATATCTATTCTACGTAAATAAATATTTAATTGCAAGGAAACTATCTATATCAAACAGAAAACCACCGTTATCCGGGAGTGGGTAATTTTTAAAGAAATATATCACTTTGCGATTTCACGCTTAATACAAAAATAACACTATTATAAATATCAATATTAAATCTATTTTATAATTATATTAATTTTTTACTTGACTTTTTTAAGATTTTTTATTATATTATTCATAATGATATTAATTATATTAATATGGAGGTGAATAATGAAGAAAATTCCGACCATTTGTCCGGCCTGTAGCTCCATGCTGGAGATTACCGAGTTAAGATGCCCCAAATGCAGTACTACAATTCAGGGAGAATTTCCTATAAACAAACTTTTATCTCTCTCTGATGAAGATAGCAATTTTTTGATTGCTTTTCTGCGTTCAAGGGGAAACATTAAAGAAGTTCAGGAAAGATTGAGTATCTCCTATCCTACTGTAAAAAATCGTTTGGATAAATTGTTAATGACTCTGGGGTTATTTAATGAAAGTGCCGGATTTACGGAAAAAGAAATTTTAAATACATTGGAAAGAGGAGAAATTACCGCTACCGAAGCAATAAAATTAATTAAAGAGGTAAAATAAATTTAAAAAGGAGTTTAAAAATGAAAGAAGAAATTAAAAAAGTTTTGGAAATGCTGGAAGAAAAGAAAATAAACAATGATGAAGCGGCTGAGCTTCTGGGTGCTTTAAAGGAATCAAAAGAAACAGAGCAAAATATCCCTCCTGACAAAAGAAAAAGATTCTTAAAAATCCATGTTACTAAAGGAGGAAAACCTCAGATAAATGTTACACTTCCATTTAGCTTGATCAATTGGGGTTTAAATATCGCCGGCAAAATGGGAAAAAATACACTGGATGTCGGCGGTGAGAACATTCCAATTGATATGGAAGAATTAAACAAAGCAATGAATGACCCGGAATTCATTGGAAAAATTGTGGATGTTACAGAGGAGAAAGACGGAAAACACATAGAAATAGAGATTGTATAATAGACGAAGAATTGCTATATTATTAAGAGTAATATTAAAATAAGGAAATAAGATGAGGAAAATATCCCGTAAAGAAATTTTAACCGGCAATCCTTTAAAAACTATGTTCTTATTAAGCCTGCCGGTTATGATTTCTCAATTTTTACATACTTTGTATCATCTTGCCGACACTTTCTGGCTTGGTCACCTTCCCCCGGCGGAAAGTGGAGGAGCAGTAGCCGGTTTACAAATTTCCTGGCCGGTTATTTGGTTTCTTATTGCCCTTTCATTCGGATTTGGAATAGCCGGTGTTGCCTTAATTTCTCAATACACCGGAGCAGGAGAAAATGAGAATGCAAATCTAGTTGCCAATCAAATGATTTCTCTTTCCATTATATTCGGATTAATCGTTTCAATCTCCGGATTTATATTTACCCCACAGCTGGTACCGTTAATAACGAAATCGGCTACCGTGGCTAAATCGGCAATCATTTACATGCGGCTTATATTTTTGGGAATGCCTTTTATATTTATTGCATTCGCTTTTCAAAGCATTTTATCTGCCAAGGGAGATACAGTAACCCCGATGTACATAAATTTTTTTACGGTTACTTTAAATCTCGTCCTCGACCCTTTTTTAATTTTTGGATGGTGGCATTTCCCCTATTTAGGTATAAAAGGAGCAGCTTTAGCTACAATCATCTGTCAGGGAATATCTGCTTTCATTGCTCTTTATTTTCTTTCCAGAGGAATAAAGGGAATAAAAATTTCCATAAATTGTTTAATCCCCGCGTGGAAATGGTTAAATCAAATTTTTAAAATCGGATTACCTGCAGCTATCGGCCATTCTACTACTGCCCTGGGATTTGTCCTGGTAATGGGTATTATCGGCAGGGTAAATAATGCGGAATCTGTCATTGCCGGTTTTGGTGTGGGAGATAAAATGATTAATATCATTTTTATTGCAGTAGATGGGCTTGGGACCGGTATTATTACCTTAATCGGTCAGAATCTAGGAGCAAATTTAATATTAAGAGTCAAAGATATTGCCCGAAAAAGTCTTTGGATTATTACTCTTATTACCTTATTCGAAGCCATTTTGGTTTTTCTACTGAGAATTCCTTTATTTAATTTATTTATTCCCAATCGACCTGATATTATTAGTGAAGGCGTTCATTTTCTTACCGTCTTCTCTATTGGCATTCCGTTCTTCGGTTTAATTGCAGCTGTTATGGCGTTATTCCGAGGGTCCGGTCATAATCTTCAACCCATGATTATGGATATTATACGGCTTTGGGGATTAAGAATTCCTCTTGCATATTTCCTGGGGAATCAATTCGGAGCAACCGGTATCTGGTGGGGAATGGCTTTTAGCAATATTATCACCGCCATCATTGCACTTTATTTTTATTTTCAAGGGAAATGGCAAAAACAAATTATTCAAAAACCGGGAGAGAATATCAAACCAATTTCCATTATTCCCGAAGAAGGATAATGAGCTAATCACTTATTTTCTATATATTTCTTTTCATTTTTCTCGGAAAAATAGATAAGGTACATTAAAACTGTAGCAATAATAGAAGTAAAAAATATAAATACCCATACTTGTCGAATGTTCAACCCGGTAATTACTAATCCAAATACAGGTGGCCCGATAATCCGACTAATACTTCCACTGATAGTAACCAAAGAATTAAAACGTCCCCGGTGGGTCGCCGGGCTATGATTGGCAATATAGACTCCGGCATTGGTACGAATTAAAATTTCTCCAATAGTCCATATAAACGTAGAAACCAATATCCAATTAAAATGGGAAATCCAATAAAGCATACCGAATCCAATTGCAAAAAGGATTCCTGAAAAAGTTACGTTAAGAATGGGTCGATTTTGACGACTTACAAAGGTAATGGGCATGGTCATAAAAACTACAATGAAACAGTTAAAACTCATTACCATGCCAAAATATCGAGGTCCTGTTTGACCAAACAAGTCATTAATCTGCAACGGCAAACTGAAAAAAAACTGGCTATGAGCAAGATAAAAAAGAATTGAAACCAGAGAAAAATATAATACAATCGGTTTTTGTAATAAAATTTTTAATAAACTCTGTTTTTGAATTAATTTATTATTATTCTTTAATCGCACTTCATAAGGCAAAGTCTCGTTGATATTAACAAAAATAAAAATGCATACAATTAAAATTGCCGCAACATTCCCCAAAAACAAAAGCCTGATATATCGCATATATAAAAATCCGGCAACAAGGGAACCGAAACCGAAACCAAGATTTAATCCCAGATATATAAAGGAAAATATTTCTTTACGATTTTTAGGAGTGCTTAAATCAACCATTATGGCATCATAAACAGGTCGGGTAGCTCCATTAAAAAAGGCAGCAATGGTTAAAAGTTTGGGAATAATTAATGAATCTCCTAAAAAAGCACAGGGAAATAAAAATACTGCTATAGCAAATTGAAAACTAATAAGTGTCCTTTTTCGGCCAAAGATATCAGTAAGCCTACCTCCAAATAAAGCACCGATTATTCGACTAATCTCTACACACATTAAATAAAGACCAACCTTATCAGCACTAAGAGAAAGATTTCTAGTTAGAAATAGAGTTAGGAAGGGAAAAACAAAATAACCCATTGCATTAATCAGGCGGCAAATAAAAAGAATATAGATAGTCCGGGGAAATCCTGAATAGATAGAAAAAATTCTCCCGACTTTTTGTAATAAATGTTTCTTCATAACCTGGTCCTGAATAATAATATATATCTTCTGTATAGATATTAGTAAATTTATATATTTAATTTTACAATAAACTATTATAGTTTACATGGGCTACTCCTCCATATCAACTATTTCATATCAGAAAGACGGGAACTGTCCAGGATTTTTTTCTGCAATAATTTATTAGTTTTATCTAATTTCATATACAATTTTTCTAAAAACATGAATAATATTTTATTTCCCAGCTTGGGTTCTTCTTTAATTAAACTCTCAAGTTTCTTCTGCTCTAAAAGGAAGAGTTCGACGAATTCATTGGCAAGTGCATTTACCCGATGTTTTTCACTAACAATAGCTGTCTCCCCTAAAAATCCTCCGGTGCATATATCAGCAAGAATGATTTCATCATCTCTTTTATCATATTTTACAATACGCACACAACCCCTTTTTATTATGTAAAAGGATGAATCTTTATCACCTTCTTTAAAAATTAAATCATCTTTCTTGTAAGCTTTAATAGATAACACCTTAACAATTTTATCTAATTCCGTATCGGTAAAACCTTTAAATTCTTTTATTTTTTTTAATATTTCCTTTTTATCGTCTTTGGTAATTTTTTCATAATGTTCTTTATCAAGGGATATTTTTTCTTTAAATAAGTTTCTCTCTTCCATTATCCTCCTCATTCCTTTAACATTCTTCAGGGTGAAATTTATTAATTCTTCCCAATCCCTCTGTATTTTTCTATAGGTAGTGAAAGGATCTTTTTTAGGTATTGCATCATAATTACTGATATGGATATTTTTTATTGATTCCTTGCAAGAATTTACATCTCCACTGGCTAAATAATCCAAAGCAATTAGCAAATTAGTCTTAAAAACCTTGTCTTCCAATTCATCAGTCAAAAATTCCCCGGGATAAGGGAAAAAATCTTTAGCAGTAACTAAACGCATATTACTTACTTCATATTGTGAATCAATCTTACTCTTTTCGTAGACAAATCTAAATATATCTTCTCTGACTCTCTTCCAAATAGAATGAGTTTTTTTAGGAGGTAAATGTTTTATGCTCAGCTTATTATCCAAAAAGAAATCAAATCCGAACATTTTGGCATTAATGAGATAATCAATGTCTTCTCCTCTGGTTATGTTCGGATCAAAAGGAACTATTTGATATAAATTCTTATGCAAAACCATAGCTCCTCCAAACGCAAAGGGAGTATGTTTAAGCCGCGGACTACACCCGATTACCTTATCAAAGGCTTTGGATTTACTTCCGAACCTATTCCAGTAAGTCATCCAGGGCTCCATACTCACATCATCATAATATTTTCCATTCTTATTGATATAGTAACCGGCAACTGCATAAACAGTCTCTCCATATACCCTTTTACCAATAAATTCTTGAGCCATCTTCGTAAAATCAGAATTTTCGATAACCTCGTCATCATCAATTAAGATAGTAATATCTGAATTAAGTATCTGGGCAGCAAACAGGCATATGTTTCTTACATTGGCATATCCATGCATATTTAATAAATTTAAAATATTTTCTTCCAAATCAGATTTACTGATTAATTCTTTAATTTTTCTTAGTGTATCCATAGTAAATAAATAAGTTTCTACATCCAAGTTTGCTTTTTTAATAATCTGTTCTACTTTTTCTTCTGCTTCTCTTTCTATTTCATTAGTGGTAGAACAAACCGGAATAATTAATTTAATATTTTTATTTGTTAATTTTTTCATACTTTCCAAAGTTCTACCCAGGGTTCCTTCTGTGTCTACAGGGGTTGGATGGTCATAAACGGAATCTCCCTCTATAAAACCAATCTCTTTTTTCCTTGCCCAATAGGTTGGTATCACTACTGCGGTTCGCATTAAATAATTGCCTCCTCATATACTTTTTCAACTTCTCTTATATTACTTTTTAAAGAAAAATTATTCAAGGCATATTTATAAGCCTGTTTTCTTCTTTCTTTTTTATCATTTCTTATCAATTCATTAATTATCGCCTTCGCTAAATCAATATCATCTTCTACTTTTACTAAAGTACCGACATCTTTAGTGATAAAATCAGGCAGACCTCCCTGATTGGTACCCACTACCGGAGTTCCGCAAGCCAGGGCTTCTATGGCTACCAGCCCGAAGGGTTCACTCCTTGAAGGGACAGTGCTTACATCGGCAATATTATATAGATCTACAAGCTGAGACTGATTTATATGTCCCAGAAAGAAAGTATTTTTCAGTTCTAAGGAATTTTTAAATTCTACCAGCTCATTATATAACACACCATTTCCGGCTATTAAAGTCATTACACTTTCGTTTAACTGATTCCCGTATATTCTGGCTGCTTTCAATAATACATCTACACCTTTAAAGTGTGCCAATTTACCGGCAAAAAATACAATATATTCCGGTATTTTATTTATATTAAATCTTTTTAATACTTCCTCTCGGGAAATATTCTTCGGTTTAAATAGTTCTTCATCATATCCATTTAAAATAATTATTCTATGGTCATCTTTTATCTTGTAAAGTTCTTTGGTGTCTCTGTCTACCTGTTTAGATATTGTTATAACTTTTTCGGCATTTTGTGCTCCTTTTAACGCATAATGATGATATCTTCTATCTTTCCTAAAACCCTTCAGGTCAGTACCATGAGCAGTCGCTACATAAGGAACTCCCGTCTTCAAAGCAGCATAAGGAGTAATCCAAAGATGCTGGGCATGAATGATGTCAGGCTTAAATTTATCGACTTCTTCCCGGGTAGTATCAACTATAATTTTGATATATTCCCTTATCTGCCCGTCATTTAAATTGTAAAAAGTATTGTTACTCCGGGGGTGGCTGGTAAAACAGGGGAAATTAAAATTTATTTCATAATTCTTATTATTTTCGCTTTTAAATATTATCGCTCTGGTTTCAAAATCTTTATTAGTTATATGTTGGTGTTCGGGAAAAATGACTCTCACCTTATGTCCTATTCTGGAAAGTTCCTGGGCTAAATTTTTGGTATAAATACCGCTTCCCGACCCTTCCAAAGGAAAATGATTTACCATTAATATCCTCATTTTTTATCTTCCCCTTTTCTTATTATATTCATAAATTTTTTCCAGCTTTTCAATGTTTTTTTGTATTCTTCGATTACACTGTCCAAATTATTATAGGAAATCTCTAAAGCTTCGGGTAAAAATAAAAACCTGTTATCATTAAGAAAAGAGGCTACAGCTATTGAGCCAATAGTTATATTTTTCTTTTGTTTTCCTTTTATTTTATCAATATCTTCTTCTTTTAACCAATTAAGGAAAGGATTTCGTCCAATCCATCCCAAGCAGGTATAATAAAACCTGTCTTTTATGGAATTATTATTTTTTATATCCGGTATGGCCGGGTAATTCCCAAAGGTATTATGAAATATTTTAGTATCAATATCTATGCATTTCTTTTTCATTTCTTTTAATTTAATTCCTAAAAGAGTGTCTTCTCCCCGGGTTAAAACAGCTTCTCCTCTTACATTATATATTGTAGAAAAAAAAGGAGGCAAATCATCAAAAGCATCGAGTTTAATGGCTACATTTCCCCCTAATATTTTATCCGTTTCAAATACTTTTCGATTTTTATCATTATCTGCATTCAGGCATTTGTGAACCTGTGATTCTACTAAAAATTTGTAAGCATCTTCTTTCTGTAAGCCTATAAACAATTCCTTCATCCCTGCAAATTGCATAGGAGGGATAATATAATAACCGGAATAATCGCTGGTAGTAATAATTACTTCTTTTTGTTTTAGATATTCTAAATGTCTTCCGATAAAATCTATCTCTTTTTCTTTTACTTCACCATCTTCTCTTGCCAACACTTTTGGATAGACATCGGTATCAATAAAAACCAAAACTTCCGACCCGGTTAGCATGGCTTTAATCAGGGCATAGTTTCTATTAAAGCCGTAAGGAACTTTCATATTTTTTCTAAAACCAGGATAGTCAAGCAAGATATCTATATCTTCATGATGCATGCCCATTTGCTTTAACTTTTCCTTTACCTTGTGGACATTATTTATTTGAGCAGTAAAAACTTTTACTTTTTTTCTTAAAATTTCCACTAATTTTACATCACAACTATGAGAATATACTATTATCACGCTATATATTTTATGCCCGTATTTATGTGCATTATCCAAAAATTCTTCTATCGGTTCTAAAGAATTAAAATGTCTGGTAATCATTCCGAAAGATGTTTTCATCAAAATGACCTCTTTTTTTATTCACTTTCATTTTCGGTCGGGATAATTGTTTTTTCATGATTGTCTATTTGTTTATCTAATTTCTTTAGGTAATTCACATAGGCTGAACCCAATTCGGTAATAGAGACAACGCTTTCATTCTCTTTTAAAAATTCTAAATTTAGAAGAGCTTCTAGTAATGCTTCCTGTTCAGTAAAATCAGAGATTTTCTCTTCCCATACATGATGAAAATTATCCAAATTTACATTTTTAAACTTGTAAAACCAAAATAAGATATATTTTGCCTGGATAACAAGATAAGTATCTGCAAATAGAAAACACCACTTAACCCTTTTTACCTGGAGTTCTTGAATATATTCAGTCGCTTCATCGATTAATCTTCCCGGGTATATATCTTGTTTGCTTTCTTTCTCTAATATACTCTCCCACTTCGGATCACGGTAGGTTACCGGTGTAGTGAAATTATCGTCTGATATGTACTTGAAAATTTCTTTTTTATTTGACTGTTGAGAATGATGCTTTACCGGATTTTCAAAATCAATAAATTCATCATATAATTCATAGAGAGGTTTTTCATATAGAAATACAATAAGGATTAAATAAACCATGATAACTGCAACCCAGGAGTTGGTGATTTCTACTAATGTCGCTTTCACCGGCCACCATATTAATAAAAGCATACTACTTATAATAAAAAATAGTACAAATAAAATAATAAAAAAACTAATTCTTCTCATTCTAAAACCTCTTTTCTGAAATTTGTCGCTTTTATAGCGGCAGTTTTCTAATATTTTTCTTCTGTTTCTTTTTTTAAAGCAGCTCTTGCTAAAATTATAGTAGAATCAAGTATTTTTTTAAACATCAGATTTGTCTCCTTAAAGACTATAATTCGCGAAAAAGAGAAAAATTCCTTTATGTTTAATAAAAATTTATATAATTATTCATTTCAATATTACCATTTTTGTTATTTTCTATTTTTATTGCTTTTATTAGATAAATAAACTCACATACTTTATCTATTTTTTTATTAATCAACATTTTATTACATACGTATAATTTTCTGTTTTTTAAATATTTAAATCTTTTATATTTATAAAAAACCAAAAATAATTAATAACTGTGCAAAAATATAGAAAATCATTACAGATATCCAGCCTTTTGGTACTCTATATTTAAAATTCCTAAAAGCCAGTAATGTATCAGAAGCAATAAACATAATTGAACCCGCAAAGGGAAGCCAAAATGAAAATCCTTTTATCGCCCAAATGCGTGTAAAACTGGCAAAACTCATGAAAAGAATAACATTTAGATAAGCTATCACCGGTATTTTCATAGAGTGAAGATAGGGATTGAGTTTATTAAAAATAGATATGCCATACCAAATATAAGGGATTAACAAAAAATAAAACCATCCGGGAATAATTGATAAAAAAGAAGTTGTTTTTAAAAAAATGATGGTATAAAAAATATGTCCTGCAAGAAAGGAAAGTAAACCGGCAATAAATAATAACTTTTTCTGAGCAAATAACAAGAAAAAATCTCCTAAAAAGCAAAAAATTAAAGCAAATATGACTAGTTGATTTACTTTATTTGCACTTATAATATAAAAAAGAATAAGCAGGGGAACCAATAATGGTTTAGTAAAATATCTTAATTTAATTCTATTTTTCTTTACGGCAAAAATATCTCCAAAAACAATAATAATGAAAAATATAATTATTAATATTTTTAAAGTCATTATCTAACTCCAACATATTTCACTAATAAAATTTTATTTATGCTTTGATAATTACTTTATATTTATAGTAAATAATAATTCTACATCTTTCTTAACAGCTATGGGATTAATTTTTTCAAATCTATTTTAATATATTTCTCTATGGTTATTTTATTTACTTTCACACTGATCTAAAATCCAGTCACTTACTACTTTTAAAGCCACCGGTGAAATTGTTTCTTCAATTTTCACATATTCAGCAGGAACGCCTGTTTGAGCGGTCTGAAAAAGATGATTAAGGTCTGGCAATTCTTTAACAATATAATTCTGATTTCCACCGGCCTTTAGAACTTCTTCAATAGCACTAAGATTTTCTTTAGGTGGTACTTGAAGATCTTTTTCTCCATTTACAGCCAGTACCGGACATTTTACTTTGCTCAAAGTCGGTTTAGGATCATAAGTCAGGAAAAACTTAAGCCAGGGAGACAATAAGCTTTGAAGTTGAGCATCAAGGAACATTTCCGGGTCACCTATTTGCTCTTTTTCCTCATCGCTCATTTTTTCCCAATCTTCCTCAAACATCTGTCGAAGTCGTTCTTCAGCAACTTCACTATTCTCTTCTTCTTTTAAAACAGAAAATATCTTTTCATTGAACTGGCGTTTCTTCGTAATATCTTCTTCGCTAACTCCCATTGCTCTGGAAATCAAAGCACCCTGTAAATATAGAATTTCTTCCCCGGTTAATCCTGTCCCCGCCATTAATACAATAAAGGACACATCCGGTGATTTTACCGCAACCATCGGGGCAATAAGGCCACCTTCACTATGGCCGATAAGACCGATTTGTTCAGGATTAATTTCTTTTCGAGTCTTAAGATATTCTACACCTGCTAACACATCAGATGCAAAATCAACACTTGTTGCCTGGGAAAAGTCTCCGGTAGATTCTCCCACTCCCCGATCATCTACCCTGAGGACTGCAATCCCCTGACGAGTTAAATAATCTGCTAATACCAGGAAGGGACGATGGTTATATATAGTTTCATTTCGGTCCTGTGGCCCAGAACCGGTAATTAATAATACTGCCGGAAATACACCTTTTTCAGAGGGTAAAGTCAGTGTTCCAACAAGTTTTACCCCTGCCTTTAAGTTTGTATATGCTACTTTTTTTTCTATATAAGGATAAGGTTTTTTTGGCACTTGAGGTCTAAGAATTTCCACTGCTTTATCAACCCGCTTAAGGATAAGGGGTAAAGTCTGCCC
>Ga0209121_10004241_pt1 | contig 13452 bp, 13 predicted proteins | sample Cruoilmetagenom3_FD_187292 | JGI IMG/M metagenome (GOLD analysis project Ga0209121, IMG submission 187292) | Oil polluted marine microbial communities from Coal Oil Point, Santa Barbara, California, USA - Sample 3 (SPAdes) (version 2) | ecosystem: Environmental > Aquatic > Marine > Oil seeps ... | reverse complement strand
TCAATTCAACCCACTTACTTGTTACTCGCCCCTTGTCGCTTGTCGCTTCTTTTATATCTACCTCAAAACTTGGTTCGGTAAACGGGAAATAGCCCGGTCGTATTCTAATTTGAATATTTCTGGCAAAAAACTCTTCCAAGAATTTTTGAATTATTCCTTTAAAACTAGCGATAGAAATATTTCTATCCACCATCAATCCTTCTAGTTGACAAAACTGAATTTCATGAGATGGGTCAGTAGCTTCGTACCTAAAAACTCTCCCGGGAACAATAATCCGCAAAGGAGGATTATGCTTTTCCATATAGCGGATTTGGACAGGTGAAGTATGGGTACGTAAAAGTAATCCTGGATTTTGGATTTTGGATTTTGGATTTTTTATCCATAATGTATTCCATAAATCTCTAGCAGGATGTTCTCTTGGAATATTTAAAGCATCAAAATTGTACCATTCGTTCTCCACTTCCGGTCCTTCTACCACTGAGAATCCCATTCTTTCAAAAATCTCTTCGCATTTGTGAAGAACCTGGGTTAGAGGATGAAGATGACCGATTGATATTTTTTCTCCAGGCAGAGTAACGTCAATTTGCTTTATTCTTTCCCTTCTTAAAAAGGTTTTTTTTTCTTTTTCTATTTTTGTCTTAATCTCCTCTTTAAGTTCATTCAATCCTCTCCCTATTTTCTTCCTTTCTTTTAATGGAAGTTTTTTAATATTATTGAAAGCCTGGGAAATTTTACCTTTCCTCCCTAAATACTCACGATAAATCCTGCCTAAATCCTTCAAGTCTTCAGCTCTATTTATGGCTTCAAGTACCTCTTTTTTGAGAGAATTTATCTCCATAATAAGATAATTCTACCTAATTTCTCTCCTTTTTGCAACGAGCTTAATTGAATAAAAAAGTGCCTAGACAGGGATGCTAGGCAACAAAACGATATAAAAATTATGAATTCGTATTGCCTCTTTTTTCTCTCATAAAGTCAAGCAGCTCACTGTGGCAAACTCGGAACGTTACTGTATTTTCTCCAAAGGTAGCGTTAGAGAAGCCTTTTGCCGGAAAATCCATCTCGACTAAGTCTTTATGAGGAATTTCTTTAATATCTCCTTGTTTTGCTTTTTCTATGATCTCTGACATACCCTCAAACAGCATCTCAAGCTCTGCCACTACCTTTCTTTTATTTGCTTCTTTTAATATGCTCATTATCCCACCTCCTTTTTGGCTTTACCTCTTCGACTTTTTTACCACAATTTCTACTTATTGTCAATAAAAAAAGGCCACTGAGAAATTCAGCGGTTCGTTAGGAGTTGGCTTTTTGCTTCCTCGACATCCCTAAGTATTCCCAAGATTTCTTCTCTTATCTCTAATGGAGTTTTCTGCTGTATTGCTATGTAATAAATCCCTCGTCTCAAATATTTCTTTTGTTTTGCTGGGTTGAAACTACTTTTAACTTGAAGCCAAATCGCCTTTTCATCGTTAGTAATAATTACAAAGTCTTTTCCTCTCAAGTCTTCCTGGCTAAACTTAATAGTCTGGCCGAAGTCCCTGATAATCTCTTCTTGCTTCAATTTTTCTAAGGCTCGATAAACTTTCTCCTCTGACTTCTCTCCTTTCTCCCAAGCGAGAATATACCCTTCGCCTGCAGCTCTTTCCCCTTTCTCTATCATTTCTATTCACCTCTTTTTAAAGAACTAATTTTTACTATTTTTACCACAATTTTAATAATTTTTCAATAAAATAAGAACCTGTTTCGCAGAACCTTGTTTTCCTCGCTTTGCTCGGAGAATAAGAACCTTTCACTCTGCTCAAGAACCTTGTTTTCCTCGCTTTGCTCGGAAAATAAAACCCACTTTTAGAAGAAAAAAGTGGGTTGTGGAAAATGGGTGTTGATGTTGTCAAAGAACTTGCTTCACTTTTTAATCGGTAGTTGGGAAGTTGTAATATCTAGCCAGTTTTCCTCTGTTGCCTTTGGTTTTATCGCTACTGACCCCATCTGGCAAAGTGGACATTCGGATGGATCCCAATCATTGACTCGATGAGTAGCTACTGCAATAATTTTGAATATTCCGACTCCTTCTACTGAAATTTCGCTTAGACTGCCTCGGTTAATAATGACCAATTCGTAGGGTAGAATCTTTACTCTTGGCTGTTTCGATACTATATCCAGAATAGCTTCAGAAAAACCAGTGCCCCGGGTGCAGAAATCCTCAACCAAAAGCAGAGGTTTATTGGGAGCGATAGAGGTTACCATTATTATGCGGCCATCTTCCTTTTTCATCTCAGCATTTTTCACGCCCATCAGATTAGCGACGTCTTGACCAAGTTTAGTGGCTCCTTCGGGAATACCAGCTACCCAATCGGGTTTTGAAACTTTCAGTTGATTAAATCGGAGTACCAGCTGATTGGCTATAATAGTTCTGATGTTTTGGGGCTCAAGAAGAATCTTTGAAACGAAAAAGCCGTCGCTATGGCGCAATGATTTTAGCTCAGCGTGCCTCCCGACCCTTCCTTGTTTAGCTGCTTCATAATCGTATTCCCAGTAGGAATTCAGGGTTTTAGCTATATAGACAATCTCTTCTTCTGTCAGCAACCGATTAATGTTGTCGGGAACAAGATTAAGAAGTCCTTCTCTACTCATTCCCACAATTTTGAGCATCTTTTTCACCCGTCTGTCTACCAAGGAAGCTTTCCGGCTCGCTTAAGTGCCTTATTTAAGTCGTCTCTGGAGAATTCGGCTGATTTCTCAGCAGCATCGGCAAAATGCTCCGGCTCGCACTTGAATTTTCTTCGGTAAGCATAGTTGATGCCGCGAGACGAACTTACTATCACTCTTCCTCCTTTTACTGCGCCGTCAGCACCCCCGCCTTGGGCTCCGTATCCTGGAACTAAAAAGAAACAATTAGGTAAAAGCTCTCGCATTCGCACTGCTTCCTCTGGATAAGTAGCGCCTACTACCACGCCTACATTGTTTATACCATATTCTCCTTCGCAACCTTCGCCCCATTGTTTAACTAAGAGAGCTGTTTCTTCCCAGACCTTGCGTCCGGTTTTCGTTACCAATTGTTCTACTTCAGAATTTGGTCTAAAGGATGTCTTATCTACAACAAATATTCCCTTGCCAAACTCTTTCACTACTTCTACGAACGGGGTTAGGCAAGACGTGCCAATCCCTGGCATCACAGTCATTGCATCAACATCGAAAGAGGGTTTTTTGACTATTTCGGATTCAACCGGATCCCACACATCCACTTTCCCTAAATGTCCTTGGGCATAAGCTTTCGCCGTGTCGCCGCCATCACTACGTTTTGCGTCCTCTAATACTAAAAGGTCGTATTTCCTGCAAAACTTCACTATCTCTTCAAAGGCCCACGTGCCCCAATGTTTATACTTTTCATAGAAAGCCATTTGAGGTTTGGCAATTGCTGCAAAGGGAGCAGTAGCTTCAATGATGTCTTCAAAGAAAATAACAAATGCTCGGGCAGTTGGCTCGAATCCTTCTTTCTCTTTTGCTTCATCGTATCCTTGCTGTAAGACATGCTCGGGAATGTATCTAACTTGTGGGTCAAGACCTACACAGAGAATACTCCTTTTCTCTTCTATGGCTTCTATCAGTTTATCTACAAATGTCTTCATTCTCATCCCTCCATATTTTTTAGGAGCTTACCTCCTGTATATTCTTTATCATCGATTTTAAAGATTGTCAAATCTGTCAGTAGAATCTCAATAGAGTGGACATTTAAAACTAAAAAATCCCACTAAACTAAAAGTTCAGTGGGGACTTAACGAATTTTGTCTTATTCTCATTCTTGCCCTCGCTCTTAACTCTTTCTTCGGGGTCGGCTACTTGAGAGGATATATAATCTATTACACACCTTTTTATCTCGAATAAGCAATCAGCAAGGCGTTTGCCTTTCTCTGTCAACTCAACCGTCACATACTCTTTATGTTTTTCTACTAACTTTTTTTCTGCCAACCTCTTTAAGACTTTGTAAATAGATGACCAGTGCAAACCGCTCTTCTGCGCCATTGTCAGATCGTAATCGTAACCCTCTTTAATTAAACCGAGGATTCTTCTTTGAGGCGGAGTTAGGGTTTCGATCGATATCTTGATCGACAACTTATAGCTTCCATTACTTTTTAGGATATCGCCTGTTTCTATGCCTTTCTCGATTAGTCGATGTGCCTCCTCGATATCTAAGGGCTTACCAAACTTTTCTTTCCATTTTAAAGTTAAATGGTGAATTATTGAATATTCCGTAAACCACGACCTGCCAGTTTTCTCTATGAAATCTCTAATGCCTTGAATGAATGGATAGTAGAGAGAAATGGTAAAACGAGACAGAGAGCTTACGTGGAGTGAATTATAAGGATGATTTACCCTTATAAGGACTGCGTCTTTTAATCTTTTTATAACTCCACGGGGGATCGGGAGGTCTAACTTTAACTTTAACTCGCTATATGTCTTTTTTCCTTCTCGCAACTCGAGGAGAATCCGCTCCAGATATAACTCTTGATGAGTGGGTATGGGTAATGACTCGAATTCCTTGACTTTAATAATTGCTTCCTTGATATCATTCCCGAACGAAGTGATCTGGAATAAACTATCTTCTTGCTCTTTAAGCATCTCAGCCTCTATTAAAGGAACTACATGATACTCTCTAATCCTGCTTATACTATACTCTCTACTGTTCTTCACAAGACCTTTCCCCCTTAAGTATTGCTGAATATCTCTGTCGCTTAATACTTCCTGTTTATCAAAAGCTTCCAAAATTGACCTTCTTCTTAAGTTTTTAGCAGCATATAATACTTTCATGAAGAGTTGAGCTACATAATCATCATGAGAATATAAGGCCTTATCATTTTTTCCTGACTTTATGTTCTTACCTTTATACATTTTAAAGAACACCTCTATTATATCTTTACCATGGATTGAAAATTTGTCAATCTAAAATAAAAACCCACTTTTAAAAAGAAAAAGTGGGCAGGGTTTAATCTTATAAATCCAGTAGCATCTTATACTTTTTCTACACTTATCCTGGTTTCAGGTTTCCAACTTTTCACTCTAGTTCCACTGCCAAAAGAGAATTTCTGAATCGGTGAGGACCTCTCCCCTTTAGAGACATGTAATACTTTCTCTTCCTCTATTTGGACTACCTTACCTTTTACCGTAAGTCTTTTGTTCTTCTTTGTGATAATAATTCCCTTACCCTTTCCAAGAGGTAAGTCTCTCACTATTCTAAAAGGAGCTTTCTTGCTGTTCGACTTCTTACTAGATTTTTTTCTTTTCGATTTCATCACCCCCTATCAAATTGTTCGAGAGCATCTGTTTATTTCTAACATATTTCAGGAGTCTAGTCAATAAGAATTACATTTTTTTAGGAGTGGAAATTCCCATTAAAGAGAGGAGGTTTTTAAGAACAATCCTTGTTGCCAAAACTAATACAAGGCGAGTCTTACTCAACTCTTCGTCAAGTTTATCCTCCTTTGTAGAATTACTACGGAGGACACGGCAATCTCGATAAAACCGATGGAAAGAGGAAGCCAAATTTTTACCATATTCTGGTAATCTCTGAAGCTGGTAATCATTTGCCGTATCTTCAATTATTTCTGGAAACTTGATAAGTTCACGAATGAGATTTAGTTCTGAAGGATGATTTAATAAATCAAAATTGACTTTTGACTTTTGACTTTTGACTTTTGACTTTTTGAGGATGCTTTCTATCCTCACATAAGCATACTGGATATAAAAAACTGGGTTTTTTTCTGATCGCTCTTTGGCTAATGCTAAATCAAATTCCATTTGGGAAGAGAGCGACTTTGAAAGATAAAAATAACGAGCGACATCTAATCCGACTTCTTTAATTAAATCATCAAGCTCTATAATTTCTCCTTTTCTCTTGGAAAGTTTTCGACCGCTTCTCAGTCTTACTATTTGAGAAATTAAAGCTTCAAAATCTTTCTTATATCCTAATATTTTCATCGCCGCTCCCATCCTCTTTACATGACCTTGATGGTCTGCTCCCCAGATATCAATGATTTTTTTGTATCCTCTTTTGATTTTATCTTTATGGTATGCAATATCGGATAAAAAATAAGTTGGCTCGCCTGTCCTTCTTACTAAGACTTCGTCTTTTATGCCACCAATTTTTGAAGTTTTAAGCCACAAAGCCCCTTCTTCCTCATAAGTCAATCCTTTTCTATCTAAAAAATCCAAGACCTTCTTAATTCTGCTCTTTCTAAAAAGACCTTCTTCGGAAAACCAAACATCAAATTTTATTTTTAACTTTTTTCTGACAAAAATTTTTATATCCTTTAAAATTTCCTTTGCTAAAAGACGGCCAGCACCACTCTCATCTAATTGCTTAGCTTGCTTAATACTCTTAATACGCTTAATTAATCTTTCTAAGTAAGGAGTTTTGTAAGCTGTGCCCTCTCCTAAAAATGTTTTCCCTAACTCCTTTATTTGAGAGCTCTGTTTGGAATCGTTAATATAATATTCCCTTTCCACCTTAAATCCTGCAAAAGATAAAATATTTGCTAGAACATCACCGAAAAATGCCCCCCTACCATTACCAATATGAAGGGGCCCTGTTGGGTTTGCTGAAATAAATTCAACATTAGTTTTCTTATTCTTTCCTACATTAACCTTTCCAAAATCCTTGCCCTCTTCAAGAGTACTTTTTAGCTCTTTTTTAAGGTAGCTTTCTTTAAGAAAGAAATTGATAAATCCTGGTTTCTTGATGTCGATTTTTTCGAAAATATTGGGTTTTTGTTTTAAAATTTGAGATGAGATATTTTGAGCTATTTTCAGTGGCTTTTTTTTAATTTCTTTGGCTAATTCTAAAGGAAGATTGGTTGAGTAATCCCCGTACTTCCTTTTTGGAGGATACTCTATCTTGACCTCGGGAAGCTTTGTTTTGAAGAGGGAAATAACAGTTTTTTTAAGAAGATGTTCTATCCTCTTTTTGGTCATATTATATTTAATATAACAAAATTTATGCTTCTTGGAAATTGCTGAAAGGATAAATCCTTTCAAGCCCTGTTCTTTTAGCTATCTCCCTATCTTTTGAATATTCCTGAAAAGTAATTCTTCTATCCAGAGGAGGAAAATCTTTGGCTTTAAAACAAGGGCGATACTGATCCATAATATTAACAAAGGTATTTCTCGAAATTTCCCTTGCTAAAAATTCCATTATCTTTTCTGTGCCCGCGGTATCTTTTGGCAAAACTAAGTGGCGAACTAAAAGACCTTTTTTGGCAATTCCGTTTTCATCTAATACTAAGTCTCCTACCTGACGACGCATCTCTTTAATAGCTTTCTTAGCAATTTCTGGATACCTTGGGGCAGAAGAATATTTTTCAGCCATTTTTTCATCACTGTACTTGAAGTCAAGCATATAGATATCCATTATCCCATCTAAAAGTTTGAGAGTTTCAACTGAATCATAGTCGCCGGTATTATAAACTAAAGGAATCTTTAATCCCTTTTGAATAACAATTGCCAAAGCAGATAGAATTTGAGGAACTTGAGGGGTAGGAGTGACCAAATTAATATTATGACAGTCATAACTCTGGAGCCTAAGCATGATTTCAGCTAGCTCGGTATCCTCTATCTCTTTGCCTATCCCTAGTTGGGAAATTTCATAATTTTGGCAATAAACGCATCTTAAATTACACCAAGTAAAAAATATAGTACCGGAACCATGAGTACCAACCAGACACTCCTCCTCTCCAAAATGAGGATGAAATGAGGAAATCATTGTCTTTATACCAAGGTTGCAAAATCCTCTCTCGTTTTCCAGACGATTAACTCTGCACTTTCTGGGACAAATATGGCAAGGCTGCATCATCTCAAAAATAGCTTTTCTCCGTTTTTCAATCTCTGAACTTTTAAAATTTAGGTAAGAAGGGTACATAAAGAACTCTTCTTCCTTTATATAAAAAACAGCTCTAAAAGAAAGCTGTAAAAAAGGGAGGGAAAATAAGTCTTGTTTCCGAGGCTAAACCGAGAGTACTTATTTTTTAAGAGAAAGGAAAAAGGAAATTTTTCCTAAAATCAGCAAATATTCTCGATTTATTCCTCTCTGGAAAGATTATCTTCCCTTTGGAGATATAAAGGAGCTCTTTATATAGATTATACCTCTTTTGAGAGATCAATCAAAATTTCTTGAACAATTTTTTGGGTGATTCTGGGATCCGTTTTCCCTTTTGTTACTCGCATTACTCCTCCTATTAAAAATTGTAAAGCATTCTTTTTGCCTTTTTTGTAATCCTTAACTGCTTTTGGATTTTCCTTTATTACCTTTTCTACAAGCTCTCGAATCTCTTTTTCGTCACTCACCTGCTTAAGGTCCTTCTTCCGGATGATATAAGTGGGGTCAGCACCTGTATCAAACATCTCTCTTAAAATTATCTTTCCTGCTCTTGAGGAAACTTCTTTTTTCCAGATGATACTAATGAGTTCGGCAAAATTTTCAGGAGTAATTTTAAGATCACTGACTTTCCTTTTTCTTTCCTTTATCAACCCAATAAGATCTGTTTCTAAGTAATTGACGGCTAACTTTACCAATGAGGGTAACTGGGATTGAGATATCCCCTCAATTCCTTGCCAATTTTGAAGCTCGGAAATAACTTTTTCAAAATAATTACTAAGCTCTTTGTTTTTAATTAAAATTTCTATTTCTTGATTGGAAAGCTGGTATTCTTTTCTTATTCTCTCTCTTTTTCGTCGAGGAAGTTCTGGCATAGTTTTTGTAAGTTGTAATTTATAATTGGTAAGTTGCAGAGGAGGGAGATCTGGTTCAGGAAAATAACGATAATCTTGGGACTCTTCTTTTATTCTCTGTGTTCGAGTTTCGCCCCTGATATTATCCCATCCTCTTGTCTCCTGGATAACTTTTCCCTTTCTTCTCAAAATTTCTTCTTGCCTCTTTGCCTCATAATTTATAGCTCTCTCAACTGCTAAAAAAGAGTTTAAATTTTTTATCTCGACCTTTGTACCAAGCTTTTTGCTGGCCGCTGGTTGCCGGCTGCTAGTTGCTAGTAATGAGATATTCACCTCTATTCTCATCTGGCCTTTTTCCATATCAGCATCAGAGACACCAAGATACTTTAAAATCAACTGTAGTTCCTGAGCAAATCCCCGGGCTTCTTTAGCAGAGCGAATATCCGGTTGTGTTACTAATTCCATTAAGGGAATTCCTGCTCGATTAAAATCAACAAGAGAATAATCTTTTCCTTCGGGATGCAATAGTTTTGCCGTATCTTCTTCAAGATGGATTCTCTGAATTTTTATTCTTGTTGTTCGTTTCTTGCTGCTTGTTATTATATCAAGATATCCATCTTTACATATCGGAGCTTTATATTGACTAATCTGATAACCTTTCGGCAAATCAGGATAAAAATAATTCTTTCTTTCAAAATAAATTTCATCTTGGACTGCACAATTTAAAGCAAGACCAGTTTTTATTACCATAAGGAGCGCTTCTTTGTTTATCACTGGAAGAGTGCCGGGATATCCCATACAAATAGGACAAATATTGATGTTCGGACGAGTCTCGCTGGAGTTATTCTTACAGGAACAAAACATCTTTGTCTCGGTTTTCAACTCTGTGTGTATTTCAAGACCAACAATAGGTTGATAGTCCATAGAGAAATTATTTATGTTTTAAAATCTTCTTCCAATGTTCTTTATAATATTTAAATTTAGCATCAAATTCTTTCTTCGGAGTAATTTTTATCCCTAAAGATTTAAGTTTATCCTTTAATTTTCTTTGAATTGTTTTAATCTGCCTATTGCTTATTATCATCTCCAATTCAATTATGTAACCGTATCCTTTTGTATAATCTAAAAAAATGTTGATACCATTTAATTTATAAAGCCGGCGTTTTCGAAACCATTTTATTCTTATTTTATAACCTAATTTTTGAAAAAGTTTCTCGAGTCTTCTGAAGTCTTTCGAATTACACTTCACTTCCAATTCTTCTCTCCATCTATCATGGATTTTACCTCCTTTCAAAATAATAAAAGCGTTTTTACCATTATTTCTAATCCGGAGGTCCTTGGAACCATTGAAGTAAATCGTTTCCTCTCTTATTTCATCTCTAAATTTAGCTTTTTTATTCAGTCTTTTAATTAACTCTTTATATTGTTTTTGGGTAATAAAGCTTCTAACTTCAATCTCGATGTTTTTCATTGTTAAAGTTTAGATTTATATAACTCTCCAGCTTTATAAAGTTTCCCAGCAAGTATAATTATTTCATTAAAAATTTCTTCCATTCTTAGTATTGACTTCATTAGTAAATATTCGTTGTCACCTATTGAACTAAGAATCCCCTCAATTTTTTGGAGAAAACCCTGAGGCGACTTTTTAAATTTAGTTATATCTTTATAGGACCTCTTATCTCCGATAAAATATTCTTCGTTAATAGCATAAAGAGCTTGAACCAAATCGTTTGCAACCCTTGTAAGACATCCCGAAACAATGTAAATTTCTCCTCTTTTGGCACATTTCTTTGCGTATCTTAGAGTAAATTCAGCATCCCATAAAAAAGTATTTATAATCTTTTCCTTTAAAGGCAGAGGGAATTGCTCAACTTTCGCCTTAAGGTCCTTGATGTAATTATATGGATCGTACAAAACTTCACAAAATTTAATCTCGGCACAATAGATGTATGAATGAAAGCCATAAGCAGGCTGTTGGTAATAATCGGATTGTTTTTCTCCTTGTAAACATTCATCGATGATTTTTGAAACAAAATCTAAATTTCTATAAATAATATCCACTTGCTGATTTTTAATATTGAGCCAAGCTCCTCCGTTTACCCATCGCCCCCAACCTCCAGGATCGGTTATTGCAGGATTCTTATAGTTATTTATTTTATTTGCAAGCTTTCTGAGATCTGATATGTCTAAAGGTTTATTCTCTTTATAATAGAGGCCTATATCGATGTCTGAATCAATCCTTTGTACCTTAATAGCATATGAGCCTCCGAGAACAATAGCTTTTATATTCCGGACAGCTTTTAATTGTTCACTAATAAAGTTAATTAGTGTCTTGTTGTTCATTATATAGAGATTTCCCGAAGAGTTTTTATTTTAACCTCTATCTTGCTGTCTCTCTTTAAAGGAAGTATTTATGGTAGAGAGCGAAATTTGATTATTAATCATGTTCTAATCTCGCTTTTGATGCCTAAATAGAAAATCACTCAATTTTTAATCTGGATTTAATCTGCTTAAATACATTATCGATACTCTTCTCACCATCGATTACAATCCACCGAGAAAAAATCTGCTTTCTTATTATTCTTTCGTAAAATTTAGCAAGTTTAATTAAAAATTTCTTATCGGCTTCATTTCTATCTAGATTCTGTTTTTCTTTATTCTTCCTCTTTATCGAAGTTTCAGGAGAAATCTTAAGAAAAAATATCAAGTCAGGTTCCGGAAGCCTAAATAATTTAGCAAATTTTAACGCTCTTTCTATTGGAAAACCTCTTAATCCCTGATAAGCAATAGCTGAGGTAAAATATCTATCACAAATTATGGTTTTGTCCTCTCTCAACCATTCCTCAATTTTTTCCTTGTCTTTGAAAAAGTCAGTAAAATAAAGTAAAAACTGAACGTCCACAGAAAAATCATATTTGTTGTGAAGATATTCATGGATTAACTTACCTATTGGACCATTGTAGTCTGGATAATATAACCTCTCAATATTCTTTTTATATCTCTTTAGATAATTAAGTAATAACTTTGTTTGGACTTCAACTCCAGCTCCATCTATTCCTTCAAAAACAATAAACCTTGCACCTTTTTTGCGAGGTGCAACTAATCTATTCCTTAACTTAACAGATTTATTAATCGACATAAGTTAAGCTATAACTTTTGAGAAAAAGATACGGGGTAAATTTCCCTGGACAAGAGTTCTTAAGTATTATTTATATTAATTTTTTTTACTTCTAGTCTGGGCGTGTACGTATCCTTGCCTTGTCTCTTTTTGGCTTTTGGCTAATGTCATTGTTCTCATCGCCTGTTGCAAAAATGAGATAGAAACCTTGACAGCAAAATAACTCAAAGTTATTCCAGCGGCAATCATTGCCCTCTCAACTAGCGTAAATGGGATTGCTTCTACCCAAAATTTTGCCGGTATATTTATAAAGTAAAGATAAATTATTGAACCGATAGAATGATCTGTCAGAGCAGAGCCAAGCGAGTAGACATAAACTTGTACTATATGTTTTTTGAGCAGTTTGTCAAGTTTTGTTTTAAAGCTTGCAATAAAAATAGGTATGACCCAGAATAGAGAATAATACCAAACTTCCCTGCCTATAGGGTGTGAGAAAAATAATAAAATACAGAAGAGTGGGATAAGCACAAGTCTGGTGTCTCCCTTGAACATTTTTGAAAAATAAATCCCGGCAATAATTATTGGTGCAAAAGTCAACCAGCTTATGGCCGACTTAACCTTGTAAAGACCGATAACAATACCAAATAGATGTGAAAGAATTATTACAGCTAATCCCCAACCAATACCCAAGAAATTAGAGATCACAGGCCCGAACATTACTGATGCTGAAAACTGTGTGTCAGTACCCAATATTAGACTGAACTTAACCTTTGTTAAAATAATGAAAAGAACAAAAAACAGGACTTTGGGTAATATTTTGAAAATAACTAATCTCTTTTTCGATTTTTTGTTCATATTTTAAAATAATTTTATAATAATTATCACCGATGAGAAGACCTCTTTAAAAATTCTTTTAAAATGAGTTTTGAAAACCAAATTATATTTTGAAACAATATTTTATCTCCTGAAAATTTTTTCTAAAATTAACTACCTCTTTTTTCATTTTCTTTATATCTTTTTTATCCAAAACTATCTCTTTCATAAATTTTCCTATTATCTTCATTTCTTTCTCTTTCATCCCATATCTTGTCATCTCCTGAACTCCGATTCTAAGTCCACTAGGATTATTTACATCGAGTTTATCTCCAGGAATGATGTTCTTATTTAAAATAATATTCGCCTCCTCTAATTTTTTGGCGACTTTATCCCCTCCTCCCTGCTTTTTAACATTGATTACTACTTGATGTGTCTGGGTAAATCCCTCTTTATTACCCAAGATATCAAAACCGAAACTATAAAGTTCTTTAGCCAATACTTTTGCATTTTTGACAATTTGTTTAGCGTAACTCTTCCCGAACTCTTTCATTTCTAAAAGAGTTAAGTAGAGAGCTGGCAACCGATGAAGATGATGATTAGATAAAACCCCTGGAAAAACCTTATAAATTATTTTCTTTCGAAGGTCTTTTTTAATTTTGGCCAAAATTATTCCTCCTTGGGGACCAGGAAAGGTTTTATGAGTAGATGAAGTAATGATATCAGCGCCTTCTTTTAATGGTTTTTGAAACAATCCTGCAGTAATTAGACCGAAAACATGGGCTGCATCATAAATAATTTTT
>Ga0209121_10004240_pt1 | contig 13453 bp, 17 predicted proteins | sample Cruoilmetagenom3_FD_187292 | JGI IMG/M metagenome (GOLD analysis project Ga0209121, IMG submission 187292) | Oil polluted marine microbial communities from Coal Oil Point, Santa Barbara, California, USA - Sample 3 (SPAdes) (version 2) | ecosystem: Environmental > Aquatic > Marine > Oil seeps ... | reverse complement strand
GTGGTGAATGGTAGATCATGATATCGTCTCCATTCTCTAGGCCAAGCACTACGTCCTGAATGAACTGAGGATGAGTTTGATCGGTAATGACCTGATCAATCTCAACCTGTTGGTCAACCATATACCTAACACGCACACCCCCATCAACAGCCTTACAATACAATTGCTTTAACATGCCAACCTCTCTTATGCTATGAATTGCCAAATTACAATTCACAAGAACGGTGCCGCAAGGCACCATATCAAGGACTGGGCTGTGTAGTACTACTGCTAAGGACAGACGGACTAATAAGGGGATGGGCTGTGTAGATCATATATGCAGTGCAAACGTATGAAACTCCCGTGTATCCCATAGTGCTACCCAGGGCATACGGTGGGGTAGGGAGGGGTGCTTCCAGCTACGTCTAGCCGCAGGGCACAGAGGGGGGAGGGTGGGGTGCTCACTTCAGAATATACATATATAGGTAATATATCCTCTCCCCTAACTAAGGTCAGCAAGTTTGACTGTATCAGCCGATACGTAAATAACCAATTCCGTTATTTACGTTACGCAATTTACGATAGTGTCTTGACAATGAGACAGAAGGTGGTATAATAAGGCTCAGTCAAGTTACGATATCGTAAAGGAGATGGGATGGAAGGACTTTGGTTAGACGTAGTACAGCAGGGGATTATGGTTATTGCAGGGCTGCTTTTTTCGGCCCTGGGTGCCTTAGGAACATTTTATGTTCAAAAGCTAATTGGCTATTTGAAGGAAAAGCAACTCTTAGAAGCCGTATCCCGATATGTACGGTGGGCAGAACAAGCGCCTGCTTATCAGGATTGGTCAGGTGGCGAGAAGTTTGATTTAGTTTTCGCCTCAGTCTGCCAATGGGCAGAAAATAATGGCTTTGCGATAAACGAAGAAGAACTCGAAGTCATGATTGAGAATTTTGTTAAGGAAATGGCTGAAGCTGCGGCACCCCTGTACACTGGAGAATAGGATATACGGACGTCGCCCCTGGGCGGCGTTCTGGCATTATGGTTATTAGAATTATTTGTTTTGCCTTTTTCATCACCTTACTGCTCATTGTGGGCGGTAGAGCGGGGGAGCTATGAGAAACGCGTCACATATTGGTGAAAAGTGACGAATATCTACGGGCTTATGCGCTATGTATTTGATAATCGCAACAAGGTCACGTCCGTTACTATTGTTGATTCGATTCTGCTATACTCGATTGCCATTGGGCTGGAGAGTGGTGGTTATCAAAACTTTGTCTTTACTCGTGAGGAGCACACCAGGAACCAATTCTTGCTGACGGGGATCATAGAAATAGCTTTGCGCAGAATTGAGCTTTACGGCGACATGCAGAAGCTGGAGAAAAGCTTTGAGTAAATCCGATATCGGATACCCCAAGCCCTCTGGGCGGAAGGTAGACAAAAGTGTTTACCCGAAGGTCATAGAGCGGGACGGATGCTGCCTGTGGGGTATGTACCATGCTGGGCAGAACGCTGGCCCGTGTAGAGGGAGATTACACCTTCACCACATCAAGTATCGCGGTAGGGGAGGTAGTGACGAGCTCGATAACATCATTACGCTTTGTGCTTCCCATCACCAATACGTGCATGACAACAACGTTGACCCGCAGATCCTGAGAGACATTTTGACTTACTATTCGACGAGGTAACAATGGAAAGTTTAACACGGGAAATGGCTGAGGATGGCTTTTTGAAGCTATTACTCTACGATGAGGACTATGAAAACTTCCGTGCTGAGTACGAGAAATGGTTCTTGAAAAAGTTTATTCGGACTAAAGATGTCCATAAACAGTAGAAAAAAATCGCGGCTTGAAGACTGGTTTAGACCCCAGCTCCGTGACACAGATTATCCAGTGAAATGGTACTGGAGTGTCATGCTCAGAAAAACAAAACTCGAATGGCATAGAAAGGCGAAACTTGGACTCAAAGAAAACAGTTAACATCCTATTTTGGATACTATCCGCTATTATATTTGGCGTCATTACATATCTCATGATAAGGAGCCAGTGTCAGTTTTAACAGCAGGCGATAAGAAAATACTGCCCCTTGTTCTGAGGCCGAATGGCGGGTTCCACCTGGGTACTGAATGGTACTTGGGCTGGAAACCACTGGATTATCAGTACCTATTTCACCACGTGTTGCAACCCAATGCCACATGGGTGGGAGCTATTGCCACAGGCAAAACCACAACGATTGCCGCCTCCTACCTGATGGATTGTTTGACCATCCCAGGGTTCAGGGGCTTAAACACTAGCATCTCCGCCCGACAGGCTGAGCTGCCCTTCGAGATGATTTCCTCCTGGATGGAGGGAAATGACAGGCTCGGGCACTTGATCGATAATGTTAAGTTACGCCCGTTCCCAATCGTTGAGTTTAAGAATGGCTCTGTCTATATGTTCCGTACTATGGGTAAAGACGCCCGCCTGATCCGTGGTGAGGAGTACGACCGCATTAACATCGATGAGGCTGGCTATATGTATGATGATATGGCCCTCAAGGTATTGCGTGGACGTTTGCGCGGTACTCGTCCGGATGGCAGTGTCCGTATGGCCCGTATGGACGTGGTGGGATCGCCAACGGCGACTGACTGGTACATTAAGCGTTTTAATCGAGGTAAGTCAGGGCACCGCAATGCTGAGCTTGATAACTATTGGTCAATGCGAACTTCCACCTACGACAATACCTTTTTAACCGAACAGCAGATTGCATTAATGGAGGCGGAGTATCCACCGAGTTTAATCAGGGTCGAGTTGGGTGGCTATTTCCCAGACTTTGGCTTTGGCACGTTCCCAAAGTCCCACGTGGAGGCCTGTACAGATTTCTACATCAACGAAGTTATCAACGAGGGCGCACGCACATCCAACGGCAAGGTCAAAAAGGGTTATGACTTAATTGAGGATCCTCGGCAGGGCATTCTGAAGTTCGAGCTTCCTCGAGAGACTGGGCACCGTTATATTCTGGCAGGAGATCCTGGCGTTGACAACCCGCCCCGTCGTAATGCCGCCGTCAACATCGTGCTGGATGTCACTAAACGACCACACAAAATGGTTTATTTTGACTGGGTACGTGGAAATGGTTCCTACTTCCCGTTTCTTGACTCCTATAAGTATGCGCTTAAGAAATATCAACCCACAATCAAGGGCATGGACGCCACTGGCACCCAGAAGGCTATCGACGAACTGGCCTTTGAGTCTAAGGGCATTCAGCTGGATAAGATCCACTTTGGGCGGGACAAATCGGCTATTCTCAACGATTTGAGCTTTGCTATCACGAGCCATGAGTTGTCGTTCCCCAGTGTGAAGGGCCTGACTAATCAATTACTTTCCTATTCTCGTGACCGAGAGCGAGACAAACGCTTTGCCCAGGACATTGTTATGGCACTGGGTATGGCGACCCACTTAGCCCGCTTTGCACCTGAGGAGGGTTCTACCGATCATCCTATTAAACGTAACAACTATCGCAACCGCAGAGATCGCACCACCATAAGGAGACGCAGATGAATTGTATCACTTACTTGACAAAGTTGTCACATTGTAGTATAATTATTTCTGAGGTTAAGAATGCTGATTAGTAACGCAGAGAAAGACCTCATCATGACGATTAGGGAGGTGGAATACGGCGAGCTTTACGATATTTTGATAGTAAAGCAAAAACCGCAGAACGAAGTTGGCATGAGACGTGGAAACGTTAAGCTGATTAAATGTATCAGAGAAAACCCCGAAGTGGAGAAGATCGTTATCCACGAAGGGGAAGCCAAACAAGTTGAGGTACTTGGGAAGAGCAATGACTTCCGGTACCGGCGCAAAATAAGACTATAAACACTGACCGTACGAGCGGAAGTGACTGAAAAGTTACTTTCGCTCTTTTTTATTGGAGACCTATGGTGAATGAAGACACTTTATTTAGCTTAACAGACGAATTAATGCTCGAGGCCCAGGAAGACAACTGGGACTTAGTTAAACACCTTGAGCGCAATGGCTACGCCGCAGCAGATCTATATTCTGAGGCTCAAAGCATTCTCTCTCAAAAACCAATAGACTGGTCACGGCTATTCCTTGTGACTGTCTTGGGAGTATCCCTTAATGACCGTTAGTATAGCGGCTATTCCAGATTACAGCGATCTGGGCAGCTCTTCCAATGTCACTAAAGACACGTGGGAAGCGCAGCTCTCGCGTTATTCTACTTATGAGTATTACTACTCAGGCGACGTGTTTGACGAAGCCGTCGATGATGCTGAGATAGCCAACCCGCCAAGCCTCTACCCTGTGGGCATCAACATTGTAAAAATGCTGACGCAAAGCTTGGCGGACGCTACCTTCGGTGAATGGGATACGCTGCCTGTCTGGTTTACGGGCAGAAAAGGGCTTGAGGAAAACAAAGACACCATTGAGGCCTGTAAGGAGTTGGATCGAATTCTATTCCACTCCAATACAGAGTCCAATTTCCTCGAGATGGAATTACACCGTATGCTCTATGGCTCTTCCGTGCTGGCCATTATGCCAGACCTGCGCAGCAAGGGCGTTAAGTGGATTCCTATTAAGCCAACCACCTTTTTCCCTGTGTTTCATCCCCACGACAAAAACCTATTGCTACAGGCCACAATTCTCACCAATATCACGCGTGAGCAGGCTAAAGCTATTTACAACTACGACACCAAGAAGGACGAAGTTCTCTTTGAGGAATATTGGGACTTAAAAGAGCACTATGTCAAACTTGACCGCGAACTAAAGATTAAGCGCTACACAGGGCGGAACCCCTATGGAGTAGTGCCCTTTGTGTATATCCCACGCATGCGCTCGATTAGTGTTTATGGCGATTCTATCGCTGATGACGTGATCCCTGTTCAGGATGAAATTAATATGCGCATCGCTGACATCGGCGAGGCAGTCAATCTGAACGCCCACCCCACACGCTGGGGTAAGAACTTGCCCAAGGCCTTTACAACCAGGAACTATCCAATTGGTTCTGACGTTCTCTGGGAACTTGGCCGCAGCTTCGGCGAACATCAACCCGAAGTTGGCATGTTGGAAGTTAAAAATCCAATCCCAAAGGGCTCGCAGGAACACATCAAGTGGCTGTATGACTGGGTAAGAACATCTTCCTTTGCCCCACCCATCGCCTTTGGCGAGGATTCAGGTGGTGGCCAACGCTCTGGGATAACCCTGGAAATCAGGATGCTCCCCCTTATTAAAGCAGTCCGCAAGCACCGTGCCTATTTAAGGACGGGATTACGTGGTGCTGCTTATATTACCGGAAAGATCCTTCAGCAAAAGGGCTGGTCTCGCCCCAGAGTCGTAAAGTGTTTACTCGATGGGGATGTTGAAGCAGACTTCTCCGAGATATTACCACGAGACCGTGCTGGCCTGGTTGACGAAGTCGTTAAACGGCTCTCCACCACGCCACCAAGTATTTCTTTATCCTCGGCGTTGAAAGTCTTAAGCTCGGACGCTAGCGAGGAAAAGCGTATCCAGAAGATGATCGATGAGTATGAGCTCGATATCAATGACTCCAACGACAGTTTGGATGACGCACAGGATGTCCCACAACCAACAAAAGAGGACGATTGACCAAAATCATTTTTCCCTCCGATGAACATTTTCCTTTCGCAGACGAAGATGCTCGTTTGTTAGCCATGACCATTGCACGGGATTTTAACCCCGATGTACGAATAGCAGGTTCGGACGGCGTTGATTTTTACACGCTGTCCCAATTTGATAAAAACCCAGATAGAGCCAAGAGCATTGACTACGAAGTCGATGCTTGGGCCCGCGGGCAGCGCGAGTGGCAAACGGCCACTCCCAATGCAATGGCAATTTTTATTATCGGTAATCACGAGTTCCGTCTCCAGCGCTATTTATGGCGTCACCAGGAGATTGCCACGTTGGAAGCATTACAAATTACAAAGTTTATGCGCCTGGACGAGCTCGGGATCGTTTACGAGGACACACGGCACGAGATGGCAAATCAGGAAGTCCGCTTCGGCGATCTGGTTATTAAGCATGGCTCTCTCGTTCGCAAGCACTCGGCTTACTCTGCTCGAGGTGAACTCGAAAAGGAGTTTTATCAGGTTAATACGCTCTCGGGACACACCCACCGTGGTGGCGTCTCGTACGCAAAGACACGGAACGGTGTCGTGCAAGGCGTGGAAGGATTTTGCTTATGTGATCTCAACCCACCGTACGTTCATAACCCTAACTGGCAACAGGGAACTGTCTTTGCCACCGTTGACGAAGATGACGGAAGCGTATTCTTCGAGCCTATTCTTTTCCGACGTCGGATCGGCGAGATCTACGCCCACTGGCGCGGCAACGAATATCGAATAAAAACCAACAAACCATTATAAGGAGAAAATACTATGGCGAATTACTTTACTACTTCCAAGAAGGCCGAGCTTAAGGAAAAGCTCCGCATGGCCTTCAAGGGCCGACTGGTTAGCGAGCTTATCGATGAAATTGAGGCGGCTTTAACCGACTTCGATTCCGATGAGGTCGTTGATCAAATTGCGGCTCAAATTTTAGACGGCGGCTCCATCGAGACTGCGCTTGAGGCTGGTTCCTCGTTCTCAGCTACTCCCGACGCTGCTGCCGCCGATGCCGTGATGGCAAACGTTGCTTTGACCGCAGAAGCACAACCTGCGTACGCGACAGGCATCACCGACCCAGACGTTCCTCGGCCCTTGCTGGTAGTTACAACCATGGCTGGCGGCACGCTGACTGGCACAGTGACCATTGACGGCACTGATGTTGACGATGCGGTGATTTCGGAAGATGTCACCCTCGCTAATGATGATGATGTGACCACTGTTAAATGCTTCAAGACAGTCACCTCAATAGACCTGCCTATTCAAACAACCGCAGGCGATGGCATCGCTATTGGCACAGTTGCCAAAATCGGCGCCCCAGTTCTACTCACCAAAGACACCATTTACATGGCCTTGGTTGATGGCTCCCAAGATACCCTGCCTACCGTCACCGTTCATGCGTCTGACGTGGCACAGGTCATCATAGAGCCAAATACAGCTCCTGATGGTACCAAGGTATTTGATTTCTATTATCACGCGTAAGCGAAAGGAACACTGAACAATGAGCGAAAATAACCAAGACCCTGTGCAACCGGATAACACCGCTGGACAGCAGCCTACTGGTACCCAATCGACAGACAATTGGGAAGAACGCTTTAAGGGCCTCCAACGCAAATTCAACACACTCATGGAAGCCAAGGGAGATCTCGAGGGTCAACTTGCTGCGCAACACACTACCAACGCAGACAAAGATCAGCAATTGGCAACTCTGTCTAACGAGAAAGACTCCTTACAACTCTCAACCCAACAAAAGATCGAAGAGCTCACATCTCAGATCTCGGAAAAGGATAAAAGCCTATCCGAGCTATCACAGATGCAGCTTAAAGTTAAAGTGGCCAACGAACTTGGACACCCAGAGCTTTTGCAGTTAATCGATACCATTCCAGGCACGGATGATCCCGAAAAGGTCGAATCGGCCTTTAAGACCATTCTTGGCTTTACGAAATCACAAATCGAACAGCGGGAGAAACAGCTTTCCGAGGGCTTAATGCCTGGGGACGCTCCTCCTGACGGCAAAACAATGCCAAGTACCGAACAGGGATGGACTAACTTGATTGACTCCTTACAGCTGGGCTCCGAAGAACGTGATGATGCCTTTGACAAGTACTTTAAGTGGATGAGCCAAAAAGATCTTACTAAATAGTTAAGGAGATACTTACTATGGCCGACGCCTTAGAAACTGGACAGTTTGTCTCAACGACAACTTCTCAGTCTTCACGAACCTATTACGAAAAACTATTGCTCGACACCATTCGGATGAAGAGCATGCTGGTCAATTTCTGCCGCTACAAGGAGGATTTTTCCGCCAAGGCGACAGGCAAAATGACCTTTACTGAAGTTTTGGATGCTGCACCCAACTGGGACGCTTTACCGGAAAGCTCGGTATGGCTCAAAGGTGGGCACCTGGATTCTCGCCAAGTTTCATTGGAACTCGAGATCCACGGTGATGTGCTGAAATTCAACGACTATGCCGACCAGGTTTCTTTCTGGAATAACGGCGACTTGCGCGGTCTCGTCCGAGGCAAACTCGGGCAATTAGTGACCGACGAGATGGACTTGCTTGCCCTGCAAGCATTCCTTGATCATCCCTCACCCTACTACACCAACGCCACTGGCACCCGTGCCAGCATTGGCGCAGCCGACATTCTCAGCCCCACCGAGATTGAAGACATTGTAGTTGACCTTGAGGAATCCAATATCCCCGGTGTGTTCTCACCCGAAGACGGCGCCCCAGTTGGCGTAGTTTGCGTAACCACACCCCGCGTGATTCGAGATATTCGACACAATGCAGACTCCCCCTGGATGGAAGTAAATGCCTATGAACAAACTGGGCGCATTTTCCGCAATGAGGTTGGCACCTGGAATGGTGTGCGCTTCGTTAAATCCAACCGTTTGCATCTTCGCAACTACGGCGACGTGTTAGCGTTCTCCACCCTCGACGGTGCAGTTAGCGCCGGTGATGGTGCTACGGCAGTTGATGGTGTTTACACCGTTGGCGATTCATCGGCTACAAATTATGTAACCGTGGCCGACGGCTCAGTATTCGCTGTTGGTGACCAGGTCACAATTCACGACCCAGCTGTTTCCGGTGGCGCTCCCACTGAAGACGATGGTGGACAGGAAACCCGACGTATTACGGCTATCGATGTGAATAAACTCTCCTTCGATACCCCCTTGTTAAAAGATCATGATTCTGGCGACGATGTTACCAACGGTCGCGATATCCATTCTTCTTTGTTCTTGGGCGGCCCCTCCGTAGTTCTCGGTGTTGGTGAACGTCCCAACATCCGCATTCTGCCAAAGATCGATGACTTACAGCTGATTAACCGCTACTCATGGCGCGGCTTCTTGAAATTCCAGATGTTCCGCCCCGAGTATTCACGGCTGATTTATTCATCCGGCGGCGCACTCAACCTCAACAGCTAAGGATTGACTAAATGACAACCTGGGCGAGTTTTTTGAACGGTGTCCGTTTGTATCTTAACGATACGCGTGATACCCCTAAGTATTCTGATAAGCTGATTTACCTCTACACCTGCGATGCACTGCGGGACTATTCTAATTGGTTCCCGTTGATAACACGGACGGAGATTGACTGTGTAGGCGGAGTTTACGCGGTGCCGAGTGACCTTATGGACATTCGGGCCGTGGAAATTCCAGCGGCAACTTATCTGAAGACAAGAATGGCTCGCCCTGGTTTCAAGTTTCGTACCCTTAGTCACCCATCCCTGTATTGGAAAATTGGCAGTTTTATTTACCTAAACTCGGATACAACCGACTCGATCTTTCTAACTTATGGCGCCTGCCATACGCTTCCGACATCGGAAACAGATACCACGTTTGAGTTCACCGTTCCCGAAGGGGACATGGAGTTACTGAACTTATACGCTCGGGCTAAGTGTCTTGGGCAAACACGCTCCAGACAGGCCAATCTTGACCGCTTTAAGCGGCGCGGCGAACGCGACGATAATCCGCTGATCAATGAGACACAAACCCTAATGGACGAATACTACAGCAAAATCGCTGAGCGTTCTAAGGGCGGCGTTGTTTATCTCTACGGAGTCTAATGATTGAAACCACGATACACTATGCCATTCTACACAGAATAGCGGAGCAGCTACAGACCGATTTAATTGACACTATTATCGACGACGATGATGCCCTCACGGGCGTTGTCGTTGAGGGGCCCCTACTCGACTCGCCTGACTTTGAGGATGCACGGATCGCCATCGAGCTTTTCGAGAACGATCCTGACACCTTCGATAGTTGGGAGTGGGTTGATGAGCCCATCGAGGATATGCTGGAAATTGGATACGGTATGACGTGGCGTAGGCGGTTTTCCCTCTACGCCCGTTTGTTGTTGGTCAACACGATGGAAGAAAGAGCGGACGCCCGTAAGATTGCCTCTGCTGTCAAGATGCGGATAGAGAACTCTTTATTAGATACGGAGTTTTCAGATATCTTAATCGACGGCGAACAGGTTTCGGGCCAGATATTCAACAAAAACCTGCGATCAAAAACACTTCAGTCGGGAGGCCCAGAGTCTTGGGACTTTGAGTTGCGCTTCCGCTTCGAGGTGAATACGACCAAGGTTTACAACCATTAAGGAGTATTTTACATGGCTTCTTCAGAAGGAAGTTTCTTCGGTTTAGCTGAGCAGGTTGCCAAAGGCACCCCCAACGTAACCGATGCTGAATTTGATTTTTTACTCCTGCTACGCGACGCTTTAGGCGTCAACAACGTTAACCTGCCCCTCGACCGCGAGGTCGGTGGTGGGGCGCTCACGCGCAACGTTGTCAAGGCAGGTGTTACTAGCGGCGGCGCGCTGCGCTTTATCCCGCGCCCTGTGACTACTGGGCAATTTCTCAATGCTTATTTTGGGAATTCAAGTTCAGTAGTTGGTTCTGGCACTGAGTACACACACACGTTTACTTTCGGCGCCAGCCAATTCACAGCCCCTTATTACACTATCCGAAGTGCCCCAGGTGGCATGTTCGGACATCAATACCCCGACCAGCGCTTGGCTGCATTGAGTTTTGACTTTGCGGCTCGGGACTTCTTACGGGCGAGTGCAGCCTTTATCGGTGGCACGCCTAGCAAAGTCGACACCGCAGCTTGGGCTCCTACAACCTATTTGGACGAAGGGCCCCAATTCTTGACAGCGCTTTCACACATCGAGATCCCCGACGCCACCGTTTTGAAGGTTTTGGGTGGCTCGATCAATCTGCAAAATGCTATTCCCCTGGATGAACAGTGGGTGATCGGTAGTTACACACCTGATGATTTCGCGATTAACTCTCGCGCCATCAGTTTGTCACTACGAGTGAAGATCGCCGACGACGGCGCGCTCTACAACAAGATGTCTCTTGATCCGGCTGGTGGCAGTACTTGGGTAGCCAGTTTATTCAAGGAAGGCGATATCGATATTTCGTTCATCAGCAACGTTATTGCTGATGGTACCACGCCTTATAGCTTGACATTCCATGCCAATGGGCAGGCAGCAGCCACGGGCGACTCGAACGTAGTATTTCAAGCAGCTCCAATTGATATTGTCCCTGGACGACAGGTCACAATGGATATTGTGGGAACATTCTTGGCTGACCCAACGGCCGGTGATGAACCCGTCAGCGTTGAGCTGGTTAACCTAGAAACAAGCTACTAATCCACAATGCCTTGGAGGGGGACTCCCGCCTCCTCCAGGGCTTTAGTAAAAGGGCACTTTATGAAATTCGGCAATTACGCGATTATAAACGCGGTGACGTACTATTTTGAAAAAGAACCTGACTGGTACTGGATGTTCAAGCCACCTACGGCGAAGAACGAACTGGAATTACAGCAGTTCTTATTCCAAGGGCGCACCCGCACCGCCAATGGTGTGAGCGAGCAACTTCCCGCGACCAGTATGGAGATTGTCTTCGAGCAGCTAGCATTAACCTTTGGTGGCACCAATATTCCCAAGTACAAAGAGCAAGAAGGCGAATGGGTAGCGACAGAGGAGCCAGTGCTAAAAGCTTCTTCCGATATCGGAAAGATCAAGGAAGTGTTGGGTGATATGCCTACCGTCCTTGTTCAGGAGTTATGGAAGGCGCTGGGTAAGCATGTTCCAGACTGGGGCCCAATTCAAAATGACCCAAAAGACTAAAGTCTCGTGCTGTTTTCCACCACTTCAAGAGGCGCAAAAAGGTTCGGTATCGAGTTCGCCTTGATCCTGAAATGGCCCTCGATATGCAGGTGGAGATTAAAGATGCCATTCTTGAGGGTGGGTCTGATGACAAAGTCCTGGAAAGCCTAATCCTGCTAACCATGACCGAAATCAGCTCGAAACGCCCTCTTTTCCCTAGCCCTATGGACGAACCTGTTTTGTATGCACATTATTTTCGCAAATGGGTCAAAGAGGGCATGGAGGGGCTCAAGAAAGCCAACGAAAGGAAACAAGATGCTGTTCGGTAATTATTCCAAATCACATTTTAAGTACAACTTAGCCAAGAACCCAGATACCTACTGGACTTTTCGGCAACCCAACGGCGGCGATGAATCGAAAATGGAAAAATTCATGCGCCGTCAACCTGTTTCTAGCGATATTTTAGCCCGCGAGCTAACCCTGACCTTTGATAGCACCAATTTAGGTGTTGAAGAAATGGGACAGCCCTATGTCGAGCAGGGTCTACCCCAAGATATTATTGAGGCGCGTATTCTTGAGATGCCCATAGAGCTCATTATTGAACTCGGTCAGGCTTTGCAAGAGTTCGCTGGTGGTGCCTGGGGTTCGGGTTCGAAAAAAGAAGAAGCTAAATGAATACGTTTGAGCGCTATCTCGTAGATATCGCCAAGAGCTCTTCTCGAAACTCTGGTGTCTTTATGGAGCAAATGGCAATGCAAATGTCATCTGCTTCCTACACGGCTATGGGTTGGCAGTACGGGAAACATCGTCCTGGCACCATTGAGGAAAGCATGGCGCGCGTCACGGGCAATGTTGATAAAATTATGAACTCGCCCATTGACGTTAATAGCTTCCGTCACTTTGCAGTTAACGCATTGCAGGAAACGGGCGTTAAAATGGGAGGACTAAGCAAGCGTATTATGTCTGGGAATGTTCCCGATTCCCTCTTTTCAGAAAAAGCCCAGGCGAGTATTGCCCAGGGATTAGAACGCACCCGAACATTTAAGGGCAATGAACAAAGTTACTACGCCGTTGAGCCAGCGGATATCAATTCCGCTTTAAGACTTTCAAGAAGCGGTTCTACCGTTCGCGATCTCACACAGGAATTTGCGAAATCAACTTATTACACGGCAGCCGTCCTTGCGAAGGATGCGGGAAATACTCAGAACTCATCTGTTAGCGACGTTTTTAACACAGCGGTGCGGGCTGGTCTCGAATCAGCCTTTTCGTATGATCCCATTAATGTAAGTCAAAAAAAGTTCAACAGCTTCCCGCTGTACATGAAACAGCGGATGGACGCTGCTGTTATCTCTCACAAGGCTCAGAGCAGCGGCGTTTGGAATACAAATGCTGGTGTTGGCAAGGATGAACAGCAAGAAGTCTTTGGTGGCATTCTTGAAACAGCTGTACAGTTTGGATTAAACCCAGAGCAATACCAGAGTATTAGCGACTATTCCAACAGGATGGCCGCAGACCCCACCGCCTATCGAGCACTGGGCTTTATGGATCCTGGCATGGATCAAATTCTTTATGCCGATACGCAACCAATGGACAGAGAACAGACTGCATGGGATTTCGCTGCTAGATACGCCAATCAGCATGGCCAATTCCCAATTAATGGCCCACCTATTACAAAGGATACAGCTAGCACCGCTCCTCGTGGGCCTCAGTATATGACATCCGACCAACTTGCT
>Ga0209121_10004238_pt1 | contig 13458 bp, 11 predicted proteins | sample Cruoilmetagenom3_FD_187292 | JGI IMG/M metagenome (GOLD analysis project Ga0209121, IMG submission 187292) | Oil polluted marine microbial communities from Coal Oil Point, Santa Barbara, California, USA - Sample 3 (SPAdes) (version 2) | ecosystem: Environmental > Aquatic > Marine > Oil seeps ... | reverse complement strand
GCTAAGGGGCGGACGCACAAGTCTACGAGACGTAGATTGACTTGGTTAGATTGTGCAAGGCCGCACCGACGCGCGACCTCGATAGCCTTTACCCGCATATCTCTTTGATCAAGACCCTGTGGTGGGGGCAGCCGCGACAAATGCGCGGCGCAAACGACAAGCTGAGGAGATCGCACGGGGTATCTTGGCGCACGAACCGGTCGATGGCAAGTTTGTGGTGCTGGTATAAAACCCGGCGACTGGCACCGGGTTTTTCGGTTTTTTAGAGTGTGCGTTCGATTTCTTCAGTAGTGAAAATTTCGATGACGTCGCCTTCGCGGATGTCTTCGTATTTTTCGAACGCCATACCGCATTCCTGACCGGCCTGAACCTCTTTGACTTCGTCTTTGTGGCGCTTCAGGGTTTTCAGTGTGCCAGTATGGATCACAACATTATCACGCAACAAACGAACGCCTGCGGCACGACGGGCAACGCCTTCGGTAACAAGACAGCCAGCGATTTTGCCAGCACCCGTGATTTTGAACACCTCTTTGATCGTGGCGTAACCAATGAAGGTTTCCTTGATCTCTGGCGATAGCAAACCGGAGGCCGCTTTCTTCACGTCATCAACCAGATCGTAGATGATCGAGTAGTAACGGATTTCAACACCCTTCTGGTTGGCCGCGTTACGTGCCGGCGCATTCGCACGGACGTTAAAGCCAATGATCGGCGCACCGGAAGCTTCGGCCAAGGTTACGTCGGATTCGGTGATCGCACCAACACCGGAGTGTAGAACCTGAACGCGAACGTCCTCGTTTCCAACTTTCTCCATCGCTTGAACGATTGCTTCGGCAGAGCCCTGCACGTCGGCTTTCATCACGATTGGCAGGATAGCAACGTCTTTGTCGGCTTTGGCTTTCGCCAATAGCTGATCAAGCGTAGTCGCGGCACCTGCCGCAGCACGTTGATCTTTGCTAACCTGCGCACGATAATCCGCGATTTCGCGGGCTTTCGCCTCGTCCGGCACAACGTTCAAAACATCGCCAGCTTCAGGTGTGCCGTTGATGCCAAGAACCTCGACCGGGATCGACGGGCCAGCTTCGTTAACACGGTCGCCCTGGTCGTTGATTAACGCACGAACCTTACCCCATTGTTCGCCAACAACGAAGATATCGCCGCGTTTCAGCGTGCCTTTTTGCACCAGAACAGTGGCAACAGGGCCACGTCCAACATCCAGCTTGGCCTCGATCACCGCGCCTTCGGCAGGGCGATTGGGGTTGGCTTTCAGCTCAAGCAATTCGGCTTGCAGCGCGATGTTTTCAAGCAACACGTCAAGGCCTTGGCCTGTGATTGCGGAAACCTCGACGTCCAGAACATCACCGGACATGGCTTCAACGATAACTTCGTGTTGCAGCAATTCGGTGCGGACCTTATTGGGATCAGCGCCTTCTTTATCGCATTTGTTGATGGCAACGATCATCGGAACCCCAGCCGCTTTGGAGTGGGCGATCGCCTCGATTGTTTGTGGCATAACGGAATCGTCTGCCGCAACCACAAGGATCACGATGTCGGTAACCTGTGCGCCACGCGAACGCATAGACGTAAACGCTGCGTGGCCCGGCGTATCGAGGAACGTCAGCTTTGTGCCGCCTTCAGTCGTTACCTGATAGGCACCGATGTGCTGGGTAATACCGCCAGCCTCGCCAGTCACAACGTTGGTTTTGCGAATTGCGTCCAGCAACGAGGTTTTACCGTGGTCAACGTGGCCCATGATGGTGATGATCGGCGCCCGTGGTTCCAGATCTTTAGGATCCTCTTCCTCGGCAACGATAACATCTTCCACGTCGGCGTCGGAAACGCGGACAACTTTGTGGCCGAATTCTTCGATGATCAGCTCGGCAGTGTCGGCATCGATCGTTTCATTCATCGATGCCATAATGCCGTTAGTCATCAGGGATTTCACAACCGCTGCAACTTTTTCTGACATACGGTTTGCGAGTTCCTGCACAGTGATGGTTTCAGGCAACTGCACGTCGCGCACGACTTTTTCATGCTCGATCGGGCCGGTAAGTTTCGCTTTTTCGCGCGCGGCACGACGTTTCATCGCCGCCATAGAGCGATGCTTGTTGCCACCGCCGCCTAGTGCCTGGTTGATTGTCAGCTTACCGGAACGACGACGGTCATCGCCAGCACGCCCACGGGTTTGCTTTTTATCTTCTTGACGCGGAACCGCTTTTTTAAGGTTCGGGCCAAGACGCCCAGCCTCGGCGCGGGTGGCACCAGCTTGTGCGGCAGCCGTAGCTTGTCCAGCATCTTGCTTGGGCGCACGGGCAGCAGGTTTTTCAGTTTTCGCGGCAGCTTTGGCTTTGGCTTCTTCTTCAGCCTTTGCCTTCGCTTCATCAGCTTCGCGCTGCTTGCGGATTTCTTTTTCAGCCGCCTCGCGTGCAACCGCTTCTTTTTCAGAGCGGCGACGATTACGTTCAGCTTCACGCGCATCGCCAGTGGCTTTTTCTTTGGCCAGACGCTCGGATTCCATTGCCTTTGCAGCTTCGAGCGCCTTGCGACGACGATCCAGTTCACCATCGGACACCCCAACAGCAGAAGTCCGGCGACCGCCAGATTTACCACCAGCGCCGGGCTTGGGCACAACTACGCGCTTGCGTTTGGTTTCGACAACGACCGCCTTGGAGCGGCCATGGCTAAAGCTTTGGCGCACAGTTCCGGGGCCACCACTTAGACTAAGTGTTTTGCCCTTGCCGTCGTTATCTTTTGAATCGTTCATTCTTGTCTTAACCTTTCAGTGCGAGGGCACTCCTCGCGAATTCATCAAACCCCGTCGGGCCTTATTCACTTCGCAAACCCTTCAAGCGGGCTGCATCATAAAGGACTCGGTTTGTGATGCCATCCTTCGTCATGGCGGCATGTATCACAGTATCTCGTCCAAAGGCCATGCCCAATTCACTGCTAGTTAGGCAATCAATCAGGGTTTCGGGCCCATCTGGTGGCCGTAGCGCAGTTTTGCCCCGCTCCGAGCCGTCAGAAGCCTGCAAAAGAACGACAGCCTTCTCGTCAATTAACCAAGTCTTAACTTTCTCAAGCCCTGCAACAGCACGACCAGCCTTGCGACCCATCGAGAGCATATCCACAACGCGTCGCGCCAGAATGCCCTCAACCTGATCAGCCAACGCAGGGTCAGCTTTCGCAGGGGCTTTGGCGGCGCGGGCAAACAGGCCCTTTTTAACCGCTTCGTTAATCGCCTTACGACTGGCCGAGACCCACATGCCCCGTCCCGGAAGTTTTTCCAAAACATCGGGAACAACCTGATTATCTGGCCCGATGACAAAACGAATCAAACCCGCCTTGCCCTCAATTTCGCGGGTGACGATGCAACGACGCTCGTCCTCCGCCCTAGGTTTTTTCCAATGTATTTCGTTCACTGTGGTTCTCCTGAAGCCCTATATCAGGCTTCAACCTCCGTTGCGTCTTCTTCGTCTTCAGCGGCCGCTGCTTCGGCATCTTCTATAAGTTGCTCTTCCGTCACCCAACCCAGCGCCAGACGCGCATTCATGATTAACGTTTGTGCTTCTTCAAGACCAACGTCGAATTTTTCCAGCAAACCTTCGTCTTTGACGCGCTTGCCTTCAACGGTTGTGTAACCACCAGCTAGCTCCCAATCCGCACAAGTCGCGAAATCTTCAAGGGTCTTGATACCGTCTTCGGCCAGAACCGCGAACATCTGTGGTGTCAGACCTTCGTAATCAAACAGGCTTTGCTCAACGCCCAGTTCCTTGGCTTTTTCGATAGCCTTGGTGTTGATCTCGTCCAGACACTCGCGGGCGCGAGCCTGCAAGTCTTCGGCGATTGCCTCTTCGAACCCGTCGATGGTCAGCAGCTCGTCGATCTCAACATATGCTACTTCTTCCAATGTCGCAAAACCTTCGGAAACCAGTAGCTGCGCTACCAGTTCATCAACATTCATGGTTTCCATGAACAAAGTAGTGCGGGCATTGAATTCGGCCTGACGGCGTTCAGATTCTTGGGCCTCTGTCATGATATCAATGTCAAAACCGGTGATCTGGCTTGCCAGACGCACGTTTTGGCCACGACGACCAATCGCCAGCGACAACTGATCTTCAGGCACAACAACCTCGATACGATCAGCTTCTTCGTCCAGAACAACCTTGGAAACCTCGGCAGGCTGCAAGGCGTTAACCAAGAACGTCGCCGCATCATCATTCCACGGAATGATATCTATTTTCTCGCCCTGAAGTTCATTAACAACGGCCTGCACGCGTGAACCACGCATACCGACACATGCCCCAACCGGATCGATCGAGCTGTCATGTGAAAGCACACCGATCTTGGCGCGGCTGCCCGGGTCACGGGCGACGGCTTTGATCTCGATGATACCGTCGTAAATTTCAGGGACTTCCATTTTAAACAACTCGGCCAGGAATTCTGGCGCTGTACGCGATAGGAAAATCTGCGGGCCACGAACTTCGGAACGCACGTCGCGAATATAGGCGCGAACGCGGTCACCAGTGCGGAAGGCTTCGCGGTTGATCAGCTGGTCACGGCGAAGAACAGCTTCGCCACGACCCACGTCTATGATTACGTTGCCGTATTCCACGCGCTTGACAGCGCCGTTGATGATCTCGCCAACGCGGTCCTTGAATTCGTCGAACTGGCGCTCACGTTCAGCTTCGCGAACCTTCTGCATGATAACCTGTTTGGCGGATTGCGCCGCGATACGGCCAAAATCCATTGGCGGCAGCGGGTCGGACAAAATAGTGCCGATTTCAGCGTCGGCCTGAATTTCTTTGCCCTCTGCCAGTGTAAGTTCCGTCCACTGGTTTTCAACTTCTTCAACCACGGTGCGGCAACGCTCCATAGTCAGCTCACCAGTTTTACGGTCGATGGTTGCGCGGATGTCATACTCGGCGCCATAACGCGAACGCGCGGCTTTCCCGAGGCTTTCTTCCATTGCGCCGATAACCAGATCGGGATCGATCATTTTTTCGCGTGCTACAGCGTCAGCGATCTGCAACAACTCCAACCGGTTTGCACTGGTAATAGCCATAATTTATTCCTCTTCCGTATCGGAATTTTCTTCCGTTTGAATTTCGTCAAATTTCGTTTCGTCAAGATCGGCCCCTTTGCGGGCTTTTAATGTCTCGGCGATAAGTTCATCCGTCAGCAAAAGCTTTGCTTCGGTAATCCAGTCGAATTCCAGACCGATAGTGCCTTCGGGTATTTCAATCAGGATTTCGTTTCCTTCAACACCACGCAGTGTTCCGTTGAACCGTTTGCGTCCGTCGATCAGTTCGCTGGTTAGCAGCTTGACCTCGTACCCTTCGAACGTCTCGAAATCCTTTAGACGGGTTAGTGGGCGATCGATACCGGGGCTGGAGACCTCTAACGAGTATTCTCCCTCAATCGGGTCTTCAACGTCAAGGAAGGTAGACAACGCGTGGGAAATATCGGCGCAATCATCTACGTCGATACCGCCATTCGGGCGATCCGCCATAATCTGCAAGATCATAGTCTTGCCGGACATCAGGCGCAGGCGCACCAGCTCATACCCCAGATCTTCGATCACGGGGGTTACGATTTCGGCCAGACGAACGTCAATGGCAGCTTTGGCAATAAGGTCGGACATATCTCTCCAAGCACAAAAAAACGGGCGCTGCGGCCCGTTACAATTTCCGGTGGAAGCTTGGGGGTGGAAGCCAATCTTGCCGCTGTTGACAGGCATATACGCCCCCAACCCTAGGATTGCAAGAGGTTACCGTGGGTCGAGCCCTTTAAAGAACAGGTCTTCCAGAAATTTGCTGCCCGTTGTGATCGGATCGGGGTCCTCATCACCCAACACTGCCCGCATCTGCACAGAAAAATCTGCGTAATGCTGCGTCGTTGCCCAGATCGAGAATATCAGGTGGTAAGGGTCAACTTTCGCTAATCTCCCCTCGTTCATCCATTGACGAAAAATTCTTACAGAGCGATCCACGAGGTCTTTTAACGGGCCTTCCAACTCGTCAGACAACCTAGGTGCGCCGTTAAGTATTTCGATTGCAAATAGTCGGCTTTGTCTTGGAAACTTACGCGAAAACTCCAGTTTTGCACAAATGTAGCGCATGATCTCTTTATGTGGATCACCTGACGGGTCGATGTCGTAAAGTGGCTGCAACCATGTTTCCAGCAGACGGCTGAGCAATGTTGTATAAATCGCTTCCTTGCTAGAAAAGTAATACAGCATGTTTGGCTTCGACAAGCCCGCAACCGCTGCAATCTGGTCCAAAGTCGCCCCGCGAAATCCGTTTTCCGAAAACACCTGTAGCGCAGCATCCAATATAATTTCCCGTTTTTCGCGCTGTATTCGCGTATCTTTATTCGCCACCTGAAGTCCCCATTAGTATTACTATGCACAGCTTTCGGAAATTCATATCACGTTCAATCCGCAGACGTGTAAGCATTTACACATCGTCATTCTGGCTAACTGCCTTGATATTCCGCTGGCGATCCGCCTGATAGTTTTCCGCATCGCCGTATTCCGAGAATTCTCCGTACCACTTATGATATGCACCCATCTTTCTGGCATGTTTTATCGGGCACCAATAGGCTTCAGTTCTGGAGCCCACCTCAAGACAATACGCGAGCAATCCGTTACCATAGGAACAGTAAGCGCAATTCAGTTTTTCGACAATGTTCAGGTACGCAAGGTGGTGGCGATCAAAGACAATGTAATCACGACGGCAGACTTTCTTAATGCCATAAATCGGGAAACATATCGCTTGGTAGAGGCTAATCCAAACATCAATCAGCACAAACGGTATCACCATCGAATATATTACCGGTGCCGAAAGGATATTTAGTATGGGGGCCCCAAAAACATACTTGAGCAACCCTAACTTGAATTTTTTCTGCCACTTCACCGCATCGGATTTGAACTTGATCCGTCGGTTTTCGACGGAATAACTGAATTGCTCGGCCTTCTCGCCAAGTGCAACTTCGAGTTCATCCTGCAATTGGTTAATACGATCTATAATGTTGCGAATGCGATTTGGCATGGGTTGCCCTCCATCAAGCTGTAGGGCGATTAAACTACAGTCTGCCGCTGTAAGCTATAGCTTTATCAACCCCAGTCGTTCACGGTTAAAATACCGCCAGTTCATCAGGATGCCGGCAACCGCGAGCCCCAGCGCCAAGCCGCTCCAAATTCCTTGCCCTCCAAACTCCAGGACAAACCCAAAAACATAGGCGGCCGGGACACCGATAGCCCAGTAGCTGAACATCGCGATGTACATAGGCACCTGTGTGTCCTTCATGCCGCGTAGCAATCCCGACCCTATGGCCTGCAAGGTGTCAACCAATTGAAATGCAGCGGCAACCACAAGCAGGGGTGTCGCGTAGTCAATGATTAGTTGTGCGTCAGGGTTTGCCTTATCGAGGTACATGCTGATCAACGGTATGGGAAACAGCACGAATATAATCGCCGCCAGAACAGCGAAACCAACCCCAAGCACCAACACCGTTTTACCAACCTTGTCCATCGCCTCAGTGTCTTTGCGCCCGACCGCGCGAGCGAAGCGTACCGTTCCGACCTGCGAAAAACTCAACGGTATCATAAACGAGATCGAGGCGATTTGCAGGGCAATCCCGTGTGAGGCCAGCTCGATGACGCCCAGCCAACCCATCATAAGAGAAGCCGCCGCGAACAGCCCGACCTCGGCCAGAATTGTAAGGCTGATTGGTAGTCCCAGACGGAAAACCTCGCGAAAAGCCACCCAGTCAGGGCGCCATAGGCGACCAAACATATCGTGTTCGCGCAACTCCGGAACACGCATACAATACACCACGAGCGCGATTGCAGACAAGAGATTGGTCCCGACGGTCGCAACGGCCGCCCCTGCCAGTTCCATCCTTGGGGCACCGAAATTTCCGAAGATGAACATATAGTTCAGAAATGCGTTAACCCCGACAGCCACCAACGTGATCCACAACACGATTTGCATACGCTCCAGCGCCGAAAGATACGACCGCAGAACAGACACCGTCAGCACCGGAAAAATCGCCCATTGTGCAACGCGTATGTATTCCTGCGCCATACTCGCCAATTCTGGTTTCTGACCGATGGCCAGCAGGATCGTTTCAGTGTTCCACAGCACTGGCATCATCAGCGCGCCATAGATCATTACCACCCAAAACCCCATCCGTACGGAGCGGCGTAGAGATCGTATATCCCCCTCGCTAGACGCTTGTGCTGCCAACGGCATCACCGCATTTGCCAACCCGAAGCCTACCACCAGCGCGATAAAGAACAATGTTGTTGCCAGAACCGAGGCAGCCAGTGCCTCGGCACCTAACCAGCCCAACATTATCGTATCAATAAAATTGATCCCCGTTTGCGCCATCTGCGTACCGATAATCGGTAAGCCAAGCGTCAGAGTTGCGCGAAAATGCGCGGGCCAACTGTTATCCTGCGGCGATGCAGGAGGGGTCGTTTTTGTCGATGTCATTGTTTCTCTCTTAAGTACCGGTCCGATTCAATTTCGGACGGTCCGCCGACGCTATCAGAAATCACTACCGCCTTTCCACAAAAACTTTCACTGTCGAAGCACCTTGCCGCTTGTGTGCCCTCTCGCTAGTATCCCTAAAACTCCAAACGAGGTCCTAATGCCCCTTTTTCGCAGCATGTTAATGGCAACAATTGTTTTTTTCCTCGATCGTATTTCAAAGTGGATCGTCGTGGAATACATGGACCTGCCACGGCGCATATATATCGAGGTTTACCCACCCTATATCAACTTCATGATGGCCTGGAACGAGGGGATCAACTTCGGCCTGTTCGGTTCAAGCAACGACTTCGCCAGATACTTCTTGATCGCACTGGCGTTCGCGATTGCCTTCGGGCTGGTGATCTGGGTCCGCAACAAAGATGGCTGGCTAGTACCGCTGTGTGTTGGCGCGATTATCGGCGGGGCCTTGGGAAACGTACTGGACCGTGTTGTTTACGGCGCGGTGGCCGATTTTCTGAATATGTCATGCTGTGGCTTCCACAACCCTTTCGCCTTCAACTTTGCCGACATCGCCATATTCGCGGGCGCTCTCGGGTTGATAATTTTCGCTGACCCAAAGCGAAAACGCTAGATTCCAGCGTGGCAGAATCGGCATCTTGATGCTACACTTAGTGGCATGAACGCGCTGAACCCCAATATACCCGCTGACAGGCGGCCTATACGACAGCTTGACGATGCTGCCGCCAACCGCATTGCTGCGGGGGAAGTTGTGGAACGTCCTGCCTCTGCCGTTAAAGAACTGGTGGAAAACGCGCTGGATGCAGGTGCCACGCGGATCGACATTGCGCACGCGGATGGTGGGAAAACCTTGATACGGGTTACGGACGATGGTCACGGCATTCCGATCGACGAACTAGTGCTGGCCCTGTCCCGCCACGCCACGTCCAAAATCGACGGTTCAGATTTGTTGAACATCCATTCTTTCGGTTTTCGTGGCGAGGCATTGCCTTCCCTGGGGGCCGTCGGCCGCTTGACCATAACATCGCGCTTCACAGGTTCACCCGAGGCCGCAAAAATTTCCGTAAACGGTGGCGCAATCCGCCCCGTCGAACCCGCCGCCCTAACCGCAGGCACAGTGGTTGAACTTCGCGACCTGTTCCACGCCACCCCCGCCCGCCTGAAATTCATGCGCACGGACCGCGCCGAGGCTCAAGCCATCGGCGACGTCATCAAGCGCCTCGCCATGGCCGAACCGCACGTCGGCTTTACCCTGCGCGATGTAACTGGTGGCGGCGAAGGCCGCGTGACCTTCCGCGCCGACCCGCAAACCGGTGACATGTTCGACGCGCTTAACGGCCGCCTTCGCGGAATCCTCGGCGCGGATTTTACAGCCAACGCGATGAAGATAAACGCCGAACGCGAGGGTCTTCTGCTAACCGGATATGCGGCCTTGCCAACCTACTCTCGCGGTGCGGCAATCGCGCAATTTTTCTTCGTCAACGGTCGCCCTGTGAAAGACAAATTGCTGACAGGCGCACTGCGTGGCGCATACTCCGACTTCCTAAGCCGTGACCGCCACCCAGCCGTTGCCCTATTCCTTTCGTGCGATCCCGAACGCGTAGACGTTAACGTCCACCCAGCCAAATCCGAGGTCCGGTTCCGTGAACCCGGCCTTGCACGCGGCTTGATCGTCTCGGCGCTGAGGCACGCTCTAGCCCAAGCAGGTCACCGCGCCTCGACCACCGTATCGGACGCTACACTTGGTGCAATGCGGCCCGAAATTCCGCAGGGGCGGGTTTACCAAATGGACCGCGCCTCGCAATCGGCACTGCACGGTGCATATCAGTTCCAACAACCAATCCAGCAAGATGGCTTCCAAGAAGGTTTCACCAACTTTGATCACGCATCGGGTCGGGTGGAACCCGTGCCCAGCGCCGAGGAAGGGGCGGTAGCCCTTGACGAGGCGCTCCCCCTCGGGGCCGCCCGTGCGCAGTTGCATGAAAACTATATCATTGCGCAAACCAGCGACGGCATGATCCTTGTGGATGCCCACGCTGCCCACGAACGGTTGGTGTACGAACGCCTGAAAAACCAGATGGCCGAAAAAGGCGTCGCCGCCCAAGCCCTTCTGATCCCCGAGATTATCGAGATGTCCACCGACGACATTTCCCGTCTGCTAACCGCGGCTCCCGATCTAACCGAATTAGGCCTGACAATCGAACCCTTCGGTGGCAACGCCATCTGCGTGCGCGAAACCCCCGCCATCCTTGGGGAGGTCAACGCCCGCGCTATGATCGAAGACATCGCGGACGAACTCGCCGATCTTGGCCAGACCCAAACCGTCAAAGACAGGATCGAGGCCATTCTGTCCCGCGTCGCCTGTCACGGTTCGGTCAGAACCGGCCGCCGTATGTCCGCACCCGAGATGAATGCCTTGCTGCGCGAAATGGAAGCAACCCCGCATTCGGGGCAATGTAACCATGGCCGCCCGACCTATGTTGAGCTAAAGATGAGCGATATAGAACGCCTGTTCGGGCGAACCTAAGGAGGCATTGATGTCTGAAACGACACTCCCCAACCACCCGCTACGCTACGAGCTTAGCAACGAGTTGCACGCCCGTCCGTTCCCCGAACTGAAAGCCCCCTGCCGCGCGGCCTTCCTTGCGATAAAAAAGCCGAACAAGGCAGTGGAGCGCGACCGCTCGCTGGATCGCAAACACCTGATCGACCTGCTTGATCGCCACGGGGCTGCGCACCCCGCGCCTGATGCGAATCATTATTCCGGCCCTCTTGGACGCGGGTTTCTGAAGTGGGAGATGCATACCGAGTTTGTCACCTACACCATCTTCGCCGATACTGTTGCCGAAACTCCGTTCGATGCCGCCGTATTCTCGATCTTTCCGAAGGACTGGCTGGCCGATGCACCCGGCGCAGTGTTAACCTCGGCACTCGTGCGGGTGGAAGAATATAAAGACGAAGCCGCGCTTCACCACATTCTGAAAACCAAAATCCCGCATTGGTTCGTGCCAGAAAGCCTCGCAGCGTCACGCGTAATTGACGATGAAGCCATAGTAGCCGGAGATTTTCGGATAGACGAAGCCGGACACGTCCGTTTCGCCGTTTTGACCAAACCCGACATCGGCCTGCGTCGCCTCGGGCGAATTGTGCAACGATTGCTAGAGATTGAGACGTATAAGACAGCGGCGATGTTAACCCTGCCCATCGCGCGGACGGTTTCGCGGCGTGTTGCGGAACTTGATCTGGACTTGACCGAGATCGTTCAGCAAATGGCCAAGGATAATGGCCGGGAAATCGAGACGCTCGACCGCCTGTTGATAATGGCAGCGGAGATCGAGCTGTTGTCATCCTCCACCGCGTTTCGTTTCGGCGCAGCTGGTGCATATGAAGCAATCGTTAACCGTCGCATATCCGTGCTGCGCGAAGAACGCCTGAAAGATCGGCAATTGTTCAGCGAATTCATGATACGGCGCTATGACCCCGCTATGCGAACCTGCCGATCAGCGCAAGAACGCTTGAAGGACTTATCGGCACGGGCGGAACGAGCGGCCAACCTGCTTCGGACGCGGGTGGATGTGGCTGCCTCGGAACAAAATCACGAGGTGCTGAAACAAATGGACCGCCGAGCCGCCCTGCAATTACGCCTGCAGGAAACAGTCGAGGGATTGTCCGTTGTCGCCATCAGTTATTACGCCGTTAGCCTTGCAGGATACTTGTTAACCCCGATTGCATATAAATATGGTTATGACAAATCGATAGTGCTTGCAGCGGTGACGCTGCCAATCGTGGCAACAGTTTATTTCGCGTCCCGTCTAATTCACAAACGGATCACAAAATAAGGCATAAACCAGTGAAAACCTAACATTGGAACGAAGGTTGATCTATCCGTACGGTAGTATATGATATTATACAGTATGGTGTTATAAATTGGGCACTTTTCGTGCTACCTTTCGATTCAGTGACTAGTTTTCCAAAATACATATCAGAGTAATTGATGCGATGTTAACACATTGATTCAATATAGCATATTGGACTTGGGATTAAATAATGAAGAAATCTAACCAAACGCATGACCTGACTGCACGGTTTAAAAAACTGATTCGTAACTTTAGTGATGACAGCGGTGCAACAACAGTGGAATTTGTCCTCTGGGTTCCAATGTTCATGTTTATCCTGATGATCACGGTAGACGTAAGTCTGCTGTTTTTACGGCAATCCAACTTGTGGTACGTGGCGCGTGATACGGCTAGGCAAATTTCAATTCGAAGTCTGAAAACCCCGGCCGAAGCTGAATCTTATGCCGAGGCGCGTGGCACGTTCGGGGGCGACGTTCCAACAGCAACGGTGCTTATGACCACCACGGAAACGCAAGTAAATCTACGCGTCCCGATGGCTGAGGTCGGTATATTTGGTATTTTAAATATTGGTGGGAGGGCAATCAATCTTGGTAATTCAGGTGATTTGATAGCCACTGTAACCCAACGCCTTGAACCTATTTAATCGCATTTAAGGGACACCGAAATGCATAAACTTATTCGTAATACCAAACGCTTTATTCGCAACGAAGACGGTATCGCCACGGCTTGGGCTGTTGGTTGGCTGATCTTGTGCTTCGCGCTCGCCGGGCTTTCCATCGATGCCACGAATGCTTGGAAAACCAAGCAGATATTGCAAACTACTGCTGACATGGCGGCCCATGCTGGTGGTCTGGAACTCGGCAACGTTAGCAACGAAGGCATCGAAGCTGCTGTAACTGCTTCAGCTAACGAATATGCCATGCTGAATATGGGGGCTGAACGCTATGGCGATGTCCTCGTGGATAGTGATATTGAGGTTGGGTATTGGAATTCCGGCACGCAAGTGTTCACTGAAATGGCCCCTACGGATATTAATCCGCCGCGTGCCGTGCGCGTGGTTACACGCCAGGACGGCGTTAACAGTTCCA
>Ga0209121_10004237_pt1 | contig 13460 bp, 9 predicted proteins | sample Cruoilmetagenom3_FD_187292 | JGI IMG/M metagenome (GOLD analysis project Ga0209121, IMG submission 187292) | Oil polluted marine microbial communities from Coal Oil Point, Santa Barbara, California, USA - Sample 3 (SPAdes) (version 2) | ecosystem: Environmental > Aquatic > Marine > Oil seeps ... | reverse complement strand
TGCTGCTGTTCTTGCCATTGTGAGCAAGTATTTCCCAAGTATGGGAGAAGTTATCACGCAATCAATAGTAGCAAGATTTTTGATGGAGCGGTTCCCATTATTATTAGCACTTCTCCCCAAGGAATTTGACTTCATTCGGGATTTCTTTGGTTAATTGTCCGGGAAGTGGGGAACAAGCCCCCGCGCTACGTTTTATTTCCCTGAGAGTTCATCTAATATCTTTTTAAGCTCCTTTTTGGGTTGGAGACCAACGATTTGCTGAACAGGCTGGCTATCTTTGAATATGAGCATGGTGGGGATGGCGGCTATGCCATATTTAGCAGCTAAGGAGTTGTTATCCTCCACATTAACTTTAGCAAAGTTTACTTTGCCAGCATATTCTTTATCTAATTCCTCCAAAGTGGGGGCAGCAGCCAAACACGGGGCACACCATTCAGCCCAAAAATCCACCAAAACGGGTAATTTCGACTGCAAAACAGCCTTTCGGAAGCTGTCTTCGCCCTCTACTGATTGTATCATTAGCTTGACCTCCTATAACTTAAAGCCTTACATTTAAGGAGAAGAAATCAATAGCATTTCTTGTTGTTTGCTCAGCGATTGTAGATTCATCTACCCCCTTGAGCTGAACAGCAGCTTTCAAACTTCTCATCACATCAGCGGGTTTGGATTCATATTTTATCTCTCTGCCGTAGGTAACAGGACAATCTGTTTCCAGAAGCAACTTATCAAGAGGCGTTTCCTTAATTGCTCTTCTATGCTCTTCATGATACTCAGCGGCCGGCGTAGCAGAAATAAAATAGCCCGAGCTAATTATATCTCTAAGAACGCTGGAAAAACCAGTAAACCAGTGGAAAACAACTTTATCTATTCCAGCATCTCGGACTAATTGGAATGCATCCTTCCAAGCATATCTGCTGTGGATTATCGCTGGTTTAGCATATTTCTTAGCCAAACTGAGAAGACGCCTCAGAACATCCTTCTGTAATTCCTTCGGTGCAACTTTGACTACTCTTTTATCGTAGTCCAAACCTATTTCACCAATAGCAATTGCTGCAGCAATATTTCGCTCGATGAATCGCAAATTCTCATCAATTTGGGAGGATTCAAGATTGGCTAGCCGCCAAGGGTGCAAACCTAAGGCGGGATAGACGAATGAGCAGTGCCTTTGGGAAATTTTTAGTATTTCCATATTAGATTGGCAGTCTGAGCCCACAGCCACGATGGCAATAACGCCACTTTCTTGAGCTTCTTCAAGCATTAAATAGAGGATTTTTAGTTCATCTAGGTGGGCATGGGTATCAATGAGTTTATACATTAAAGCTTCCCCTCATCGAGCATACCCTTGTAATACTTAAGACCCATTTCCGTTGGCTTATAACCGTAGAGAGAAAATTCTCCCGGCTCCTTAATAACTAAGTTTGCTGACACGAGTGTTCTCAGCATTGCCTCGCCAAAATATCCCGCCAAATTAAGATGGTGGTCAGGCACTGCTTTATTAGTTGCCTCATATTCCTTACAAATAGCGATTAAGAGCTTTGCCGGTTCTTCCTCCAAGCTCTGGAGGAGGGATTGCATAGTTTCTGTCTTCCTGACCTCAGCGACAAAATCTTCAAAAACAGCCATCGTACTAATTTCTAATTCTTGTGATAACATAGAGGTCACCAGGGGGATTTCCCTTTAACCCCATCCCCCTTAATCTTATCCTCGTTCTTTCTGTAACTCCCGCTGGCACTTTGACCATGAGCCTTTTCTTCTCCTTGCCTCTTTTGTAGTTGATATTCTTTTCCACACCGCCCGCGACTTCCTTTGGAGAAAGGGCAATTTCGTGGTATAAATCTCCTCCCCTGCCTTGATAAGGAAGGCTTTCCACACCCAGCATTTTCTTGAGGGTAAATTTCATTACTTTGCTCGCAAGCCGCAACAATAGCGCTGGTTTATATTCCTTAGAAGGAAACGAGGTGGATTGCCATCCCGCCATTGGTTGACCAGAGAAAACGAAGGTGAAGCCTCTGCCCCTGAAGAACATATTATCCACAAACTTTTCGTCAAACCTTAAACCAGCCTCCTGGAACATTCTTGCCAATTCCTGAAATAAATATGGATTAGCAAATGCATCCCTGAATACTTGCTCCTGGGTGTAATATTGCCCGCCATATTGAGGACCATATCTAGCACCAGCAAACCCAGCTTGCTCCATCCTATCATATTCCCGTCTCCGGCTCTCATCGCCCAGCACGGCATAAGCCTCATTGATCTCCTTGAATTTTCCCTCGGCCCATTTCTCGTTTCCCAAATTCCTATCGGGATGATATTCCATAGCAAGCCTCCTAAAGGCACGCTTTATCTCCTCCCGACTAGCCTCTCCAGGCACACCAAGAATAGAGTAATAATCTTTCATCTACCATCCTTGCTTTAAAATGATATTTTAGCGGTTAGAGGTTACTATAGCAACTAAAGTAAAGCGAAGAGGCCAGCGAAAAATCTAGAGATTCTTCCCCTTCACTTCGTTCAGGGCTTCGGCTCACACGCTCAGAATGACAGGAGGCAGGGGTTCAAGATCAAAATGATAATCAGGTTGCCAAGTGAAGTATATGATATTGACAGGTGAAGTTAGCTTATGTTATAGTAGACTAAAATACAGAATATCAGTTGAGGTATAAAAATGAACTATGGGCGTGAATTGCTCAAGGGAAATACAGATTCCTTGCTGCTTTACCTAATTAATTGGCAATCTACATATGGTTACCAAATCATAAAAGAACTGGAGCAAAGGAGCAATGGGTATTTCCAGTTTAAGGAGGGAACTCTTTATCCTGCTCTCCATCGCTTAGAGAAAGGCAAACTTATCAAGGGCAAATGGCAAATGTTATCTAATGGGCAGCAAAGGCGATATTACCATATAACTAAAAAGGGGCAGCAAGTTTTAGCTAAAAAATTAGCTACATGGCAGGACTTTTCCACAGCAATTAAAGCAATTATACAACCAGAAGCAACTTAACATTACAATGGCAGATAACCTAAGCCATTATCTAGATAACTTTAAGGCTTCCCTTGAGGTTGATTCGGCCGTTAAGGAAAGTGTAGCTAAGGAACTCCACACACATCTCGAGGATAAAAGCCAAGAGCTAAAGGAAAAGGGGCTTAGCGAAGAAGAAGCAGATAAAGCAGCTATTCAAGCTCTTGGTTCTACGAAATTAATTGCCCAACAAATTTGCGAGGTGCATAGCCAAGGTAGTTGGCAAGAGGCATTTTTCGCCGCCTCACCTCATTTATTGCTCGCTTTCTTCTTCGTTTCATATTATTGGCAGAATATCCCATGCTTATCAATCATATTGACGGCAACCGTTGGCATAGCAATTTACGGCTGGCATCGGGATAAGCCGATATGGCTTTTCCCTTGGTTGGGATATTACCTGCTACCGGTGATAGTAGCAGGCATTTTATTAATTTCCTTACCCCAGGGTTGGACTTGGTTAGGGGCGCTTATCTATATCCCGCTAGCTCTATTTGTGCTCGTTTATATAGTGAAGCAAACGGCGAATCGAGATTGGCTTTACGTCTCGCTAATGTTTGCTCCGCTTCCTGTGATATTCAGTTGGCTGTCAACACTAAGCCCCAAAAATGGATTCCTGTCAGGCAATTTACCGCTAGTGCAACTTCAACTGAATGCCCCTTTGGTAGGCATTAGCTTTCTGGCTCTAGCTATAGCAACTGTAATATTCGTTCGTGTGAAGCATCGCTGGTATAAAGCTATCGCTTTGCTGGTTCCACCAACTGTAATTTTAGCTTCAGTGGCTTTAGTTGGTAGAGAGAACATTGGTTTCTGGGGGTGGTTGGTACTATTTCTCTCTTTACTTGCTTTCACTAGTCCAGCCTTAAGGAGTAGTCAGCAATTAGCAGTTAGCCGAAAACTGAAAACTGAAAGCTGAAGGCTGAAAGCTATAAAGATTAATCTTGCTTCTGATTCCATAAACTTGGCTGAACATCCTTTTTGCAAGGCAGACCTAAATGCTCATAAGCAAGCTTAGTAGCAACTCTGCCACGAGGTGTGCGCTCTAGAAAACCTAGCTGAAGAAGATAAGGCTCATAAACATCCATAATAGTATTAGCATCCTCGCCGATAGAAGCAGCAATGGTATCTAATCCTACGGGGCCGCCATCAAATTTATCAATTATCGTATGCAGCACTCTATGGTCTATATCATCCAAGCCTACAGAATCTATCTCTAGCTTTGAAAGCCCCTCCAGAGCTATTTCCTTAGTGACCACCCCATTCGCCATAACTTGAGCATAATCTCGCACTCGTTTTAAGAGGCGATTAGCTACTCGGGGAGTACCTCTAGCACGCTGAGCTATTTGGGCAAGCCCTTCCCTCTCTACCACTACCTTGAGAATAGCTGATGATCTCTCCAGAATCGTCTGTATTGCCTTCTCATCATAGAAATTAAGGTGATATGTTGCTCCAAATCTATCACGAAGTGGGGGGCTCAGTAAAGCAAGGCGAGTAGTGGCTCCGATTAAGGTGAATCGGGGTAAATTTAGCCGTAAACTTCTGGCCCCGGGACCTTTACCCAGAAAGATATCAAAAACGAAGTCCTCCATTGCGGGATAAAGTTTTTCTTCCACTGTATGGCTGAGTCGGTGGATCTCATCAATAAAGAGGATATCCCCTTCACGTAGATTAGTAAGAATAGCTGCCAAGTCTCCGGGTCGTTCTATTGCCGGTCCTGAACTAACTTTAATGCTGACCCTCATCTCAGCAGCGATGATATAAGCAAGGGTAGTTTTCCCCAAACCTGGAGACCCATAAAGAATAATATGATCCAGTGATTCATTTCTTTTTCTGGCAGCAGTGATAGCTATTTTTAGATTATCCTTAACTTTTTCCTGACCTATAAATTCATCGAACCGTTTAGGACGAATATCAAAATCAACGAGGAATTCTTCGCTGTCATTTGGAGCTAACTTTCCTGAAACAACACGCATGTCTAATAAAATCAAAGATTAAAATTACAGATTAAAATGCAAAGATGCTTCATCCCCCTCCCCACTCAATACAAATATGCAGGTGCGATGCTTAAATTCATAAAACTCTCCGCTGGATACCCCCCAGCTTGCTGGGGGGAGGAAAGCGGCCCCGTTCGTAGCCTGGGGTGGGGCGTCTCCCCTTCCCGTAATGCCCCACAGCTTGCTGTGGGGCACTTTACTTTTGCTTTTTGATTTCCTTCAGGAATCCTTATTTATTAGACTCGTTGCTTTAATCCCTTCTTCCAAATTCTTCGCTTCGCTCAGGACCTGAGAGGGGATAAGCTTGCCGAGAATAACATTTTCTTTAAGCCCACGAAGTTTATCCACCTTGCCTTTAACTGCAGCATCAACGAGGACACGGCCAGTTTCTTGGAAAGAAGCAGAAGCTAACCAACTGTCCTTACTTAAACTAGCTCTGGTTAACCCCAAAAGAACAGCTTGAGCTGTTGCTGGCTCGCCCCCCTCAGCTAGCACTCTAGCATTTACATCTTCATAATCAAATTGGTTCACTAGCTCTCCAGGCAGGAGCTCTGTATCACCTGAGGAAATAATTTTTACTTTGCTTAATATCTGACGAACAATAACAGCAATATGCTTGTTGTGGATATTCACCCCTTGAGAGCGATATACCTTTTGCACCTCATCGATTAGATATTGCTGCGTTGCCTCCTTTCCCATAATATGCAAGATAGCATGGGGGTCGATAGTGCCTTCAGTAATCCTCTCACCTGCTTTTATCTTATCACCCGATCGAACAAGCAAATGCGTGCCATGCGGAACAGTATACTCTCTCTCTTCCCTTTCCTCGTATTTAATACAGATTTTGCCTTCGGCAAATTTGCTTTCAGCAAAGGAATTGTCAATTAATTCATCTTTTTGAGTCCCTTCGGGCTCAAATACTATTGAATTATTTATTAAGCTCCTTTTTTGCACCTTCGGTGCAAATGGTTTTGCCTCTGGAAAATCAACGATAACTTGACCAGCAACTCTGGCTACTACAGGTTGTTCTTTAGCTATTGCGGGCAAACGCTCCTCAGTCTCCTTCCGGGGAGAAAATAGAACGGTGCCAACATCGATAAATTGTCCGTTAGTTACAGCCACTTCCGCCCCTGGTGGAATTGGGTATTCGTCCAAGTAAGATTCAGAGCTAGTGACCTTAACTACACTCTCCCCATCAGCGTTGGTTACCTCAGCAATGCCATCGATATCAAAAATGATAGCACTACCCTTTGGTATTCTAGCTTCAAAAAGTTCTTCTACACGAGGTAGCCCAGTGGTAATGTCAGCACCCACTACACCTCCGGTATGAAAAGTGCGTAGAGTAAGTTGAGTTCCTGGCTCACCAATGCTCTGAGCAGCAACAACCCCTACCGCAGTACCAAGCTTTACTAACTGTTTCCTTCCTAGATCCCTTCCATAGCAGCACTGGCAGACACCAAATCGAGAATGACAAGTGAGAGGCGACCTCAAGTATACTCGAGTAATGCCAGCCTCGATAACTCGTTTCACCTTCTCTTCATCAATCTCCTCATTGCGATCAACAATAACTGCGTGGGTATGAGGATCGACAATCTTGCTTGCTGCTAAGTAGCCAACAACCCGTTCCTCAAAAGGAGGCAAGGAGCTATCTATGGATTCCTGTGACATCCAAACTCCTTCGGTGGTACCACAATCTGTTTCAGTTACAATGACATCTTGGGCTACATCTACAAGGCGTCTGGTAAGATAGCCGCTACCTGATGTTCTCAAAGCAGTATCGGCTAATCCTTTGCGACCACCATGAGTAGAAATGAAATATTCCATGGCCGACAATCCATCACGGAAACTTGACTTAATAGGAAAGTCTATTATCCTTCCAGAGGGGTCAGTCATTAGTCCACGCATCCCCACCATTTGTCTAATTTGAGAGATATTCCCCTTTGCTCCTGATGCAGCCATCATATAGATTCCCCCGTGAGGGTTTAGGGATTGAGATATATCCTCGGTAATCTTATCTGTGGTCTCCATCCATGCTCGAACTGTGCTTTCGTACTTCTCACCTTCAGTGATCAACCCATGATTAAATTGACCCTCAATAAGGCTAACTTGCTCATCAGCCTTCTTAAGGAGCTTAGCCCTAGCCGGAGGCTGTTCAATGTCATCCATAGCAATAGAAATCCCCGATTTTGTAACATAGTCAAACCCCAATAGCTTAAGCTTATCAAGGACAGCAGCAGTAGTCTCATTGCCCAATAAACGAATACAATCGGACACTAGTGTTCTTAAAGCAGCTCTATCGACTATTTTATTATAGAAACGGAGTTGTGGAGGTAGGGCATCGTTGAATAAAATCCGGCCCACAGTGGTATTTATTCTCTCCCCTTGTTGCGTCCGTACAATAATTTCGGCACCAAACTCGATTAAGCCAAGTTCATAAGCCAACTTAGCCTCATCAAAATTAGAAAAACTCTTCCCCTCGCCTTTGGCGCCAGACTTAGCGGTAGTAAGATAATAACAGCCCAGAACGATATCCAGGGTAGGCGTTACCACGGGTTCACCACAACTTGGTAGCAGCATATTATGAGAGCTAAGCATATATTCCCTAGCCTCTTCCACTGCAGACATTGATAATGGCACATGAACCGCCATCTGATCACCATCAAAATCAGCATTAAAAGCAGTACAAACTAAGGGGTGGAGCTGGAAAGCATCTCCATCGATTAGCACAGGCTCAAAGGCTTGAATACTCAGACGATGCAATGTAGGAGCGCGATTAAGCAATACAGGTCGCTCCTTAACTACCTCATCCAGTGCATCCCAAACTTCAGGACTAGCTCTTTCTACCTGGTGCCGAGCACTCTTTAAGTTATTAGCATAACCACTCTCTATGAGTTTATGCATAACAGAAGGCTTAAATAACTCTAAAGCAACATGGCGTGGCAAGCCACATTGATGAAGTTTGAGTTTAGGACCAACAACAATAACCGAGCGACCACTGTAGTCCACACGCTTACCTAAAAGATTTTGACGAAACCGTCCTTGTTTGCCCTTTAATATATCTGCAAGGGACTTCAAGACATGATTATTACCAGTAGTAACTACACGCCCCCTTCGCCCATTATCAATAAGAGCATCAACAGCTTCTTGCAACATGCGTTTCTCGTTTCGGATAATAACCTCTGGCGCACCTAATCTCATAAGACGACGAAGACGATTATTACGGTTAATAACACGCCGGTAGAGGTCATTGAGGTCTGAGATGACGAAGCGGCCACCATCTAGCTGAACTATAGGACGAAGCGATGGGGGCAATACAGGAAGTACAGTTAAAACCATCCATTCGGGTTTATTCCCGCTGAGCTTAAGAGCTTCGACTAATTGTAACCGTTGGCTGACTTTCCTACGGCGCTCCCCTGAGACGCTATGCATTTGCTCCAAAAGTTCTTGATGCATCTTGTCTATATCAAATTTCTTCAATATCTCTAGAATAGCTTCAGCACCCATACCAGCTTCAAAAATATCACCATATTTATCCTTGAGTGTCTTATATTCATCCTCGTTAAGCAACTTTAATGGCTGAAGACCTCCTATTCCCATACTCCTTAACTTCAACTCTTCTTCGAGTTTTGCTTTCCTCTCGACAAGTCTAGCACGAAGCTGGTTTACTTTCTTTATCACAAGCTCTTCCTCTAGATTCCCCTCTAGCTCCTCTTCTTCATGGAGTTCACCCTGAGCGTTACAAGATTCTTCGCCCTGCTCAGAATGATCGGAAGCGAAGGGTTCAAGGTTGGAGCTTCGGCTCAGAGCGGGAGACAGAACTTTGGCTTTGAGCTGTTCTATTTTCCTACCAACATACTCCTCTTGTTCGGCAATTTTTTGAGCTATCTCCTCCTCAAGTTGATGAATCCTCTTCTCCTTAGCTTCCTCATCAACAGAGGTAATGATATACCGAGCAAAATAGATAACTCCCTCCAAGTTTCGTGGAGACATGCCAAGTAAGAGCCCAAGACGACTGGGCACCAATTTAACAAACCATATATGTGTAACTGGTGCTGCTAATTCTATGTGCCCCATGCGTTCCCTGCGTACACTAGAATGAGCTACCTCAACTCCACATTTATCGCAAATAACACCCTTATACCTCGCCTTTTTATATTTGCCGCAATGGCACTCAAAGTTCTTGACAGGACCGAAGATTCTCTCACAAAAAAGGCCGTCTCTTTCTGGCTTTAAGGTGCGGTAATTTATTGTCTCTGCTTTAGTTACTTCACCATGAGACCAACTCCTGATTTGCTCAGGGGAAGCAACATTTATTCCAATAGCATTAATATTATCAAACTGAGACATTTCTCTCTCCCTCAGTGAGCAGCTCCACAGCAAAACCTAAGCTACGCAGTTCCATAAACAAAACCTTAGTCGCCTCTGGAATACCGAGCTGCTGAATGTCTTCGCCTTTAACGAGGGACTCATAAGCTTTGGCTCGCCCTGCCACATCATCTGATTTTATTGTAAGCATTTCCTGAAGCGTGTGAGCCGCACCATGACCTTCCAATGCCCACACCTCCATCTCACCAAACCTCTGACCACCAAATTGAGCTTTCCCTCCCAAAGGCTGCTGAGTGATGAGCGAATACGGGCCGGTGGAACGAGCATGCACTTTGTCGCCCACAAGATGAATTAACTTCATCATGTAGATATTGCCCACAGTTATTGGCTGGTCAAAAGGCTTGCCAGTTCTCCCATCTCGGAGTTCTACTTTGCCAAAGGTAGGAGGGTAGAGCCTCCGCTCTTTATAAACTTTTTGTGTCATTTGTTCCAAATCCCCATCACTGAGAGTTCTCAGCTGATAGCTATCAGCTATACTCTGTTCCTCAAGCCACAAACAGAGAGCAGCTCTTTTAGCCATACCTTTACGCCCTTCACCCATTATTTCTGCAGCATCAAAATCGTGGTGAGAAAGCCACTCCTCGATCTTCTCTGAGTTAGCAACTGCATTGGATGAGTCCCTCGGGTCGAGGTTAACAGCACCCGCTTTCCATGCTATCCAAACCCTTGATAACTCATCCTCAATAGCTGTAGCATCAGCCCCATCAAAAATTGGGTTAATTGCCTTGAAGCCGAGCACATGGGCGGCCCAACCTAAATGAGCCTCCAAGACTTGCCCAATATTCATACGGGAGGGAACACCAAGGGGATTGAGAATGATATCTACTGGCGTGCCATCAGGTAAAAATGGCATATCTTCCTCCGGCAATATTATGGAAACAACTCCTTTATTGCCATGCCGGCCTGACATTTTGTCCCCGATTGAGATTTTGCGCCTCTGGGCGACCCACAGTTGCACAGACTTATTGACCCCGGCAGGTAATTCATCGTGGTTATCGCGAGAAAAGACTTTAATTCTAATCACTCTGCCCCACTCTCCAGATGGCATTTTAAGAGAGGTATCTTTCACCTCTCGTGTTTTTTCACCAAAAATAGCTCGTAGCAGTTTTTCTTCTGCTGAAGGTTCAGTTTCACCTTTAGGAGTAATCTTACCAACCAAAATATCACCAGACTTTACTTCAGCTCCGATATATATAATGCCTGTTTCATCAAGGTTAGAGAGGCTCTCTTCGCTTACGTTAGGTATGTCTCTGGTGATTTCTTCAGGACCAAGCTTAGTATCGCGCTCTTCTATCTCATGCTTCTCAATGTGAATAGAGGTATAGATATCATCCTTAACCAGCCTTCTACTGATAATGATGGCGTCCTCAAAGTTATAGCCTTCCCAGCTCATAAAGGCACAAACGACATTCTGTCCCAAGGCAAGCTCACCATTGTCTATTGAAGAGCTGTCTACCAACACTTGACCCTTTTTAACCCTATCACCTTTATTTACAGTGGGACGCTGATTGATACACGTCCCCTGATTAGCTCTGGTGAACTTACTTAGCTTGAATACCTGCTCTTCTTCTTTGCATTTTTTGCCTTCGGCAAATGAATTGCCAATTATTTCTTCTTCTGGTTCCGCCTTTGGCGAGATCTGGAGCACAATTTGTGAGCTAGTTACGGAAGTTACCACGCCGTCATTAGGAGCAAATATCACTTGCCCACTATGCTTAGCCACTTCCTTCTCCATGCCCGTGGCTACCAAAGGAGCCTTAGGATGTAATAACGGCACTGCCTGACGTTGCATGTTGCAGCCCATCAGAGCACGATTGGCATCATCATGCTCAAGAAAAGGAATAAGGCAGGCGGCTACGCTGAATAACTGCTTTGGCGAAACATCGATAAAGTCCACTTTGTCTATCGATTCCTTAAAATATCTGCCACCCTTCTTAACCTCAACCTTGTCATCCACAAGCTCATTTCTCTCATTAATTGGAGCATTAGCTTGAGCAATAGCATACTGATCTTCTTCGTCAGCCGCTAAATAGAGAGTCTGGTTAGAAATAAAAGGAGCTATCTTGATACTTTGGCTAGGAAGAGATGATATCTTTTGTGCAATTTGTTTTGTGATTACTGTTCCAAATTTAGCTATAAGCTTACCTTCGCCATCTATTACATCCTGTCGAATTGTTCTTCCCATCAATTCTTCCGTAGTATTGGGAATTTCACGGATGATTTTGCGATATGGGGTTTCTATAAAACCATACTCATTAACTGTAGCATAAGTAGCCAAAGAGCCAATCAAGCCAATATTTGGGCCTTCGGGTGTCTCTATAGGACAAAGCCTACCATAGTGAGAGTGATGTACATCACGAACTTCAAAGCCTGCCCTTTTCCTAGAGAGTCCTCCAGGGCCCATGGCAGAAAGACGACGCTTGTGAGTCAGTTCAGCTAATGGATTAGTTTGATCCATAAATTGAGATAGCTGAGACCTGCCAAAGAACTCTCTTATAGCAGCCACTACAGGACGAACATTGATTAAAGCAGAGGGAGTTGCTGCCTCAGGACCAAGGATGCTCATTCGCTCTTTAATAGCTCTTTCCAATCTTAGCAAGCCAATACGGCATTGCTTTTGTATTAGAAAACCTACTGCCTGTGCTCGCCGATTGCCTAAATGATCAATATCATCAGGAGTTTCCTCGCCATTATTGATTAGGATAATGCGGCGAACTATCTGCACCAGATCTTCGGCAGTTAAACCAGTGTGGTCCTCGGAGATATTAAGCCCTAACTTTTTATTAAGTTTATAGCGACCAACTTTGCCTAAACTATAACGCCGCGGATTGAATAAGAGATTATTCAGCAGCGCTCGGGCGCTAGCAATGCTAGGAGTTTCACCGGAAGATAATTTCCTATAAATATCGACTAGAGCATTAGACTCGTTCCTGATCAAAGGGTCTCGCTCCATTGTGGAGCGAATAAAGCCATGATCGGGGGAGTTATCTACGTCTTGAAAAAGGGAAAATAAGGCATCATCGCTATCAAATCCTATGGCGTGTAACAAAGTAGTAACCGGAATCTTTTGTTTGCCACTCACTTTGACTGAAATTACATCCCGACTAGAGGTGTCAAAATTAAGCCATGCACCATGTTCAGCAACGAGTTTCGCAAAGCCTGATTCTCGCCCACTTGCAGGATCTCTCTCCAAGGTGAAATAAACACCAGGAAAGCGAGTTAACTGGCTAACTACTACCCGCTCTGTCCCGGAAATAATAAAAGTACCTTTATTCGTCATTAGGGGAAAATCACCAAGAGATAGTTCTTGTTGCTTAATCTCCCCTGTCTCCTTAATCAATAGTTGAACAGTGACGTAGAGGGGAGAAGAATAAGTCCTGCCTCGCTCAAGACAGTCAGCTTCAGAGTGCTGAGGCTCCCGAAACTCATAATCAACAAAGCGCAATTCCAGTCTAGTGTTGGTATAATCTTGGATCGGAGAAATTTCCTCGAGCAGTTCTTTTAAACCTTCTTCTTGAAACCAACGGAATGAATCGAACTGAACCTGAATAAGATCAGGTATTCCTACAGCCTCGGGCAATTTGGCAAAGGATTTCGCTTCACGCTTAAGCATCAGAAAACCAGCCATAAATCTTTCTCCTTAAAGCAAGAATAAAAATAATGCGTTTAAAACACTCGATTAGGGGAAATTTAGAACTGATAAGAATAGAGGAAAATTAGCAAACATACTGTGAACTAAGTAATATAACATAGATATTAAATTTTGTCAAACAAAAGTCTCTTCCATGTTGAAACTCTTTGATAATGTCCTCTAGAGAACTCGATAGAAATGTCCTCTTTCCGAGAAAGAGAGTATAAGAAGAGGCAACTCAAGAAAGGAGGTGCCTAAATGGAAGGAGGACTTTTAAGGATGAGCCAGAAGGAGCGCTCCCGCCTGGTCGTGATGTCCAGGGTGAGGGAGAAGACAATGACTATAAGGGAGGCATCAGAGGTGATGGGGATGAGCTACCGGCAAAGTCGGCGGATATACAAACGATATAGGGAGGAAGGGGATAGAGGGCTAATGC
>Ga0209121_10004236_pt1 | contig 13461 bp, 13 predicted proteins | sample Cruoilmetagenom3_FD_187292 | JGI IMG/M metagenome (GOLD analysis project Ga0209121, IMG submission 187292) | Oil polluted marine microbial communities from Coal Oil Point, Santa Barbara, California, USA - Sample 3 (SPAdes) (version 2) | ecosystem: Environmental > Aquatic > Marine > Oil seeps ... | reverse complement strand
GAGGCTTCTCTTGGTCGCCGCGGCGTGTTCAACCAAACATCAACACCCTGAACCATATAGCGAGCAATGTTCATATCATAATCTTCTAAAAAGGCCAGTCGTCCGCCAAAACGGGCATCCTTAACTGCCCTGTAAACATCCTGGATCATCTGCTTACCTGGCTCATCAGCCGGATGTGCTTTGCCAGCAAAAATGAATTGCACAGGCATACGGGCATTTGTCACAATATTCAAGAGTCGATCATAGTCTCTGAAGATCAGGTTAGCCCGTTTATATGTCGCAAAACGTCGAGCGAAGCCAATAGTGAGTGCATAAGGATCCAGAAGCACCCCGCTTGCAAGGGTTTGTACCGGGTGAACCCGGGTCGTTTTCCACTGTTTTCGCCCACGGCTGATGATATACGCCACAAGTTTTCGCTTGAGGTGCCGGCGGACCCGCCAAAATTCCTCGTCGGGGATATTTTCTATCTGCGCCCACAGACCGGGGTCATCAAGGTGATCCGCCCAATCCGAGCCCAAATAGCGGGAAAAAAGGATCCCCATTCGTCGAGCCAGCCATGTTTCTGTATGTATGCCATTGGTGATATAGCCAATAGGGACTTCGTCACCCTCTTTTTCAGGCCACAGGAAGCGCCACATTTCCCTTGCAACGATGCCATGAATTTCAGAAACCCCATTGCGGAATTCAGACAGCCTTAGCGCTAATATTGGCATGCTGAAAGCATCGCCGCCCCAGGATTGTTTGATCTTTGCAATGTTGATAAATTCATCCCTTGTAAGCCCAAGATCAGACCACACCTGAACAAAATATTTGTCGATCAACCATAAAGGGAATTCATCATTTCCAGCAGGCACAGGTGTATGGGTGGTAAAGATGTTGCTGTCTTTAATGATTTTGCTGGCTTGATCAAAGCTCTTGCCGTTTTTGACGTATTCCAGAGCACGTTCAAGGGTTAAGAAGGCTGAATGCCCCTCGTTCATGTGCCAGGCAGTGGGGTCATACCCAAGAGCACGCAGCGCGCGGACCCCACCCATTCCCAAAAGAATTTCCTGTGAAATGCGTAATTCAAGATCGCTGATATACAAACGATCTGTCAACTGGCGATCTTTTGGATCATTCTCGGGGATGTTTGTATGCAGCAAGTACAACTTTACCCGTCCGATATTCAATTCGTAAATGCGGGCATATGCTTTACGTCCCGGCAGATCAATCGAGATTTTGACGGGCTCCCCATCTTCATCCATAATCCGAATCAGGGGCAAAGCATTGAAATCAATCGGCACGTTGTCTGCATGCTGCCAGCCATCTTCACTGATTCGCTGGGAGAAATACCCATATGTATAAACAAAGCCAACTGCCACCAGAGGAATGCCAAGATCACTCGCCTCTTTCAGGTGATCCCCCGATAAAATACCCAGGCCACCTGCGTAAACCATCAAGGACTCATGAAGGCCAAATTCAAAGGAGAAATAAGCCATCAACTCCTCCGTTAAATCCGGGTAAGCTTTTGAGAACCAGGTATCTTTCTCATTTATATAACGATCAAATTCACGCAAAACGCGATCATACCTATCCAAAAAATAACGATCATTTGTCGCCGCATTGAGTCGAGTGCGATCAACATCCCTTAAAAATACGATGGGGTTATGATAGCTGTCTTCCCATAACAATTCGTCAATATCCTTAAACAGCCGCTGGGCTTCCGGGTGCCATACCCACCACAAGTTGTAAGCCAGATCACTCAGCCGTTTAATTCGGCGTGGAATGTTGAATTTGATGGGTTTTTCCCTGACAATATCCTTCATAATTTCAATACCTCTCTTTTAAAAGGAATACCTGCTGAAATAATTCTGACCTATTTCCGCAGGGCATCTAAAATATCGTAAAAATACAAATTTCTCTCTTCATCTTTCATTGTAACAGTCAATAATAATACCACAAACGCATTGGATGAGGTTATTTTTACCATCTCTGAACGTATTATTAAAGTCATCAGCAGTTATGAAAATTAGCCATAACTGCTGTATTTTTGCCCTGTTTACAGGCTAAGTTAAGATTTAATTTCCTTTACAACATCAATCCCGTTCAACGCCATATGGTATAGGAAGGTCGCATGAAGCATGTCACCATGGTGCGGCATCGCTGGTGTGTCCTTTGCCTCTTCCACAGATAGATGCCAGGTTTGGACGCAATTGGCTGGAACAATCACGCGGCGTTCCTGGTGATAGGCATTGGCACGTAGTTTTAAGTAAGTCGCTAACTGGTAAACACAAATATCTGTTACATCGCCAACGGCAATAAAGGTGGTGATGTGCTTTCTCTGATCAACCCAATCATCAAATCCATTATTTAAAGCCGGGTGGACCGAATCCTTGAACATTTTTGTCAATTCATTATGAAAGGGAAGATTTTTTATCTCATCAATCGTTTCCGCCTGGTGTGTGCCTTTGACGGCGTGCTTACCAAAAGCATCAAATTCAAGAGAATCTTCTGAATGACCATCCTGAACCAATAAAATATCCCTCAATCCACGATCCCAGGCAGCTTGCATCAATTCTGCAATCGACTCACCAATGGGTGCGACCCTGGGGCTGGAAAGCGGTCCATCATAGAGAAAGCCGTTAATGACATCTATTGAGATGATGGCCATTTTTTCAGGCTCGGGAATAAGCTCATCAAATCCTACTGCAGGTCGCGAATCTAACCAATTTTCAAGATAATCAAGGAATTCAGCTGATTTTGTAGCCAGGGACATAAAAGCCTCTTTTGCCAATTGTTTTGAAATCTACATTTATGATAAGAAATAAATCTCAGAATGATATTAATATCCCTGCACCCCCCTAAGACCTTGCGTTACGGAAAATTCATTCTCTATTACCTGATCAATCACGGGTTTAAAATCCTGCAAATCATAAATAATGAAATTCGGGATAGTTTCCCAAGCTTCCATGAAACATTTGATTTTTCTATTGAGCAAAGGAAATACCCTCATCAGTCAGCCTGTGGCTGACAGCTTCCGCCGAGGGAAGCCTTATATGAAAAATGTCCTAGGCTAAGAGCATAATAAACGCCCTGCCTGCGGGGTGAAATACACCCTTATAATCTATTCAATCATGCAAACATAAATCAGAAATGACCATGTCTGACCATTCACTACCAACTTTTCACCAATCACCATCCCGTAAACGTAAATCAGGACGGGTCATAATTCCTCATCACCTACTACCTAATTACCCAATCCCTAATAAACAATTTCACTGATCTTTGATAGCGTTCCTAAATGGTGATGGGCGATGATCTCTCGCACCGTTGCTGTCAAACCACGTGCGACCAGGCTGTGGGTGTGTGCAAAACCATCCGAATAACTGACACCGTCCAGTAATGGTCCTTCGGATATTCCTGTGGCAACAAAAAAAGTATCATCGGAAGAAACAAGGTCATCCAGAGTCAGCACCTGATCTAAATTACAACCAGAATCCAGTGCCTGTCGACGATCTTCTTCATTGCGGGGCCACAATTTTCCCTGGAACCCTCCCCGCATAGCGCGTAGACCGCAGGCTGCCAGGACAGCCTCCGGCGTCCCGCCAACGCCTAATAAGACATCAATACCGGTACCCGGCCAGGCTGACATCAACGCGCCAGCTACATCCCCCGCAGGGATCAAACGGATGCGCGCACCGGCTTCACGAACTTGTTGGATCAAAGCCTGGTGACGTGGGCGGTCAAGGATGACGACAGTTAATTCATCAATATCCATCCCCTTTACCTTACTGATCTTACTCAGGTTATCTTTCACCGGGGCATCAATATCGATTACATCCCGCGCTTCACGGCCAACAGCAATTTTGGACATGTAAAACATGGGACCCGGGTCAAACATCGTCCCGCGAGGTGACGCAGCGACCGTGGCAATTGCGTTTGGCATCCCCTTTGCCACCAGCGTTGTCCCCTCTACAGGGTCGACGGCAATGTCCAGCACGGGCGGCTCCCCATTGCCAACCATCTCCCCATTAAAAAGCATCGGTGCCTGGTCTTTTTCACCCTCACCGATCACTATCTTGCCGTCCATATCAATCTCATTCATTAATAATCGCATGGCATCGACGGCAGCACCATCCACTTTAATCTTGTCTCCCCGACCAAAGTGACGGCCGGCTGCCAGCGCACCTGCTTCTGTCACACGAACCAGTTCTAAGGCAATATTGCGGGTTGGTTTTTTCTTTTCTTCCATCAGCACACTCCCTTTCAAGAACCTGAGATCATTAGTTTTAGTATAAACCTTAAATTTATTAAAACAAAGCTATGATGAGTTCAAATCACGCTCAATAACCAGTATAATTCATCCATCAAAATAATGAACAAGGTGATGGTATGACGATTGAAATGATTGCTTTCGATGCAGATGATACCCTCTGGCATGCTGAAATTATTTTTAAGGAGGCGCAGGATAAATTTTGCCAGATCCTTTCAGCATGGCATGATCCAGAATCAATTCACAAGGCTTTATTTGATATCGAAACTCGTAATATCTCCCTGTATGGTTTTGGCGTCAAATCTTACAGCCTGTCAATGATCGAATCTGCCGTTGCCCTCTCTGATGGCGAAATCACGGGTAACACCATTAAAGATGTGCTGAAGATTGGTCAGGATATGCTGAACACGGAATTCACCCTGATCGCCGGTGTAAAAGAGACCCTGGAAACCTTATCAGGTGAATATCCCCTGATGGTCATTACCAAGGGAGATCTCTTAGAACAAACAACAAAGGTAAACCGATCCGGATTAGCAGCTTATTTTTCGGCAATCGAGGTTGTCAGCAATAAATCACAAAGGGCTTACCATCAAATCATGAAAAAATTTGACCTCAATCCCCATAATTTTGTGATGGTGGGCAATTCACTGCCTTCAGATATCCAGCCTGTTTTATCATTGGGCGGTACAGGCATCCATATCCCTGCGGATACCACCTGGGCACATGAGTTAATGGATGATTTTGACCCAACCCAAAAGAAATTTTACGAAATTGAACATATTGGGCAGCTTACCGATCTTTTGCCAAAAATCCATTAAACCAACCCTTTTTGGACCTTCAATAGTGGAAAATCAATATCGATCATGTTATCAAAAACAGATTTCTTGTTATTCCTTGAAGCCCCCATGCATTTATGGGCAAAAACCCATGACCTGATCCAGGAAAAGGCACACACGCCTTACGAACAACACCTGATACAGCAAGGGCAGCAGGTTGAAGCCCTGGCGAAAGATCATATCAAGAACAACCTGCTGCCTAATTATTCGGATGCCCAGCTTTTATGGCAGCCCACTTATAATGACAGCCAGTTTGAAATTCGTGCTGATGCGCTCATCTGGGATAAAGCTGCTGACGTTTACGATCTTTATGAGATCAAATCCTCAACGAGCCTTCGAAAAGAACACGAATACGACCTGACCTTTCAGGTCCTCTTACTCGAAACCTTTCTCAACTTGCGTCATATCAACATTCTGCACATTAATAAGTCCTATCAACACAGCGGTGAAATTAATCTGGCACAGTTTTTTACAATTCATGAAATTTCAGATAAGGTAAATAAAAGACGTGAAGATGTTTTAGAACTTCGCCAGGCTGCCTGGCATATCACCCAAATGTCGCAGCCTGAACCGTCCTTTGCCTGCACCAAACCCCGTTCATGCCCCTGTCCGAACCTGTGCCACCCCAATTTACCTGAAAATCCGATTTACAACATCCCCTACATCGGCAAAAAAGCACACCTGTTGAGGGAGATGGGGATCACAGATATGGGATCAATCCCTTCCACATTCAAGCTTAACGACAAACAACTAAAACACGTTCGGGCTGTTAATAAAGGTCAGCCGCTGATTGACAAAGATGCCATCCGTGATGCGCTTGAGCCCTTGGAATATCCGCTTTATTTTCTTGACTACGAAACCTTTAATCCTGCCATCCCCCTGTTTCCAAATTATCGTCCTTATGAGCAAATTGTCTTCCAATACTCCTTGCATATCATCCGCCAACCCGCTGCAAACCCAGAACATTACGAATGCCTGATCACTGAAAACATCGATCCAGCACCCTTTATCCTGAGAGATTTGTTAAAAAATCTCGGCGCTCAGGGGTCAGTCATTGTTTGGAACCAGAGTTTTGAAGCCCAACGTAATCGAGACCTGGCAATCCATTGCCCGTCCTTCAGGGCACAATTGGATAGTATTAACTACCGTTTATATGACCTGATGAAGATATTTAAGGATGGTTTGTACGTTCACCCCGATTTCCACGGTAGCGCATCCCTTAAAGCTGTGCTTCCTGTCCTTTGCCCAGAATTGCGTTATGAAAGCCTGGAAATTTCCAATGGCGAAGAGGCAATGATGACGTGGTACTGGCTGCAAACCGCAACCCTTTCTCAGGAAGATCTGGAACAAACCAAAGCAGCAATGAAGGCATATTGTGATCTGGATACCTATGCAATGGTTGCAATTCTATATAAATTGGAGACGATTCTCAGGAGATCTTATGAATCTTGAAAAGTGTATTTCACAGCTGGAAAACCAGGGGAAGGCAATTCTTGCTTTGGTGCATGATCTACAGATAGAGCAAGCCCGTTGGAAGCCCAGCCCGGAGGATTGGTCCATTTTGGAAGTGCTCAACCACCTGGTCGACGAAGAGCAATTGGATTTCAGGCGCCATTTGCATCACATCCTCTTCACACCTGATGATGCCTGGCCAGAAATCGATCCACAATCCTGGATAATTGCTAAAAAATACAATCTAAGCGATCTTATTAAAACATTGGAAAACTTTAAATCTGAACGAGATCAATCGATTAGCTGGTTGGCGGAACTCAAAGCCCCCAACTGGGATGCAACAATCCAGATGGCCTGGGGAAAATTATCAGCAGGGGATATGATGGCATCCTGGCTGGCACACGATTTACTCCATTTACGTCAGCTGGTTGATTTACACTATCACCTGACATTAACCAACAACTTTCCTTACCAGGTTGAATATGCAGGTAAATGGTGAGTAAGGAGTAAATCATGAGCGATGGATGGTACAAGTATTATGGATTTCGCATACAAGCTGAAGACATCTACTCTGATGGGTGTTTATCAGAAGATGGTAAGCTGATAGACAAGGGCTGTCCTATGCAGCCGTGTGCTATAACGAGGGATTGATCATTGTGACCAATGTAAAGTGTTTGTTTGCGAGAAACTTCAGGAGCGCCTGGTCGATTTCGATGAGATCCAGAAAAGGTTTGATGAAATTATCCCTGAGGAAGACCGCCAGCATTTCATCACCCCTTATGAAAATAAAACCCAATTTAAAAATCGCTTTGGTTAAAAATAAAAGGCCCGCGCTTCAAGCCACGGGCTTATCCTTTAAATAATCGTCACTATTCAACTCTCAAATTTCGAACACCGTTGATGTCAGAGAGGGTATCAATTAAATCTTCCAATTTTTGATCGCGCTGAATTCTTGCTAAAACCTGGATTCGAATGCGTTTGTCCTTTACACTCTTCTGGATATTGAAACTCCCAACAGAATCTGAAAATTGCTCCACGATATGCCGGATGTTTTTTACCACTCCCTTTTTATAACTGGCTTCAATGGTTATAAACCTTGAAACCGAGGTGCGAACAAAGCGATTCTCAATGATGTTTAATAGAGTTAAAATCACGATCATAAGGCCTGTTGTCACAACGCCAATCAGGTAATACCCGGCTCCTACTGCCATTCCTACGATTGCCATGGTCCACAAAGAAGTCGCTGTTGTCAAACCTTTAACAGAAAATCCATAACGCAAGATCGCACCAGCACCCAGGAAACCAATACCCGATATAACCTGGGCTGCTAAACGAGCTGGGTCGGCGGGTGTGCCTGGCCTGGCAAAGAGGTACCCGAGATTAACCGATAAGACCATTGCCAAGGTCGCGCCAATCACCAGAATCATGTGGGTACGCAGACCGGCAGGCTGATCATGACGCTCGCGTTCAATTCCAACCACTGCACCTAATGCAGCCCCTACAAGGATTCGTAAAATAATTTGAGTTTCTGAAATCATGAACTTTTCTCCTGCGTAAAAAGTGCCGGTTGTAGTGCTTTAATGACGGCTCAGCAAGGTTAATTGAGCACGATCTTAACCGATCAACCGATCCTTGATGTCGATCCTCCAGCATTGACCAGGAATTAATAAGCCGGTGAGTGCTTTATAATAAAAAAAATGAAGCCATCTGGGAGCCGGTAAAAATCATCAAAATTTATAGTTGAAATAATTATTCTAACACGTTCACAGCCTTAATTGTAGGTCATTTTAAGAACATTGGGAAAAAGGGAATTAGAACCTTTGTCTTCATTAAGCATCCGTGTTTTTTGTTATCATCCTTGCACTTTTAAATAAGTCTCCTGTTTTCCAGATTCGGTTCATTAAGTGTAAATTCCGTATGGGGATCAATATATCCTGGTGGTGCTGCTAATATGAGCAGACCTTCAATTTCGCGAATCTCAAAAGGTACAGATAACGGCGGCATACTCTAGCCGGTTATTGACATCGTATATGAACACGGATCATAGATCGCTATATAAATCAAAGGTTGATCTTTGCGTTAACCATACCGGATATAACCAATGCGTCGCAAAGATTGAAAATAAGAATGTCAATTTTTTGGGGATTTATTTTTTCCAGCGGAAGAACGTACTAACCCTAAGATTTTTTGATTGCCAACAACAATTTCAAGCCTACAAAATCAGTATGATCTTCAAGTCGAACCCAAAGCCAGCGCCCCTGCGGTAATGAAGATTGACGGCTGAGCAATTCTCTCAGACGAGCATTAAAATAGTCGAATTTTTTTAACGCCTGCTGATCTTCTTGAGGATCAAGCGGAATTAAGGCTGTAAAAGCGCTTCTCTCCGGGAAAAGTGTGCATAAATGCTGCAGTCCACTTCGATATCGGAAAGCCCAACCTTCCTGTTCATTGTAAAAAACCAATTCGGGTTGGTAGTTGGAGAATTGTTCTTCGAGGTAATTTCGAACATCATCCCAAACCGGCAGCACTTCCTTGCCGATCCTTCTCTGGATTATCTCCTCAGAAGGCTGTTCATCTCGATCTAGAAACCGCTCTTTTGCCATATCAAAAACCTTAAACACTTAGAATTAAGCTGGCAATAGCAACAAACACCAATTGATCAGTTAGTGCATTGAAACCTTTTCTAAAAACCTCCATTTGCATCACGTTTTGCAAAAATCCATACACCGTATCCGGACCAAATTTTTGTTCGCCAGCATTGCCATAGCTGAATTGATTGTATCTTAAGATCAAAACACCTTGAGCTCGTTTTGTTCAGTTAGTAGAAACCTCTGAAGATGCCGTCACTTTCACTTCAACCTGCGACAAATCTATTTGTACCCGACTAACTTACTGAATTGCAAAACCGACCAATTCAACCTCGTAACCAAAAACCTGCTCAAAAGACATTTTCTCTTTAAATAAAAACCCAATGGTCTCACAAAATGTTCGTTCTTCTTTACCGTCTTCGACAATTGTTGAGACATTATAACAAGTCACTGTTTTACCGGTTGCTATAACCTCTTGATAGGGCGCCGAAGCCTGGCGGTAACCTATTTGACCGGGCTCCGTATTCCCTCGTAAGTCCGGCTGCGGGTACCAGCCCTGGTCACTTTCAGAAAATGGGATGATCAGATCAAGATAGGCGTCATCCAAATCAAATGAATTTGAATCTTCAAAAAAATAAAGATAGGATCCTTCAACCAGGTACCAAAATGTCCCTGTTTCAGGCGTGTTCAAAAACTTATCAGGTGGATTCCCCTCAATACACTGTGCTTCACGGGTTATCTTCGCTAAATAATACCCATTGACAACCAGGGCATCCACAACCCGTTCGGTCACACGCCAGACGACATTCATCTTACTATCAAAGCCCAGGTATTCATACACCCAGGTTGTTCCAACCCGCAGTGGGAAAATTTCTAACGTCCTTGCAGTGACGGGATCCAGGCTGGCTTCTAATACTCCCTGTTTAGCAATATCCAATCCTTCAATATCGGGGGTTATCCGTGACGCGCCAAGTCGCGGCGTCACAGCCCATTGGGAGCAGCCGCTGAGCAGGATAACCAGTATGATTAAGATAAACAAGCCGTGATTTTTATTCATATCAAACCTAATTTCGTGTTTGTTAAGTATACCTGTAGGAGAGAAAATCCAGACAAACTATCCTCTTTTACCCTCAAAAACATAAATCTGAATGATTATACTGGCAATCATTTCTTTGATAATCAAATCACGGCTGGGTATGATTAGAATAAAAGCTACACAAAAAACATACAAAGGAGACACATGGAAGAGTCACATAAAATGACCAAGACTTTAAATGATGGCGTTGAGATCCCCCTACTGGGATTGGGTACCTGGCAATCACGTGGCAAAAAATGTGAGCATGCCGTCGAATTTGCCCTGACCCACAGATACTTAATGATCGACACAGCCCAGGGATATCATAACGAAGGACAGGTAGGCAAAGGATGGAAAGCCAGTGGTCGATCCCGAGAGGGTATCTTCATCACCACCAAGATCAGCAGTTCAAACCAGGGATATAAAAAAAGCAAGCGTTCCCTTGAAGAAAGTTTAAAAAAATTACAAACGGATTACGTTGACCTGCTGTTGATTCACTGGCCAAAGAAGCGAAACTTCTCCCTGACCGTTGAAACATGGCAAGCCCTGGTCGAATTGCAAGAAAGCGGTCTGACCCGCAGCATAGGTGTAAGCAATTTTACAATCCCCCTGTTAGAAAAATTAACGAAAGAAAGCGATGTCTTGCCTGCTGTAAACCAGGTTGAATTTCATACCTTTCTTTATCAAAAGGAATTGCTGGAATACTGCCTTGATAAGGTCATCCAGATTGAAGCCTACAGCCCTATCGCAAGGGCAAAATTTTTGGATAACAAAGAAATTCAACGGGCGGCAAAAAAGCACGATAAAACCCCTGCCCAGGTGATGTTAGCCTGGGGGATCAACCACGATCTTATCGTCATTCCAAAATCAACACATGAGGGGCGAATTCTGGAAAACGCGGATGTTTTTTTCAAACTGGACGAGGAAGATATGCAAGCGCTGAACAATCTTGGCCCATCGGTCCGCCTGGTGGACGGCCCCTGGGCACCGGATTGGTAAAGTTAGATGATGCTGCCCGATTATATGAATATTGTTGCACCATATGCCTGGAACAGGGTTTTTAAACCTTTTCAGACATAATTATTTTCTGCAAATTAAAAAGGCCGTGACTGAACACGGCCTTGAAATCTACTTATTCTGATCGGGAGGATCTTAGATCAGCCAACTTGCGCAAGTTCAAGCATGTCCTCAAGGATCGTCTCGAGAGCCATGGAATGGCTGCAGCGGCCCCGTGTCCGGAAGAAATCACAAGTGCAATGCCATACACCCTCATCATAAGTAACGGTATGGTCATTGTTCTCACCATCAAATGTCACCTTGAATGATTTAAACGTAATCCGTTCACGTTCCTCTGCATATCTCTTGGCTTTTTCAATCTTGCCGATCAATCCGTAGTCCATAGTGCACTTTTCCTTTCTATAGAAGGGGATATAAAAAAGAGCACGCGCGGCCTTTGCCGGCGTGCTTGAATCCAATATATTTTGGTCTCAATCTCTGCATGAACACCTTTAATCAAACATTTTATCTACCCTCAGTATAAACCGAGTCACGATCAAAGTCAACGAAGTTTCTCAAAAACCAGCGCATCTTCTCCCCCTGTATAGTATCGCTCCCAACGGTTAACCACGCTGTAACCTGCGTTTTCATAAAGACGGATCGCAGCATGATTTGAAGCACGCACAGACAGACGAATGGTCTCCATACCCATGGCAATTTCACATTCTTTGAGTAGAGCTATGGCGATGCCGCGCCGCCGGTAATCTGGCAGCACAGCCAGGGTTGTCACCCAGCCCAACTTCCGATCAGGTTCTTTTTCACCGCCTATAAAACCCACCATGCGCTCACCCACGACTGCCTTCAAGCGCACCATGCCCGTCAAGGTCAGGATTCCAATCAAATCCCAAAAAGGCCAGAAATCTTCTGCCTTGAAACAAGTTTTTTCAAGGTGATTCAACTGCGTAAAATCTCGCCAATCTGCAGTTTTAATGGACCAGCTTTGGCAGGCAGGATTAATGGACTCATTACATTCGGATACTGTCACACTTCACCTAAATACATGCAAATTTTTTCTCACACCTTAATACTTATGAATTATACTCGTAACCAGGTTGAGACCTTTTAGCTCTCAGGGCAATCTCATGGTAATCGAGTTGGGTAAGTGACATCATGCAATCAAATGCTTTTATATCCATCATTGAATTTTGTTCACCTGAGTAAAGAAACAAAACCTTGAAAATTTCTATCCCCGCCGCATCATAACCTACCCCCTGCCCCCTCCCTGAATGGAAGAAGGGAAAGTCTTTTGCAAGTTTATCCAGTTAAGTTGTTAAATATCAACAAAAAGTTTGATACTTTTTTATAAAACAGATTTAGCGAATGTGACTAATCCATTATCCACAACATTCAGGAAATAAAAACAAGTAAAATAGAGCTGTAAACACCTGATTTATAAATGATTGACGTAAGGATGAAGATAAAAGTAGCACTTGCACAATTCAATAGCAAACTTGGTGATGTAACTGCCAACCTTGAAAAACACCTCAAATTGATTGAGGAAGCTTGCCAGCAGGGTGCAGACCTGATCATCTTCCCTGAACTTTCATTGACCGGCTATGCGTTGCAGGATCTTGCGGTTAATGTTGCCCTGCGCCCTCATCAGGAGGACCCTGTATTTAACGAGCTTTTTAAAGCCAGCAAAGATGTTGACCTGATGGTGGGTTTTGTGCATGAAGACCGGCGGCACCGCTTCTATATTGCGGCTGCTTACCTTTCAGAAGGAAAAATCATCCATATTCACAACAAAGTTTACCTGCCGACCTATGGCATGTTTGATGAAGGGCGCTTCTTTGCCGAAGGGGATGCGGTGCGAGCCTTCGACACCAAATTTGGCAGGGTGGGCATGTTAATCTGTGAGGACTTCTGGCATGCCTCATTGCCGTATCTTCTATGGTTGGATGGGGCGGATATCCTATTATTCTCTTCAGCATCCCCCGGCCGCGGCTTGCATCAGGGTCCTCGGCTGAGCAGCTCTGAATGGGTTGAACACACCAACCGTGCTTATGCGGGACTTTTCACCAATTTTGTAATTCATGCCAACAAAGTTGGCTACGAAGACGGACTGAATTTTTGGGGCGGTTCAACCATTTTTGATCCAAATGGCGACCTGGTGATCCGTGCACCAGATTTTAAAAAGGTTCTGGCGCTCGCCGAAATTGATTTAAACCAACTGCATCGTTCACGCGCCAGGCTGCCGCTGTT
>Ga0209121_10004235_pt1 | contig 13469 bp, 12 predicted proteins | sample Cruoilmetagenom3_FD_187292 | JGI IMG/M metagenome (GOLD analysis project Ga0209121, IMG submission 187292) | Oil polluted marine microbial communities from Coal Oil Point, Santa Barbara, California, USA - Sample 3 (SPAdes) (version 2) | ecosystem: Environmental > Aquatic > Marine > Oil seeps ... | reverse complement strand
CCGCCTTGGTGCGCGTTGAATTATTCACTCCCTCCGCCCAGTACCGCGTAAAGCATCACCTGGTTGGCGAGCCTGGCCAGGCGGAGCAAAACAAGCCCCTGCTGCGCCGCGTAGAGGGATCGCTGCGCATCAAGGACGCCCAGGTAGCTGTCAATCCCCTTTGTATAGCGTTTATTTGAGAGACGATGGGTTTCCGCAACAGCATTGACCAGGGATTGTTGCGCCGCTACCCGCTGGTCCACCGTACCCCGCACGGCAAGGGCATCGGCCACTTCCCTGAAGGCCGTCTGGATTGTCTTCTCATACTGGGTCAGGATGATTTTCCGATCGGCTTTGCTGACCCGCAGCGCGGCCCAGGTCCGGGCGTCAAAGATCGGCATAGTGATCTGCGGTACAAAGCTCCAGGTAGCCGAGCCGGAACTGAAGAGACCCGACAGCTCGTCGCTTGCGGTTCCCACTGAGGTGGTCAGAGAAATGCGGGGGAAGAAGGCCGCCCGGGCCGCGCCGATAAAGGCGTAGGCACCCTTGAGCCGATATTCCGCCGCCATAATGTCAGGCCGGCGCAACAGCACGTCGGAAGACAGGCCCGGGGAAATCTCTTTGAGAGGGGTAACGCGGTCCAGGTCCGCCGGCAGGAGATCTTCGGACACCGGAGAGCCGGCCAGAAAATTCAGGGCATTCTGGTCCTGCGCCACCAGTTGCGTGTAGCGGGCGACATCCCCCCAGGCCGCATCCACCGGGGTTTGCGCTCGACGCAAATCCAGTTCGGTCGCGAGTCCGACTTCATAACGCCTTTGAATTAAACCGTAGGCGACCTGCTGAGTCTCAAGAGTGGATTGGGCCAGTTGGAGGTTCCCCCGATCCGCGGCAAGTGCCAGGTACACGTTGGTAACTTCGGATACCAGCGAGATCTGCGCGCTGCGGCGGGCCTCTTCCGTGGCGAGGTATTCCTGCAGTGCCTGATCTTTCAGGCTACGGATGCGCCCGAAAAAGTCAATCTCCCAGGAAGCGATGCCGAGATTGACATCGTATCGTTCCTTGGTCATCGATTTCCCGGTGGTTGAAAGATCGGCGGGCACACGTTCTTTACTCCCGCTGCCCACCGCATTTACCGCAGGGAACAGTTCAGCCCGTTGAATGCCGTACAGGGCCCGGGCCCTTTCCACATTCAGGGCGGCAAGCCGCAGATCACGGTTGTTGTTCAAGGCCGTTTCGATGACCTTTTGAAGCCGCTTGTCGGTGAAGAATTCCCGCCACTTCAACTCCGGCGCGGCAGGAACTCCAGTCACAACCTTGGTTTTTTTGTATGCCGTTCCGGTTGGCCAGTCCGCAGGGATCGGAGCTTCAAGCCGTGTATATTCAGGGGCCAAGGTGCAGCCACCCAGAAAAATAACTATTCCAACCAGTAAAAAAATCACTCGTCTATTCATATCATTGACCCCCTGACGGAGTTGTATCGGTGACCGTAGCCGCGTTACGCTTCCGGTATTTCCCCAATGCCCTATAGATCAACACATAAAAGAGCGGCACAAGCAAAGTCACCAGAAAGGTGGCGGTGATCATCCCTCCAAGCACAGAGGTGCCAATGGCATTCATGGCCCCTGCTCCTGCGCCGGTGTTCAAGGCCAGGGGCAGGACGCCAAACCCGAAGGCCAGCGATGTCATAATAATGGGACGCAGTCTCAACCTTGCTCCTTCCAGGGTCGCTTCGATCAGTCCCATTCCTTCATCTACCCTGGCCCTGGCGAACTGAACGATCAGAATGGCATTCTTGGTGGTCAAGCCCAGGGTGGTCAGCAGGCCTATCTGGAAATAGACGTCATTGGGCATCCCCCGCATGGTCGTAGCGATAATGCCGCCTATGACTCCGAGGGGGAGTGTCAGCAGGATCGCGATCGGGATGGGCCAGCTTTCGTAAAGGGCGGCCAGGCACAGGAAGATCACGAAAATGGAAAAGGCGTACAGCAGGGGTGCCTGGGAGGTTGCCATCCGCTCCTGGTAGGAAAGGCCGGTCCACTCAAAGCCGATTTCCTTGGATAACTTCGATGTAAGTTCTTCCATTGCCAGCATGGCCTCGCCGGAACTCCTCCCCGGCGCCGGCTCGCCCCAGATGTTCATGGACGGAAACCCGTTGTAGCGCTCCAGCCTGGGAGAACCATATGACCAGTGTCCGGACGCAAAGGAGGAAAAGGGTACCATCTTTCCGGTGCTATTGCGCACGTAGAGTTTTTCCAGATCACCGGGCAGCATGCGGTAGGGGGCGTCCGCCTGGACGTACACCCGTTTCACCCGGCTGCCCTGAATAAAGTCGTTGACATAGGCACTGCCGAAGGACGCCGCGATAGTGTTATGGATGGAGGTAATGGGAAGGCCAAGAGAGCCTGCCTTTTCCCAGTCCACATCGATCCGGTATTCGGGCACATCTTCAAGACCGTTGGGCCGAACCCGGATCAATCTCGGGTCCTTTGCGGCCATCCCGAGGAGCTGGTTGCGGCTGTCCATCAGGGCGGCATGGCCAAGGCCGCCACGGTCTATCAACTGAAAATCAAAGCCTGTAGCATGGCCCAATTCAGTGACGGCCGGCGGCGGGAAGACAAACACCCTGGCATTGCGAATCCTGGAAAGCACCGGCATAGCCCTCTTTGCAATGGCTTTAACCCGCAGGTCCTCACGGTCGCGAAGCGCCCAATCTTTCAGCTTGATAAACACCATGCCGTTGTTCTGTGTCCTTCCGGAAAAGCCCAAGCCGGTAATCGTGAAAACTGCTTCCACCGACTCTTTTTCGTTTTCCTGAAAATAGCGATGGATTTCATCGGTGGCCTTTTGTGTCTGCTCAAGGGTGGAGCCCGCCGGCAGCATGATCTGGGCAAGGAGCGCCCCCTTATCCTCATCGGGAAGGTAGGATGTGGGCATCCGGAGAAAAAGAAATCCCGTGGCCGCTACAATCACAAGGTAGATAAAAAGATAACGCAGTTTCCTGGAAAGGGAATGGCCGACCAGTTTCACGTATAGATCTCTGAAGCGGAAAAAGATGCGGTCAAACCATAGCAGAAAGGGGCGCAGGAAAAAGATCGCGTTTTCCGCCGGTTCATGTCCCGCCACGACCTGCTTGAGGAACGAGGCGCAGAGGACGGGTGTCAGGATCAGGGCCACCGCAACGGAAAGGAGCATGGCTGCGATTATGGTTACGGAGAACTGACGGTAGATAACCCCCGTGGAGCCGGGGAAGAAGACCATGGGTCCGAAAACCGCCGAGAGCACCAGCCCGATGCCGATAAGGGCACTGGTGATCTGTTCCATGGACTTGGCCGTGGCTTCCTTCGGAGGAAGCCCCTCCTCGCTCATGATCCGCTCCACGTTTTCCACCACTACGATGGCATCGTCCACCAGAAGCCCGATGGCCAGCACCATGGCGAACATGGTCAGCATATTTATGGAAAATCCGAACAGCCCCAGCGCCCCGAAGGTCCCCAGAAGCACTACCGGCACCGCAATGGTCGGAATCAGTGTGGCCCGGAGGTTGCCTAAAAAAAGCCACATGATCAAAAAGACCAGCACGATCGCCTCGACGAGGGTTTTGGATACCTCCCCGATGGCTACCTTCGTGAAAGGGGTAGTATCGAAGGGGTAAATGACCTTCATGCCGGGGGGAAAATAACGGCTCATATCTTCCAGTTTTTTCTTGATGCGATCAGCAGTATCCAGAGCATTGGCGCCGGGGGTCTGCCTGATGGCCAGGCCGGAAGAGGGCATGCCGTTATAATGGACATCAACATCGTAGCTCTCGCTTCCCAATTCCGTCCGTCCAACATCCCTGATCCGCACGATGGAACCGTCCGGGTTGGCGCGAAGGGGAATAGAAGCAAACTCATCCGGGGTCTTGAGCAGATTCTGGACGATGATGGAGGCGTTCAGACGCTGGCCTTTCACCGCCGGCGCTCCGCCGAACTGGCCCGCGGACACCTCCACGTTGTAGGCTTTAAGCGCCATGATCACATCTTCCACGGTCATGTGGTAGTCGGTCAATTTGTCAGGGTTGAGCCATATCCGCATGGAATACATGCCACCGAAAACTTCCACCTCGCCCACACCCGGTACCCGCGCAAGCACCTTCTCCAGGTTGGATTGCGCGTAGTCTCGCAGATCTATCGCATCCATTGTGCCGTCTTCCGAGATCAAGCCCACGATCAACAGGTAGTTCCGTGTGGATTTCTTGACATTGACGCCCCTGTGTTGCACCCCCTCCGGCAGGCTTGCCATGGCAAGCTGGAGCTTGTTCTGAACCTTGGTCCAGGCCAGATCCGGATCCGTTCCCGGTGCAAAGGTCAGCTCGATACGGGAACTGCCGGAGGAGTCACTCGTGGCGTGCATATAGATCATCTTATCAAGACCGGTCATCTTCTGCTCGATGATCTGGGTAACGCTGTTTTCCACCGTTTGCGCCGAGGCCCCGGGATAACTCGAATAGATGGCGATGGACGGAGGAGCAATGGGAGGATACTGCGATATGGGCAGATTATAGATAGCCAACCCTCCACCCGCCATAATGGCGATGGCTATGACCCAGGCGAAGACCGGACGGTCCAGGAAGAATTTCGATAACATCACACGCCTCCGTTAATTCGATTTTGCGGCCGGCTGTGCCGCATTTCCGGGTTCCACACCATCTTTTCGATCGGTTTCGAAGTGGACCTCTTTCACGGCTGCGCCGGGCCGCACCCTCAGCATTCCCTCGACGATCACATGATCGCCGGGAGCAAGACCAGAAGAAACGAGCCATTTGTCGCCGATGGCCCGGTCGAGTGTGAGCATCCGCTGCCTGACCTTGCCCTCGGCATCCACAATCAACGAGCAGGGATTGCCCTTGTGATTGCGGCAAACACCCTGCTGAGGAATCAGGATGGCCTGTTCATTGACGCCTTCTTTCACCACTGCCCGGACGAACATGCCCGGCAGCAGAACGCCTTTGGGATTGGGAAAAACAACCCGCAGGATTACGGAACCGGTTGTCGGGTCCACCGTGACATCGCGGAACTGCAATGTCCCCTTCCATGAATACGTTGTACCGTCGGCCAGAATGAGTCCGACCTTCTTCTGACTTGCTCCGTTTTGATCAATCTGCCCGCTTTTCAAAAGGTTCTTCAGACGCAACAGATCTGTGGTGGATTGGGTAACATCCACGTAAATCGGATCCAGTTGTTGAATGGTTGCCAGGGGCACTGGTTGATAGGCCGTCACGATGGCGCCATCGGTCACACCGGATTTTCCGATGCGACCGGAGATGGGTGCGGTGATTTTGGTGTATCCCAGGTTTATACGCGCCGTTTCAACCATCGCCTTCCAATACTCAATGTCGGCTTCAGTCTGTTTTAAGGCGGCGGCCGCGTCGTCATAGTCTTGCCGGCTGACTGCCTTGTCGGCAACGAGCTCCTCGAAACGTTTGGCTCTCAATCGAACCGCAGACAAATTAGCATCAGACCTGCCGAGGGCGGCCCTTGCATTGTTGAGTGCCGCCTGTAAGGGAGCGGGATCGATCTGATAGAGCGCCTGGCCGGCCTTTACATTGGAACCCTCCTTGAACAATCGCTTTTTGATGAGACCGTTGACCTGGGGCCTAATCTCCGCTACACGGAAGGCGAACGTGCGGCCCGGCAATTCAGTGGTCAATACGATCTTTTGGGGTTGGACCGTTACCACAGCCACTTCCGGTACCTGGGGCGGGGGTTGTGATCGCCCGGTACCGTCGCAACCTCCAAGCAAAAGGCCGATCGACAGGACCAACAGGATCAGATTCCATTTGAGTGATTTGTAAATTGTTCTTCTATTGAGTTGCATCAAATTCTCCTCACGTACTCCTCATTAATCCTTTCATGAATATGTCTGTAATCTGCTTTGCGTCTTTTTCGACATCGCCTGAAATTCCGTCATGGATACGCTGCATCACCACTCCAATATTGGCTTCTATAAACATAGCGGCAACCTTCATCGAATCAAGGGGGGAAAACAGGCCCTGTCTGACTCCATCATCCAGGACATCGGCCATCCGCTCTACGAAAGTCCGGTACCTGATATCGGTATAACGGGATCTCCCGGAATACGCCCTCTCTCGATCGAACAGGAGGACACGGATAAGATCTCTGCGCTCGTCAAAGAACCTTAAATAACAGAGAGAAAATTCAGTCAATTTCCTGTCAGGGAGACAATCATCATCCAGCAGAGCGGAGCATTCTCTGACCAGCGGATCAAAACTCGCATCGATTGCCGCTTCCAGCATCTGTTCCTTGTTTTCGAAATATACGTACAGCGTTCCCTTTGCAACGCCGGCTTCCGCTGCCACCTGGTCCATCGTCAGGCACTGAATGCCTTCGCGTGTCAACAGGCTTATAGCGGCATCAAGGATATCCTGCCGCGTCAGGGCCTCCAGTACCTTTTTCCGCTCCTGCTTTTTATCGCCATCCATAGCAAAAGACCGTCCGGTCAGTATTTGAACCAGATGGTCATATATAAGCTTTATGATTGGTTGTCAAGTAAAAATTATCAAAAAAAGTGGTGTGAATAATCGGTTTGTATTAGACGGAAGAAGTCTTTTGGGTCACTATCAACATCTATTGCCGGGCACGCTAAGGGAACAGGAACTCTCTCGCGGAACTTGACAGGGCTGTGGGAAAAATGTAAATCTGTCATACCATGAAAACACGTAGAACCGTGAATACAAAGGCATTCTTCACAATCTTTTTCTGCTTTATGCTCATCCTGCCCTGTCAGGCTTTTGCCGAAGCTAACATCGCGCGGCGCATGAGTACCATTACCCTGTATATGGAGAACGACCTCTTCTACAATACGGATCGGCATTACACGCATGGGACAAAGCTTTCATGGATCTCACCCGGTCTTTCGGACTATCGGGACGTCTCCATCATCCCAACATGGAGCTATCCTCTCATTGAACGCCTGCCCTTTATAAATGAACCGGGGTACCAGCGTTCCGTATCTTTCTCATTGGGACAGAGCATGTATACACCGGAGGAGATCGAACGAAGCGATCTTATAAAAGATGACCGGCCCTACGCCGGCATGACATACCTGGCGGTCGGGTTCCACAGCAAAAACGATCGGCAGATGGACACTCTTGAGTTCGATGCGGGTATCGTCGGCCGTCATTCCTATGCAGAAGAATGCCAGAAAGTAGTTCATGAATGGATTGATTCCACTGATCCGAAAGGCTGGGAGCATCAGCTTCACGACGAACCGATCCTTAATGTCTTCTTTGAGCGCAAATGGCGGCTGTTTCAGCGGAAATATAGCCGCGGCTTCGGTTCCGATTTCATTCCCCATATCGGTGGCGGTCTCGGAAACGCCCTTACTGGCGCCAATGCGGGAGGGGAAATACGCTTCGGCTGGAATCTTCCGAATGATTTCGGGACGTTTATCATCAGACCTGGTTCGGACAGCAATGCTCCCCTGGACAACGCTGATCCGCGCTTCTTCCGCTTCCTTCATCGTGTCGGTATCCATCTCTTTTTTGCCGTTGATGGAACTGCCGTGGCACGGAATATCCTGCTCGACGGGAACACGTTCCGGGACAGTCACAGCGTTGACAAGAAGCATTTTGTCGCCTGTTTTGTCGGAGGAATCGGAATCATTGCCGGCCGTTTCAAGATTACTTACTCTCACGTCTATCAGACGAAAGAGTTTAAAACACAGGAAAAAGAACAGCAGTACGGAGCGGTATCGATATCCTGCACATTTTAATCCGCAGATTACACGGATTATTCTAAAGCGGCAAAGTCGCAAAGGGCTAAGCAGGAGAGATGATCGATTTGATCGGATAGAGTTGATGAATTTTCAGGGGATTTTGCCGGCAGCAAGTTATCCTCTGGTGATTTGGGTGAGAATGCCGCGTGATAATAGATTTTGGTTCCCGATTTCTTGCCTTCTTCCCCGAATTATGTTAGATAATCTGTTCAATTTGAGAGAATACGATTACAGTAAACTGGTTTCCATGCTTGATAATCACAACAGGACAATTAATTATCTGAGAGTTTCGGTTACGGACAGATGCAACCTCCGCTGTATATATTGTATGCCGAAAGAGGGATTATCCCTGATAGGTCACAAAGATATCCTGAGCTATGAGGAGATATTAAGGATCGTTAATGTCGCTGTAAAAACGGGTATTGTAAAGGTTCGATTGACAGGAGGAGAACCTCTCGTAAGGCGGTGTCTTGTCGATTTTATTTACTCCCTGAAAAAAATAGATGGCCTGAAAGATATCACTCTCACAACAAATGGAATTCTTTTAGAGCACTTTGCTGAAAAACTCTTTCAGGCAGGCATAAGGCGGATCAACGTCAGTCTCGATTCCCTGAAAGCACAAAAGTACAGAGATATCACCAGAGGAGGAGACTTAGGCAAAGTCATCCGTGGTATCAAAAAAGCGGACAGCATCGGATTTTCTCCCATAAAGATCAATGTTGTCGCGATGAAAGGGTTCAACGATGATGAAATCCTGGATTTCGCGAAGCTGACAATGAACAAACCGTACCAGATACGATTTATCGAATATATGCCAATAGGCGACGCTGCTTCGGAAAATGGATTTGACTATCTATCCAACGACGTGGTCATGGAAAAAATCCGCAGTCTTGTTCCCATTGAACCAGTAAATGGACATACAGGAAAAACAGACGGTCCCGCACGTATATATAAAATGAGGGGCGCGGTGGGAGAAATCGGCTTTATCAGCGCTATGAGCCATGAATTCTGTGAGTCCTGTAACAGGCTTCGTCTCACCGCCGACGGCCACCTCAGGGCATGTCTTTTATCAGATGACGAGCTGGATCTCAAAACCCCCCTGAGAGAGGGGTGCAGTGATTCTGAACTGGAAGACTTAATAAAAAAAGCTATCCTTAATAAACCGAGACGCGCTGATATTCATTGTTATGAAACTCAAAGAAAAAAATGTGTAAGAAATATGTCTTCAATCGGTGGATAGTAAGGCAGTGCCATCATGGTCTTTGATGAAAAAACAGCAAAATCTTACGATGACTGGTTCAAATCACCCATCGGACACTATGTTGATACGAGGGAGAAAAAACTCATCCTCGACCTCCTGGCCCCGAAGGAAGGTGAAAGACTGCTCGATGTGGGGTGCAAAACAGGAAACCACCTTCTGTTTTTCAGAAGGGCGGGATGCGATGTTACCGGTATCGATTCTTCTCTATCTATGCTCGAGACAGCCCGGAAGAAACTGGGCAACAGGGCTGACTTCCATTCAGGAAGCCCCGAAGATCTTCCATTCTCTGATAATGAATTTGACGTTGTTACACTGATCAACTGCCTTGAGTTTGTCGACAACCCCCAAAAGGCAATAAGGGAAGCGATCAGGGTATCGAGGGAAAGGGTTTTTATAGGATTCCTGAACAAATATTCTTTCATTGCGGCACAGGCGATGGGAATCTTTCGCTCATCTTTGCACAACTTCAGTATCTGGGAGATAAACAATATGGTTAAGAGTGTCCTATCAGACACTTCGGTCCAGTGGGGAAGCGTCATCTTTTTCCCCTTGAGCTGGTATCCCTTCGCTGCCGGCATCGAGGAATGCATCCCTGTCACAAAAAATCCCTTCGGGTCTTTTATGGGACTGACATTCCCCGTTGTTTATACACAGAGAACTCTTCAGGACCCGATTGAGGCTTCCTTAAAGGTTGGCGCGGCGGGAGGAAATCTACCCGGTACCGCGAGGGAGATGAAAAAATGATCAAGGAAGCAATGTTATACGAAAAACTGGAAGACGATAATGTGAGATGTTATCTGTGTGCCCACAGGTGTAAAATCGCTCCTTCGAGGCGTGGAATCTGTGGAGTACGGGAAAACAGAGAAGGAATCCTCTATACACTGGTTTATGGAATGGTTATCGCGGAAAATGCGGACCCCATCGAGAAGAAACCCCTGTTTCACGTCCATCCGGGATCGAGATCCCTTTCCATCGCCACGGTCGGCTGTAATTTTCACTGCACCTTCTGCCAGAACCATGACATATCTCAGATGCCCCGCGAGACAGGAAAGATAATGGGTCGCGAGGCGACGCCTGAAGAAATTGTCCGGCGGGCCGTCGATTCAAAGTCAAAGACTATCGCCTACACATATACCGAACCTACAATCTTTTATGAGTTTGCCCACGATATCGGAAGAATCGCCCACGAAAAGGGGATAAAAAATGTCTTCGTAACCAACGGCTTCATGACGGAAGAGGCCCTGGAAAAAATTTTACCCTGTCTCGACGCGGCAAACGTTGACCTCAAGGCCTTCAGCGATAACTTTTATAAAAAGCACTGCGGGGGACGGCTGCAACCCGTTCTGGACAGCCTGAAAAAGATGAAGGAACTCGGTATCTGGATTGAGGTTACCACTCTTATCATCCCTACCCTCAATGACAGCGATGAAGAACTTGAAGAAATCGCTAAATTCATTTACTCCCTGGGATCTGAGACACCCTGGCACATCAGCCGTTTTCATCCCCAGTATGAAATGACCGAACTTCCACCGACATCTTTAGCTGCCTTGCACAAAGCGGCAAAAATCGGCGAAGAAGCGGGCCTTAAATATGTCTATACGGGTAATGTTCCGGGAGATGAAAAAGAGAACACCTACTGTTCCAATTGTGGAAATCTCCTTATAGACAGATATGGTTTCTATATTAATAAATATAATGTAGATAATGGAAAATGCCCGAAGTGCGGGACAGTATTGGATGGAATATTGTAAATACCAATTTTTTCTTTCAATTTACCATTAAATCTTGTATCTTCGCCCAATCGTGTTGGAATCTGCAACAAATAAAATATCACAAAACAAGGAGCAAATAATGTTTAACAGACGCTGGATTTTTGTTTTTATGTTTTTTTTGTTTTTCCTTTGTGTAAATACTTCCATTTCTAACGCTGATGACAGGAAAGGACAAAAGGAAACTATCGACGGGATAGAAGCGAATATGGTTCTCATCCCGGCAGGTGAATTTCTCATGGGAGGGCAAGGTGCTGCCGACGAATCACCATCGCACAAGGTCTATCTGGATGCTTTTTATATCGGAAAATACGAGGTTACGTTCGAGGAATACGAAGAATTCTGTTCCGATGCGGGTTGTAACAGGCCTGTTGATCCTCGATATGGCTATCAGCCACCGGATGGCATGGTGGGAGGCAGGATGCCTGTTATGAATGTAGGACGGGATGACGCGGAGGCTTACTGTGAGTGGTTGAGCAAAAAGACGGGAAAGCATTACAGACTCCCCACAGAGGCGGAGTGGGAAAAAGCGGCGAGGGGAGATATTGAAGGGAAAGAATATCCATGGGGGAATGAAGCCCCCGATGCGGGCGGCATATACAGGGCCAATTATGGTCCCGGTTTCAACCACTTTGTGTGGAAAAAAGATGGATATGAGAACACGGCACCCGTTGGCTCATATCCCCCCAATGGTTACGGTCTCCATGATATGGCTGGAAATGTATGGGAATGGGCACAGGACTGGTATAGCTCTGATTATTACACTAAAAGTCCTTATAAAAACCCTAAGGGTCCGGCCAAAGGTTTGAGGGGCATTATCCGCGGTGGCTGCTTCTCCAGCAAATCTGAGCATCTGCGATGCGCCAAACGACATGCTATCAGTTCCGGCAACAGTAGTTTTCTTATGGGATTTCGCATTGCCCGGGATCTGTGAACGATCGACACAACGACCGGCATAGCATGCGCCCCTCTCATTTCAATCACACCAAGAGACCTTTGCAAAAGGTCTCACTCTGAGGGGATACCCCTCAGACTCCCCGTGGAATATTTTTAATAATCAAATACTTATAAAATCCATCCATGATGGATTTTGAAAGCTTTGCATATCATGCAAAGCTTTCACCAAAAGATCGGTTCATTGGAGTAGTGGAGTAATGGAGAGTTGGAATCCACTACTCCACTACTCCATTCCTCCAGGATTATATCGCCCGATTCAAAAATTATTGCACAGTCCCATGCAAATCGATGCAGGCTTCAAAAAAAGGGGCAGGCTACAATGTAACCTGCCCCTTAAAACACAATCTCTACGAAAATACTAAATTAATACTTATTACTTAATATGCGGACTTGGAATGGGTAAAATAGGCTTGCCAAATTGAACGGCCATCGCAGTGGCCCCCGCAAGATAAATACCCGCCCAGCCTGCAAAAAACAGAGTCCATCCAACTATCCCTGCAAAGAGAGCCCTGTTAATAGCAAGGCGCAGATCCAGACAGACAATGCACCACAGCGCTATATCGATCAATACAACCGCCCAGAAAAGGAGTTTTGTACTTTTCAGATAGTTGGGTGTCATCAGGGTCAGGAAGGCAGCTCCTGCCATCCACGCCCATCCCTCAATCCTGCCGTCAAAAGGCAGACCCGCATGATGGAGACCATACTTTGTCGCAGTGCTGAGGGCCGCAGTAGCCATGAAAAACGCGCTGAAGAATAAGAAGACGTTTCCGCCCGTGACATTATGGTCTTTTAATTCGATAACACCAGCTACAAACTGGCAGATAAAACCACCAACCAACCAGCACGAAAGTAATGGAAGGGCATCATGCGTTACCTTGCCGGTAAATATTGCCCAGAATGTAAAACATGCCATAGCAAGGGCTCCCAGACCTGCGGGACCCGGTGTAGCAAAAGAATGTTCTTGTGCCATAAAAAAGTTCCTCCTTTTTTAATTTTGTTAAAAATTTAAAAAATTCGCTAAAATTACCTACCCCTTAACATCATTACGATGTTACCAGTCTAATCTTTTTACACCCCCTTTCTTTATGTATTTTTATCAAATTATAATCATTCGATTATAAAAATGATACTTTTTAAAGCCCCCTTTGCCTTTCAATTGACCTTTTCGCACATGGTAGCATGTCTAACAGATTATTCTTTTGCTTGTCAAGAAAAAATAAGATTTTTTTCATCTTAAAGTAACGGATTTTTTAAATGTTCGCGTTAATCCGACTTTTCGCGAATTCACTACTGTTTCCAGGCAAAAATCATAATGACAAAGAAGCCGACAAACCAGATCACGAAAAAGAGAATACTTCTTGTTTCTTTTGTGAGAAATTTAGATTTATCGTCATAATAAACCATTCGCCTTTTTTCTACGTTCTGTATCTCGATCTTTTGCTCTTTTTTTCTCTTTTTCTTAGACATACATAAAGCCCCTCTGTTGTTTGCTGCTTCTATATTGAGCAACCCCGGTCTGCAAAGATAAATACGCCCTACTTTCCGGACTGCACATCGTCATCCCAGTCGTAACCCCAGAGCGCGCTGTTATAGGGAGACTTCCAGGTTCTTCTCTCTTTGTATGAAGGATATCTCCTGGTTTCACCTTCTTTGGGGAACATGGAAACGGGGGAATAAATAAAGGATGGAAAAGGAGAAGTAAAAAGAATCAATAATGCACGAAGCTA
>Ga0209121_10004234_pt1 | contig 13471 bp, 8 predicted proteins | sample Cruoilmetagenom3_FD_187292 | JGI IMG/M metagenome (GOLD analysis project Ga0209121, IMG submission 187292) | Oil polluted marine microbial communities from Coal Oil Point, Santa Barbara, California, USA - Sample 3 (SPAdes) (version 2) | ecosystem: Environmental > Aquatic > Marine > Oil seeps ... | reverse complement strand
ACTATAAAAAACTCTACCAACGCCTCAACCCTTTATCATTAATATAATAAAAACCTCTCCAATAATTTATCAGAAACTTCAACTTGCCTATTATATATAGATATGTTCTAACTAATTCATCAAAAGCATTTAGAAAGTTAATCTATGAAAGTTTTACAAAAAGAAATCCCAAACTAAACCAAATCGAACAGTGAAATCTCTATATGGATGATTGGGTGCCGAAAAATAATCATAGCCTGTAAATGAGGAATTGAAATGTTCTGCTTTCAAGAAGATTCGAGTTTGTCTGATTTTTGCATTAATAAAAAAGTCTAACCTAGGGAATCCTCCTAATTCTGTATCATTTTGAGTATAAAATTCTGCCAGTAATGGATCATATCCATTCATATGGTACTTTGTGAAATAATTTAATGTAACACCGAATTGAAGTTTCATTGCCTTTTTAAATAACTGATTAGAATAATACAATGTATTTCTAGTTATTAAAGTAGGTACGTTTAAAACATCATCATCACTAACTACATTTTGATACAGTATTGTATTATCTAAAGCAAAATTCCCAACTCTTAGCTCCTTTTGCACCTTAAGTCTAATATATTGGATTGAATTATCATATTGTTTAGGTGCGATAACTTTGACTTCATCTATCCTATCTTCGATATTAAAATAGGTATAATTATCAATATTCGAAATATCTAAATATGCATTTAAAAACTTCCGAGAATTAATACTAAAATGTAATTGTTGTGTGTTTATATTTTTAAAACTATTGAAATTATACCAATTATAATTAATATAATCACTCTGATATAGTAGATGATTAAAATTAGTAAGCCTCGTATTAATATTAACACCGCCTGACAAAGTCATATCATCAAATAATTTTAGGTTAATGGCACCATTTAAATAACTACCGACAAATTCATCAGAAAGATTCAACTCACCATGTCCTACTATGTTAAAACCTTTATATATTTTTGAATAAGAAGCCTCAACACCAATGAAGTTCGATTTTATTCTATTAGGAATTGTTTCATCAGGAAATAAAACTACACTATCGTATCCATAATTGATATTAGTATAATTTACTCCAAACATTAACTCACCTAACACATTATTGAAATAACTAAGCCCAAGTGACGATTTAAAATTTTGAATTGTAACTTTGTCAAAAATATTATTAGTGAACGTATCACCAAAATAATTCAATGCTGGTGATGTTTGATTATATTGAAAATATTTATCCTCTAACGAAAAGGAATTCAATATAGCTAACTTATTATTACTAATAGAATCATTTATTTTTAACAAAGCAAAGGAATGATTAAGATAGAATTGCTTACCTCTTAAAACATTCTCTGCATTTTCAAAATTTGGATCAAAAACCGATCTATCCAAAAATTCCTTTTCACCTGACTCAAACTTTTCTATATCATCTTCCTTTAACCCACCATTTTCTTGATTCAAAACATCTTGCATAACAATATGTCCTTCGGCTTTATATTTGTTGTTTTTTGATTTATAATTAGCATTAAATCGGAAATTTCCTGAACTAGTAAGTGAATTTTGATAATTGCCAAGTGACCTTAGGCCCTTGTAAGCAATTGAAAAATTAAATTGTTTTGAGAGGTTGACCGTAAAAAACGCGTCCAATAATTGCCCTTGCTCGAATGCAGTTTTATAAGTCAATCTAGTCCAAGGTGTAGGCACTTCATAATATCTTATGTCATCATTCTTTAAATAATTAAAGTGACGTCCACTAACTCCAAATAAAGGAGTTGTATTATTAGTAATAGGATTAAAACTTAGTGTGTTATATGTTTGCCCAATATTAGCAAAAGGCATTAGTCCAAAATTGTCTTTTTGTAAGTAATTAAACCTATAGTCCTTTTTAATTGATAATGTCGTATCTACAATAACTGTATCCCTATCAGAATCTAATTGCAGATACATATCTATAGTTGCTAGTCTCTTAAAGCCTTTAGATCGCTTTATAGAAGAAGAATCTCCTAAAGAAGAATTGTCCCCACGCTGACTACTACTTTTACTGAGCTTCGTTTGAGCATAAAGAGTAGTAATAAAAAAAAAGAATAGTATGCTTAAATATTTAACACGCATTCAAAAGGATATAAGTTACAAACTAAATAAATTATCATTTATTGTTTTTGTATATAGTATTGTAATAACCTAACATAAAAAAACAGACCAACAAATTGTTGGTCCGTATACTTACAGAAAATATTAATTATTCTATAATAAGCTTATGAGATAATATACTGTTACCTGTTGAAATTTGTGCTAAATAAACTCCTGAATTCAGACTATTCAAATTTATTGTTTCTCTAAACTCCTCTGAAGAATTCACAAAAGAATTACCATAGACAAGTCTGCCACTTACGTCATATACATTTAATTTCACTTCATTATTCGAAGTATTATTATTCATTTTAAAATTAAATGTAAACTCACCTTTACTTGGATTTGGAAATACAGTAAAACTTTGAGATAAGTAATCTTCATCTACTCCAAGAGTTATATTATTTCCTGTTACAATTAAAGAAAAGTCTTGACTTTGAGGATCAAAAAAACCACCAACATTACCTTCCAAAGTTCCTTTATGTGTAACTGTTAATGTATATGAACCAGTAACAGGTGCATCTATCTCAACAATTTCTATATTATCAACATTATTATCAGCTTTTGAATTAGAAAATCCAGTAGAGGCGGAATAGTCTAGTTTCCACGGAAAATAGGTATTACCACCCTCAGACAATCTTAAGTCTAAATCATTAACTAATCTAGGTGTTGGGTCATTTAATGTACCATTTGATATATCTCCAGGCATATCTGTCCAACATATTGTTGCTTTAAGCTTATCACCAGCCTGAGCTCCAAATGTAATACTATAATTACCTCCATCGTCTAAAGTCAATTCTTCAATAACGGCAACACTATTAGAATCATCTGTAATAGTTTCGGCAGAAATCTTTGCATCTAAAAAGCCCCATCCAAAAACCGGATCAGGACCAGGAGAGTTGATATCATCAATAGATGTATGACAAACTAACCCTTTTAATGTTGAAGAATTCATGTATACACTATTCAGTTGATTATAATATTCTTGCAAAAGCACTAAAGTTCCAGCTGTATTTGGCGAAGCCATAGAAGTACCAGAACTAGTACCATAAGAATTTAAAGGAACTGATGATTTTAGATTAGTTCCGTCTGCAGCAATATCTGGTTTAATTCTGATATCATCCGTAGGCCCTTGACTACTACCTGGATTTATAACCAAATTAGAAAGCTCAAAGTTGCCACTAGAGTCAGGTTGTTCTACTACAGAAGGGTTCGCGTTAGCAATAACCAAATTATTTTTAGCGTTTTTATCAGTTGTTAGTTTATCGTAACCAGAATATAAACCACCTGTATAAGAAGTACCACCAGAATTTCCTGCTGAAGTAACAATTAAATATTTTGGATTTGTTCTTGCAATATTATCAATATCATAAGCGTCTTGAGTATATGCACCCATAATCCAAGCATCTAACGTATTACCATCAGATTCCACAGGAACTCCGTAAGAATGGTTAGAAATAATTATTGGATTAACTGCTGATGTAACAGCTGAAACCATTTCGGCTTCATCATTACTCCAGTTATAAGACTTAATATTAACATTTGGTGCCATACCTAGTGCTGTACCATCAATTCCTTTAGCCCCAATAGTTCCTGCAACATGTGTACCATGCCAACTGTCATTAGTACCACCTTCATCACCTACGTTTCCAGTGTCAACTACGGTCACTCTTGTACCTGTATTGTCAGAATTAGCAAATTCTTGATGACTTGCTTCTACAGGTCCTCCATCCCAAACACCAACTGTCATTCCCGTTCCATCTAAATTTAAACCGAGATTACCACCTGACTGTAGTTGATTAGTTTTAGTTGCTCTACTAGCTTCTAGGTTATAAGTAGATTTATAAATTGGTTTGCCTTCTACAATGTCGTATATGTAAATTATATTGTTATCATTACTCAAAGATTTTTTAAAATCAGGGTTATTCAGAGCATATAATTCTATACGGTTAATTCTTTCTTGCTCTTGTTTTTTAAATTGTTTTAATAATTCTTTATTAGCATTTGAAATATTGCTTTCTGATTTTTGTGCATTTAAATTAATAGATAGCATAATAACTATAATTAATACAATATAATTCTTTATACTTTTTTTCATATATTTTTATTTTATTCGCAATATAACAATATTATAAATAAATATTTATTCAAAATATTTAAATTAAACTTAAAAAGCCACCTTAAAAATAAGGTGGCTTTAAAATTTATAAAATAAATAGTCTTAATCTACCGTAAATGTAGCAGATGAACTAGCTCCAGCTAAAGTTGTCGCTTCAACTAAAACTAAGGTACCAGCAGCAGTAGTAACACTGTAAGTTGGACCACCATCACCATAAGAATCATAAACTACTACTCCATAATCACCCGATGGTAAACAAAAGTCATAATCTAATTCTGCAAAATCATCATCTGGATTCACATAAGGACCTCCTGAATAAATAACTGTTGGAGTTCCTGATAGGTCATAAACTTCCCAAGAAGTTTCATCTGGCCAAGTATCAAGTACTAGCGATAACCTTACTAAAGTTTCTTCACATGTTTCTACAAGTTGAAGTGTAATTGGATCACCAAAATCTGTACCAGCTTCATCTTGAAAATCTAATACTAATGATTGAGCAACGAATGAAAGGTTCTCATCATCAGTTACTGATACTGTCAATGTTCCAACATTTGAATTTGCAGGAATGGTAACCGCACTAGGCACAGAATATGCGCTAGCTAAATCTGATTCGTCACTGTTTACAACAACAGTATAGGAACGATCGCTACCAGATTTTTCACTAGCCGCAACTGTAATATCAATAGTTTTTGTTGTATTATTATCTATTGAGTAAGACAATGGACCTTCTTCGAATCCAACAAAATTTGATAACTCACTATTAATATCTTCCTCACAGTTAAATAAGAAAATAGTTAGCGTTAAAAGTGTAAAAAGTTTATAATATTTTTTCATAATTAAATTTTAATTTTGACCAGTAATACTAGGGTTATTATCTATTTCTGATTGAGGAATTTGCCATGTCATTTCATCAGAATTATAGCTAAATGACTCACCTGAACGATAAACGTGGTTTGTACCTCTAGTTACAGTTGCCTGATTACGTTTCATTGCTAAATAAGATTTGCCTTCACCCCAAAGTTCAATTCTTGTTTGTAAATAAATTTCATCCAATAGAGCTTGTCCAGATAAAGGAGAAATTAAAGCTGTAGCTTCGGCACTTCCTATACGATTAGTTAAAAATTCGATCATTGTAGATTTAGCAGCAGCTTCATTACCTGTTCTAGCAGCAGATTCAGCACTCAATAAATAAAACTCATCAGATCTCATATGAATTAAATCAGTAGTAATTATGTATTGACCACCAATTGTTCTACCTGGATCAAAGAATTTACTAATTGGTTGCAGCGCTGCTGTACCTGTACCGAATTGATTCTTTCTAACATCATTATCAGGAATTTGAGAATATAATAAATCATCTATAGACTTATGATCACCAGCCCAAGCATAACTATATGTAAAACAATCTATTTGTCCCCACCAATCAATTAATTGGTGTCCTAAATCTTCAACAAGATCATAACCCCAAATCCATGAAGCAGTGTTTACATCATTAAAACCAGATCCTGCACCAGGAAAAGCTAATTCACCAGCAGAAGTCATTGGGTAACCACTTGCAATTACGGCATCAGCTTGAATCTTTGCATCTGCGAAATTACCCATAGCACCATATGTATAAGCTAAAAAGCCTTGTGCTACAGTTTTATCAACCTGACTCTTTAATCCTCTTGTATAGCCATCTAATAAAACTATTGCGTGAGTTAAATCACTTACAACTTGATCGTAAATCTCACCAGCTGTAACCTTAGACAAACTATAAATATCATTATTAAAGAAAGGTAAAACTTCTTGATTTGGATCATATGCACCCTGGTTAAGCTGTAATAAATAGAAATATGCATAAGCACGATATATTTTTGCTTGTCCAAGAATACGTTTACCATCAGCCGTTTCAGGTTCTGCATCGTTACCACCTATACTAGAAATTACATTATTCGCAATACTAATAATTCTATAATAGTACTTCCATGTAATATCATTCTCTTCTTGAGTATAATCAATCGTAAAAATAAGATTTGCCGCGTCATTATACCATCCATAGGCACTACCAGACAATGCCATATCACCAGATACCATATCCATCCAAATATCTACAGCTTTCTGTCCAAAATCAAAGTGTCTGTTATTTGGAGATGTAATACCAAATGGTTCAATAATAAGACTGGTAATACCATTCAAAGAACCATCTAAGAGTTCTGGATAATTATCAGCATATTCTGCTATACCAGACGCTGTAAGTACATTGGTCTGTTCACCTTCTAAAAATTCCTCGTTACACCCCATAAAGAATAATGCGGATAACACAATCGAATAAATTAACTTTTTTTTCATATTCATCACTTTTTTTTTAAAATTCTATTTTTGCACCAACACTAAAGGTTGTCATTGGCATATAGATACCAGAATTTGACGAACTGATTAAAGTAGTTGGATTTAGTCCATCTCTTGCGCTTAACATCATTAAGTTATCACCAGAAACAAATAAACTAAATTTAGTAAGTTTCATAGCTTCTACGGCATCACTTGGTAAATTATAGCCAAGTCTCACATTGTTTAAAGATAAATAGTCTGCTTTAGTTAAAAAACGAGAGGATATTGAACTAAACTGTGTATCAGTATTAAAACCAGCAGTTTGTCTAGGCACATTAGTTATATCTCCTGGTTCTTGCCACGCATCTCTCATATCATTATGCCAGTTATTAGTACCAATTAAATCTCTATTATCCATTAATCGAGAATAACCATTATCACGCACATATCCACCAATACTATAACCAAACTGAGCCGTTAAATCAAAATTCTTATAACCTGTATTTAAACGGAAACTACCTCTAATCTTAGGTATAGCCGATTTACCAATATATTTTTGTGTAGCACCTAAAGTACCCTCGTCAGAATATGTATAGAGAGATGTTGTTGTTCTTTCAATATTAGCATCTGGGTTTTCATCCATAAAAACTGTTAAACTTGAAATACTTACATCACCATTTGCTGGGTTAAAAACACCATTACCATCAACATCATTATAATAAGCATACCATAATCCAGAACCTGTTGCAGGATCTACACCAGCCCATTCTCTCATATACCAATCATATATTGAAGCTCCTTCAGACAATGCTCTACCAGTAAATACCCCAGTATCCACTACCTTTGTTTCACCTGTATAATAATCTGCCGGCATCTCAACTATCTCATTATCAAATATTTCACCATTTACATTAAACGATAATCTAAAATCATTTTGAGGTTTAATTACATGCACCATAGCATTAAATTCTAGACCACTATTTCTCATCTTACCATCATTATATCTAATAAAAGTATCTCCTGGTGCTGGTGATAACGTTTGAGAAAAGAATAGATTTGTTGTATTTTTTACATAATAATCTACATCTAAAGATAGGTAATCATTAAACCATGTACTTTCAAAACCAACCTGTGCGATTTTAGATGTTTCCCATGTTAACTCATCGTTTTGAGCTTCACCAGTTGGTGAATAGGAAATAGAACCATCTACAGTACTATTAGCCGTAAAGAAATTATAACCATAAAGTGTATCTATACCCTGGTCACCAATAACACCGTAACTACCTTTTAATTTAAAGTAGTCCATAAAGCCAACATTAGAAAAGAAGTCTTCTTTAGAAACTACCCAACCTAGACCTACAGAACCAAAAGTACCCCATTTATCTTTTATAAATCTTGAAGAACCATCACGTCTTACTGATCCCGTTAAAAAATATTTTTGCTGATAGTTATAGTTTAACTGTCCAAAATAACTATCTAAACTTCTTCTTGTAGTATAACTTGATGGTTGACCAAATGCAGTAGTATATTGATCTAAACTCAATGAATTTGGTATAATAGCAGTCTGTGCTGAAGCTGAGAACTGGTCAAATCTATTCACGGTTGATTCGTGTGCCACAAAGGCTTCTAAGCTATGATCCCCAAATTGATTCGAATAACGTAACATTTGAAGAAAGTTTTGATTCCAATTAGTACGCTCTCTTCTAAATAAAAATCCTTGACTAGAAGAACCACTTCCGTACCATGGGTTCTGCATTGAAGAATAATTATCTGTATTCAACTGTCCACTATAGCGTGTTTCAAACTTTAACCAATCTGTAATATCTATACCTACATTAAAATTACCAAGTACAGTAGTAATATCAGCTCTTGCCAAATCATATTTTGCATCAGCTATACCATTAGTAGCATTCCACGCTCTTCGTCCATAATCATTACCATAATCAAATTGATTTCCTCCATAAATTGGATCTGCAACTAAATTACCATCTGTATCTCTTAAATAAACATCATAGATAGAAGGTGTTGTATTAGTTAATGCAAAAATATTACCTGAACTTCCTCCCGAATTCTCATTACTAGAAGAGTTAGTATTTCTACCGCCAGTGAAACCAATATTACTACCAATAGTTAACCAATCAGCTGGTTTATGCTCAACATTTAATCTTGTAGTATAACGCTTAAAATTAGATTTAATAGTATAACCTTCCTCATCTAAATATCCAAAAGATGCAGAGAAACGAGTACTCTCATTTCCTCCTCTAACCTGAACATTTGCTTCCGTTCTAAGACCAGTACCAAAGGCAGCATCTGCCCATTTCGTTGGAGTGTATCTGCGATTTATACCAGAATTAAATTCACCAGTTGCAGGATTAATTAAATCCGCGCCATCAGCATCCCAAATGTTATAAGCACTATTAATACCTTCAACAGTACCATATAAGTTTGCACTTGCCCAAGCTGCAGGATCGGACTCCCCAAGCAATAAACCTTTATTTTTTAAAGATCTCCAAGACAATTCAATATAATCTTCCGGTGTATCAATAATATCATACTGAGGTAAAAACAAAGTGTTAACACTTGTTTTAAAATCAACAGAAACTACCGTTTTACCTACTTTTCCTTGTTTTGTTGTAATCACAATTACACCATTAGCACCTCTAGATCCATAAATAGAAGTTGCGGCAGCATCTTTAAGAACTGTCATGCTCTCAATATCCGCAGGGTTAATTGACGAAAGGTCACTTGCAAAAGGCGCACCGTCTACAATATATAAAGGACTTGAATTACCATTAACCGAACCGAATCCACGAATCCGAACCGTTGCATCAGAACCTGGAGCACCAGAACCTGTAACAACGTTTACACCAGCAACCTCTCCCCTAAGTGCTTGAGACACATTACCTACAGCCTTAGCTTCGATATTTTCTGTCTCAATCTTGGTAGCAGTACCAGTATAAGCTTCTTTAGTTGTAGTACCATAACCAACAACTATAACTTCGTCTAGAGCATTATCTAGCTCAAGAGCTACATCATAAGTATTCCCAGAACCGATAACAACTTCAGAACTTTTCATACCTACATAAGAGACAACCAATACATCTCCTTGATTGACTTGAATGGCAAATTTACCATCAAAATCTGTTTGTTGACCTCTAGAGGTCCCTTTTACAATTACACTAGCTCCTGGAAGGGGTAACCCATCATCAGCAGTTGTAACTGTACCTGTGACATTTTTCTCTTGTGCAAAAGAAAATTGCATCACGAACGCCATAATAAGCGTTAATAACCATGTTAACTTTAATTTCATAAAACAATTATTTGAGTTAGTCTAGTTGCAAACATCTTAATTAAATATTAAATAAGCAAGCGTTTTTACTAAAAAAATGTTAATACTTTTGCTAATATGATAACAACCAACGGAATTCATTTTTTTCAATGTTTTAAGCATTTAACTCACTACTTAGATGCAAAAACTGTAAAAGGGTTGCGTTAAAATTTTAACATTATTTAAATTTCAACTTTTTGATGCTTAAATATAAGTATTCTTCTTTCGATTTAGAGTGCGGAACAGACGAGGCTGGTAGAGGTTGTTTGGCTGGGCCTGTTACTGCTGCAGCTGTACTTTTACCAACTTCATTTAGTAATAGTTTACTAAACGATTCTAAGCAGGTATCAAAAAAAAACAGATCAATATTAAAACCTATAATTGAAAAAGAAGCCCTTTCATTTGGAGTCCACCATATTTTTGAATCCGAAATTGACAGCATCAATATTTTAAATGCATCCATTAAAGCTATGCATGGTTCTATTGAACAACTTAAAACAGTTCCTCATTTTATTATTGTAGATGGCAACAAGTTTAAACCGTTTAATACAATTCCATATAAAACTATTATTAAAGGTGACAGTAAATATTTAAGTATTGCGGCTGCATCAATTTTAGCTAAAACATATAGAGATGATTTTATGGAAAAAATCCATGAAGAATTTCCAATGTATAATTGGAAACAAAACAAAGGTTATCCAACAAAAGAACATAGAGCTGCAATTAAAAAATTTGGTATTACAAAGTATCATAGAAAATCATTTAGATTATTGCCAGAGCAATACCAATTAGATTTATAACTTTTTATATTTGTATTTATAATTATTCATTAATGAAGAAATACGGATATTTAATAATACTGCTAACCTCTATATTAGCATGTCAAAAAGACTATAATAAGACCAAAAATCCCGAACAATTTATACCTAGTAATGTATCTGCTGTTATTATTGTAAATGAACTTAATGACTTTATTAACAGTATTGAAAATCACGACATACTTTCTAGTGTATATAATAAGGAGTTAAAATATGCTTCGGAAATTTTAAAAAATTTCAACACAACTAAACAAGTCTTCATTAATTTTTCAGAAGCCTCAGAAAAAAATTCTGATTATTTAATCCTTACAAAAAATAACGCTTCACTATTTGTTACAGATTCTATTCCCAACCATATTACTGAAACCTTAGTGGATTTGGATATCCATAAAACACAAATAGACTCTATTACTATTTATCACAAAATCTTAGGAGATGTATTTGCTGGTACAAATAATTTAGAAATTCTTAAAAATCTAAATAAGGAACAAGAAAACAATGATTTGAGTAAGTTAATTGAAACTACCGATCAAAAATCTGTAGCTTCAATAGTTTTTAAATCAAATTCACAGAATTACTCAAAATTACTTTTTACAAGTATTGAAGAAAAAGAAAACGATGCCAACTTTACTGTTTTAGATTTAGGCTACTCCGAACAAGGACTAAATTATAATGGAATTCAAACTTCTAAAGATTCTATTTTTAATTCTTTAGATAGTTTTAGACATACAATTCCTCAAAAAACAAATACTCCTAAATTGGCTCCTTATACCACTAATTCTCTGTTGAGTATTACATACGATGACTTTTCTGTTTTCAATAACAACCTAAATGTTTTAAACAATAAAGAAATTGACAGTACTCAAACATTTTTAAATTTCACTAATGAAATTGCTCTAGTGGATAATGCTATAATACTTAATACACTAGACTCTAATCTAGTGTTTGAATCTATTGATGAAAAAACTAACGTTGAAACTTTTAGAGATATAGAAATTTATGAATTTAACGATCAAGACTTTTTTAAATCTCGATTGTTACCTTTTATATCCTATGATAACTCCAAATTCTTTTGTGTTTATGAAAATTTTATTGTCTTCTCAGATTCCTTGGAAACTATAAAAACAATGCTAACACAAACTTTAAATAATAATACGCTTGCAAAATCTGATGCATTTATTGGTATTAGTAAAAACTTAAGCGATGAAGCTTCTTTATTTATTTTTAAAAATTCTAAAGGTTTATCAAATATCCTAGACAAAAATTTACGAGGTTATAATGCCAATGCAGTACAGTATATTTATGAAGATAATTATGCTCACGTTAATGGTGTTATTCAAAAATTCAAAAAAAGAGCAGCTTCAAATACAATAACAGAGGCATTTGTCACAAAACTGAACACAGATCTTATCTCAGAACCTCAAACACTTAAAAACCATGTTACCAAAGCTCATGATATTGTTGTACAGGATATTAATAACATGCTGTATCTTATTTCAAACACTGGTAAAATTCTTTGGAAAAAACAATTGCAAGGTGAAATTTTAGGTAAAATTGAACAAATAGACATGTACAAAAATGGTCGTTTGCAGCTTGCTTTTGCGACACCAAATCGCATTTATGTTTTAGACCGAAATGGTAAAGATGTCTCCCCTTTTCCACTAAAATTTAATGACCAAATAACAGAACCTCTTTCTGTTTTCGATTATGACAACAGAAAAAACTATAGACTTTTAGTTACTCAAGGAAAAAACATATTAATGTATGATGTAGAAGGAAAAACTGTTTCGGGATTTGATTATAAAAATAATGGTTCAACAATTAGTACTCAGCCCAAACATTTTAGAATTGGCACCAAAGATTATATTGTTTTTGCTGCTGGCGAAACTTTAAAAATACTAAATCGTCAAGGAGATAATAGAATAAATGTGAATGATAAAATACGGTTTTCTGATAACGAGCTATTTTTATACAAGAATAAATTTACTGCAACCAATACACTGGGACAACTTATACAAGTTGACACACAAGGAAAGCTAAGTAAAAAAAATCTAAATCTTACGGATAAACATTATCTTGAAACTACGAGTAAGACTTTGGTTTCTATGACCGAAAATAAGCTGAATATAAAATCACACACTATCGATTTAGATTATGGAAACTATACCGCGCCTAAAGTATTTTATCTTAATGACAAAATCTATGTCACTACAACAGATTTACAATCAAAAAAGGTATATCTCTTTGATAGCCAAGCCAAATCCATTCCAAATTTCCCGGTGTTTGGAACCTCTGCTGCAGAATTACAAAAGCTAGACAGTGAAAGCGGTTTAGAGTTAATTACTCAAAGTGATAATAAGAATATAATAGTTTACAAATTACACTAATTCTAAACCAATTTTACATTTCATTTTTTAGTACCAATAGTTATTCTTAATTTTAGACAGCTATTAATCAATTACTTAATATGAAATATTCTATTATTATAAAACAAATAGTTGCTACTATTTTCCTTATTATTTTTATTGCACCAAACATAGAAAGTCAAACAAGAAAGATAAAACGCCCGAAAAGCAAAGTCGGTATTTCGAGTGTAGATAGTTTTGTTCAAGAATCTTTTGATTTGTATGACAAAGTATATAAACCCGTTGTGCATTATGATTTAAAAGAAAAAAGTTGTCCATATTACTGATAATCAGTAAATTGTTTTAGCCATAAAACATTAACTATGAACAACTTAAGTGCAAATTACAAAAGAAT
>Ga0209121_10004233_pt1 | contig 13472 bp, 8 predicted proteins | sample Cruoilmetagenom3_FD_187292 | JGI IMG/M metagenome (GOLD analysis project Ga0209121, IMG submission 187292) | Oil polluted marine microbial communities from Coal Oil Point, Santa Barbara, California, USA - Sample 3 (SPAdes) (version 2) | ecosystem: Environmental > Aquatic > Marine > Oil seeps ... | reverse complement strand
TGACGTATTGTGATTCACGATTACATGCACCTTGCCTCTCATGCTCCAAAAGAGATATACATTGTTTGCATCCTAATTAGGGGTGTATAATTACCATAACTAAAAAGGCTCCTGAGGAGGATTAGATGCCTTCGAGAGGTGAAATCAAAAGCGATAAGATATTAATTAAGGACGTCTTTAAGATGTGGTTCCGTATTCCAGAATATCAGCGACCATATGTATGGGGCAGTGAGGAAATACACGAACTCCTGGACGACCTTTCCTACGCTATGAATGAGAAACCCGAGTCTGAATATTTCCTAGGATCCTTCGTATTACAATCAAAACCAGAGGCTCCTGAACTGGGACGTAAGTTCCCTGAGAATGATCTACTTGATGGTCAGCAGCGGATGGCTACTCTACTTATTCTACTGGCTGTTATCCGTGATCTTTCAAGTGAACAGGACGTCAAGGAGAAGTGTCAGAAATATATTTATCAGAAAGCTGATAGGATCGAGAATATCCCGGAACGTACTCGGATGTTTTTTAGCATTCGAGATAAAGTGCAAGAGTTTATGGAAAGATATATCAAGGCTGATGGTGGCACTAACGACGAAGCAGATATTAACCAACTCACCAAGAATGCCCCAGATGTATCAGTTCGTAATATGGCTAGTGCCGTACTCATAATTCGCAAATTCTTCCAAACTAACCTAAACATTGTTTCAACAGATCTTCTACCGTTTCTGGTAAATAAAGTGCTTATGATATATGTAGCAACGGAAAATCTTGAAGATGCATTCCGCCTTTTCACAATTCTTAATGACAGAGGCATACCCCTTCGAAACAGCGATATCCTAAAATCTCTGAACCTCGGCGCTTTGGAGGAAGAGAAAGACAAAGTTAAATATGCCAAGCTCTGGGAAGATGCAGAGGGTGAATTGGGCGACGAATTCGATCGTTTTCTTAATCATGTGCGTACGATTTTAGTGAAGGAACGTGCCCGACTGAGCCTGCTCCGTGAATTCGAGGATAAAATCTATAATCCCAAGGAGACCGACAAAACAACCGGAGTCAAGAAACCCATTCTCCTAAATAAAGGCAAGGATACATTCGAATTAATCGACAAATATTTAAGTCACTATAAGATACTGCTGGGAGGACAGAACTACGATGGGACAGGTAGCTTCAAATTCGATAATCTTATTAAAGTTATGCTCGAAGGTCTTCCGGCAACAGATTGGATTCCGCCTCTACTCAGGTATTTCGACAAATTCGGGTACGCAAGTTTAATGGAATTCCTTGCCAAGCTTGATAATAAGTTCTCCGCTGATTGGATTGCCCAGAAGACTCCGATGAACCGTATTGAAGCAATGCACGATATCATAAAAGTGATTGACAGTGTAGAAAGAGCGAGTGACGTAATAGACTCCAGTAAGTTTTACTTTGATGCGGACGCTTTTATCTATTCGTTAGAAGGGCCTGTATACGGCAGAAGGTTTGTGAAGTACATCGTAATGAAACTTGACTATTTCTACCAGAATCACGACCAGAAAATGCATTTCGAGACACTGTCAATTGAGCACATACTTCCTCAAACACCCATGGAAGATAGTAAGTGGATTCGGGATTTCTCTGAGGAACAACGTGAGGAACTAACACACAAACTCGGGAATCTAGTATCAATCACCAGTCGAAAGAATACCTCCCAAGGTAGATTGGATTACGAAGAAAAGGTCAGGCGTTACTTTGAAAGAAACATAGATACTTGCCCGAATTCACTACGAGTCTTGAAAAAATATACGCAATGGACGCTAGTTGAACTTCAGGAGAACCAGAACTATGTTTTGTCAGATATCCGAAGGCACTACGGAATTACAGGGTAAACTATGGAAAGAGAACGCTCTGTCCTTGATCTGCTGAAGAATCTCCGAGGACTCGAACCGCTCAAGAAGTTGTTCTGGTCTGAGTTGAATTATGACCGCGTAAATCAGCCCCTATCCCGCCGTGGTTGGAACCAAACCGCAGCTAACGCCCTCACCGAAGACCCGATTCTCTTTGCCGGCGGTGGGCAGAACAATGATTTCCATGTTGTTTATAGCTGTCTGCCTCAAGACAGGCTACTATTAGGCCAGGAACGTCCTGTAGTAACCCAGCTTCTTAAGGAACATCCGTATGGCCTATTTATTTTTTCTAACCAGACACAGGACCACTGGCACTTTATTAACGTAAAGTACGATGCGGAGACTGAAAAGCGTCGCCTGTTTCGGCGCATCAGCATCAGTCCGGAGGAGCGTCTTCGCACCGCCTCAGAGCGCGTCGCCATGCTGGACCTGCAATCTATCCAGCCGGATATGTTTGGTTTACAGCCACTCACTATCCAGTCCAAACATGATGAAGCCTTTGACGTTGAAGCGGTTACTAAGCAGTTCTTTGAAGAATACAAGGCTATCTTTAGGATTCTGGAAGGCGACTTGAAAAAACAGGCAAACGACCACACTTGGGCACATGACTATTCACTCCAGTTCCTCAACCGTTGCATGTTTATCTATTTTATTCAGCGTAAGGGCTGGCTGGGCAACGACCGTGATTTCCTGCTTTCCTTCTGGAAGAGTTATCAGCGCTCTGGACAAAGCCAGAATTTATTTGTCGACAACTGGCTGAGGGTGCTTTTCTTTGAGGCTTTCAACGACAAGTTCCATGGTGGCCATAACTATTTCCCGACTGAGATAGTAGAGGCTCTTTCTCTGGCACCTTATCTCAACGGCGGTCTTTTCATCGAAAGTAAGCTTGACCAAGAGCATAAAGCTACTGTTTCTGACCGGCGCTTCGAGCAGATTCTAAGATTCCTAGAACGTTACAACTTTACTATCGCGGAGGATAGCCCTCTAGACAAAGAGGTGGCTGTTGACCCCGAGATGATAGGTAAAGTCTATGAAAGCCTGGTCAATGTCTCCGAGGAAGTTGACGAGCGCGGTGAGGCAGGTATCTTTTATACCCCCAGGACTGAGATTGACTTGATGTGCCGCCTCTCACTGGTAGACCACCTGGCTAACCATTTTGGGGATGAAAGAAAAGAGCTGCTTAATCAACTCGTGTTTGCTTTAGAGCCTGATGAGAAAATTGAGGCTGACCAAGCTTTTACCGGCGCCAATCTCTGGCCAGTTCTAAATGAACGCCTCCATGATATTACAGTCTTGGACCCCGCTTGTGGTTCTGGTTCTTTTCTGGTGGGCATGCTCAACATTATGGATGACCTACAGGGGCGGGCTAATCGTCAGCTCGGTATAACAGAAGCATCTTATGAGCGTAAGAAGCGCATAATCGGCCAATCGCTTTACGGCGTGGATGTGATGGAGTGGGCGTGCCATGTCGCTGAGCTGCGTCTCTGGCTGGCGCTGATTATTGATGCTGATTTCACCCGGGAAGAACTGCATGTCCGGCTGGAGCCGCTACTACCTCATTTCTCCTTTAAGGTTCGCTGTGGCGATAGCCTGGTGCAGGAAGTGGGTGGCATTAACCTGGGGCATATTGCCGCCTCACAGGAAATACCACCGTCATTAAAAGCCAGAATCACGGTCCTAAAGGATGAGAAGCTCAAGTTCTACAATAACGATACAACGTGCCGGTTCCCTTCGGTTGATGCTTTGAAGAATGAGGAAAAGCGGCTTTTTTCAGACATTCTGGATGCCAGGGGGCATACCCTCCAGGAGCGTATAAAAGCTTTGCGACGGAAGTTGGAAGGTCCTCAAACTTATCAGATAGGTCTTGATGGCAAAGGGGCTCCACGCCCACATCAGATAGACCTAGAAGCGAGCAAGTATCGACGGGAAATTGAAAGCCTTGCCACTGAACTGGCGCAGACCGAGACATCGCGTAAAGCGCTCAGTGCTGCCAGGGAAGTGCCCTTTGTCTGGGATATCGCCTTCGTGGAAATCTTTGAAGGTGAGAACGAAGGTTTTGATATTGTCATGGGCAATCCGCCTTATGTGCGCCAGGAATCGATTGCCGCCCCGGTAGTTCATGGTGTTCAAGTCACGGGTGATAAAAAGGAGTATAAGGCAAAGCTGGCGCTCTCCGTTTACCAGGCATTTCCTCATTTCTTCGGCTACAAAGCCAGCACTAACACCGCGGCGCATAAAATTAATGCTAAGAGTGACCTGTATATCTATTTTTATTTACACGGGCTTTCGCTATTGAATAACAAAGGCTCATTCTGCTTTATCACTTCCAACTCCTGGCTGGATGTGGGTTATGGGGCTGAGTTGCAAGAACTTTTGCTCAAGCACAGCCATGTAAAGCTGGTGCTGGATAACCAGGTGCGGCGCACCTTTGCTAACGCCGACGTCAACTCAGTCATCGTGCTCTTTTCCTCACCGGATGACCGCCGCGAGTGGGCATTAGACAAGACCGCACGCTTTGTCATGTTCCGGGTACCGTTTGAGCACATCCTATCACCGGTAATCTTTGACGAGATTGAGGAAGCAACTGAGCGTAAGGCAACCAAAGAATATCGCGTCTTCCCAATTCAGCAGAGTAAGCTTTTAGAAGATGGCTGTGAGATACCGGAGGAAGAGGAGACCGGTAAGGCTGCGGGACCCCTGATTAAAACCACCCATTACACTGGCAACAAATGGGGTGGCAAATACCTGAGAGCGCCGGATATCTACTGGACAATTCTGGAAAAGGGCAAGGGTAAGCTGGTACGGCTGGGTGATGTTGTATTGGTCAAGTATGGTATCAAAACTGGAGCCAACGACTTTTTCTATCTGAATGAGGATAAGGTTATAGAATGGGGAATTGAAAAAGAGTTCTTGAAGCCTGTAATAAAAAGCCCTCGAGAATGCAAGCGCATCATAATTGATCCAAGAGACCTGAAATATAAAATCTTCATGTGCAGTAAAGATAAGAATGAACTGAAAGGCACTGTCGCTCTAGAATATATTAAGTGGGGCGAGTCACAAGGATTTCATGAAAATGAAAGTGTAAAATCTAGGAGATTTTGGTGGCAGTCTCCAGATGATAAGGGGAATGTCTTTTGGGGGAAAGAAGTCCGTGAGAGAATAGCGGCATTTTGTTCAGAATACCAAATGTATGCTGATTGTCGTCTATATTTAGCAAATGTTAGTAAATGGTATCAAGCGGTCCTAAATTCAACGTTTACTGCTTTTTTATCAGAAGCAATGTCAAGGAATTTAGGTGGGGGTGGAGGCCCACGTAGCATGATGGTCTACGAAGTACAAGACCTACTTACAATTAAAAGCGATTCAGCAGACGACCAGGCCACTGAGATAATATCTACCTTGTTTACACGAATAGGAAGTATGCTATTGCAGCCCTTTGTTAAAGATGTTAATGAACCAAATCGACGTTCTCTTGATAATGTAGTTTTCGATACCCTTGGTCTCACCCAAGGCGAGCGTGATGCTGTTTATGAGGCGGTTATTAATCTGGTGGAGGCACGGTTAAGTAAAGCCGGCAGTGTCTAATACTTGATTTTGTTACCCAATATGGGTAATATAATACCCGAAATGGGTAATAACTATGAATGATAATTTATTATGCAGCGGTCTTTTCGGTAAAACCCGGCAGGCGGTTCTGGCCCTTCTCTATGGGCGGGCGGATAGCTCTTTTTACACCAAACAGATACTGGATGCCGTAAAGATTGGCCGGGGAACGGTGCAGCGAGAGCTGAAGAACCTGACGGATACCGGCATCATCATCCGGGAAGTTCAAGGGAGGCAGGTTTATTACCGGGCGAATGCTCAATGCCCTATCTTCAATGAACTTATGAGTATCGTACGAAAAACCTTCGGCGTGGCTGATGTCATCAGGCAGTCTCTGGCACCTAATGCAGATAAAGTACGGGTAGCTTTTATCTTCGGCTCTGTTGCCAGGAGCGCCGACGATAGAAAAAGTGACATTGACGTGATGGTAGTGGGAGCAATCTCATTTGGGGATACAGTAAATCTTCTTTCTACGGCGGAAGAAAAACTGGGACGCGAGCTAAATGCGGTTGTTTATCCAATTTCCGAGTTTAAGCAAAAAGTGAGAGAGGACCATCACTTCGTGAAGACCGTGCTCGAGGGCGAAAAGATATTTCTGATAGGTGATGAAGGTGAGCTTAGAAGACTGGCTGACTGATAAACTGATAGAAACGCATCGTCCTTCGGCAGGTGAAATTGCCAATCTTTTACATATCTGTGACCGTGACCTGGAGAAATGCCAGATAACGGAGATCGGCCCTGATTGGCGATTAAGCATTGCCCATAATGCGGCTCTTCAGGCCGCTTCGGCGGCATTGGCAGCGGCTGGTTACCGCGCCCGGAAAGAAGGGCAACACTACCGTGTTATACAATCATTAGCTTTTACCATCAACACAGACCCCGCTATCATTAAGCAATTGGACAAATTCCGCCAGAAGCGTAACATCAGTGATTATGAAAGGGCCGGACTGGTTACCGAACAAGAAGCCGAAGAAATGGTAGCATTAGCCAAACAACTCCGTGATGATGTTGAGCAATGGCTCCGCATTCATCACCCTAAACTTGCCGGGGAGATTTAAATGCCGACGCATGACATCATAGATAACCGGAAAGAGATACTGGTTGACCATATCAACCGCATCCTGAGTTCAACGGAATCGGCGCGGTTTGCCGTGGGCTATTTCTTTCTCTCCGGTCTCACCAGCATTGCCGACAAGCTCAAAGGCGTGAAGGAGCTACGCCTACTCATTGGCAATACTACCAACCGCGAGACACTGGAACAACTTGCAGAAGGATACCGCAGGCTGGAACTGGTCAAAGATGCCGCCGAGGCACAGGCTTACCCGAAGAGGGCTGAAACCAAGCAAATGGCGGTGGAGACTGCGGAAAACGTTCGCTCCAGTATGGAGCTTATGGACCAGACCGATGAGGGAGAAACTCTGGTCAAAGAGATGGTGCGGATGATAGAAGATAAGCGCCTGAAGGTGCGGGTCTATACCAAAGGCCGCCTCCATGCCAAAGCTTATATCTTTGACTACGGTACCTTATTCGATGGCGATGGCAAGCCTGTTGAACGCCACGAGAAGGGTATCGCCGTAGTCGGCTCATCTAATCTAACCCTTTCCGGCGTAACCCATAACACTGAGTTGAATGTAGTCGTGCAGGGTAATGATAACCACGCCGAACTGGTGAGCTGGTTTGACGAGTTGTGGAGCCCGGATAATTCTCAGGACTTCGACGAAGCTCTGATGCAGGAGATGAAACAGTCCTGGGCGATGGCACCGGTACGCCCCTACGACATCTACATGAAGACCATTTACTCCTTGGTAAAAGACAGACTAGAAGGAGAAGATGACCGGGATATTCTATTTGACAGTGAGATTACACGCCAATTGGCCGATTTCCAGAAAACAGCAGTACGGCAGGCGATACAGATAACTAGGGATTATGGGGGTGCTTTTATTGCTGACGTCGTCGGTCTGGGCAAATCATATATCGGCGCGGCCGTAGTTAAACATTTTGAACGTACCGACCACTCCCGTCCACTGATAATCTGTCCAGCCCCACTGGTAGAAATGTGGGAAAGGTACAATGAGGTTTACGAGCTAAACGCTCGGGTGCTTTCCATGGGCTATCTGCGTGAAGATGATGAAAGTGCCGCCAATTTCTTGCTAAAGGACACTAAATTCCGTGACCGTGATTTTGTGTTGATAGATGAGAGCCATAACTTCCGTTATCCTGATACGCAGCGTTATAAGGTAGTGCAGCAATTTCTTTCAACAGGAAGGCGTTGCTGTTTTCTGACTGCCACACCACGTAATAAAACCGCCTGGGATGTGTATTACCAGATCAAGCTCTTCCATCAAGAAGATAAGACCGACTTACCGGTAGACCCACCAGACTTGAAACAGTATTTCAAGCTGATTGAGAGAGGCGATAAGAAGCTCCCAGATTTGCTTTCTAATGTGCTTATACGCCGGACCCGTAATCATATTCTGCGCTGGTACGGCTTTGATTCTCAGACTCACCAACCAGTAGACCCATCAAGGTTCAGAGATTATATGGATGGCCGACGGCGAGCTTATGTAATGGTTGGTGACAAGCACCAGTTCTTCCCAAAGAGGGAGCTTGGGACGATTGAGTACAGCATTGAAGCAACCTATCAGGGATTGTATCAAGAGCTACGAGGCTACCTGGGCAGAGCGCGAAAGGGCCAATCCGCTGAGCCAACACCGGGCGAGCTTTCTTACGCCCGCTATGGACTTTACCACTTTGTGAATAAGGACAGGCAGAGACGCGAGCCCTATGCTAGTTTACACCGGGCTGGTATGAACCTGCGTGGTCTTACCCGTATACTCCTTTTCAAACGTTTTGAATCAAGTGTATACGCCTTCCGTGAGACTATAAAGAGGCTAATCAAAGTTCATCAGCGATTCTCTGAAGCCTTGTCGCAGGGTATTGTACCCGCCGGCGATAAAGCTGAAGACATTCTCTATGAACCAAATCAGGCTGAAGAACAGGACTTCATGGACGCACTACGGCAGGCATCCGGGTGCTACGATGCAGCTGATTTTGACATTGATCGGTTACGCCGACACATTGACCATGATATTGGACTGCTCAAAAAAATGCTGAAACTAGTTGAACCTATTACACCTGAAAAAGACGCTAAACTACAGAGACTCAAGGAAGAACTAGCGAAGAAACCACTCAAAGAAGGTAAGCGCCTAATATTCACCCAATACGCCGATACCGCTCGTTACCTATTTGATAATTTGAATCCTCAAGGTAAGAAACCGGACATCGAGGTTATATTTAGTGGGGACAAGAGCAAAGCTAGGGTGGTGGGGAGATTTGCCCCTAAAGCAAACCCAGAATATCATTTTGCGTCGGGCGAAAGTGAGCTAATGACCGTAATTACCACCGATGTTTTGGCCGAAGGTTTGAACCTCCAGGACTGCGACAAGATTGTAAACTACGACTTGCACTGGAATCCAGTGCGTCTCATCCAGCGTTTCGGACGCATTGACCGTATTGGTTCCGATTACGATGTCATATATGGATTTAATTTTCTCCCCGAGACGGGAATTGAGCGTAATCTAGGATTACGGCAGAAGTTGCATAATCGTATCCAAGAAATCCATGACACTATTGGAGAAGATTCTGCCATTCTCGATCGCACTGAAATGCTCAACGAAGAGGTGATGTATGCTATCTATGAGAAACATGGTACCCAATTAAGCCTCTTCGATGACGAGGAAAGCGAACTTCTGGACATTAATGAAGCCGAGGAGCTTCTGCGCCAGCTCAGGAGAGAAAGACCTAACGAATATGAACAAATTTCTAACCTGAGAGATGGTATCCGCACGGTAAAGCCTTCATCCAACAAAGGGACTTATGTTTTCTGTCAGGCCGGACGTTATCAACAATTATTCCTCTTGGATGAAAATGGTGAGGTTATAACCAGGGACATTCCCCGGATACTCGGTACTATCAAATGCGGACCAAATTTGGAGGGACTTCCGCTACCGAAAGGTTACAATACCTCTATTATGCGTGTAAAACGCCAGTTTGCTGAGGAAGTTAAACATCGCCAAGCCGAGCGTGAATACACGCCCTCCTTGACTCAGGGGCAGCGTTATGTGCTTCGAGAGTTGCGTGTTCTGTTCAATGCAACCGAGGACGAAGATATTAAAGCACAAATCAACATTCTTGAAGCTGCATTTCGCGGAGCCATGACCAGGGCTTTGGCTCAAGAATTGAATCGACTCCGTCGTAATGGCATTACAGGACAAGCACTCATAAAGAACCTGGGTGAACTTTACTACCAGCATAATATGCGTGATTGGATAGACCGCAGAGGGCTTCAAATCGAAGAACAGCCGACTCCGGTAATCGTTTGTAGTGAGGGTCTGGCTTAAAATGCTAAGTGTACCAATATAGTCCCAGACCATTCCTCAACAACAAAACATCTGCTCTGCCCAACATTCAACAATAGCTTATATTGTTACCCAACATTCCTGACGATTGTCGAACGACTTCTTGCTGCTTGTCTTTATTGGTATAATGGTTCGCTTTGCGTCAGCCGGAGCAGAAAACTCACAGTGACCAGGTAACTTGAGTGCATGCAAGAACTGCCTTAGCAGTATCATGCAAATCTCAACACCTTACGCTCAAATTCCTGATATAATACGAGTAGTGGCTGATTCGCATGAAACTTCTGTTTTTGGATGATAGCTTTCGAAGGGATAGGGGCTATCTCGGCTATGGCGGGTTCTGCATAGACGAGTCCGAGCTGGTGAACCTTATCGCTGATGTTTCTGAGCTAAAACGTTGCTTCGGCATACCTGCGACCGTTGAGTTGAAATGGTCACCGGGCCGCAGGCACTATCTACAAGCTCAGTTTAGGGGCAGTCGCCACCAATTGTACAAAAGGTGCATCGAACTGCTACGTGACCATGACACTTGTGTCGTTTGCGCGGTTCACAGCCTAAACGATTGTTACGGCAAGGTGCTTCACAACTGGGATACACGGCGAACCATTCTTTGGGCTACGAGAAGCCAACTAAAATTCCTTGCTGAAAGGTTCGAGAAACCCTGCCTATCAACTGGCACAGAAAAAGGGATAATAATCAGTGACCAGTATGGAGAAAGAAAGGAAGTGTCAACTTTACTTGAGGATGTCTCCGACACTCTGAGAAGCGGCACGCAGTTCAGACAATTCGAGAGGATATGTATGCCTCCGCTTATGACAGATTCTCAATTCTGTCCTCCTCTTCAACTGGCGGATATAGTTGTGGGAATCATAGTTGCAGCACTCGCTGATAGCAGATACGGCGTTGGTTTGTTCGAGGATGTTGCGATGCTTTTCCTAAAGAACCCACACGAGGGAGCGATCTCTTTCGCGTCTACGGTTTCTGGCTCGGTGCTAGGTTACGGACTCATACTCTTTCCAGCGACCTTCAGGCCAAAGGGTCTGGAACTGTTTCGAGAAATAGACAGCAGATATATCTATACGAGCGAAGGCCTAAAGGAGAGGACAAACAAAGCATAAAGTTTGTTGTGCGACCAATCGTGGTTATGATGCGTGGTTCGAATCGAGGTTCGATTGTGGCACCGGGCAATTTAGCCCGAAATTCACAGGTTACATTAAAAATGGATTGACCGATATGGAAAACAGTTGTAGCATATGACTCAGAAGTCGCCTTACTAAATCAACAAGGGGAAACCCGACAGGAGCGAAGTATGAGTTGGTATCTAACGGTATTAAAAAAATACGCAGTGTTCAGTGGGCGGGCACATCGGAGGGAGTATTGGATGTTCTTCCTCTTCAACATCATCATCGCCTTAGTGCTCGGTTTCATCGAGGGGCTTGCTGGTGGCCCAGGTGTTGTTGGCAGTCTCTACGGTTTAGCTGTGCTAATTCCTGGCGTCGCCGTATCAGTCCGTCGGCTCCACGACACTAACCGCAGTGGATCGTGGCTGCTTATCGGTCTGGTTCCGCTGGTCGGCAATATCGTTTTCCTAGTGTTTATGGTACAGGATGGTCAGCCCGGCGAGAATCAGTACGGACCCAACCCAAAGCTTGTAGAGCATACCCCATAGCGAGATACTGCTTATTGAGTTGCTTTGTTGGCTCCCGACGCGCTCCTCGGGCAACGTTTCTCGTTATTGTAAGTCAGGAATTGCACCTTCTAGCGTTTTGTTCAATCTGTTGCCATTGGTCGCCGTCTAATTTATAATACCTGAAAAGAATACAAGGAGGTTAATACTTATGGGTAGAAAACATAAACTAGGTATCAAGGTTCTTGTGGTTACTCTTGGGGTCTTGCTTATCCTGTTACCATTCGCTGGTTGTGCTCCTACGCCGGAGGAAGGCGTGAAGAAAACCATCCGTATGGCAGCCACCCCCTGGTGCACTACACCACCACTCAACTCCATTGCTAAAATACTGCTGGAAGAAGAGATGGGCTACGAAGTGGAGCTCGTGCATTCAACCATGGATGTTGCTTGGGCTGCGGTTGCCAACGGAGATATTGATGTCATAATGGATGCCTGGGTCCTGAATTATCCTGAAAAGCTCATCACATTGGGCGATAAAATTGCCATCATTGGGCTAAACTATGGAGAGGCTGTTCAGGGCTGGTTTGTCCCTGAGGCTTATACCCCCCCAGAACTGACCTCAGTGGGTCAGTTGAACAATTATATAGAGCTGTTCGATGATGATGGCGACGGCAGGGGGGAAATATATGGTGTTGAGCCCGGGTGCGGGGGCAATCGCATAAACCAGCTCATGATAGACCGGTTAGACCTCAATTACTACCAAGTGGAGTCAAGCGAATGGGCTATGCTCAGCATGCTGGCAAAGGCTTGTGAGAGTGAAAAACCCATCCTCGTCTACCTCTGGACGCCGCACTGGGCATTCAGTAAACACGACTTGAGGTATCTTGAGGACCCCTCGGGAAGCTTTCCCAAATCTATTGTTATGACCATAGTTAATAAGGAGTTTTTAACTAGGGAGCCTGATGTATGTTTATTTTTCAACCGCTTCGAGACAACTGTTGAAGAGATGAATCAGGCTATTTATGAGGCGGAGGTCAAGGAGAGGGAGCCTATGGAGATAGCCCGAGAATGGATTCGGGAGAACCGGAGCAGGGTGGATAGCTGGCTTGAGATTGAGTAGGAATAAGAGAGTGGATAGTCCCCAAAAGGGAATGACTAGCTTGGTTGTGCGCAAGGTGGTTAACGGGGGAAAGCTGAAACTGAATACTGCACAGTCGCTAAGCAGTATGTGGACTTTCCAATTGGAACACAGCTAGAAAGAAAGAAGTGGTGGCAAGACCCTGAGTATCAGGGGTAAGCAAAGTGGTGCCCATATAGGTAGACATCCCACAGCTGAAACTAGGGCAAAAATATCTGCGGTGCTTACAAGGCGGCAGAATAAAAAAGCGGGGCATAAGGGTTAATAAAGACGTCAAAAACAGCAAGGTGGGGAGGCTTCATACCAGCTAGCCCTGTAGGGATACTGCCAGCCCCTGTAATGAAAATCTGGGCGTTTTCCCGGGGTGGTCAATGGTTTTTTCCCCTTCCCCTGAATAAGGGGATAGGGTTACTAAAGGGGGCTATAGCCCCTTGGGGGCTTCGCCCTCAACCTCTCCTTCAAAAGTCAAAAGGAGAGGGGGATAGCCGGGGTGAGGTTGATAAACAGCCTGCTGTCCGTGCGGACAGAGAGGGGCTAAGCCCCCGATACGGAATACCCGAACTCAGCTAAATGAAGTTCAATGAAGGTACAACAAGTGACCCACTTCTGGATGGGGATTGAACAATTGGGCGTAATGTGCAATTTCGGATCAACCTGGCTTCTTCTCCATTGCTATGGGAGAATTGCGAGCTTATAATAGAAGCAGTAGGAGGCTACGTGCGGAACCTCATGACTCTGTGAAAGGTTAATCAGCATGTCAAGAAATAGCCCCAAAGAAAAATACGATATGAGAAGGAAAGGAGTTC
>Ga0209121_10004232_pt1 | contig 13473 bp, 10 predicted proteins | sample Cruoilmetagenom3_FD_187292 | JGI IMG/M metagenome (GOLD analysis project Ga0209121, IMG submission 187292) | Oil polluted marine microbial communities from Coal Oil Point, Santa Barbara, California, USA - Sample 3 (SPAdes) (version 2) | ecosystem: Environmental > Aquatic > Marine > Oil seeps ... | reverse complement strand
CACCGGCTTTCAACCGGTTATGTCAGCAACAGCTTGGGGATGGGATTTTAGCGCGGTAAGCCTGACCTCGGTCAGAACAGGGTGGTTTTTAAACCGGATTGCCCGAAATCATGGCCAGACTGGCCTTCCCGAGACATTTCAGACGTAAAGGCGCGGGTTTTACCCGAACGCCGGTTTTGGTGTGCTTTTACGGTCGTTTGAAGTTTTTGCGCGCTTGTTCAGCCTCGGCTCGCATTACGCAAGCATGAACATGGTCGTTTATCAATCCCATCGCCTGCATAAACGCATATACCGTAGTCGGCCCGACGAATTTCCAACCACGCTTTTTCAGCTCTTTAGATAACGCAATCGACTCGGCAGAGGTCGAGGCCGTCTGCGGTTCCCCCAACTGACTGGCATCTGGCTCAAACCCCCAAATGAACGCCGCCAACGACCCTTCCTGTTCAACGATCTCCTGCGCACGGGCCGCATTGTTAATTACCGCTTCGATCTTGCCGCGATGGCGCACGATGCCTTTGTCTTGCAGCAGGCGTTCAACATCGGCTTGGGTGAAATCCGCCATCTTGTTGAAGTCGAAATTCGCAAACGCCGCACGGAAGTTCTCGCGTTTGGTAAGGATCGTGCGCCAGCTTAGGCCGGATTGAAAGCTTTCAAGACACAGCTTTTCGAATAGCCGACGGTCATCACTAACGGGAAACCCCCATTCGGCATCATGGTAGCTATCAAACTCCGGCGCGGTAGCGCTCCATTGACAACGATGTTTCCCGTCTGACCCGATAATCGTACTCATGAGTTTCCCCTTTTTAAAACGGCACTTCCCCCGCACCCGTCACGAAACTGGCGACTACTTTCTTTTCGCCTGCTTTTTCAAACGCGACCGACAGTTTATCCCCGTCCACCTCGACCACGGCACCGTAGCCGAATTTCTGGTGGAACACGCGATCACCCAACCCGAAATTCGACACGATTTCCGCATCGCTAATCATGTTGCGCGCCGCCGCTGGTGTCGCCCGTGGCCGCTGCGTGCGCGATTGCATCCGCTTCCAACCGGGCGAGTTGTAAACGTCGGCCTTTTCCGCGCGATTTTCCAGATCGCTGCCACGCATCATGCCGCTGAAATCCTTCGGTGCCGACGAGCCGTAATTGCCGCCGTTCAGGCTCGCAGGGCTTAGCACATCCACGTGTTCAGGTGGCAATTCATCGATGAACCGCGAGGGTAACATAGTAGTCCAGCCTTTGAACTTACCCGAATATATTTGGCGATTGTTTACAAAACTGATAGTGCAAATTTCCTCGGCCCGCGTGATGCCGACATAGGCGAGGCGGCGCTCTTCCTCGATCCCTTTTAGCCCGGTTTCGTCCATCGAGCGTTGCGATGGGAACAGACCGTCTTCCCAACCAGGCAAGAACACACAAGGAAATTCCAGCCCTTTGGCGGCGTGCAGAGTCATAATCGTGACCTTCTCGCCCGCGTCGTCAGTCGCGTTGTCCATTACCAGCGATATATGCTCCAGAAACCCTTGGAGGTTTTCGAATTCCTCCAGCGCTTTCACCAGCTCTTTAAGGTTTTCCAACCGTCCGGGCGCATCGGGTGACTTGTCGTTTTTCCAGTGATCGGTATAGCCGGATTCATCCAGTATGATCTCTGCCAGCGCCACGTGGTTCAGTTCGGGTTGGTTGATTTCAGGGCCATCAATCGTGGCCTCGGAATCATCTATGACATCAAAATCCACGGCTTGATCGTCTATCGGTATGACTGCCGGAGCCGACATCTGCGCGCGCCACCGATCGAAGCTGTCCACCAGTTTTCCCAGCGAATTACACGCCCGCGTTGGCAGCAGTTTCTCGTCCACAACAATCCGGGCGCCTTCCAGCAGCGAAACCCCGTTTTCCCGCGCCACCACGCTGATGGTTTGCTGCGCCTTTTCGCCCAGCCCGCGTTTGGGAGTGTTGAGAATGCGCCCAAAGGACAAGTCATTGTCCGGGCTAACCAAAACACGAAAATATGCCATCGCATCGCGAATTTCGAGGCGTTCATAGAACCTAGGCCCGCCGATCACACGGTATGGAATGCCGATATTGAGGAACCGATCCTCGAACGCCCGCATCTGAAACGACGCGCGGACCAAAATCGCCATACCATCCAGCGACACAGGGTCAAGCCCACGGGTGCCGCGCTGATAGGCCTCGATCTCCTCGCCGATCCAGCGGGCTTCCTCGTCACCGTCCCAATGGCCTTTAAGCCGAACCTTTTCACCGTCTTTTTCCGAGGTCCAAAGTTCCTTGCCCAACCGTGTTTCGTTATTTGCAATCACGCTGCTGGCAGCCGCCAGAATATGCGGCGTGGAACGATAGTTTTGTTCCAGCCGGATAACCTTCGCCCCCGGGAAATCCTTTTCGAATTTCAGGATGTTACCAACCTCGGCCCCGCGCCAACCGTAAATCGACTGATCGTCATCACCCACGCAACAGATGTTTTTGTGCTTGCTCGCCAGCAGGCGCAACCACATGTATTGGGCGACGTTGGTGTCTTGATACTCGTCCACCAGAATGTATTTGAACCAGCGTTGATATTGCGCCAACACGTCAGGGAACTTCTGGAAAATCTGCACCACGTGCAGCAGCAAATCGCCGAAATCGACCGCATTCAACGTCAGCAGTCGCGCTTGATAAAGGGCGTAAAACTCCGCCCCGCGATTGTCGTACAAACTGGCCTCGGACTTCGGAACCATCTCGGGTGTCAGGGCGCGGTTCTTCCAGCTGTCGATGTATCCGGCCAACAGGCGTGCAGGCCAGCGTTTTTCATCGATGTTTTCCGCACGGATCAGTTGTTTCAGCAAGCGGATCTGGTCGTCGGTGTCCAGAATCGTGAAGCTGGATTTTAGCCCTGCCAGTTCCGCATGACGGCGCAGTATCTTGACGCAAATGGAATGAAACGTGCCCATCCACGGCAACGGGGACTTCATTTCAAAGGGAGTTTCCGCGAGTCGCTTTTTCATGTCCTTCGCGGCCTTGTTAGTGAAAGTCACCGCTAGGATTTCGTTTGACTGCGCGAGTCCTGAGCTCCACAAATGTGCCACCCTCGCCATAAGTGCCTTAGTTTTACCCGTTCCAGCGCCAGCCAACATCAGAACGGGACCGTTCAGTGCGTTAACCGCTTCGCGTTGTGGTGGGTTCAGGTCTTTTAGATATTCCCGATTAGAGTCGCCACGCATAGGGCTAGCCTGCGCGGACAAACTAATGCCGCTTGCAGCCTCAAAGGCGTCTTGTTCGTCGGAATCCCAATCACTCATGCGTGCGAAACTAACGCCCAAAGGCGTGGAAATAAAGCGGAATGTTCACAAAATGTTCTGACCTGTGTTGTCGCATTGAAGAATCGCGGTCGCTTGGTTAAAACGCACCCACAGACGGCCACCCGAAATTCACACTGACTTCGAAAGCTCCCGCCATGAAAAACTTCCGCAAAATCCTGATTGCCAACCGTGGCGAGATCGCCATTCGCGTAATGCGTGCCGCCAACGAGATGGGCAAACGAACGGTTGCCGTTTATGCGGAAGAAGACAAGCTGTCGCTCCACCGTTTCAAATCGGACGAGGCGTACCGGATTGGCGAAGGCATGGGTCCGGTTGCCGCCTACCTTTCAATTGACGAGATCATCCGCGTGGCGCTGGAATGCGGCGCGGATGCGATCCACCCGGGCTATGGTTTGCTGTCGGAAAACCCCGATTTTGTCGATGCTTGTACGCAAAACGGTATCACCTTCATCGGACCCAAAGCGGCGACGATGCGCCAGCTTGGCGATAAAGCGAGCGCGCGGCGGGTTGCCATGGAGGCAGGCGTGCCCGTTGTGCCGGCGACCGACGTTCTGCCCGACGACATGGCCGAGGTCCGCCGCATGGCTGCCGAAGTTGGCTATCCTTTTATGCTAAAGGCCAGCTGGGGCGGCGGTGGTCGGGGTATGCGCCGGATTATGTCCGAAGATGAACTGGAAGACATGGTTCTGGAAGGCGCCCGCGAAGCCGAGGCGGCGTTCGGGAATGGCGAAGGGTATCTGGAACGCCTCGTGCAACGCGCGCGGCATGTTGAAGTGCAAATTCTCGGGGATTCCCACGGCGATATTTATCACTTGTGGGAGCGGGATTGCTCGGTTCAGCGCCGTAACCAAAAGGTCGTAGAACGTGCGCCAGCGCCGTATCTAAGTCAGGAACAACGCGAGACGCTTTGTGCTTTGGGCCGCAAAATTTGTGCCCACGTTGGCTATGAATGCGCCGGAACGGTCGAGTTCCTGATGGACATGGACACCAGCGAGTTCTTCTTCATCGAAGTTAACCCGCGCGTACAGGTGGAACACACCGTAACCGAAGAAGTCACAGGCATCGACATCGTTCGCGCCCAGATATTGCTGGCCGAGGGGGCGACGTTGGCCAAAGCCACCGGCAAGCCAAGCCAAGCCGACATTCGCCTGAACGGCCACGCCCTGCAATGTCGCGTCACGACCGAGGACCCGCAGAACAATTTCATCCCCGATTATGGCCGCATCACCGCTTATCGCGCGGCGACGGGTATGGGTATTCGCCTTGACGGTGGCACGGCCTATTCCGGTGCGGTGATTACGCGCTATTACGACAGCCTGCTGGAAAAGGTAACCGCTTGGGCACCAACCCCCGAGGCCGCGATTGCGCGGATGGATCGGGCATTGCGCGAATTCCGTATTCGCGGCGTTTCAACCAACATCGCCTTCGTTGAAAACCTGCTGAAACACCCGACGTTCCTTGACAACACCTATACGACGACATTCATAGACAACACGCCAGCGCTGTTTGATTTCACCAAACGCCGTGACCGCGCGACGAAAATTCTGACGTATATCGCGGATATTACCGTTAACGGCCATCCCGAGACCGAAGGGCGGGCTAAACCGTCGGAACACGCGCGCACGCCGAAAGTTCCGGCGTTTTCGATAGATCAACCGGCCTATGGCACCCGTAACCTGCTGGAGGAAAAGGGCGCTCAAGGCGTGGCCGACTGGATGTTGGAACAGAAACAACTGTTAATCACAGACACGACCATGCGCGATGGTCACCAGTCGTTGCTGGCCACGCGGATGCGCTCGCACGATATGCTGAATGTCGCCGAAAGTTATGCGCATAACCTGCCGCAACTGTTTTCTATGGAAGCATGGGGCGGGGCGACGTTTGATGTGGCGTACCGGTTCTTGCAGGAATGCCCATGGCAACGCCTGCGCGACCTTCGCGAACGTATGCCCAACCTGATGACACAGATGTTGCTGCGGGCCAGTAACGGGGTCGGGTACACGAATTACCCCGACAACGTCGTGCAGAAATTCGTGGCGCAAGCCGCCGAGTCCGGCGTCGATGTGTTCCGCGTGTTTGACAGCCTCAACTGGGTTGAAAATATGCGCGTGGCGATGGATGCGGTGGTTGAAAGTGGCAAGGTTTGCGAAGGTTCGATTTGTTATACGGGCGATATCCTCGACCCGGACCGTGCGAAATATGACCTGAAGTATTACGTTGCGATGGGGCAGGATTTGAAGGCGGCTGGGGCGCATATTCTTGGCCTTAAAGATATGGCCGGCCTGCTAAAACCCGCCGCCGCGCGTATCCTGATTAAAACCCTGAAAGATGAAGTCGGCCTGCCGATCCATTTCCATACGCACGACACTTCGGGCATTGCTGCTGGCACAATCCTTGCCGCCGCCGACGCGGGTGTTGATGCGGTTGATGTTGCGATGGATGCGTTCTCGGGCGGCACGTCGCAGCCCTGCCTTGGCTCGGTGGTTGAAGCCTTGCGCCATACCGAACGCGATACCGGTCTGGACATCAACGCCATCCGCGAGATTTCCGACTACTGGGAGGCCGTGCGCTGCCAATACACCGCCTTTGAATCCGGCATCGCGGCACCAGCCTCCGAGGTTTACCTGCACGAAATGCCCGGTGGCCAGTTCACCAACCTGAAAGCGCAAGCGCGTTCCATGGGGTTGGAGGAACGCTGGCACGAGGTGGCACATGCGTACGCGGACGTTAACCAGATGTTCGGAGATATCGTGAAGGTCACGCCGTCCTCGAAGGTTGTGGGTGACATGGCGTTAATGATGGTTAGCCAAGGGTTAACACGTGCCGAGGTCGAGGACCCAGCCGTTGATGTGGCTTTCCCCGATAGTGTCGCGGATATGATGCGCGGCAACCTTGGGCAACCACCAAACGGTTTCCCCGACGGGATCGTTAACAAGGTGTTGAAGGGGGAAAAGCCGGTCACCACGCGCCCCGGCCTGTCGATGGAACCGACGGACCTGGAGGCGGTGCGCGCAGATGTTTCCGCGCAGCTAGACGGGGTTGTCGTCGATGACGAGGACCTGTGTGGCTATCTGATGTATCCAAAAGTCTTCCTCGATTATATGGGGCGGCATAAGGAATACGGTCCGGTCCGCACGCTCCCGACGCACACATTCTTTTACGGCATGCAGGCAGGCGAGGAAATCAGCGCCGAGATTGATCCGGGCAAAACGCTTGAAATTCGCCTGCAAGCTGTGGGGGAAACCAACGAGGATGGCGACGCCAAGGTGTTCTTTGAACTTAACGGCCAACCCCGCGTGATCCGCGTTCCTAATCGCAAGGTCGCCGCCAGCTCCGCCAAACGGCCTAAAGCCGAGGCAGGGAATCCCAACCACATCGGCGCCCCGATGCCGGGTATGATCGCGACCGTCGCGGTTTCGGCAGGGCAAAAGGTTTGCGAGGGCGATCTGCTATTAACCATCGAGGCGATGAAGATGGAAACCGGAATTCATGCGGATAAGGATGGCGTGGTGAAGGCGGTACATGTTTCCGCAGGCGCGCAGGTCGATGCGAAGGATTTGCTGGTGGAGGTGGGGGCGTAACGCGCCGAGGAATTCCTGGCGTTCAGCGTAACAATCTGATCGCTGTTGTAAAACTGCCCGGTATCCCTGCGATGAACGCGATAAACCCGTAATACCAGACGCGTCCGGCAAGGTGGTTATCGGCATAAGATGCAACAAATTCTATTTTGCCGTAGGTAGAGGCGGTGATGGCAAGGATGGTGAGGGCTATGAAAATCCCCGGCAGCAGTTTTGTCCAACGGGAATGCTTTGTCAGAACCAAATGCGAAAGGGTTGCGATGACCGCGCCAATCCCGATACCCAGATAAGTGGCGCTCGCCGACCAGAACGGATGCCCGCCGAGCATCGGCCAGACCTTAAGCCAATGCGCCACGAGCAACGCGAGGCTGATTGCGAACAGGGATATTGCAAACTGGGCATGCTGTGAATGCACGGTCGTACCTCCGGTTTTTGTATTGCGAATAACTGTGGCTTAGGTGCGGTGGGCAAGCAAGCTGGGCAGGATCATTTTTCCGTGAAAATCGGAACGATAAAAAACTTATACCACCCCGCCATTTACCCCTTGTGCATCCCTTTTGATTCCTTGTATATCCACCTCACCCAAGGAGGCGGGCGTAGCTCAGTGGTAGAGCACTTCGTTGCCAACGAAGATGTCGAGAGTTCGAATCTCTTCGCCCGCTCCAATTTTCCGGAAAATTTACAAGTAAGCTAGGTGAAATACCCGCCGCACCTAAACCGGCCTGAATACCATCAGGTAAAAGATCACTATGACCGCAGGAAATGCCAGCGAACCAAGGGTGATCCACCATTTGTCCAGCCTCCAGTACCGGTCCGGCAAGGGCTCGTCTGCTTCAAACGCCCGCCGCGCCATGTCGCGCATCCGGATTTGCATCCAGACGACGGGCAACCAGCAGATGCCGGTGAAAATGTATAATGTCAGGCTCCATATTACCCAGAGGTCGGTGAATGCGCGGCCGGTTGCGTAGATCAGCCATGTGCCTGTGATCAATTGCAGGATCACGGCGGGCATAGTGAACAGCCAGTCGGCGATCACCACATGGCGGACCGCGAAGTAGATGCTGGCGGTGTCTTTGGTTCGGTTGGCCGCAAACATGTAAAAAGCACTGCCAATTCCTGTGCCAAACAGTATGGTGGCACTTAGTATATGAATCCATTTAAGTATCAGATATTCCATTTCCCGAGGCTATATCCATGACCCATGAAACAACAGCCCCGATATTCAAGGAAATTTTTGGCGATAGCTGGAACGACTTGCCACCGGTGATGAAGGCCCATTACGCCGTGCGCCCCAACAGTGACGATGTGGTAACGGTCAAGGGATCGCTGGACATTAAAATCTCGGGGTTGGTCAGTGTGATGGCGCGGTTGACGGGAATGCTGCTGGCCTATTCCGGCAAGGGCATTCCGGTAACGGTGGTGTTCACGAACGGGGATGATGACACGTCGTTTCATTTCGACCGCACGTTTCATTTTCCTGATCGGGGCGACGTGATGTTTCGTTCCCGCATGGAGCATGTTGGCGGCAATGAACTGGTGGAGTTCATGCGCTTTGGCATCGGCTGGAAGCTGGCCTATGCGTGGGATGGCAGCAAGGTGATCCTGCGCCATCGTGGATACGTGTGGCGGATTTTAGGCGTGATGGTCCCCATGCCGTTCGCGCTGGTTTTAGGTAAAGGCCATGCGGAGGAAACGCCGCTTTCGGACACTCGCTTTGCCATGTGGACCCACGCCAAACACTGGTTGTTCGGGGAAACATTTGCCTACAGCGGCGAGTTTGAAGTGACGGAGGTATCATGCGACCGGTCCTGATCCTCGGCGGGTATGGCAATTTCGGCAAGCGCATTGCGCAGGCGTTGACGGCGGATAATGTGCCGGTTGTTATCGCAGGGCGAAACCGCACCAAGGCGGAGGGGTTGGCGAAGACGTTGCCCGAGGGCCTGACAAGCATCGCGGTTTTTGATGCGTTTGTGGAGCTGGGAACACAGTTACAGCGCCTTAAGCCTGCTGTGGTTATCAATACTTGTGGCCCGTTCCAGTCCAGCGATTACAGCATTGCCAAGGTCTGTATTCAACACGGTGTGCATTACATTGATCTGGCGGATGGCCGTGATTTCGTGCCCGGGATTGTGGCGCTGGATGCAGCGGCCAAGGCCAAAAACGTGGTGGTGGTTAGCGGGGCTAGCACGGTGCCGGGGTTATCCTCGGCCGTGCTGGAGCGTTACAAACACGAGTTCGCGCAGATCGACGAGATGCGGTACGGCATCGCGCCCGGCCAGAAGGCCGAGCGGGGGCTGGCGACGACGCAGGGTATCCTTAGTTATGTGGGCAAGGCGTTGAAACCGTTTCCGGGCAACGAAGGTAAAGTTTTTGGCTGGCAGGGAATTTACAGGCAGAAATACCCGCAGCTTGGCAAACGCTGGATGGCGAATTGTGACATCCCCGATCTGGATTTGCTGCCAGCGCGATACGGGATCAAGCGGATACATTTTTCCGCTGGATTAGAGCTTGGGTTTATACATCTGGGCTTGTGGGGCCTGTCATGGCTGGTGCGGTTTGGGCTGCCTTTGAACCTGCCACGCTTTGCTAAACCTTTGCTGAAAATCAGCGACATGTTTGACGCCTTCGGTTCAACAGACGGCGGAATGCACGTTACTTTGACGGGGACAGGCGTGGATGGAAACCCCCACTCCCGCGAATGGTTCGTGGTGGCGCTGGACGGTGACGGGCCACAAATCCCGACCATTCCGGCGATCGTGCTGGCCAAAGACCTTGCCAAAGGGGTGGCGATGGAAAGCGGCGCACGGCCTTGCGTCGGGCTGATCAGTCTTGAGCGGTATATGACGGAGTTGGAGCCGTTTGCGATTCATCAGTATGAAGAAGCCAAATTATCATAACAACTGAGATAATAAACAGAGAGTGGTACGCCCTAGGGGAGTCGAACCCCTCTTTCCAGGATGAAAACCTAGCGTCCTAACCGATAGACGAAGGGCGCGTAACACTCTCTGTGAGGGGGCTTTTACGGAGTCGGATAAGAGTCTGCAAGAGGGTATTTGCAGATTTACACGGTTTTTTTAGGTGGCTTCGGCCGCGTCTTCTAACTTCAATTTTGCCTTGCGCCGACCACCCCAATCGTCGACCTCCAGGCGGCCTGCGAAATGGAAGGCGCGCCCTCCGTGGTTTTCAAGCATCGGGCCGAGGTCGGATTCGAACGCACGAAAGGCTATGGCGTCGATTTTGCCACCGCCGCCATCGATCAGGGTAAGGCGCAGGTGGCTGTCCCCGGCGCGTTTGGCGAAGGATATGCGGGTGCTGGCCAGCGCGAAACGGGGCGCAGGCGATGATGCGCCGAAGGGGCCGGCTTGTTCGAGTTGCTCGATCAGTTCCACGCTTGCACCTGTCGGCGAGATCAACCCGTCAATTCGCAAATCGGACGGGCCTGCATTGGCGGAGCCTTGCTTTTCCAGCAACTCCGTCAGGCGTTCCATGGCGGCGTCCAGTTTGTCGGTTGAAACCGTCAGGCCAGCCGCCATTTTGTGGCCGCCACCCTTTAGAAACAAACCTTCGCGGGTGCAGGTAGACACGGCGTTGCCAAGGTCCACGCCGTTGACGGAACGCCCCGAGCCTTTGCCCTCATTCCCGTCAATTCCAATGACAACCGCGGGGCGGTTGAAGGCTTCTTTCAGGCGCGACGCGACGATGCCGACGACACCGGGATGCCAGCCATCGGCGGCGGCCCAGACGAGGCCGCGCTCAACGCCGCGCTCCTCGGCTTGTTGCGTGGCTTGGGCCAGTACGGTTGCCTCTATATCGCGACGCTCGGTGTTTAGCGCATCTAGGCGTTCGGCGAGGGCTTCGGCCTCGGATGCATCGTTTGTGGCCAACAGGCGTGCGCCAAGGTCGGCGGCGCCTACGCGGCCACCAGCGTTGATGCGCGGGCCAAGCAGATAGCCAAGATGGTAGGAACTGGGCGCTGAATTCATGCGGGCAACGTCGGAAAGCGCGACGAGGCCGACGCGGTTTCGGTTGGCCATAACGCTTAGCCCTTGGCGAACAAGGGCGCGATTGAACCCGATAAGGGGGGCGACGTCGGCGACGGTGGCAAGGGCCACCAGGTCAAGCATGGCCATCAGGTCGGGGCCGGTCTCGCCACGGTTTCGCAACGTGCGGTTGGCCGAGGCGAGCATCAGGAAGACCACGGCGGCGGCGCATAGATATGACAAATCACCGGTTTCGTCTTGGCGGTTTGGGTTTACCACCGCCACGGCGGGGGGCAGGGTTTCGCCGCCAAGGTGGTGATCCAGAACGATCACGTCTACGCCAGCCGCTTTGATCGGTTCATGACTTAGGGTGCCGCAGTCGACGGTTATAATCAGGTCGTGGTCGCGGCCCAACATCGCCATTGCTTCGTTGTTTGGGCCATAGCCTTCGTCGATGCGGTCGGGGATATAAAGCGTGGCGTTGATCCCGCGTTCACGTAGCCAAACGATCAGCAGGGCGGCGGAGCTACCGCCGTCTACGTCATAATCGGCGAAAATGGCGATGCGTTGGTTCTGGTCAACCGCCTGCAAGAAGCGTTCGGTGGCTTTGTCCATGTCAATTAATGACGAGGGGTCCGGCATCAGTTCACGCAGACTTGGCGTCAGGTAGGCGGCGGCGTCTTCGGGTTGCACGTTCCGGTTTGCCAGAATTTGGCCCAGCACTGGCGGGAAGCCTGTGGCTTGGGAAATGGCCATGCCGAGGCGTTCGCTGTCAATCGAGGGGCCGATCCAGCGGCGGCCAGTGGCAGAGGTTTCGACGTTCAGGAAGGTTGCATTGGGCATTTGTTGGCCTTTAGGTCAGGGTTTCTTTCCGCGAAGCAGTCGCATGAATGTTCGCACGGCGAACCACCAACCCAAAAGGGCAAAGGCTATCCATATCCCAAGGAATATTCGGGTTTCTATATCATTGGCACGTATGAATGTCACAGCGCTAAACCGAATTGCTATTGTCCAGCCGATCAGCCAAATCCCAAGGAAAGAAGCGCCAAACAAACGTGCGCTCAAGCCTTTGGGTGCGGGTGCGGCCTCTTTGCGTCGAAGTCGGGAATATGTGCTGGGCAAGGTTTCATCATCCGGCGTTTCGCCGATGTCTTCGGGTAGCTGTGTATTTCCAAATCCGACGCGTCTAACCATGATTACTCTTTCGAAAGAATGTCTGAACTGTTAACGACTTGCGCGAATTCGCCATGCAGATGCGACAGGGCCATGCCGTGGATTTCTTGTGCGCTCAACGGGGCTACATCCGAGTTCCAGTCTGTGTTTGCATTGCTGGTAAAAGCGGCGCAAGCATCGGCCACCAGTACCACGTCGAAGCCAAGGTTAGCCGCCATTCGGGTTGTGGTCGAGACGCAGTGCGGCGTGGTCAGTCCGCAAATCACGAGACGTGATATGTCGGCGCGGCGCAGGTGATCTTCTAGATCGGTGCCGATGAAGGCGCTGTTAACGGATTTCTGGATCACGACCTCGCCATTTAGCGGTTCCAGCCCTGCGCGAAAGTCAAAACCACTGCCGGACAGCGGGCTGTTGGGTTCTTGGCTTAGGTGTTGCACATGGAACACCGGTCCAGCCTCTTTACGCCAATGCGTCAGCAGGTTGGCTGCCACAGCTTCGGCCCCGGGATTGTTGCGCTGACCCCAGACAGGGGAGTCGAATCCCTTTTGGAAATCTATCAGGATCAGCGCGGCTGTCATCGGTTATTCTGACGATAGAACAAACGGCGGATTGAGCCGGTTTTGGAACGCATCAGGATGGTCTCCGTTTCCAGAAAATCCCCGTCGCGGCGGGCGGCGGAAACGATTGATCCGTCGGTCACGCCTGTGGCGGCGAAGATTACGTCTTGTGTTACCATTTCATCGCGGCTGTAAATCTTGTTTAGGTCGGTGATCCCCGCTTTGGCGGCGCGGCCACGCTCGTCGTCGTTTCTAAACAACAGGCGGCCATACATTTGTCCGCCCATGCATTTGAGAGCCGAGGCCGCCAGCACGCCTTCGGGTGCGCCGCCGGAACCCATATACATATCGATACCGGTTTTGTCGGCCTCCGCGCAGTGCATGACGCCTGCGACGTCGCCGTCGGTGATTAGGCGGATGCGCGCACCGGTTTCGCGGATTTCACGCACGATTGCTTCGTGGCGGGGGCGTTCAAGAACGCAGACCATGATTTCGGAAGGCTCGCACCCTTTTGCTGCGGCCAAGGCCAGAACCCGCTCGGTCGGGGTCATGTCCAGTGTTACCACATCCGTAGGATAGCCCGGGCCGATGGCCAGCTTATCCATATAGGTGTCAGGCGCGTGCAGCATGGAGCCGCGCGGCCCCATGGCGATTACAGTCAGCGCGTTTGGCATGTCTTTGGCGGTCAGCGTTGTGCCTTCCAGCGGGTCGAGTGCGATGTCCACGCCCGGGCCGTTGCCTGTGCCGACTTCCTCGCCGATGAACAGCATCGGGGCCTCGTCGCGTTCGCCTTCGCCAATCACGATCACGCCTGCGATGTCCAGTTTGTTCAGCTGTGTGCGCATGGCATCCACGGCGGCTTGGTCGGCGG
>Ga0209121_10004231_pt1 | contig 13473 bp, 8 predicted proteins | sample Cruoilmetagenom3_FD_187292 | JGI IMG/M metagenome (GOLD analysis project Ga0209121, IMG submission 187292) | Oil polluted marine microbial communities from Coal Oil Point, Santa Barbara, California, USA - Sample 3 (SPAdes) (version 2) | ecosystem: Environmental > Aquatic > Marine > Oil seeps ... | reverse complement strand
TGCCCGAAGACAACGTCTCTGTGCAGCTTGGGGAAATCCCGCTTCATAATACTCACTCCTGATTGGACACTTGATCTGTTTCGCGGGCGGCGCGCCTGGTCAGGGCTGCGTACAGGGCGTACATCAGCGCTGAGCCAGGTTGAATGTGGGGCAGGAGCATCCGGGCGAAGATGAAGTGCAGACTGTCCAGGATGAGAAGGACCGCGACCAAGAAAACGTTGCTGGTGGCTGATGCGGGTCGTGGTTGAGCCTTGGCGGTTGCTGAACTCACGCGAGTGTCTCTCCCCTGGCGCCTGATGGGCCCACTGTTGGCTTGACGGCTGTTGTTGTCATCCGGTCTTCTCTTGTATTGCAGACTATCGTATCTGCCTGAGGGTGCTCTCGCAGGCAGCGTGGAGGAACTATAGGTCGGTCTCTCCTTTGTGCAACTGAGTGTCTCGCGAGGATGGACCGGCTGCTTCGAAAGCAGCTTCCGTTCCCGGGCCCAAAGGCTTTCTGCAGGCTTTGGGGCCTTCTTTGCGTCGCACTATTATGCTTGCGTGGTGTCCGCCGGCGAACATGATGTCCACTTCGAAAATAACCTCGCAGAGCCCTGACCCCGCGCGCTGGGAAGCGCGTCACCCTCTCCCGTCGGAACAGGAGAGGGGACCGGACGTTCTGCTCCGGATACCACCCTCTGCCGGCCCAAAGCCCTTCGCCCAGGCGCGATCGTGGCTTTGGGCCATTCTGTGCGCTGCAAAATGGGTTTGTTTCGCAAAATGGGGGGGTGTTGGGCGTGGTTATTGGTGATGTTGGTCTGGCAGCAAGCTGTTTCTCGGTGACGCGGTTGGGTCCGGTCATGTGCGGGGCCTCCTGGAATAGACCTTTTGTTCTATTATACAGGAACTGAGGAGGGGTTTCAACCATGAAGGGCGGGCAAATCCGGCACCGAGCGATGGGATTGGGTGGTGGGCTGGGTTTCCGGCCTTGACAGCGAGAGTTCACGGCCTATGCTGGTTCTGCCCATCACCGCTGCTTCCGTTGCCTGGACCTGGCCTCGTGTGTTTTTCTCTGGGGATCTGCACGCCGTACGAATCTCCAATCCAAGGAGGTAGCGATGATCTACGTCTATATCAATTATCCGGTTCCTCATATCACGATCCACAGGGATCCGTCATGTGGCGTGGTGATGATGCAGTCCAAGGCCGAGCGGCGGATTGTGAAAATCAACCGCGACACGATCGCGTGCGAGATGCGGAAGTTCGCCGACCGTGAATATGGCTTCGCCGCCACACGCCTCCTAAATGACATGTGGCTGTTGATCTCTCTGGACACGCCTGAACAAGAGGTTGGTGTTGTGTACGTGATTCAGGCCCTGCTTGGGTTGCGCTACCGGCCACTGCGCAACGCTTCCGTGAAGGAGCATTGCGGAGGGGGGGGAGGAACCAGAGACCAAGCCTACTAGCCTAACACTACTGCCAGTTCATCTGGATGTAGCGATGCGTGGCCTCGGGGTCAAGGGCACGAGTGGTATTTCCGTGTCGCACGTAGAACTCCTTGCCCTTGGAACCGCTGACGAATGCCGGCTCAGCTGAATGATCGACATCGATCGCGCAGATACTCTCGCCGTTGAGCTTCTCGAACCGTATGCTGATTAGGCCCACGTACTCGACTCCGATGTGATCGGCAATGAGGCTGGTGAGCAACTGCTCGAATCCATCGAGCGATTTGTCCTTGACCAAGGCCAGATCACGGCTAAGCCCCAGGATGCCCCCGCGGTCCTCGACTCCGATGATGAGCGTGCCGCCGGCCGAGTTCAGAAATGCAGCGACCGTCTTGAGCATCTGCAATCGCAGGTGCCGGTTCGGTTCATCGTGGACTATATCCCACTGCAGGGTGCTCTTGAACTCCAGCGTGGCGCTCTCACCCAGAGGGATCAGATCGGCGATGGATCGCTCGAAACGGACCTCCGGCTCCTCAATCAGAGAGTTCATATACTCATTGATCTTGCAGGCGATCAGTTCACGACGGGCTTGGAGGAAGTCTGCGTATCTGTCGATCGCCCACAGCTCGGGTTGCATCGGGACAAACTGCTTGGGCAGAGCTCCTGGATAGTTCTCCTCGACCTGAGGGAAGTACTCCTCAGGACACGCGTCGGCCAATTCAGGAGGTGGGTCTGCGGCCAGGAAGGCCCGGTTCGCTATCTCATTCACTACCTTGCGGTGCAGGTGGTTGTCGGAATCGTAGGCTGCTCTGTACAGAACGGCTGTGGGGAAGATGTGACGGCTGTGTAATCGATACGTCTTGCCGTGCATCGCTCCGAGGGGCATCCCGTTGAACCAATCCACGGCTCCCTGCGTCTTGGCGATGACAGAGGCCATGCGGTACAGCGGATGCTGAGTCCAGCGGCCCTCCAGATCGCTTGCCTTGACTTCAATTCGACCGCGTTGGTCCACGATTTGCTCGCACAGAGCCTGCCATGGGCTGTCGTGCCGCACCACCAGCGAGAGATCCTGCTCCAGCCGCTGATCAGTCTGTGCTGTATAGCGGGACCATATCAGCGATGCATAGAGCCAGTGGATGCTCTGCTTGAGCGAAGCCTGACTGGGGAACTGCCCATCGTGCAATGACAGGTAGACGACGAGTGGGATGAACGCGTTGGTGGTATTGACGTCCTCAGTGGAGTGAATGCGGGCATGCTCGGGTAGCACAGCAACCATGTAATCAAGAATCTGTGTGAGCTTGGCCCATCCACTCTCCAGTGCCTCCCTGGGTTGCTTGTGGATCTGCTCAAAGAGGGCCCGCTTGGTCACAACACCGGTCAGGGCGCGCGTCAAGAATGTCAATGTGAAGTAGAAGTTGCGACGACTCAGGTGGTCGATCTGGATTTTCATCTCCCGTCTGGCCCTGGGCCACTTGCCGGTGATGTGCGTCAGGGCAAGCTCAGCATCGGTCAGCTTGGTGCCCTGGCTGTTGACTCGGTCGAATATGTCTATGGATTCGTCGATCGTCGCACGTACGGGCACCGTCTGTACGGGCAGATCCATCTCTCGGATCTGCCTGAGCCTCGTGAGGTTGTTGTTGTACTGCTGGGCCAGCTGAAAGGCCTCGATATCACTTGTTGCGCGCTTCTGCGCGATCTCGAACACGTTGATGCCAACGCCGTCAAAGCACTCCACGACGCTTCTCCAGAGCGGGTTGCCCCGCATCCGCGAGACCTGGTAGTACTGGAAGTCGCTGTCCTCCAGGTTGAAGTAGAGATCGCGTGGGTCGGTGGTGATGTCCCGTGCCGTGTAGTACGGTGGCACCGCGCCGGTAACGAGCATATACAGAGTCGTCAGCCGCTGCTGCCCATCCAAGATGATCTGGATGGCCCCAAGCTTCTCAGGTGCTGCTTCAAGGTTCTTGAGATCGGGAGGATCATCAGTCTTCCAGAAGAGTAGGCTGCCTATCGGGTAGTTCTTTATTAGCGAGACGATCAGTTGCTTGGCCTGTTCGCGCGACCAGACATATTCTCGCTGGAACTCCGGAAGCACGAGATCGTGAATGCGAATGTCATCAATTAGCTGGCTTATCTTCACCGGGTCCTCCAGTCGTCATAAGGAACACCACTCACTACTCTGATCTGAACTCGACACGCATTGGGTGACCACAGAAGGCTGACAAGGTTGCGAATAGCTTCCTCCCGGAAAATACGTCTAACCATTGCCTGGGTGGGGACACACACCGCGCAAACCTTAGCCCTGGTGACGCCAAGCTACCCTGCGTTCTTGGCCACCCACTTCCTTCCCTTCTCACTGATCGCCCAGATTCCACGCGGCGTATCGCCGCGGATCATACCATCCTCGCGCAGGCTATTCCGCGCCCACTGGGCGGTGTTGCGCCAGCGCGGTGTGTCGCTCTGCGGAAGATTGGCGAGGTCGTAGCTGTTGAGCCGGCTCTGCATCTCGGCGAAGACGCGGTCAAGAACTTGGCCGATTTTGGCCTGTCCGCCCAGCGCGACGAGTGCCTTCAGTATCGGGACGCGATACGCCTGCTGCCGTGTTTTCAACCCCTTGGGCAGCTTGACGGTGCCCTTGATGCCCTGGACCGATGCAATGGTCTCCGCGTAGCGGTCGGACATCGCTTCAAGATCGTCGCGCAGCGACTTCACGCTCTGCGCTTGCTTGAGCACCTGCTGCGCCGTGTCGAAGGCCCCCTGATCGATCCGCGCGTGGGCGTGGGATTGCATGGCCTCCAACGTGTCGTCCAGGTGGTCGATGAGCTGCTCGAATGCTCCCGTCGTGTTGACAGTCTCGTTCATAACGGTTTTCTCCTGCTGAGAACATAATTGCGCTACTTAATCGGCCACCCACCGTGCGCCTCGATCACCTCATCGATCTCGCCCATCAGGCGGATCGTCTCCTTGAGGGCGACGACGATGCGCTGGTAGTGGGCGATGTCCTCGGGCGTCAGCACGCGGCCCGGCTGCTTCGAGGTCTCGCGGCGGTCGTAGAGCCACTTGCGGAGGACCTGATAGCCGCCGACCTGGAACTCCCACACGTCCTGCGGGATGCCGTCGAAGTAGGAGCTGTGATCGCAGTCCGAAGTATCCAGGTAGACGCGACCATCCTGGTAGCAGGTGCGCTTGCTGAATTTGCCCATCCTGATGTCGGTGTCGCGCTGTACAAAAACTGTGATGGGGTGCTGGAGTGGGCTGACGCTGCCGGCCTTGGTCCACGAGGCTGCGGGATAATCATCCTCCATCAGATGCAGGCCGACTAGATCGGCGCCCAGATCGATGAGTGCCCGAAAGAGGGCGAGCTCGGACGTGAGTGGGACCCTCGGGAAGTCGATCTTCAGGAAATCGGCATAGCGGGTCCGGTAGGTGGGACTGTGGAGTAACGCGTATACGTAATGGAAAATGCTCTCGGGATTCAGTACGATTGCGTTTCCATAGTTGCTGGGAGTCGTGAACCTGAGGTCTAGCTTGGATGCAAGCTGTGTGACAAAGCTCTGAGAAAGATTGGGCACGCGATTCCCGTGCGCACTATCTGGGGACCAAGGAGACGCAGATACGTCATCGAATAATCTTGAACTGGTTCTGTCCGGATAGAGATACAGCGGAAAGTACTGTATGCCTCCTCGGTAGAAGAGGTTTGTGTCTGCGACTACGTGTCCTGCGGTTACAAGGTTCCATACATCTCCGCCAACTGCTTGCCCTTGTCGACCCGTTGCGATACATATGTTGGGGAGCAGCACATGCGACATGTCCGATTCGCGAGGACGATCCATAAGATGATGTCCGTAGAGGCAGTATCTTGTGTCAAAGGGCCTGTAGAGACACTGGACCAATCGGTGATGCCAGTTTTTACTAGCTCGAAGGTTCCGCCTAGTCGCACCAATCGGCCAATCTGCGGTCTCAACGAGGCTGTATTGCGCAGCCACGACCGCATCGCTCATCTCTGGGGCTACAAGAACTTGGACCCTCTTCTGCATCTCTCGCTCCGAGAAGGCGATGGCAAAATGGTCACGGTGCGTTTTGAAACCGTTCGAGCTTACAGGAAATATAGCGGTGATGTCCCAGCCTCGCAGATACTCTCCGTGCAGGCTCGCATCACGTGCTACGAACAAATACTGAGGCGATCGGGGATTGCATCGTTCCCAGGAGGTCGTGTCAAAGGTTGATCCTATGAGCCTCTTGTATTTGTGCTCACGACGGCCGCGCAGATCTGCGTGAAACACCCGCGAGGCAACGCTCGAGCTTGTCGAGCGGGTGAGAGCTAGCATGATCGAAACACCAGGCAGTATGTCGAAAACATTCTCATCAGCAGTATCGTCGCCTGTGGTCTCCCTCCGCTTGGTACTTCCGTGCAGGTCTAGCACGTAAATCTCACGGAATTGAGCCAATAGTGACTGTCTCATACCGCAGAACGTGGGATTGTCGAGGTGGCCGTGGTTGGTGATGAAAGATAGGATGCCGGCGCCGGTCTGATTGATGCGCCACTGGGCGAAGCGGATGAACTTGACGTAGTCGTCGTTGAGATACTTGGGGTTGCGTTCGTTCAGGCTATGGCCGTCGACCTCGAAGTAGTTCTCAACCGGTTTGCCCTGGGCGTCTGCTCCTCGGAGCAATCCTGCGATCCACGGGCCCTTGTTGGCTGAGTGCCCCGCATACGGGGGATTGCCGACAATGACGGTGAAGCATTGACCTCGCTTCACGGCGTTGACGGCCTGGGCCTCGTGCGCCAGGGCGGGAGCCAGCTCGGCGAAGGTGAGTTGGGGATCTGCATCGGACGCCGGCTCCAGCGTGTTGGTCAGATAGATGCGGACGCGCTCCTCGCTGCCGAAGCGGTAGCCCGTCTCCAAGAGCTTGAGTCCGATCTTCATATGCGCGATGGCGTAGGGCGCCATCATCAGCTCGTAGCCGTGGAGTCGCGGCAGCAGGTGCCGCGGCACGTAGGCGTTCCACGCCGCGCGCTGCTCGGTCTGGCTAAGGCCCTGCTGACGCCACGCGGCTGTGAGGGTCTGGTGGATCACTTCGATGACCTCGACGAGGAAGGTGGCGGTGCCGGTGGCGGGGTCCAGGATGAGGACAAACGGCGACGCGGGATCCGTGCCCTCAGGGATCTTCAACTCGGGATGCCCCACGGCCATCTCGCCCCACGTCACTGTGGAGGCCAGCCCGTCGTGGAGGCCGAACTCGGATTTCAGCAGCTCATGGACGCTGCGGACCATGTAGGAGACGACGGGCTGGGGTGTATAGAAAATGCCGCGGTGCACTTTGAGGCGCTTGTCATAGGCGGCGAGGAAGTGCTCGTAGAAGTGCATCACTGGGTCCTCGCCGCGCGTGCGGTTGCCGAAGTCACGCAATACGGCCGGAAGGTCGGTCTCGTCGCCACGAAGGAGTTCGACCACATCCTGAATCCCGAGCTCATCGAAGTCGATGCCGCCCTGACGCCCGCCGACCCGGATGAAGGTCTCGAGCATCTCGCGCAGGAAGGGATTGGTGATGGGTACCATGTCGGTCAGGTTGTCGGCGATGAGTGCGGTGCCGTAGCGCCCCTCGCTCATCTCAGTGCGGGAGAAAGCTGCCGTGAGCAAACCGTAGGTGATTGTCTGGGCGTAGGTGTCGGCGAAGTCCGCCTCTGTCAGGTCGTGGAGCAACGCCGTCTGGAAGGCCTTGTGGAGGCGGCGGAGCGGGCCGTGCTCCGTCTCGTGGGCCATAAGCGTGGCGGCGGCATCGCGGATAGTGCACGCCAGTTCTGCCAGGTGCTCGGCCAGGGCATCCGCTGTGCGGATAACGTGCCCCACCTGGTGGCGGAAGGCGGGTGTCCATTGTTTGCGCCAGGCCTCGGCGTCCGAAGGGTTCTCGGGCCAGCAGAGGCGCTCCTTCAGCACTGCATCGACATAGTCGAGCTTGAGTGCGGTGTCGGAGCCATCCCAGCCCAGGACGCGCAGGGTCGGCAGTCCCTCGCTCTCCTGATGGAAGTGTGCGAAGGCTATCTCGCGCTGTCCCGTGGCTTCTTCCCCAAAGGCGGAGATGAACAGCAAGTCCCCGAGATCCCATACGGGCTGGTCCGTCCTGCGGGTGCGCCGCCGCGGGACCAGGGCGCGCAGGATCCGCCGCAGGACCACGATGGGCAGGCGTTTCGACTCAAAGTTGATGAAGAAGATGCCCCAGGGCTGGTCGGGCGTCAGGGGTCTGAGCTGCTTGATGCTCTCGACTTTAACCGCGTGCTTGGGGTCGATGCCCAACTCCTCGGGTGTGTACTCGAAGGTGAAGTCTTCGGCATCCTCGATGTTGTCGAGGTCGATGGGCCATCCGAGCTCCTCGCTGAGGTATGCGATGAGATCCTCGAAGTTGGTCAGGCGACGCAGTCTCTTGATCTGTTTCTCGTCCATAGGGTGGGGGGATCCTCCGAGTCAAACCGTTGTGCTACATAGCTAGAGCAGCTCCATCCACGCGATCAGTGCCGGCTTGACGCCCACGGGCGCCTGCACGCGCTTCAGGTACGTGTTCTTGATGTGTTTGTCCATCTGTTCGCGGACCGCGATCAGATCAGTGCGTTCGGAGACGACACGCCGCTCGGTCTCAGGCTCGCAGCGGAGTGCCTCGAAGATCGCGGTCGCACTCTCGCCGATTTCCTCACTCACGCGATCGTAGAGATACCACCGCGTCTGGCCGGCCTCGTCGGACCATTCGTCCGTGGTGACGTCCTGGGCCGGCAGGCGGTAGCAGAAGAATAGGGCGCGAGCGCTGGACACGGCTGTGTCGTCCAGCGCCTTACCGCTGAAAAGCCGCAGCGGCATTGCGCTGATCCCAGCCATGAGCTGTGGGTGTTCCCGTCTGAGGCTGTGGTAGGCCAGGCGCATCTGCTCCAGTTGGGAGGGCGTGCCCTCGAACGTCTGGTTGAACGTTCGGAGTGCCTCGAAGTCATCCTCGGGCGTCAACAGCTTCTTGCCCTCGATCCCGAAGATCTTGGAGATCCGCAGCGTCTTGTTGGTGACGCGCTCGTAGAGGCTAAGGATCTCGTTGAGCTCGTCGGGCGGCAGGAAGTTCCACAGCCAGACCGTGCCGCGGATCTCGGCCAGCTCCGGGTGATCGCCCACCATCCGGGCTTCGGTTTCGGGCGTGAGGCGGCGATCCACACGGCCGATCCTTTGCATCAGGCGGACCGGGTTCCAGTGCAGGTCGTAGTTGATGATGCAGGTGGCGTCCTGGAGGTTGAGGCCCTCGGAGAGGACGTCGGTGGAGATCAGGACGCGAATCTCGTCATGGCCGTCCGCCTCCAGGCCTGCACTGCTGCCGCCGTTGTAGTAGGGTGAGAAGGAACGGATGATGTCGCTGCGCGAGCGGCGTGTGAGGCTGTCCACTTCGTCCAGCGGGCCGATCCCGGCGGCCTCGAGCTGTTCCCTCAGGTAGGCTGCTGTGTTGCGATACTCGGTGAAGATCAGCACCTTGTGCTTGCTCAAGATCTCGTCGGACTGCATCTCGGCGATGAGTTGCTGGAGCTTGTGGTCGCGGGCGGGGTCGAAGCCACGCAGCTCGTCCAGGAAGCTCGCCAGTGTGTCGAGGTCCAGCAGACACTCCATCACCATCGCGTCCACAGCGAAGTCGCGTAGGCTCAGCCTTTCGATCCGCTTTTTCGCCTCTTCGGGGATGATGTCCTCGTCCTCCTCCTCATCCTCGCTGCCGCTTCCGCTGCGTCCTCGCTGGTGCGTTTTGATCAGCGCCATCAACGACGAGTGGAGGTCCTGCCAGCGCTGGGCCGTCTTGGGGTTGTGGAGGCGCACGAAGTAGAACACCTTGAGAAGTAGATCCTCACAGGTGGCCCGGAACGCCACCGCCGAGGACTCGAAGCGCTTGAGCAGCAGTGTGCGGATCAAGCACACCACCTGTCTCTGACGTCCGGCCTCCATCGCGTCGACCTCGGCATCGCCGCGGTAGTAGTTGAGCGGAAAGTAGATCGGCAGGCTCAGCAGTGGCCGGCCCTCGTCGCCGTGGAAGAAAGCATCGTTGAGCTTCGCCAACAGGCCGCCATAGGTGCGCATCAGCGAGTAGGGCACCACCTTGGGGTCCTTGCGCTCGGGGAAGGCTACCTGCAGATCTTGATTCTGGCGCACGCTCCGCTTCACGTACGCACGGCTGCGCTGGATCATCAGCTCGCGGAAGAGCGTGTCCTCGGCCAGGATGGCCTCGGCGGCCTGGTGGTCGAGTTCGACCTGATCGCCGCCACCCAGTAGCTCGGCCAGGGCATTCTCCATACGGCGGAAGTGGCCGGGTAGCGAGTGGATGCCGAGCGTGCCGCGCCCGAAATAGGCCGGGTCCCGCCGCGTGAAGAGCTCCATCATGTGCAGCAGGTCGTAGAAGCTGTTGTTGACCGGCGTCGCCGTCAGGAAGTAGATCTGCTTGCCCTCGCAGATCTCGAAGAACTTCTGATAGCGGAGCGAGCTCCGGTTGCGGAAGTGGTGCGCCTCGTCAACGATGATGACGTCGATCTTTTCCTTAACCTCCTGCAGGTAGCCGGGGTACTTCCCGCCCCTGAGCAGGTCCGTGTGGCTGAAGATCAGCAGATTACTCAGTTGTCCCAGCGCTCGGGGCAGATACTCGCGGATGCGCACCTCCCACACGTCCTCGACAGCCGGTCTGGGCACGAAGAGGGCGACGCGTTTCCGCTCGAAGAGCAGCCGCTCGATCAGCATCAGACCGACATAGGTCTTGCCCAGCCCGACACCGTCGCAAAGGAAGGCGCCGCCGTAGCGCTTGCCCATCGTCACCAGGGCCTCGTAGCCCTCGCGCTGGTATTCGCTCAGGATGGGATAGACGACCGACTCGGTCTTCTCCCACTCGCTCACGGTGGGCGCGTGGCCCTCGAAGAACGCCTCCATCGCCCGCGCGTAGACCTCAAACGGCGTGCGCTCGCGGGTGTGGCGTTCGATGGTCCTGAGGATCTCCGGCGTGACGTCCTCGGCATCATCCCAGTGCTCTTCATACCAGGCCTGTAGGAGCTCAACTTGCGGTCCATGGGTCTGTACGTTGAGCTCGACATTCTGCGTCAGACCTGGGTTCGTGAAGTTGCTGGATCCCACCAGCGCGGTGGAGCCGATGACATCCATCCGTCCATGGGTGATGTAGGCCTTGGCGTGGAACTTGCGCTTGCGGTAGACCCTGGCAAGGATCGTGCCTCGATGGATTGCTTCGACGATGGCGGGTACACCCGTCAGGAAGTCGTTGCCGTCCTTCTCCGACTCGATGCTGGCGTCGAGCGTTGCCACGACCTTGGCGAGCCCCGCCTCAAACGCGCGCTTGGTCTTCAGCGCGACCTCATCGCCCATCAAGATGCGGATTTGATCGAGCTTCTGCCAGAAGCCATCAAGCGCCAGCAGGCCGCCGATCTCGAAGTAGCCGGTGGCGATGTCAAACGAGCGGGCGATCTCAGTCCATTGCTGGAGGTAGTTGACGACCTTCCAGTCGTCGTCGCTGTTGTCGACGATGAAGAGGCCTGTCGGGGACCTGCGCTTCGCATCAGGCATTTCTGTGCACTTCCAATTGTGTCGAAACCGTGAGTGAAGCTCTCATCATTAGTATATGCTTGTCCGGGGAATGCGTCAAGGCGATAGTGACGGCGGGAGCATCTCAGGATTGGGGGCAAGTGCGCAGGCATGGAAATGCGGCGCGAAGAGCAGAGCGGGCAAGATGCCCGCGGTCCGCAGAGCGGATCGGAGAAGCGTGTTTTCAGAGTATCACCTCCGGTTCCCTCTCCCATTCCGTCCGCGGAGTATGGGAGAGGGTTAGGGTGAGGGCTCTGCGGGGTTATTTTCGAAGCAGACACCATGTCCGCCAGCGGACACCACGCAAGCATGAAAATGCGACGCGAAGAAGGCCCTAAAGCCTGCAGCCAAGCCTTTAGGCCCGGGAGCAGAAGGCTGCTTTCGAAGTAGAACCGATGTTCTTCGAGCTTTTCGTGCTGCTAGGTGCCACACCTGTCGAAATAGGCCGGCCCGCGGGTGTGCCACATGCGGAATGCCTCCTGGATACGCTTGGGATGTCCCGGGGAGAGCTCTGTGGGGACGTCATCCTCCGCGAACCAGGCCATGTCGATGGTCTCGTCCGGCGTCGCCGGGGGCTCGGGCGTTGCGCGGTTGAGCGGTGTGCATAGGAATACGAAATGATAGAGATGATGGCGGCTCACCGTGCCACAGAGGCGCGAGTCGAAGACGCCCACCAGGGTGATGACCTCACAGCGGATGCCGGTCTCCTCAAGGACCTCGCGCGCCGTGGCCTCTGCCGGGGTCTCGCCGACCTCGAAGGCGCCGCCCGGCATCGCCCACAGCTTGTTGTCAGCTCGTCGGATCAACAGGATGTGGTCGTCTTCAGGGTCAATGACCGCGGCATCGCCAACGGCCAAGGGCGTCGGCCGCGAGAAGATCGGCGCCCTCAACGGCTCCATATTCTCCAGCGGCGTCTCGGTTGTCAGCGCCATCAGTGCCATTGCCGCGTCCTGAACGGTCCTGTAGTGGGCTTGATCGTAGACGTTCTTGGCGAAATGCAGTCCCAGCGCCGAGACGTCGCGCAGCCGGTCCGCCCATAGCGCGATCTGTTCGGCCGGCGTTTTGGGTGTTGGTTTGGATTCTTTCATATATCAGTTCCTGGTTGTTTGGCAGGGCAGCTATGCCGGATCTATGATACAGCGTCTCCGCAGAAGCGGCAATGGGTGAGGCTAGCCCAGGGCTATCGCATCCGCCCGAAACGTCAAGCCATCCTGTCATCCTGAACGGGTCAAGCGGACAACCGCTTGCGATACTACGACAGGGAGGGATCTTGTGCCTCAATAGCGTTCGCTCCCGGGGACAAGATCCCCCGCTCCGGTGCTCTGTAGTGCCGGTGGCTGGGCTGACTTTCTCGGGATGACAGACAATGCGCGTCCTCCCTAAATGCGATAGCCGACTGCCTGGACGCGATATTCGCCGGCGCACACCGCGGACGAATGTGAAATGCGGGTTTCTGACGTATGATAGGTGAGCGTAGCCTATCACATTTCGTCCGGCAGACATAGTGAGCAGCGGGAGGTACTGATGAACACGCTTGAAGCCATCGGAGCACGCAGAAGCATTCGCAAGTTCACGGACGCGCCGGTGTCGGAGGAGGAGATCCGGGCACTGCTTGAGGCCGCGACGCTGGCGCCCTCAGGTATGAACCGCCAGCCCTGGCGGTTTGTCGTCGTGCAGGGCGAGAAGTGCGCTGAGATGGTCGAGGTTATGCGCGCCGGGATTGCCAAGCTCAAATCACAGGGTGTTAATACCGGCAGCAGCGAGCGGACCGCGGAGATCATGGCGGGGGCCCCGGTGACGATCTTCATCTTCGATGATGTTGAGATGCAGGAGGATATGATCGGGAGCTTCCCCGACTTGCTGGGACACATTGTGGACATTCAGTCGATCGGTGCAGCGATCCAGAACATGTTGCTGGCCGCCACCGATCGCGGTCTTGGCACGCTCTGGATCTGCAACGTCTTCTATGCGTACGAGGAGCTATGCGCGTGGCTGGGTGAGAGTCGTCTGATGGTCGCGGCTGTCTCGGTGGGGTATCCGGATGAGGCGCCCGGTCCGCGCCCGCGGAAGAGTGTGGATGAGGTCACGCGTTGGGTGGGGTAGGGTGTCTAGTTTAGTCGCCTGTGGAACTAAAAGGTTCTGAGACCCTGGCTGTTCACCCAAAGACGGGTACGGGCCCCCGACACAGTCGGGTCTGACACCGGACCGAGCAGGCCGAGGGGCGCCCACAAGGGGTGACCCTACAGGATATTCGGGGCTATCGCATCTGGCGAGAAGCCGAGCTGCGATACAATGCCCCTCGGGGATTGCGTGTACTCGGTGCGTGACCTCGACGATCGCCGTTGTGCGGATTATGTCATGCGCAGCCGCCGTCCCACCTCGCGGAGGGTGGCGGCATCTTCGCTATGGATGGCGCCATCCGGGAGCGGCCCCGTGTTGAGCAGCAGGTTGCAGTTTTGC
>Ga0209121_10004230_pt1 | contig 13483 bp, 10 predicted proteins | sample Cruoilmetagenom3_FD_187292 | JGI IMG/M metagenome (GOLD analysis project Ga0209121, IMG submission 187292) | Oil polluted marine microbial communities from Coal Oil Point, Santa Barbara, California, USA - Sample 3 (SPAdes) (version 2) | ecosystem: Environmental > Aquatic > Marine > Oil seeps ... | reverse complement strand
TAATGTTTTATAGCTAAAACAATTTACTGATTATCAGTAATATGGACAACTTTTTTTTTTTAAATCATAATGCACAACGGGTTATATCTATAAAATTAGCTTAAGCCTAGTAATGCATTAGTTCTTATTTCAATCTGCCAGTTTTATACAACACAAATAGAATAAGTATAGGAATAGCCAATAAAGTAATATGCCTTAAATCTGTTTCAAATAGACTTGGCATTAACAACAAAGTAATTACATAACCACCAATGGCGCCACCAAAATGCGCATCATGTCCTATATTCCCAATTCTGTTTTTCATGCCATAAATGGAATATAACAAGTAGCCAATACCAAAAATATAACCAGGAATCGGTATTGGAATGAAAAACATGTACAAACTCATCTGTGGTTGAAGTAGTATCGCAGCATACAAAACTCCTGTTACTGCTCCACTTGCTCCAACAGCATTGTACCAATATTCCTCTTTATGAAAATAAAGCGATAATAAATTACCAAATAGTAAGCTCGCAAAATAAATGATTAAAAAATTAAACTGACCGAGCTCAATAATTACAGCATCAGCAAAGAAATATAACGTTATCATATTAAACAAAAGATGCGTTACATCAACATGTAAAAACCCTGAACTAATCGTGCGAACATGTTCACCTCTTCGAATGTTTCCTATATTAAATTTATATTTTTCAAAAAACAAACGATCTTCAAATCCTTTAAAAGACATTATAACATTTGCCGCAATGATAGCAACAGTAACCAAATCTAAATTGTACATAAACTCTAATCTAATAAATCAAATATAATATATATTTGTACTTCAAAGTTAACATACATTAATGCAACTTATTGCCTATATTTTAATTTACCCATTTCTATGGTTAATATCTATTCTACCATTTAGACTATTATATTTTGTTTCAGATGTAGCCTACATCTTCGTGTATAAGATTTTTGGATATCGAAAGAAAACAGTAATCTCAAATTTAAAACTAGTATTCCCTGAAAAGTCTGAAAAAGAAATATTAAAGTTGGCTAGTCTATTCTACCACCATCTTAGCGATATGATCTTAGAATCTATAAAGTCTCTAACCATATCAAAAAAAGAATTACTAAAGCGATTTGTACCAACAAACATTGATGTTATCAATAATTTAGAAAAAAAGGATAAATCCATTATTTTAATGTGTGCACACTATGGTAGTTGGGAATGGATTTTTATTATACAAGAATATATGAACTATAAAGGTTATGCAATATACAAACGCTTAACTAACAAATATTTTGACCGCTTAGCTAAAAGAATTAGAGCTAAATACAATACGTATCTTATTACAAACAAGCAAGCCATAAAAACATTAACTAAGGCAAAAATTGATGGAGAATTAACAATAAATGGATTTGTTTCAGATCAATCGCCTAAAGCTCGTAAAGCGTATTATTGGAATGATTTTATGGGTATAAAAGTGCCAATGCATACTGGTGCTGAAGTTTTAGCAAAGAAACTGGACATGGCTGTAGTGTTTTTTAGAGTAAAACGAAAAAAACGTGGTTACTACGAATTAACATTCGAAACCATTACGGAAAATCCCAAAGATTATAAAGATTACGAGATTACAGATATCTTTTTTAAACTCGTAGAAGAGCAAATATTAGAAGCACCACAGTATTATCTTTGGACGCATAAACGTTGGAAACATAGAGATAAAGTTCCACCTGAGTTTCAATAAATAGAAAGATTAATCTAAATCAAACCAAGCATCGACATTAGTAGCCGTACAAGGTTGATTAACTAGTGACTTATGGATAAACTCGTTGTTACATTTTGAGTATTCATAATCTTTAGCCCAAGTTTCATGATGCTTTGCTAATTCTATAATACTATCACAAACAAATTCAATTTCAGCATCGGTTGTCGTTGGGTGAATAGACATTCGTATCCAACCTGGTTTACGAACCAATTCACCAATAGAAATTTCATGTGTTAATTCGTGTGACATTTTCTGATCCACATGTAATAAAAAATGCCCATAAGTACCTGCACAACTACAACCACCTCGTGTTTGTATGCCAAATTTATCATTCAATAACTTTACACCTAAATTGTAATGTAAGTCATCGATATAAAAAGAAATAACTCCTAAACGGTCTTGATGCTGACCAGCTAGAATATTAATATTTTCTATAGATCCTAATTTATCAAAAATAATATCCACTAATTGATGTTCCCGCTTTAGCATATTGGTAACTCCCATTTGGTCTTTCAACTTTATAGCCAAAGCTGCTTTAATAGTTTGAAGAAATCCTGGTGTACCTCCGTCTTCTCTATCTTCTATATTTTCTATATACTTGTGTTCTCCCCAAGGATTAGTCCAACTCACCGTTCCACCTCCTGGACAATCAGGAACCATATTATTATAAAGCTTTTTATTAAATACCAATACTCCAGATGTCCCAGGACCTCCAAGAAATTTGTGAGGCGAAAAGAAAATTGCATCTAATTGTTGCTCTTCATCTGCAGGATGCATTTCTATATCTACATAAGGTGCAGAGCATGCAAAATCCACAAAACAAACACCTCCATGTTTGTGCATCAATTTAGCAACATCATGATAAGGTGTTTCAATTCCTGTAACATTAGAACCTCCAACAATCGAAGCTATTTTAATGGTACAATCTTTATACTGAATAAGTAATTTTTCTAAATTCTCTAAACTAAATAAACCTTCTTCATCTGGCGGAATTACTTCAACTGTAGCCATTGTCTCTAGCCAAGAGGTTTGGTTAGAGTGATGTTCCATATGAGACACAAAAACAACAGGACGCATTTCATTTGGAATATTAGTGTACTCTTTTAAATTCTCAGGAACTTTTAAACCAAGAATACGCTGAAACTTATTCACCACACCAGTCATACCATTTCCAGATACAATCAATACATCATCATCATTGCACTTAACATGGTCTTTAATAATATGCTTAGCCTTATGATAGGCTTTTGTCATTGCTGTCCCAGAAACTGTTGTCTCTGTATGTGTATTAGCTACAAAAGGTCCAAATTCATTACATATCTTCTCTTCAATAGGTCTATATAAACGACCTGAAGCCGTCCAATCTGTGTAAATTATTTTTTGCTCACCATAAGGCGAAACAAAAGTTTGATCCTGACCAATGATATGTCTTCTAAATTGATTAAAATAAGTCTCTAAATCAGAAGTTTCAACCGTTATATTTTCAGAAATCATGGTTATATCGTTAGTCTTAATATTATTTAAAGATACTAAATATTAGCTATAGCTTTTATCTCAGCAATAAATCGGTCTGCTAAATTATCCGCCGATTCTTGAGAAGGAGCTTCCGTATAAATTCTAATAATAGGCTCTGTATTACTTTTACGTAAATGCACCCAATTATCTGCAAAATCAATTTTTACTCCATCGATTGTAGTTAATTTTTCGTGACTATAGTTAGATTCCATTGTACTCAATATACCATCTACATCTAAACCTGGTGTCAATTGAATCTTCTTTTTACTCATATAATAGTTAGGATAAGAGGCTCTAAGTTCACTTACTTTCATTTTGCGTTCTGCAAGTAAACTTAAAAATAAAGCAACACCAACTAAAGCATCACGACCGTAATGCAATTCTGGATAAATTATACCGCCATTACCTTCACCACCAATCACAACTTTATTTTTCTTCATTAACTCTACAACATTCACCTCTCCTACTGCACTCGCTTCGTACATGCCACCATATTTTTCAGTAACATCGCGCAATGCTCTAGTAGAACTCATATTACTAACCGTATTTCCAGGATTTTTACTCAATACATAATCAGCACAAGCAACAAGGGTATATTCTTCACCAAACATTTCACCAGTTTCATCCATAAAGGCTAAACGATCTACATCTGGATCTACAACAATACCAAAGTCAGCACGCTCTTTTACAACAGCATCAGCCAAATCACCTAAATGCTCTTTAAGTGGTTCTGGATTATGAGGAAAATGACCTGTAGGGTCACAATATAATTTAACAGGATGTACTCCTAAACGCTCTAATAATAAAGGTATTGCAATACCTCCAGTAGAATTCACACCATCTACTACAACTTTAAACTTAGCATCTTCAATTGCGCTTTTGTTTACCAAAGGAAGTGCTAAAACCTCATCAATATGCATATCAATATAGGCTTCATTTTTCGTTATGCGTCCTAAATCATCCACCTCAGCAAATTGCATTGTATTAGACTCAGCAAGTTCTAAAATCTTCTGACCTTCTGCTCCATTTAAAAATTCACCTTTAGCATTTAATAGCTTTAAAGCGTTCCATTGCTTTGGATTATGACTAGCAGTTAAAATAATACCTCCATCTGCATGTTCCATAGGTACTGCAACTTCTACAGTTGGTGTTGTTGATAAGCCTAAATCTATTACATGGATACCTAAACCAACCAAAGTTTGCATTACTAAACTCTGAATCATTTCACCAGAAATTCGAGCATCACGTCCAACAACGACGCTATAGTTTTCTTTATTGCGTTGCTGTTTTAACCATGTACCATAAGCTGCTGCAAATTTAACTGTATCAATCGGAGTTAAATTTTCTTCAACAGGTCCACCAATAGTACCTCGAATTCCAGAAATAGATTTTATTAAAGTCATATATTTTTGATTTTCAGCAAATATAATATCTTAATATCATTATGCCATTCATCACATGTGGTTTTTCGGTTAAATAAAAAAAGATTTGAGATACCTTTTCAATTTTGAAATTGTGATTAAATAAAATGATGATTTTTTTCTTTATGCAAAACATAAAATTAAAGCATAATTTTAGTTACGGTTTCTTTTTATGTTGAAGAAAAAAGGAAAAAAGGGGGTTTTATTATTACTATTTAAAATTTGAAAAGGTATAAGTTAGTTTGAATTCGTAAATTCGACGAATGAATTTTCTAGCCCACATTTACCTTTCTGGAAATAACGAGCAAATTACCATTGGGAATTTTGTTGCAGATGGTATCCGTGGAAAAAAGTACAGAAACTATCCAGATGAAGTTCAAGTTGGGATTTTATTACACAGAGAAATAGATACATTTACAGATGCACATCCTATTTTTAGAAGAAGTACAAAACGACTTCATAAAAATTATGGGCATTATAGCGGAGTTATTGTAGATATTCTATATGACCATTATTTAGCCAAAAACTGGAGTCAATATTCAGAGATACCTCTAAAAAATTATATCAATACATTTTATGATAATTTAGTCGCTAACATAGAAAACCTTCCTCCACGCTATAAAAAAATGACTCCGGTTATGATTGAAGGCAATTGGCTATTAAGTTATGCTACTATTGAAGGCATTCAATTAGTTTTAAATGGCATGAATAGAAGAACTAAAGGGCGTTCTAAAATGAATGAAGCCACAAAAGAACTCAAAGAATATTATAAAGATTTTGAAAACGATTTTACTGAATTCTTTAAAGAACTAAGGGATTTTTCTAATACGAAACGTTTACAAATTAAAAAACAATATAATCTATGAAGCGTATACTCACCATATGTTTTGCACTTTTAATCACACTAACAAGTTGTAGAAAGGAACCAAAACAAACTATTTCTAAAACCAATGACAGAGGACTTATAGTCCAAAAAGCAATGGTTGTAAGTGCTAGAAAAGAAGCCTCTAAGATTGGTGTAGATATTTTAAAACAAGGTGGAAATGCTTTTGATGCTATGATGGCAACAGAAATGGCACTAGCCGTGGCTTATCCTTATGCTGGAAATCTAGGTGGTGGTGGCTTTTTAGTATATCGTCTTGCTGATGGTAGTAAAGGTGCTTTAGATTATAGAGAAAAAGCTCCGTTAGCCGCAACTAAAGATATGTATTTGGATGAAAACGAAGACGTGATTAAAGGCAAAAGTACAATAGGTGAAATGGCAGTTGGTATACCAGGTACAATTGCTGGTATTTTTGAAGCTCAAAAACGATTCGGAAAATTAGAAGTGTCGGCTATATTAAAACCAGTAATAGCCTTAGCAAAAAATGGATATAATATAACCAAAAAACAAGAAACTCGAATCGCTCATTACGACAGTATTTTTAAGGTTGTAAATAAGCACGAAATTCTGTATAATAAAACTCTAAAAGCTGGAAACACGGTTGTAAATCTTGCATTAGCAGAAACTTTAGAACGTATTTCAGTTAATGGTAAGGATGAATTTTACAAAGGAGAAACAGCAAAGAAACTCGTCAATTATCTACAATCTAGAGGTAGTATAATTACGCTAGAAGATTTAGAGAAATATGAGGCCAAATGGCGTCAACCTATTACATTTCAATATGATGATTTAACCATTACCGGAATGTCGCCTCCATCTTCAGGAGGCATTTGTCTCAATCAGATTATGAAAATGATAGAACCTTTCGATTTAAAAGATTTTGGTCATAATTCGTTGAGATCAATTCAAGTCATAGTTGAAGCAGAGAAACGCGCTTACGCAGATCGCAGTTTTTATTTGGGAGATCCTGATTTTGTTGAAATACCAATTAATATATTAACCAGCGATATCTACCTCACAGAGCGTATGAAAAACTTTTCGTATCGACAACCAACTCCAGCAGACAGTATTTCTCATGGTGATATTGTTGGGTACGAAAGTGATGAAACCACCCACTACTCTATTGTAGATCAATTTGGTAATGCTATTTCAGTAACAACAACTCTAAATGGAGGTTTTGGTTCTAAGTTGTTTGTAGATGAGTTGGGCTTTTTCTTAAATAACGAAATGGATGATTTTAGTAGCAAACCAGGCGAACCAAATTACTTTGGTTTAATTGGTGCAGAAGCCAATAGTATTGCTCCCGAAAAGCGTATGCTTAGTTCAATGACACCAACCATTGTTGAAAAAGATAACGAATTATACATGTCTGTAGGCACGCCTGGAGGCTCAACAATTATTACGTCTGTTCTACAAACAATATTGAATGTACATGAGTATGATTTAAGCATGCAAGAAGCGGTAAATGCACCACGTTTTCATAACCAATGGTTGCCAGATGAAATTAGAATGGAACCAAATTCTTTTGACGAAGATTTAATTAAACAACTTGAAGCCATAGGCTACAGCATTAATTTAGAACGTTCTCCAGTTATAGGTAAAGTAGATGGCATCATGGTTTTAGACGATGGCACACTCGAAGGTGGAGCTGATAAACGTGGTGATGACACTGCTATTGGGTTTTAACCTAATTGAAAGAGCTAAACGAAGGAGTTAAACGCATGTCTTCAATTCGAGTATTTCGATATTTTTGTTCATAAATCATATTGTAATGTGATTGTTTACATATTCTAATAAAACCTTTAAACCAATCTCGTACTTGGAATTCCGACAACGTCGGAAACAACGATTTTCAGAAATAATGAGCAAAAATCATTGTTGAATTATTAACTCTAGGATTGAATTTGTAATTTTATAAAAACCTTCAAATTGTTACTGTATCAGCGAATGTTGCTTTAACAATTTCCTAACAAATCGTTTTGACTTTTTGATTGGTTTACTCGCTGATACAAATTTTATGGAGCTCATGATGTGCTTCGCAGTTTGCATCAAGACAAAATGAATAAAGAAAAAAACCTAATAAATGGCTAAAACATCTAAAACAAAACGCATACTAAAAATCATAGGAGGTGTCATTATCTTCTTCACACTACCAACACTCCTACTCTACGGTTTTATGTACCTTAAATACGACGAAGCTTTACCAACAGGAACACAAGGAGAGAAAGCAGACCAACTCGCTACACAAATGCTAAAAGCACTAAACGAAGATGCCTATCTCAATACCGATTATATAGAATGGACCTTTAAAGGCCAACACCATTATAAATGGTATAAAGCCGAAAAGACTTGTGAAGTCTATTGGGATGATTTCACAGTCATATTAGATTTAGAAAATCATGATAATTCTAAAGTCTTTGTTGCCAAACAAGAATACGACGGCATAGAAAAACACGATTATATTCATAAAGCTGAAAGTTACTTTAACAATGATTCCTTTTGGCTCGTGGCACCTTATAAGGTTTTTGACACTGGCGTTGAACGACGCTTAGTAAAAACAGAAGCTAATAAAGACGCGCTCTTAATCACTTATACCTCTGGAGGTACCACTCCAGGTGATTCGTATTTATGGCATATGGATGCTAACGGAAAACCAAAAAGTTTTCAGATGTGGGTGGGTATCTTACATATTGATGGACTGGAAGCTACATGGAACAACTGGACAACCACTGATAGTGGCGCACAGCTACCAACATTCCATAAGTTACTGTTTTTAGGTCTGGAAATGGGAGATGTTAAAGGCCTGAAGTTATAAGATTGTACTGGTACTACAGAATAGCATTTAGCATCTTGCAAAAAACACCATTGCTTTGTATATTGCATAAAACAACAGCCTTATGAAAAACATAGTCTTTATCCTAATTTGCTTCGGATGTTTTTTTATGTCCACAGCACAACAACAACCTGAAGTTGGCGATGAGCTCACCATACAGAAACCTTATAATCAAGCTTTTAATCACATAAAGTTTCCGAAACTCAATATATTAACCAAACGCGGAAAAGTAGCAAACTACAAAAGCGTTTATGGAAATGCGGTTGTTATAGAAGCAGTAACCACTAAAACTGATGGTGTCATTGAAGTGATTTTAAAGAAGAAAGATGGTAGCAAGTTTTTTGGATATTTAAGCAAAGTAAAAGCTAACTATACGAAAGCACTTGAAACTAAAGAAATGGCTGTGGTTTCAAATCGTTGAAGCATATATTATGTCATCGCGAGGTACGAAGCGATCTGTTTCTAATTAGTTATACCTTTCATGAGATTGCTTCATCGTTCGTACCTCACTTCTCGCAATGACGGTAGGTTCGTGCTTCGTAATAACATTTACCGTTTCTTCCCCTTAGACTTCACTTCTTTAAGCTTAACATAAATCAATTTCATACGTCCTCGTGAGTCTTCACGTCTTTCGATTTCGAAATTAGAAATAGATTTAATTAAAGGGGTTAATTTTTGAAATCCATAATTACGAGAATCAAAATTGGGTTGTTTCTTTTGAAGTAAACTACCCACATCTCCCAAAAACGCCCAACCATCATCATCAGACACATCATCTATTGTTGATGCAATAAACCGAATCTCCTTTTGAGTTATTTTATCGTAGCCACTTTTACGATCTGTGGTTGTCTCTGTGGCTTCTGATTCACTTTCTGAAGTTTGGTGTTTTAAAATCTCGATATAAATAAACTTATCGCAAGCCACAATAAACGGATTTGGTGTTTTCTTTTCTCCAATACCATACACTGCCATACCTGCTTCTCGTAAACGGGTGGCCAAACGTGTAAAATCACTATCGCTAGACACCAAACAAAACCCATCGACTTTCTCTGAATACAAAATATCCATAGCATCAATAATCATTGCAGAATCTGTTGCATTTTTACCAGTTGTATAGCCATACTGCTGTATGGGTGTTACGGCATTCTCTAATAACACATTTTTCCATTTCGATAAATGAGGTTTGGTCCAATCTCCATAAATACGTTTTATCGTAGGATTGCCATATTTAGCAATCTCTTCCATCATTTCTTTTACATAAGCAGATGGGATGTTATCACCATCAATAAGCACTGCTAATTTTATATCTATCACTTTTATACAATTTATTTAATTACATCTAAAGGTAATGGCTTTACAACAAAAAACCACTCAATTTTGAGTGGTTTTATTAAACTATGTCTTAGCCATTACTAACGACTTGCTTTTTTAGCTCGTTTTTAAGATTATGCTTTTAAATTATTATCTAAATGCAGTAAAAAACGTCATCACCAAGTACGAAGCGATCTGTTTATTGTTTCCGTTACCATTAAAAAGATTGCCGCGTCCTGCGTCCTCGCAATGACATTATAATTGCATCTATTCCTTTAGAATTTTAAAACTATGCTGTTGGTCTTCTGAAACTAATTTTACAACATAAGTACCAGCTGAAAGTGACGATACATCTAATTGTAAATGAGTTGAATCCGTTTGTATCGCATATACTTCTTGCCCTAATAGATTATAAATCTTCACTTCACTTAATACGGATTTGTATTCTACATTTAAAACATCTTTTGCAGGTGTTGGATATACAGATAAGGCACTTAGTTCAAAATCATCAACACTTAAAGGTGCTATTGCTAAGGAAAAATCTAAGGCTTGACCAAAGCCTGCATTAGGTCCAAAACCAAAAGGAAAAAACGTTATACCACATGGATTTACTTCCGCAGGCGAATCTGGATCTTGGTATGTTTTGGTAATTCTAACACGCGTTGTGCCTAAAACAGCATCTGTAGGCACTGTAATAGCCAAACTAACGGAAGTCCCATCGTTACCTGTGGAATTGGTTATAGTACCAACCGCATAGACTTCTCCAGTATCGTCTAAAATATCGTTTTGGTTCCAATCTATAAAAGCAACAATATCAGTATCAAAATTACCATAGGTATTACCAGCAACTTCAATAGTATAGGTAGCGTCTTGCGCAACACTTACACTACTTGTTGTTTTATCAATTAATACACTAACCGCATCTGTGTTAATAATACTTGTACCTGCAAAATCAACCGAAGTAATTTCTTCTACAGTTACATCGCCAGGATCTGTCATCTCACAATAAGGTGCTGGAAAAACTTGGGCTTGTGTGCCAAAAGATAATAGTAAAAGAGCTAGAGTAATTTTTTTCATAAATTTTATAATTTGATTTCATACAAGTTATAAAATAAAACACAAAACTTGTAAAGGGATTCATTTTTAACAGTATAGACTAGAGCTTCTGGTTCTGGGTATTGTGAAATGAATCGTCATTGCGAGCGAGGAACGAGTGCGGCAATCTATCTGTTGCTTCCTTTACACAAAACAGCAATCTCTCTGTTAACCTAACTTAACCTGTCATTCCTTTAACAAATATCTGAACAAATTCCTTCATTTTAGAAATAATACGCTCACCAATCTCACGAGCTTTAAGTACGCTTGGTCTATTATCTAAACATTTAAAAACTTCATTACGTATTGGCTCTTGACCACTGTAAATATAGCTTTCCATTAAAGCGTTGAATTGTGCTTTATCTAAGTTTTCCTCTTCACAAAGTTTGGCTAATGCCAATATTTTTTCTTGATGCCAATAGTTTTCAAATTCATCTTGAATGGCATCTACGTCTTCAATATGTGGTAAATTCTCTTCAATAAATTTTTCTATCAATTCTCTCTTGCTTCGTAACTCTACTTCTCCTGCTAATAAATCAATAATCGCTTTTTTCTGTGCTTCTGCATCAGAGTGTTTAGCTTCTTTAAGTTTGGCTAATAACTTTAGAATATAAGCAACATTAATCTGATCGCGATGAATCAATTCTAACTCAAAGTCAATATCATCTAAAATGGATGTCTTATGTTTTTGAGTGTCTATTTTTACCTTATCGTAAAGGTCTAGATATTTACTCTTATAATCTTCAAAGGTTTGCTCATCGATGTCTAAATCGTCCCAATCGAAATCCACATACGATTCTAATACATTTTTGGCTCGTAACAGTTTTCTGAAAGCTTGTACAAATTCTAATTCTTGGTCTTCTCCTAGTAAATCATCAACACTTTGATACGTTGGTGTCAACTGTAATAAATTATTTAATGCGTCATCAAATTTGGAAGCAATAGCTTCATATGGCGGAACAATAATCTCTTCCTTTGCATTTTTATTAGAAAATAAGGCAATAGCCTCATCAGTTCTTTCTTTAAGATTCCTAAAGCATAAGATGTTACCTTGAGATTTCTTTTCTCCAAGAATACGATTGGTTCGAGAAAACGCCTGAATTAATCCATGATAACGCAGATTTTTATCTACATATAATGTATTTACTTTTTTAGCATCAAAACCAGTAAGCATCATGTTTACAACGATGACCATATCTAAACGGTCTTTAGCATCATTAAAGGTTGCTTTTTCTCTATCCTTTAGACGCTTGCTGATGTCTTTAAAGTAGTTTTCAAACTGCTGGCCGTCTTTTGTTGAAAAACTGGTATTGTACATCGCATTATAATCTGCAATAAACTCATCTAGCTTATCTCTGGTATGACTTGTTTGATATTTTGATGCAGGCTCTGCTGCTAAATCATAATCGTAGTCTGGCAAATAATCTTGTGCGTCCTTATCTTCTTCATTGGCACCATAAGAAAAAATCGTTGCTATACGCAAGTTATGTTCTCCAGCTTCTTTCTTTCGCTTAAAAATATCGTAGTATTTGATTAATGTCTCGATGCCACTGGTTGCAAATAAAGCCGAGTATTCTTTATTGAATGTTTTTTGACCATGATAAGCAATGATATAATCGACTATTTTTTCTAGACGTTTTTCATCTGCAAAGACTTCTGCTTTGTCAATGTCTTCAACTTCAATATCAATAAACGTATTGCCTTTTTGTTTGTATTTCCCAACATATTCAATCCCGAACTTTAAAACGTTTTGGTCTGCAATAGCGTCTGTAATTACATATTTGTGTAGGCATTCACCAAATAAATCTTTTGTGGTTCGTTTGCCTAAATCGTTTTTAGAGGCATTGTCTGCAAAGATTGGTGTGCCTGTAAAACCAAAGAGTTGATTATTGGTGAAGTATTCCGTAATGCGTTGGTGTGTGTTTCCAAACTGACTGCGATGGCATTCATCAAAAATAATGACTACTTTCTTATCTTTTAAAGCAGCTAATCGTTTCTTATAATGGTCTTTACTTATAGCATTGTTGAGTTTCTGAATGGTAGTTAACACCAATTTAGAATCGTCTGTGAGTTGCTTAACTAGGTTATTAGTATTATTAGTAACATCTACACTATCCTTTTTAAAGCTATTGAACTCCTTCATGGTTTGGTAATCCAAATCCTTGCGGTCTACCACAAAGAGTACTTTATCTACCGATGGCAAATCCATAATGATTTGGCTTGCCTTAAATGAGGTTAAGGTTTTGCCAGAACCTGTTGTATGCCAGATATAGCCATTATCTGTATTGGTTTTAACTTGCTCAACCAATTTTTCAACGGCATAATACTGATAAGGACGCAGAATCATGAGAATTTTGTGCGTCTCATTGCGTACAATGTATTTCGCAACCATTTTTCCTAAATGGTCTGGATTGAGAAAAGCAGATGCAAAATCTGAAAGCTCTTTAATGTTTTTATTAAGTTCATCGCTCCAAAAGAAGGTTTGCTTAACCGATTGCAAAGCATTATTCGCTAAATATTTAGTATTAACGCCATTACTAATGACAAACAATTGTACATACTGAAACAAACCATGATTACTCCAAAACGAATGTCTTTGGTAACGGTTAATCTGGTTAAACGCTTCCTTTATTTCAAGACCGCGACGTTTCAATTCTATTTGTACTAGTGGTAA
>Ga0209121_10004229_pt1 | contig 13486 bp, 18 predicted proteins | sample Cruoilmetagenom3_FD_187292 | JGI IMG/M metagenome (GOLD analysis project Ga0209121, IMG submission 187292) | Oil polluted marine microbial communities from Coal Oil Point, Santa Barbara, California, USA - Sample 3 (SPAdes) (version 2) | ecosystem: Environmental > Aquatic > Marine > Oil seeps ... | reverse complement strand
TGCCAGCTTACGTAGTAGAATACGTTGCCAAGCAGTTGGCGACGCGTAAGAATGAGGGTTATGCCCGAAAGCGGATCAAGGAGTCAAGCAGGTTCTTGCCGGTAGGTCAATGGCAAAGGTACGGGAGCTAAATCTAAAAGCGTTCGAAGCTGGTGGTTCATTAGTTTTACAAGCGATGCGCCAACCTTGAAACAGTCGTTAGCTCACCGCTGCCGGGGACAGGAAGCCGAACCTAGTGTTCGGCGTTGACAGGTACTAAAGGGAAAGGAGAAAGTAGACCTATGAAACGCGGAAGCCTATGCAGAATAGCGGGCCTCACATTAGTTCTAGTAACGCTTCTTTCGGCGTCGCGTACTGGTGCAGCGACAAAGAAAAAGACCTACTCGGCACCACCACCAATGACAATTGATACTAGCAAGCAATACACTGCTACTATCGAAACAGAAAAGGGAAACCTGGTGCTGGAGCTATTTGCCAGTGACGTTCCAGTAACGGTCAACAACTTCGTATTCCTCGCCAGCGAGGGATTCTATGATGGCACCACATTTCACCGTGTTATCCCCGGATTCATGGCTCAGGGAGGAGATCCTACCGGGACTGGAACCGGCACCCCCGGTTACTCCTTTGCTGACGAATTCAGCGAGCATACCCATGTTGCTGGTGCCCTATCAATGGCTAATTCCGGTCCCAATACCAATGGCTGTCAGTTTTTTATTACTTACACCCCCCAGCATCACCTCGATGGTAAGCACGCAGTATTTGGCCAGCTAATACAGGGAATGGATGTCCTAGAGGAAATTGAGCCGGGTGATACTATAATAGGGATAACTGTAGAGCAGAGATAAGCGACTCAATTGACTCACCCCGCAACGGGGGGTAACATTCTAGGCAGGAATTGAATACAAATAAGATAGCTAAACTTTCGCTCTTCCCGCTAACGGCCGGGGTAAGTGATCAGGGTCACCTCTGCATTGGCGGCTGTGACGCCGTTGACCTTGCTAAGGAATACGGCACGCCGCTTTACGTTTTTGATGAGTTCACTATCCGTAGTAAGTGCCGCGAATTTCGGGCTGAGTTCTGCAAACGCTATCCTGATACTGTGGTTGCCTACGCCTGCAAAGCCTTCCTGAACAGAGCTTTAGCTGTTATTCTCAAGCAAGAGAACGTGGGGCTTGATGTTGTCTCTGGAGGAGAGCTTAGCATTGCCCATTCGGTGGAGTTCCCATTGGGCGAAGTCTATTTCCACGGCAATAACAAGACGCCAGAAGAGCTAAACCTAGCTTCAGGATGGGGCATCGGCCGGATCGTTGTAGATAACTTTTATGAGCTTGAGCTGCTCGATAGGCTAGCCAAGGAAAGAAGAATCAGCCAGGATATCTTGCTTCGCATCACCCCTGGAGTTGACCCCCATACCCATCGCTATACCACTACGGGAACGCTGGATAGCAAGTTTGGCTTTCCTCTAGCTACGGGACAGGCTGAAGAGGCAGTAAAACAGGCTATGTCAGGCGGTAACTTAAACCTCCTAGGGCTTGATTTTCACCTTGGCTCGCTCATATTCGAGACGAAGCCCTATGAGTTGGCTATGGAGCTTGTTCTGCGCTTTGGCCAGGAAATGAAAGGAAAATTTGGCTTTCAACTCAGCGAGCTTGACATTGGCGGCGGCTTTGCTATCCCATACACTCTAGAGCTTGAGGTACCCTCGGTGGCTGACTATGCTGAAGCCATAACCGGCAAGCTAAACAGCCTTATCTCGCTTTCAGAGCTAGGTTATCCCCGGCTAGTCATTGAGCCAGGGAGGGCGATTGTAGGGCAGGCTGGCGTGGCACTATATACCACTGGAGCCATAAAGGACATACCCGGAACAAGAAAATACCTCTGCGTAGATGGCGGCATGAGCGACAATATCCGCCCGGCACTCTACGGAGCCAGATATGAAGCCTTGGTAGCCAACAAAGCGTTGGAGGCTGAAGAAACCGTGGTCACTCTTGCCGGCAAACTCTGTGAGTCCGCAGACCTGTTGATAAGAGACGTTAATATAGCCCCGGTTCGTCCCGGCGATATCATTGCCATGCCAGTGTGCGGCGCTTACTGCATTCCTATGAGTAGTAACTACAATGTGTTGCCCAAGCCAGCTATAGCCATGGTACAGAATGGCGAGGCACGCCTTATTCGACGCAGGGAAAGCTATCAAGACTTGATGAGACTAGATTTGCTGTAGGCAAATTAAATGTGGCAAGTAAAGGGACAAGACAAGATTCTGGCTCTGCTGGATCGCAGCCTGAAAGAGCACAACTTGGCTCATAGTTATCTGTTGATAGGGCCACGTCACGTAGGCAAAGGCACCTTAGCTCTGAATTTAGCTCAAGCTCTAAATTGTGATGACCTTGAGCCGCCTTGCGGCCGATGTCATTCTTGTCGCCTCATCCTCGAGGGTAAGCACCCTGACGTTATCACGTTAAGTCTGGGCTCCAGAATTGAGACGGAGATAGATGATACACCCAATTCAAATCGCAAAGTGGAGATTGGCAGAGATGATATAGGGGAGCTGCAGCACTTGGCTCACTTGCCGCCATATCAGGGTAGGTACAAGACATTCATTATTGAGGATGCCGACTATATGTCTACCGAAGCGGCCAACCGTTTACTCAAGATATTGGAGGAACCGCCACCCGGAGTAGTCTGGCTCTTGCTGGCTGTTGAGGAATCCCGCCTGTTGCCTACGGTTATTTCTCGATGTCACCGGTTGGAATTGAGACCTATACCCCGGGACAAAATACAAGGAATACTCACTGATTCTTATGGCGTTGAATCTGACAAGGCAGAACTTCTGGCCCGGCTATGTCTCGGTTGTCTTGGCTGGGCACTATCTGCCTTGGCAGATGATAGGCTGCTCTATCAGCGTTCGCAAAGAATTGACGAATTAAGCTCGTTACTGACCGCTGATTTGGAGCAACGCTTTGGCTACGCCAGAGAGCTTGCTACCCAATTTAGCCGCGACCGGAGAGCAGTGGCCGACATTATGGAAGTCTGGCTCAGTTGGTGGCGTGACTTGATGCTTATCAAGGGCAACTGCAAGGAAGCTATTACCAATGCAGACTACGAAGTAGCTCTGCAAGAACAGTCAAACAGGCTGGGTCTAAGCCAGATCAAGGATTTCATTACTATCTTGTGCTCAACAAAGGAAAATATCGGCAGAAACGTGAATGCTCGGTTGGCATTTGAGGCAGTGATGCTCAATTTGCCCCGACAAACCCCCCTCACGCCCCTCGTCGGATAAGGGGTGGAATGGGACGAGGGTCACCTTTATACCTCTCCCTCGAAGGGATAGGAATAAGGTAAGCGTGATAAAATAAACAGTCTCATGGAAGATGCACAGCAGAACAAAGAAAACGAAGCTCTAGACAGATGCAAGGAAAAGGCAAGCAACCTTGGCCTGAAGATGAAGCCCATATCGGCTCACTACAATCCCGACGGCAGCCGCGTGACCATATTCTTCAAAGCTCAAGAAAGGATTGACTTCCGAAAGCTAGTTCGAGAACTAAGCCGTGGTCTGAAAACACGGGTGGAGCTAAGGCAGGTTGGGCCGAGAGATGAAGGAAGACTGGTCGGCGGCATCGGTAAATGTGGCTATCCTCTTTGTTGTCAGACTTTCCTCAAAGAGTTTGCCCCTGCCTCGATAAAAATGGCCAAGCAGCAAGATTTGGTGTTGAACCCCATGAAAATATCAGGCATCTGTGGACGGCTGCTGTGCTGCCTTAGCTATGAAAATGAGCAGTATGCCACCGCAAGGGAGAAAATGCCTCAAGTGGGCCAGGAAGTGTCCACACGCTTTGGCAAAGGCAAGGTGGTCGGCGTGAATCCTTTGAAAGAAACGGTCACAGTAGAACGTGATAACTCTACCACCGAGTTACCTGTTAACCAGGTATCTGAAAATCTGACGCCGGGCTAGCTCGGCCTCATCCTGGCAAGTATTTTCCCCACTCAGTGTAGGTGTTGAGGTGGTTATAGGGAATGTAAAAACCGTTGTGGCGAGGGGCACGAGGCTGCTGAATCAATTTCATTCCAGCTTCCTGTGGAGTACGGCCGCCTTTGCGACAATTACAGACTTTGCAAGCACTAACCACATTATCCCAGCTATGTTCTCCTCCTCGCCCTCGCGGAATAACATGGTCCAGCGTGAGCTCTCTTGTTTGGCGACCGCAATATTGGCAGGTGTATCGGTCACGATTAAACACCGCTACCTTGGTTAACTTTCTCTGGTGATATGGTCGTTTGACCATGTAAACCAGGCGGATTACCGAGGGGAGAGAGAAAACCTGCGTAACAGTATGAACCTCTCCGCGGTTATTTTCTAACGCTTCTGCTTTGCCACAAAAGACTAGGACGACCGCCCGCCGGGCACGACACAAGTTAAGAGGCTCATAGCTTTGATTAAGAACCAGGACTGGATAATCGAACATGACTAAACTCGCTTTAATGCTGGCCTATTTTAACAGCCATGTTTCCCGATTACAAGCAGTTGTGCTGGCTGACCGCATAGCAATCGCTGAAAATGTTAATGCCCTATAATTTTGTCATCGCCTAATTGTTCTAGGAAAATGTCACTCTATGAAGGAGATGGCGATATTGAATGAGAAAGAGCAGAAGAGGTTAGTGGTATTAAACCAAGATGAATTAGTACTAAAGGGCAACGGCACCGAACTCTCGCTGTACCTCTGGTTAAATGTGGGCTACCGCAGTTTGGTTGGGGCAGTTCAACAGTTTGTTAAATGGTGCTTATGGTTCCACGCTCTAGGTTTCTTTGTTGAATTTGATTCATACTGCTATTTTTACTCGCTTCTCAGTAGGGATTTCACGTCCTAACTGACGCAGCGCCTCTATGTGACCTCGAATAGCTTTCTGCACGTTCGCTAAGGCTTCCTCTGGAGTCTTACCCTGGCTGGTGCATCCGGGTAACGCGGGTACTAAAGCAGCATACTCATCAATCTCTTCATCATACTCTAAAACGATTGTATATTCATATTCCTTCGCCATTCCGTTACCTCCCTTTATGAAGTAGCTTAATAAACTCTTCGTTACGTAGCCCGGCCTGTTTTAAAATACTCTTAAGCAAGGGCATCGCTAGAGTGGCACGCTCTGGGATGGTGACCAATCCTGGCTTTGCAGGATGAGCATAATGATGGCGGTCGCCTGTCTGCCTAGCTTCATACCAACCATCCCTCTTCAGAGTCTTTTCGCATTCTTTCCACGATACTCTGGGAAGTTTTTGGTTCACTCAATTTCCCTTGCCAAATCTTACCGAATTATATGCCCGTTTGTATCTACAGAATGTTTGTATTTTTGGTCTGTTGGCCGGTTTCATTATAGCACATTCCTTATATGCGAGAGCATGGATGTAGTGAGAAACAGAAATTTTTACCAAAGCCAAGGCATAGTTCTGTTTTGATCTGGCTGAAAAAGCGGGAAAGTATAAAACGCCCCCTTGTGGGTAGGCACCTTCGTGCTAGCGAAAGCAAGCCTGCTTTGAACCACTCGGGGGCACAGGCAGGTGCCTCCAACAGGCTCGGAGCATTTACTCCTGCTTTCGCACCCACTGCTCACTCTGGCTAAAGCAGCCGTAAAGGGAAGAGAGCCAAAAAGATAACCACCCACAATCAGTACAATGTTAGCTGACATCAATCAGTAGCGCTTAGCTCGTCGACTAGCTGCTACATCGCCGCGATAATCAGGAGCCATAATATTGAATACCAGGCTGAGCCTCGGGTCCACCATGCGTGAACTAATTCGTGTTTCAATCTCATCCAAGGAAAGGCAAGTGGTGATCACCATGGGTGACCTGGCATTATAGCGATAGTTGACCAACTGGTATAGCTTTTCTCGAGCCCATGGGGTCGCTGATTGCTCACCAAAGTCATCGAGGATGAGCAAAGGGCTCTGCTTGATCTCTTCAAAAAATTCGTCATACGATATTGCGCTCTCCGGCTTGAAGGTCGAGCGCAAATGGTCCAGCAGGTCGGGCACAACTACAAAGAAAACCGCTTCGGCTTGCGCCAAGCGATAGTTAGCAATAGCCGCTGCCAAATGGGTTTTTCCACAGCCATTGACCCCTTGGAATACCAGCCAACCTTCGGGAGAATGAGCGAATTCCACCGCTAGCTGAAAAGCTTGCCGCAAGTTTTGACGCTGCTCTGGAGGGAGTTCGAGTCGCTTATGGTCAAAATTGTCAAAACTCATATTTCGCAGCAGCTCCAGTTCTAGCCCGCCCACCTGCTTAAGAGCCGCCTTCTGTTCCACTATACATACCCGGCAAAATTCATCATCTTCAAAGTGACCGCGCAAACGGTTATCAAATTTCTCCAATGTCATATCGGTGGTAATCACGGTTGCCAGACTAGCATTGAAGCGGTAGTTGAGCAGTTGGTCCAGTTTTTCCTTGGCCCAGGACGTAGCAGCTTCTACACTCAGGTCATCGAGCACCAGCAATGGCGTATTCTTCACTTGTTCGAATAGCTCATCGTAGTTTATATCACTTGTGGGACCAAAAGCCGAGCGAAGGTGGTCAAGCAAATCGGCAGCTCCAATGTAAAAGGCGGGGCGTCCTACGCTCAAACAATGATTAGCAATAGCACAGGCCAGGTGAGTTTTGCCGCAACCAGAAGGCCCTACAAACAGAAGCCAGCCCCTGGGGTTATCAGCAAAAGCCCTGGCCGCCTGGTAAACATGAGCAAAATGCTGTTGCCATTCTTCGCTTCGCTCAGAATCACGGCTGCGCCTTCCCTTGGGCGATAAATTATCAAAGGTGAGCTGCGACAAGGAACCCAGATTGCTGTACTTCTCCAGGTAGCTTAACTTCTCTCTTTGTAGCACCCGTTTATTGCACTGGCAGGGCACCACTTGGCTGAAATCAGGCTGCCCCGAATCGGTAAGCGGGTGAACAAAACCGGTCCCCTTGCATATCGGACAGGTCTCCTCCCTGCCTCCGCTGCCTGACGGCTGGCGGGATGTACCAGAGGCGCCTTCTCTATCTTTTGACCAGGTGTCCGTATTTGCCTTTGATGTACTTGTCGGGACCACCCTTTTTAACACCTTGTCTATACTGTCCACTATCCTTACCCTCGCTAGCCCATCGTTCCAGAATGCGAGCTACATATTTCCAACTGCGCTTATTCAGCGTCACCGCTTCCTTTAGCGCTTCCTCTATCCATTCTGCTGGATAGAGTTTCTCGGCCTCCTTAAGTTCTTCAGCAATCATCGGTGTTATTATGCCTATGTTCTGTTCATAAAGAACGAAGATGCTGGGCGGCTGCAATGCCTGTTTCGCCCCTTCTTTGCTGATACAAACCGGGCCGCGCCTGAGGTTATTGATCGCCTCTCTATCAGCTTCCATATTGGCAAAGCAGGCTTCCTGCCACATGCCATCTATATTCAGACTCAGGCGCAAAATGCTGCCACGCTTTGCAGCCAAGTCCAAGCCCTGCTGAACCATCTCGGCGTCTATCCCAAGCATTGAAATAGCCTGGGATACTAACTCTTCACGTGTGACAAAGGGTGGATATTCCCGTTTGTAGTTGCCTGATTTATCAGGCTTGTAGAGATTCTCCGCTTTGCTCAGAAGGTAACAGAGGCTCATTGTTACTTTAAGCTCGGTCATATCCTGGATTTGAGGCAGCACTCGAGTAAAGAAAAAATCGAGCAAAGGGTTAGACTCTGCTTTTGTCGCCAAGCCAGGATAATGTCTATTTTGCACCTTTGTATCCCCTAAGAGGTCAAAATTGGCTCGGCCTCCACATTGTCAAATTTCACGATTCTATTCACGAACCTCAGTTTGACCTGCCCTAACGGCCCGTTGCGATGCTTGGCTACAATGATATCAGCAATGCCGCGGGGATAAGGTTCCCTCTCTATGTCATGCTCCTTGTTCCACTGTTCAGCGGTGTAATACATGTCATCACGGTAAATAAAAAGAACCACATCAGCATCCTGCTCAATGGTGCCGCTTTCACGCAGGTCAGCAAGCTGAGGAATATGAGAGGCTCGCCACTCTACAGCTCGGCTCAGTTGTGACACAGCCAGCACAGGCACGTTTAGCTCCCTGGCCAACATCTTCAACGAGCGCGTTATATAACTGAGTTCCTGGACGCGAGTCTCTTTCCTGCCGTCGCCCTGTATTAGCTGCAAGTAGTCAATGATTATCAAGTCAATATTACGCTCAAAATGAAGGCGCCGCGCTTTGCTTCTTATATCTACAGTTCGGAGCTGAGGCGAATCGTCAACATAAAGTGGTGCTTCGGATAGGCTGCCACTGGCTTCCATGATTCTCACCTCATCGCTTTCGCTGAAGCGTCCCAAGCGGACATGCCTGAAATCCACTCCTGATTCGCCGGCCAGAAGACGCTGCACCACCGGCTCTCGCGACATTTCCAAACTAAATAGGGCCACACAAGCCTTCTGGTTGACAGCAGCATTTCTAGCAATATTCAGAGCTAGGCTAGTCTTGCCCAAGCTCGGCCTGGACGCCAAAATGACCAAATCCGACCTTTGTAGACCGCCCAATAGCTCATCCACTCCGGTAAAACCAGTTAAGATATGAGCGATTTCGCCTTGCGCCACCGCAGTGGGCTGTCCAGCTTCCTCGAAGTACTGGCTGAGCACATCGCGGATTGGAACGAAATCCCGAGAAGCCTCTATCGTTCGCACCCGGAAAAGGATATCCTCGGCTTTATTCAGGCTTGCTTCGATGTCTGGTCCAGCTTCATAGCCAATAGCGGCAATCTGTCCCGCCGCGGAGATCAATCGCCGCATTGTAGCCGTCCTGGACACTATTTGAGCATAATACTCGACATGCAGCGATGTGGGCACAATGGATATTAGATGGCTCAGGTAAGCGGCGCCACCGATCTGCTCTAACCTGTTCTGGCGCATCAGCTCATGAGCCACAGTAATCTGGTTCATGACCTCGCTGCGCTGGTAAAGTGAGAAACAAGCTTGGTAAATGAGCTGATTCGTTTCGTCAAAAAAATCCTCGGGCTTGAGGAAAGTGGCCACTTTCAAGATAGCCTCAGGATCAATGAGCAAAGAGCCGATTGTTGCCTCTTCTGCTTCAGTATCATGCGGTGGCAACTTTTCCTGTGCCATTGTCAGTCCTTCTCCGCCTCAACAATCACCATGATCCGCGGCTCCAAGTCCTTAGCTAACTTAATAACTACTTCGTGACTGCCTGTCTTACGCAGAGGCTTATCCATATCTATCTTTCTCTTATCAACAGGGGAACCTAATACCTGACTTAACTGCTCGGCTATATCGCCAGCGGTAACAGAACCAAATAGACGGTCACCGGTACCTGCGCGAGCCTTGAAATGAACTTCCGTTCCTTCAATAAGACTGGCTAATTCTGCCAACCTGCCTCGATCCAGACCTTCCTGATTTGGCTCCTTTCGAAGCCTCGATTCCGCTTCCTTCAGAGCCATAGGCGTAGCCGCTAGAGCTAAACCCCGAGGTAAGAGGAAATTCCTGGCATAGCCTGTGGCAACTTCCTTTATCTCTCCGGGTTTCCCTTCCCCAGAAACGTCCTGTAGAAAAATGACCTTCATAGCGAACTGACTAACCTTTCCACTGATAAAGCAGCAGTGGCACCATCACCAGCAGCAGTTACCGCCTGCCTAGCTGAGTTGTGGCGAACATCCCCCGCCACCAATATCCCAGGTACCCCTGTCTCCATTACTTCATTGGTGATCATGCACCCCTTTTCATCCAAAGGCAGGCTCCCGTGCAAATAATCCGTCTTAGGTTCCACACCAATAGCGATAAAGACACCATGCACCGGCAATAATGACATTATACCATCCTTTGTGTTTCTCAGGCTAAGTTGACTGACTGCTGTTTCACCTTCTATTCTATCTACCACGGCGTTCCACACCAAGTTGATTTTTGGCTCTCTCTCGGCTTCTTTCTGCAGTCCTTGCTAGCACGGAGTTTATCACGGCGATGGATGATTGAAACCTTAGAAGCGAACTTGCTCAAATCAATAGCCTCGCTGACAGCAGTGTCTCCGCCTCCCACTACAGCTACTGCCTTGCCACGGAAAAAGGGAGCGTCACAAGTAGCACAATAGGAAACTCCCTTACCTACAAGCTCAGCCTCCCCGGCCACATTTAGCTTGCGGAATTGCGAGCCAGACGCGATGATTACCGACTCTGCCATGAAATCACCCTCGCTCGTGCTGACCAAATAGCCAGAAAAGGCCCCCCGCTTGCCACCCCTTATTTGACGAGGCACGCCGGGAACCAGCCCAGTGACCGCAACAAACAGAGTCTCCAATCCACAACCTGTGCCCTGCTCATGCATACGCCGTCCTAGCTCAATGCCCGAAATCCCCTGAGGCAAACCAGGATAGTTGTCTATCCGCTCGGCGCTAGTTAACTGGCCGCCTATTACTCCAGCTTCAACAAGCAAGACAGTAAGTCCTGACCGAGCACAATACAACCCGCCGGTCAGCCCAGCCGGGCCACCTCCAATGATAATGACTCGATAGCTTTTGTTCATTCACCCTCTACTCTCTCCCACATGTCACAACGTCCTCCCCATCTGGCCAGAGCCCTACCGCCAGCGGCAATTTGGGAGATCTCGCAAAGGTTGGGGCAGGCTTTACAGATAAAGGAGGACATTTCGAATTCTATTTGGCTAACACTAAAGCCTTTGAATTTTGTCGTGTGACTATTGCTTTCCATTTCTTCGCGCACCAACATAGCAGCTCCGATGGCGCCCATAAGTTCATTATGAGGCGGGACATAAACCTCGGTATGGAAGGTTTCATTAAAGGCCTTAACTATCCCTTTATTGAAAGCAACGCCACCTTGAAATACCATCCTGGGCAGGATTTCCTTGCCTAGAGCAACGTTATTGAGATAGTTGCGCACCATTGATTGACATAAGCCATAAATAATATCGTTAGTCGGATAGCCCATCTGCTGCTTATGAATCATATCTGACTCGGCAAAAACGGTGCAGCGCCCAGCAATGCGCGCCGGATTCGTACTCCTCAAAGCATGGCTACCAAAGTCCTCAATCCTTATGTTCAGACGCTCAGCTTGATGTTCGAGGAAGCTGCCGGTGCCAGCAGCACATACAGAGTTCATGCCAAAATCAACAACCACGCCGTCACGAATTATGATAATTTTGCTGTCTTGTCCCCCAACTTCAAAAACGGTTTGCACATCAGGTACATGGGACATGGCGGCAACGGCATGAGCAGTTATTTCGTTTTTTACCAGATCGGCACCAACCATGACACCGGCTAGTGCTCTACCACTTCCTGTGGTAGCAACACCACAGACTTCAGCCTCTGGGGGTCTCTGCCTCTCTATTTCCTCCAGTCCTTGCTTTATCATATCAACTGGATTACCGCGAGTTTGTAAGTAGATAGACGCTAGAATCTCATTGCTTCCATCAAGCAAAGCCAATTTGGTGGTAACTGAACCGACATCAATACCAAGATAAGCTCTCATAACTCCCTCTATTCCACTCTTCCGAGAGAACTCCCTCCAAAGCTTCCAAGTCTACCACGATTGAACACTTTGATGCTCTCCTGCAATTCCAAAGCTTTTTTCCGCTTCAGACCTAGAACGGGAGCAAACAAAACCGAAATAACTGCCATGAGAATAAGGAATATTGCCATCTGTTTACTTCTGATAAGCTTGTCGAGCGTTACGAACTTTTCCGCCATCTCGCCTCCTCTTTCTTCTGAAGCTTAACAAATCCACAAAGGCCTCAAGTCTGGTCAACATCCCTTGCTTAGCCATTTGTTCATCACAGATTATAGCGAGCACAGGAATGTCTTCCTTGGTTGACGACATAATATTCTGAGCTACTATTTCCGGCATACAAGTAAACGGTGCTAGATGAATTATTCCGTCGTATCCCTTTCGCGTATAGAGCACCTTTTCGCCTACCGATTCCCAGCCATCACCGCCAACGTCGTGATCGAGGTAAGGGCTGGCTGATTTATGAACCTTTCTCCATTCATCTATGCCCAAGTAATTAAGAAAAAGGCTATATTTCACCCATCGAGAAGGAGTCATAGTCCGCTCAACCTCGACTCCCAGTTTGCCTAATTCCAGCTCAACGTCCATATTGGCAAAAGGTTCTATAACAACATATATTTCGCCAACTACGCCTACCTTGAGTGGGTCAGCTTTGGGATCCTTGGGAACATTGTATAGCTTGTCAACGTATTGCTTGGTGACCTTTCTCACTTCCTTACTATCAGTTGCATTGTCGATGGCCTTAATAGCCTGGCGGTAGACCTGATTTGCCATTCCCTGTTCCAATTCCACCGCCCGCGTCTTTTGAACCACCTTTTCTATTTTGTCCAAAGCGGTCAGCTTGCCAATGCCAAAGAAAAACGCCGAGACAATTTCATGCCACGCAGCATTACCACTCATCCTCCTTATGAGCTGGAGAATGCTGGCAAACTTATGATGAGATACATCAATAGTGACGAAGTGAGCATCATAGCCTAGGTCGTGAAGCATTTGTTCCTGCCCCTTGGCATAGTAGCCTAATCGGCAAATGCCAGTGCCCCTAGCCTGAGCCAGCGTATCGGCCCCCAGTTCACAGGCTTCGATTAGACTGCCCAAAGTGAGCTTGTAGGGTAAGCAAGCCTCCGTCGGTGAATATTTCACACCAAGGTCCAATGTCCTCTGAGTCATTGGTGGCGGGACGATGAGACTACCATCGGAAGCACCTAGTCGTCGAGCCATTGCCTTTATCGGTACGCAGACGTTGCCAAAGTGAGGTATACCTATACGCATATTTTCTCCCTTCGCCTAATCATATCAAGAAAAGCCTCTAAGCGAGTAACCAAACCGCCTTCGGTGGCATGCTCATCCAAGGTGAGGTGCAAGAAAGGAGTTTCAAGCTCTTTCGCCCTGTGCTTGACGAAGTCTATCATCATTGAATCGGGACCGCAGCCAAAGACGGACACATTAATAATGCCGTCCACTTGCCGTTCTAAGTAGTATTCACCGGCGCCAATAATGTCAGCCTCGCATACCCAATGAGGAGTACCGACCAACCTCCTTGCCGCAGCATCAAGCGCCTCCCCAGATGCCATTTCTGGGACGAGAATTCTGGCCCCCATTGACTGTAACCGAAAAATTAGACGATGGTTAAGGTAATCATCATGAATAACGTAGGGATGGCCAATAACAGCAATAGTCAGTGGGGCAGACAAACTAGAGCCAGAATCCGACTGCTGGTTAACTTGGCGCGCTCCACTAATAGCTTCAACGCACGTGGCGCCTTCACGCAACATCTTGCTGCGATAGGCTAGATTGCTTTCCCAAGCGTCCTCAACTGCTTTGCGGATCTTGAATGGACTGAAGGCAAAGTAGCGCCCCAATTCATAAATATTTCGGTATAAATGATAACGCCACTTCTCCAGGTTTATCTCCGGGGCAAGGATTGTAGGGCATTCAGGGATTAG
>Ga0209121_10004228_pt1 | contig 13487 bp, 12 predicted proteins | sample Cruoilmetagenom3_FD_187292 | JGI IMG/M metagenome (GOLD analysis project Ga0209121, IMG submission 187292) | Oil polluted marine microbial communities from Coal Oil Point, Santa Barbara, California, USA - Sample 3 (SPAdes) (version 2) | ecosystem: Environmental > Aquatic > Marine > Oil seeps ... | reverse complement strand
TCCTTCTTTAAAGAAGCTATTTTTGAGAGGCCTATTTTCTCTGGGGAAGCTCCTCCAAACAGACCTACTCTTTTAAGCCTGCATAAGAGCTTCCTTCCTCAAAGCTAGTTTTGGCCTACCTACTCTCACCCCCTGCTGGCCATTATTTTCAGCTTGTCTTTCGCACAGTTGGTAGATAATGAAGTGACTAAAAATTTTTCAGAGTTTCCAATTTCCATTCTTAAATCCAAACAAAGTAGTGGGAAGTCCGAAAATAAAAAAGGACTACCCTTTAACTGCTCCAAAGGTAAGTCCCCTGATGAGGTATTTTTGCATAATTAAACTAAATATAATTACAGGTAGCATATTTATAATTCCCGCTGCAGATAATGGACCCCAGGCAATCCGCCAGCCGGTTATGTAGCGACCAAGGAATATAGGAAGAGTCTGGGCAGCTTCATTGCTGGTAAGAATAAGGGATAGTAGAAACTCTCCCCAGCAGGCGATAAAGGCAAGCGTGGCTACGGCAGCTAACCCTGGGGCGCTAAGGGGCAGGATTATATGGAAAAACGCTTTTGCAGGGGAACATCCATCAACTTGAGCTGCATCATCTAACTCTCTGGGAATATCGTTGAAGAAAGTTATTAACACCCAAGTACTAAGAGGAGTGGTGAAGACAAGGTAAGAGAAGATGAGAGCCCACCAGGTGTTAATGAGATGAAGTTTGCTAAATATGACATAAAGAGGCAGGGCTGCTGCAATAGGAGGAAGCATTCTTATTGATATTACAAAACCAGTAAACCCCATCCCTCCAATTTTATATCTGGAAATGGCGTAAGCGGCAGAGGCAGCTATTACCGTGGACACAAGAGCAGTAATTACACCAACTACTGTGCTATTTATTAGATAGGGAGTTATATTTGCTATTGAGGTGGTGAGATGTCCGTAACCACCTCCCTTAAGTCCCAAGAAACTATCCAGAGTTAGCACTCTTGGTATAAAGATTGGCGGCCAGCTAAACCAATTCTCACTTGTTTTAAAGGCAGTTGTTACCAGCCAATAGACAGGAAATAAGAAGAAGAATAAAATTATAACTGTTAAAAAGTACTTTATAATCTTTTTAACGATCTTTTTGGACAAGTAGCTTCTCCTTATTTAAATCCGAGATTTTCTCTCAAGTGCAGAAATTTCATTAAAAGATTAATAAGAATGACAATTCCTGCTAAAAGTAGCAGGCTTAAAGCACAGGCATATCCTATATCCCATCCGTAGGAAACACCCACCTTATAAATATAGTAACTAAGTGAATGAGTAGCGTGTCCTGGTCCTCCCCAGGTCACCATATAGACTATGTCAAATATTTTCAAGACATCTATCAGTCTGATTATCAGTACAACCGCAATTAACGGTACAAGTAAGGGAAATTCTATGTACCTTACTATATCCATACCACTGGCTCCGTCGACTTTCCCCGCCTCACTTAGCTCTCTGGGTATAGATTGAAGGCCTGCGTAAAGTATTAAAAAAACAAAAGGTGTCCACTGCCAGATATCTATAAGTATAATTCCAAGCCTTGAATAAAAGTAATCACCCAGCCAGGAAATTTTTGAAATACCAAAAAAAGACAAGAAATAATTCAGTGGTCCATATTCAAAGTTGAAAAGCATTTTCCAGGCAATGCCAGCCACAACCATTGGAATCATCATAGGTAATAAGAGAGCACTTCTTATAGGTCTTTCAGCAGCAATTCCTCTTATAAAGAAAGCTATGGCCATTCCAATAAATAGCTCTACAGGAACGGCAATACAGATAAGTATAGTAAAAGCAATGGATGATCTGGCTACCTCATCCTTGAAGATAGAGATGTAATTGCCAAAGCCAATAAAGGTAGGATTTTCCCCTAAAGCTAAATCATATTCGTAAAAAGAGATATAAATCATATAAATAAAGGGAATAATGGCTAGAAAAACAAATAGGATAATAAGAGGGAGTATCATTAGGATAGGAGAGAATTTAAGTTTTCCTCTCTGTCTCATTCCCATCTTCTCAAGAAAGGATAAGGGCCTTTGGAAAATTGGGCGAAAAATCGGCCGTATGAATCATCCTGTATCTTCTTCCAAAGGCCCCAAAATTTCTATTAGTGTTTCAGAATTTTCATCCACTCATCAGCTAATTTCTGCAATGTTGCGAGATTGGCAGGCTTTCGCCCTAGAAGTATTTCTGATAGGCTTCCTACAGCGATATCTTCAAGCTTTGGCTCTTCAGGAATTCGGGGTCGGTGAGAGGCTTGTTCCAGAGAAGAAATATAAATATCCTTTAGCCAGGGATATTCTCTTAAAACCTCGGGATCTTTACAGGTAGAATATCTGGCAGGACCAACATTATATTTAAGCCAGTGAAGTTTATCATGTTTTTTGTCTGTAGCAAATTGGATCCACATATAAGCTTCTTTTTTATGCCGGGTATCGTTATTTATTCCTAATCCCCAACCTCCGCTTACCGGGTGCCCCCCTGGAATCACAGCCACTCCAACTTTTTCACTATAAGGAGAAAGTTCTGGAAAAGTTTTCCAGGAAGCAATACATGCTGTCCACTGAGGAACCATTGCTGCCAGTCCTTTTCCGAAGTATTCTAAGGTTTCCCCATAATCGGATCCCAAAGGGTCGGGACTGTAAGACATAATCTGCTTCATTAAATCTAAAGCTCTTACTCCCTCTAAACTATTGAAGGCTGGAGTACCCTTAATAGTAAAGAAATCTCCATAATCCAAATCCACATCACCAAACTTTACTTGCCCTGTTGGACTCCTTCTCAAAGCCCCAAACCAGTTTAGATACATATAAAAAAGGGTGTGAGTTCTGGGAAACATAAGCGCTATACCATACTTGGTGGGAGAGGTAGGATTGTGCTCTTTAGTAAAGAATCTGGCTGTTTTTATAGCCTCTTCCCAGTTTTTAGGAACGTCCATCCCAAATTTTTGAAAATAATCTTTTCTGTAAAAGAAAAACATGGTTGCTCCGTAGAAAGGTAGCCCGATATTCTTCTTCCTCCATAATCCGTAAACGTGCCATGCAGTTGGGATAAAGTCTTCAATATCGTAATTAGGATCCACTATTTCAGAATGTTGTTTTCTTATTACTTCCAAATCTGCAAGACCCCGAGAGCAGGCACCGGCGGTCATAAGATCCCAGGTCATAGTATCGTAAGCACCGGCATGAGAGGCAAAATCAGCTAAGAGTCGAGGATAAAGAACTTCCCAGGATAAAGGTACGACATCTACTTCTATATTGGGATATTTTGCCATAAATTCTTTAGAGAAATCAGTTAAGGCGTCTGCATTATCAGGGGAGGCTAAGCAGTTTATCTTTACCTTTTCTGCACTAAATCCAACCAGACTCAGTCCAGCTATTAAGAAAACAACAACCCCGAAGATTAAAATCAACCTTCTCTTTTTGTTTTTCCTTCCTTGCATTTTTTTTCTCCTTTCATATAATTTAATTAATTGAGGGAACTAACCTCTCAAATAGTGTCTCCCACCTCCTTATTTTTGTAAATTTCTCCTTTCCAAACTTCACACCAAACCAAATATTCCCAAATTATTATTTGCTCTATTCTGTCCATCCTTTCTCGGAAAGTAACTCTCTCGCTTCTTTTTCGGAGGAGCAAGAGACAGAAATCATCAAACCCTCGGGAGCAAGATTTTCCAGAACGAAATTAACTTCCCTGGGTTCACAGTAAACAATAATGGCTTTTTTCTTAGACTGAATTTTTCGGTATACTGGTATCCACTTAGCTATGCCCTCTTTATTCTCAGCTGCACCTGGAACCCACTGAATAGCATTCAAACGAGCAATTTCCAAAATCATATCAAGATGTGGCAAGGCATCTGGGCCATCCAAATGATAAATAGAGTAATCTAAATAGTTAATCTCATTCACTAATTCCTCTAAGAAAAACTCCTCATACATGGAAGGGGAAATCATGACGGAAAGGTCATTTTCTACAGGATAAAATTTCCCTGGAGCCCACAAGTTTATCCAAGCAGAGGTTCCTTCTTTCTTTTGTGCCACAATTTTATAATAACTTTCTTCGTAAACCTTAAGCCAGGCCCCCCAGAGAAGTTTCATTGCTTTCTTTACTCGCTCTGGATTATCAGCTAAGTCCAGACACAACTGCTGAGGGCTTCCTCTTAAGACTGCCAGTGAGTCCATACTAGGATGAATATCAGTCGAACCAACAATGTAATTTCCTTGTGACCTCTCTAAAGCGAAAGATACAAACTGTTTAGTTTTTTGCCAATAAAGATTATCCTCTTTGATTCGAATTATTGATAAATCCGCATAATCTTTAAGTATGGGATTGTTCCATTTTGCCCAGGAAACAGGATTTACCCCCTCCTCAATGGCTGCTGGCCCTGTCATAACAGGTGGAAAAATAGGTAAAAACTCCATGCCTGCACCCATATAAGCAGAAAAAACATCAGTGCCGAAATTTGGCCAATAACAAGGGAAAGCTACTCCACCGTAAAAAGTAGCCTGTAAAATTTTTTCAGCGTTTCCTATAGTTTTTTCTTTGTTAAACTTATCCTCCCTTTTTATCCACATCTCTTTTCCAGATAGTATTTTTCCAGAATAATCATCGTCACGGGGAGCTGCTACCCAGAGAGGCACCTTATCTAAAATTTCACAATTCCACCAAGCTTCATAGTGCTCTTTTATTTTCTCCCAATTTTCAATTAATATTCTATTTCCCTCCTTTGTCTATTTTGCTTTAAGTTGTCAGAATCTTTAGGTTTTTTATGAATCTTATTCTTATATACACTCTCTCGGACTCAATAATGCAGTCTTCCTTTATATTTACCCTCCGAAGCTTTTGTGAGTACATCTGCCTTTTCAACCAAACTTGTAGTAATCGAACTTTAATGGGATAAATGCCACATTTTTTAACCCTTTACTGCGCCCGCAGTTAAACCACGAACCAAATATTTTTGGGTGGCAAAGGTAATGATGATGGACGGTAGCAGCAAAATCGTTGCCATCGCCGTTAATCCCTGCCAGTCAACTTGTACGAAGCCAATGAACTCTGAAATGACAACCGGCAAGGTTTTAGACGAAGCTCTAGTTAAAACCAGAGCAAATAGGAATTCGTTCCATGACCAGATAAAAGACAGAATTGCGGTTGCTGCTAACCCTGGAGCCACACTGGGTAACATAATCCAGTTAAAGAGCTGGAAGTAGGAACAGCCATCGATCAAGGCGGCATCATCCAGATCCCTGGGTATCTGGCGAAAAAAACCCGCCAGCATGAAAACAATAAAAGGTAAACCATAGGTAGCATGAGCAAAAATCAAGACTCGCCTGGTGTCCACAATGCCTATCCGCGAGGCGAAGAGAAAAAAAGACGGCAAAAGAGCAATGGGGGGAAACATACGAGCCGAGATAATAGCTAGAGAAACCCAGTTATATCCTTGAATCCGCCATCTAGTTAAGGCATAAGCAGCTAATGCCCCAAAATACATAATTATTAAGGTAACGCTGGTAGCCACTATAAAGCTATTTAAAAGGTAACGGCCAAAGTCGTGCAATTCAAAAATTCGCTGATAATTTTGCCAGGTGACGGAAAACAGCAACACTGGCTTTTCTGTGTAGACATCCACACGGTGCTTGAGAGATGTAGTCACTATCCAAAAGATAGGAAAAACAAAGAAAAAAACTGCACAGATCAAACCTATGTAAAAAACAGTCCATTTACCAATACTATTCAGGGTGAAATTCCGTTTAGTCAAGATTAGTTACTCCTTTTTTGACTATCTTCTCCATATACCAACTCCCAGCTATCTGACTTGTTCCAATAATCCCTTTTGTAATATCCTTATGAAGTACCAAGAAATGAGCAACACGACTACCAATATAAAAATAGCAATTACTGATCCTTGTCCCATATTGAAATGACGAAAGGTCCGCTCGTAACTCAAGAAACCAACGGTTTCTGTTTTACCTCCGGGACCACCATTAGTCATTATATAGATAAAATCAAACACTCGGAAGGTGTCCATCAGGCGGATGACTATTATCAAAAGGAAATTGGGTACCAGTAAGGGTAAAGTGATTCTAGTAAATATCTGCCAGCATGACCCTCCATCGATACGAGCAGCTTCTATTGGTTCCTGGGGAAGGGCTTGTAGGCTGGCAAACATTACCAAGAAAACGAAGGGTGCATACAGCCAAATATCGGCCACCATTATAGCCGGTAAAGCAAGTTTAGGACTGGCTAACCAGGCCTGGTTAGGAATTCCCATTAAATTAACGAAGTAATTCACTGCTCCCCACTGCCCGTCAAACAGAAATTTCCAACTTAAAGCAGCCGCTACGGGAGCAATCATCATTGGGAGTAAAATTAGAGTCATAAACACGCTTTTCCCGGGAAACTTACGGTCAAACATCACTGCTAACCCCAGACCAATAAGAACGCTTAACCCGGTAGAAACAAGCATAAAGACTAATGTATTGCCCAAAGCTTGCCAAAACAGGGAATCAGAAAATACATCGATATAATTGTTTAAACCGATCCAGCGAATAGGTTGCTGAGGTTTGTTCCAAAAATAACGCAAAAAAGAAAGAACAAAAGTACCAATCATAGGAAAATAGACTAATATAGCTAAACCAACTAATAGTGGAGCCAACATCCAGTAGGGAATCAACCGTTCACTTCGAATTGATCTCTTGATAACCTGCTGTCTTTTACTTAAAAATCTTGGCCACCTAATAGTTGGCATTATTTGTTTCACATCATTTCCATTGCTAAGAGCACCGGGTACGGTTGGTAAAAAAACATCGCACCCGGTGCTCTTGCCCAATATTCTAGTGGGGTCTACTTACTATAGTATCCCGCATCATCCAAAATCTTGCGGATTTTAGTGGCGGCTTCATTTAAAGCACTTTTAGCATCAGACTGCCCCGTAACCACCTTAGAAACTGCCAGACCCCAGACATCGATGATAGGAGTAATCTCGGGGATACCTGGTCTTTCTTTCGTATGTTCAAAGCTCTTATTCACAGCATCTTGCCACAGAATCTTATCCTTTAGTTTCTCTGCTGTGGACAGACGGCAAACTGCCACACCAGAAGGTACTAAGATGTTGTCCGTATTTTCCTCGCTGTTATAGAAGGCTACCCACAGGTAAGCCCACTCTTTATATCTGGAGAACTTGGAAACAGTACCACCCCAGGACCCTAGTCTAGGGAAACGGAGTACTTTCTTGGGTAGAGGAGCATAACCAACTTTGCCTACCACTTTGGATTGAGTGGGATCTTCCATAGCCGCTCCTAGGTAAGGCCACATTTGAAGCATCGCCAATCTACCCTGCTGGAAAGCAGCACCGGCTTCCTCATTCGCCCAGTTAGGGGCATCCGGTGGGGCGAACTTATTGACAGCCTCGGCGTAAGCCTCCAGAGAGGCTACTCCCGTAGCATCATTAAAAATCGGGTTCCAATTTTCATCAAAGTAATCACCACCCCAGGACCAGAGCCAGGTACTCCAAGTGCTAGAGGCAAATTCACCTTGTTTAGCAGTAGTACCAAATCCCCAAACTCCCGGATATTTGGGATTGTTGGTAAACTTTGCAGCGATTTTAAATAACTCGTCGTAAGTCTCCGGAGGTCTCAATCCTTCGGCTTGCAACAAATCTTTCCGATAGAAAAGGATCTGAGTTGTACCGTGATGTGGAATCCAATAAATATTACCATTCTTAGATAGTAGATTAACTACGCTTTGTGGATAACCCTCAATATCGAATTTCGGCAGATTAGGATTGTTCCAATACTTGTTCAAGGGTTCGATAAAGTCGGCCTCGATAAATTCCAGTGCCCACAATCCAGGTATGAAGATTACATCATAAGTCCCAGTACGAGCAGTTAGGTCAGCAATGATTTTCTCGTGCAGGTTAATCCAGGGTATGGCGTTGACTTCAACTTTGATGCCAAATTTCTGCTCAAAAAGCTTACTTACTTCGATAGCTGCTTTCTGTTCCACCGGCTCGTAAAGAACTACTGTCAACTTTTTGGGCTTAGGACTTTTGGGAACTTTACTGAAGTCCGGTTCCGCCGCGCTGACTACAGCAATACAATTCAGGATACTCAATGAAAACACTATCCCGAGAATTACTAACGGCCTTTGGATCAAATTTTTCCAGTTTCTCATCTATGCCTCCTTTTTTCGACATAGTTCATTTTTCCTTCAAAGAAATACCGCTACCCTACATTTCTATTGGGGTAATTTTTATTCTAAAGCTGACACCGACCTACCCAATCTTTTCACCTCCTTTCGGCCTTGATTTTCAGCTTTAGCTTCTTTAAACTCAGACAGACTTTCTTGCTATAAGTTCAGGTTTAATAATCGATCGTTATTCGTAAAAGCTAATAAACTCAGGCGTGTGTCCTAGATTTTTAGCTATTCTGAGGATTTTATCTTTAGTTTTAGGACTTACATTAGGTTTACTGTTTAATGCTCGAGAAATCGTGGTTGTGGGAACAGTAGCTTCTTTAGGTATATCTCGAAGAGTAACATGGCTCATTATACTTTGCCTTTCAAGCTTCCCTATCGCTACCGTCATTGATTACATTTTACCGAGTTTCATTTTTTTGTAAAGTATTTCTCAGTATAAGGTTCAAGGGTAAAAAACAATAAATTAGAATTCCTCCTTTCTAGGGGATAAGACTCCCCCATCATCTCTGAGGCAACTAAAAAATTATGCAGGTCTACCGGTACCCGATCAGGAATCCTCCCCTTAATTGCAGCTATTGCTCTTTCAAGCGAAGTCATATGGCTCACTATATCACGAACCCAAAGTGGAAGAAATTTTTATACAAAAAGTTAAATTCCAACTTTTCACTCCTCTCCCAGTCCCTAAAACTCTACTTAACAACGAGTTTTGCTATTAGAAAAGGGCTTTCTATTAGAAAGCCCTTTTCTAATTTTACTCCTAGTGCTTGCCTTTGATAGCACTTAGGGAGCTGGAACTACAGGTTCCGGAAGAGAAAGAGACAGCCAGGCCTTTACTTCATCTTCGGTAGCGTCCCATCGATAAGCAACTCCAAGATTATCCTTTGAAATTAGCTGGGTTGGGGCCCAATAGAAGTGTCCTGGTTCAATCTCTCCCTTGATAACACCCAGAAGCAACCGAAGAGACATTACCGATGCAATTGATGGAGGATTGGCATCGGTCAATTGGAGTTTTCCTTCCCGAATTAGATCCAACCCGTAAGGTGCACCATTTTGGGAAACTATGGATAGCTGTTCCAGTTTGCCAGCGCGCTCCAAGGCAAGGGTGGCTCCTACAGCCATATCCTCGTTCTGGACAAACATTCCTACCAGATCAGGATGAGCAGTAATAACCGCAGAAGCAGCTTCATAGGCCTTTTGCCGATTCCAGTCAGCAGCAATTTGGGAAACCACTTCAAGCTGAGGATTTGACTTAAGTCCTTCCTTGAAACCCTTGCTATAAGCTTCGGCATCCCCTCGCCCCAAGGCCCCCTCGATTATGGCAACCTTACCACCGGGAACATGTGTTGCCATGTATTCACCTAAGGGCCTTGCGAAATTCATCAAGTCAATCTGCATGAACCCTGCAGTCTTGGGAAGAAGGTCTGGGGTGTACCCATATTGAAAGAAGATTGGTACTTCAGCTCGATTTGCCTGATCAATTGCTGCCATTTCCGAAGATAGTGATACAGCATATACGAGGATACCATCCACACCACGAGCAATTGCGTCCTGGACATTAGCCAATTCTTTAGCCGGGTCATAGTTAGAGGTATAGGTAATAACCCGTACTCCTCCAAGTAGTTTTGCTGCCTTAACTGCTGCGTCCGTACCATATTGATAATAGGGTTCGCCACTAGCCCGAATGAAAGCAATTTCTAGTTCTTGTTGGGCAAGTGCCATGTTTCCCCCAGCGCTCATGATAATCAATATAGAAAATAGACAACCCAATAACGTAAGACGCTTCTTCAGTTTGAACATTGTTTTACCCTCCTTCGAGCATTCTGTTCTAGCTTTTTATTCCTAATCACGCACTAAGATGCTTCATTTATCACCTCCCTTCAAAGAATAATTTAGTTCTCTCGCGGATTCTAAATCCTCTGCATCCGCTTCTGATAAGCACTTTAAGAGTATATTACTTTCTTTATCTCTTTATCACCTGCAAATATTAGGAGCTAGAATAAATTATCCAGTACTCCAAATAATCTCTATTTCTGTCTTTCGGTAAATCTTTCCTTCCCAAATTTTCGGGAGCACTCAAAATAACCCTGTCGCTTTGTAGACTCCTTGACTACTGCGATTTTTGAAACATCACCGCAGCCACCATGATAGCTCCGAGAACAACATTTTGGAAATTTGCACTTACCCCGATCAAATTAATGCTATTAGAGACAAGGCCTAATAGCAATACGCCCCCAAGAGTCCCCCAGACATTCCCTCGTCCCCCAAATAACGGTGTGCCACCTATGACTGCAGCGGCAATAGCTCGTAGTTCATACCCGGAACCCATCGTTGGAAGAGCAGAATCAAGTATAGCGGTGAGTACTAAAGCAGCTATTCCTACTAAGAATCCATTGAGAGTATACAAAATAATTTTAACCTGCTTTATTCGAATACCAGAAAGACGAGAAGCTTCTTCATTGCCACCTATGGCATACGCATATCGACCCCATGGAGCATTCCGAAGGAAGAAATTCACCACTACAAGTAATACCGCAAAAACAACAACAGGTAACGGAATTCCTAAGAAGTACCTGATCCCCAAAAGCTCGTATAAACCACCCATCCGATTAATGGGGCTTCCTCGACTAATTACAATTGCTACTCCCTGTAAGAACACCATCATTCCCAAGGTGATAATAAAGGGGTGTGCGCGGTCAGTAGACACTAGCAGACCATTGACTGCTCCAATTCCCGTGGCAACACCAATTGCCACAAGGATACCAAGTGCTGTCGAACCAATATTGGCGATAGTAAGGCCAGCCATATAAGCGCTCACAGAAAGCATACTACCGACCGAGAGGTCTAGGCCGCTTGAAATTAACAGTACAGTTGCTCCTATACTAACAATCCCTAAGACAGAAACCTGGAGAAGAATATTCAACAAGTTTCGTACTGCTAAAAACCTGGGGTTAGCTATTCCAGTGAAGACAACAATTGTAAGCAGCACGAAGATAAGAACATAACGGCCAAGTCTTGCTAACGAGACCATATTAATCTCCCAATATTGTAGACAGTAGCTCCGCTGGATTTGTTGATGAAGAGTGAAACTCTTTTGCAATTTGGCCCTTGCGCAGGGCAACGATCCGGTCTGTAATTTCCATTAGTTCTTTAATATCTGAGGAAGCTACAACAATGCTTTTTCCGAGACTTTTTATATCTTTCAGGAGGCGGTGAATCTCCTGTCTCGCCTCAACATCTACTCCTTGCGTTGGTTCTTCTAACATCAAGAGTTTAGCATTCGCATACATTGCCTTAGCAAAGAGGACCTTTCGTTGTGTGCCACCACTAAGAAAACGAACCTCAGTATCAACACTACGTGTCATGATTTTAAGTGAGGTAACATACGATTGCGCACTCAAACGTTCATTCTTAAGGTTAATCAACCCGTGTTGCAAAACCCCTTTCAAGTTAGCAAGGGTTATGTTCTTGGCCAGCGAAAGAGGCAAAACAAGGCCCAATTTCCGTACGTCCTCGGGGATAAAACACACACCTTTTTCTATTGCCTCATAAACATCTTTGGGAGAAAAGGGCTCTTCAAACAATACAACAGAGCCCTTCGTAGGGTGGAGGAGACCCACCATAAGGCGAATTAACTCTCGGTAACCCGAGTCAACCGTACCAGTAAGGCCGACGATCTCTCCCTTATTGACAGAAAGATTAATGTCGGCCAAAGCTCCTTGAAAATAAACTCCTCTTAATTCTAATATTTTTTCTTCAGCAATTGCTTTTGTCTGAGACGTCACTGTGCTCAATTTATGACCTGTCATCTTTTCAATAAGTTCTTCTTTGATAATACTTCCTGCAGCAAATGTGCCAACACATTGACCATTACGCAGAACCGTAATGCGCTGGGCAAGCTCAAGAACCTCGTCTAAGTTGTGAGAAATATATACAATCATCATGCCTTTTTTCCGGAGGTTCTCTATTAAGTCGAAAAGGAACTGTATCTGAGAACCTGTAAGAGCAGCGGTCGGTTCATCTAGCAAAAGAAGCTTAGCCTTTTGATGAATTGCCTTAATAATAGCCACTTCCTGTCGGGCAGCTATAGGAATATCCTGTATAATCTGTTTTGGTTTTATATGGAGCCCATAGGTGTGAATTAGCTTTTCGGTTTCGAGTGCTATCCGTTTATGATCGACAAGCTTCAACGGTGTACGGGGCTCTGCTCCCAGGAACACATTCTCCGCTACAGAAAGCCAGGGCACAAGTTGCTGTTCTTGGTAAACGGTAGCAATACCTTGAGACTGAGCTAAAGAGGGAGTCAGCGAAGAAAAACGCCGACCATCCATAACAACGGTGCCTTCATCAGGTTGAAAGGCACCGGAGAAGATTTTGATCAAAGTGGATTTCCCTGCCCCGTTTTCGCCGACCACACCATGAACTTCCCCCGACATAAACGACAGGCTCACTTTATCTAGGGCTTTTACCCCGGGAAAGCTCTTGGAAATCCCAATAGCTTGGAGTACGATTGAATTCTTTTTATCCATAATCAATGGCTTACAAAGCTCATATAAACTAATCCAACCGGAATTGACATCGGATCTCGCGAAGATGCCTCAAACTGGATCGAGCTTGCTCTTCAGTCCCACGTTCCAAACTTAAGACACTGTTACATCCAGTTTTTGAAAGAATTCTCATACCCAATGACCAATAGTACCTTCGCCGCACGGTCTGAAGTACTTCGTCTTCATAATATTCTCGATTGAACGTACTTCACAATGATTCTATTTCAATACGTCGTCCTGTTCGAGAAGATTCTTTCATAGCCTCTATAATTAATTGAACCATATAACCATCTTCGAATGTCGCACCATAAGGACTAATTGGTTTATCATTTACTACAGCATCAATGAAATGAAGAATCTCATTCATATGGCCATGTTCCCAACCAACATTATGCCCGGGAGGTAATAGCCCCGATTGAAACGGATGATAAGGTTCAGTGACAGAAACATTAGAGAAACCCATAGCTTCATCCACAGATGCATCTGTTAGATAAACACGAAGGTGATTCAAATCTTCTAAATCAAAAGATAAGCTTCCTTTAGAAGCATTAATTTCCCAGGCAAGTTGATTTTTCCTGCCTGTACTTACACCCGATGATTCCAGAGTTCCTGTGGCTCCATTTTTGAACTCTAGGGTAGCAATGCTCCCTTCATCTGCTCTTACTTCTTCACATTCTCCAGATTTCTTAGGACGAGAAGGAACAAAGGTTTTACTAAACCCACTTACTGCCTTAATCTCAC
>Ga0209121_10004227_pt1 | contig 13487 bp, 10 predicted proteins | sample Cruoilmetagenom3_FD_187292 | JGI IMG/M metagenome (GOLD analysis project Ga0209121, IMG submission 187292) | Oil polluted marine microbial communities from Coal Oil Point, Santa Barbara, California, USA - Sample 3 (SPAdes) (version 2) | ecosystem: Environmental > Aquatic > Marine > Oil seeps ... | reverse complement strand
TAATTCGCTATTTTTTTCTAAAAATGTGTGAAAATGACGACCTCTAACTATTCGAGTAGAAAATTTGTCTTTGGAAAATTGCATAGCCCGATGAAAATCCATATTTTGTCCGTAATCTGGGTCTCTTGTGATTACGACAGCAGAACTTATGTAATTCCCGCCGTCCTTTTCGCAATGAAATAAAATTGGTAATTTATCTAAATCTACGCTTGATTCTATAACTTCTTGACAAGGAGCATTTGGTACGATTTCGGGTTCTGAGCGTTCAGTAATTGCTTTTGAAAGCATTGGTATGATGTCTGCGGGAGTTACATTGAAATACGAAGCAATCACATTCTTAGTACAGAACATGTTACCAACCAACCTGAATTCAGATTCTTTAACATTATTAAACATTAAGGGGGTTGGTTCTTTCTCTTTTAAAATTCCAGAAATCTCTAAATTCTTCGAAGTTTCGATATCTACCTTTTGAAAGAGCCCTTTCTCATCAATTTTATTTATATAATCTCTAAATCCCATAATTATTATCTCAAAATTTTATTTATCGTTATATAATACCAATAATAGTGGTTTTTATTAGAGGAATTTATGATACACTTTTTATAAAACTAAAGGTTTTCCTCATCAATAATTTTCTGTAAAATTTCTTTTGCGTAATCAACTCGGATTTTGCCGTCTTGGACCAACTTATTCGCAATTTTTTCTATTAGTTCATCTGGAACACCAGCAGATTTTGCGATATTACGCGAATGTAGCACCATATGGCCCTTCTGTATCCCTTCTGCGGCTAAAGCTCTTAATGCGGCTACATTCTGGGCTAAACCTAACGCAGCAGCAATTTGAGATAACTCTTCTGCACTCTTAACACCTAAAATTCTCAGTGCTAAACGTGCCATTGGATGAATTTTTGTCATTCCTCCAACAATTCCAAGAGCTAGAGGAACTTCTATCTCGCCAACTAAATTTCCGTCTGAATCAGATTTAAATTTCGTAAGGGGTTTGTATTTACCACTCAAGGAAGCATAAGCATGAGCCCCTGCTTCAATCGCACGAGTGTCATTTCCTGTTGCTAAAGTTAACGCAATTATTCCATTCATTATCCCTTTATTATGGGTCGTTGCCCTATAAGGATCGGCGAGCGCAAATTCATAAGCGTTTAAAATACCCTCAACTACTTCTTCTCCACCTAACAAATCCTTATCAAATACTGCTTTGCATCTCGCAATTCGATGTGTAGCCAAGTTGGATACGATTCGTAAATATATTTTCCCTTTACTAATTTCTTCGATGTAAGGGCTTACGGCTTCAGCCATCGTATTTACTACATTAGCACCCATAGCGTCCAATACATTAACCAGAAGGTGAAGGATTACCATTTTGCCTTTTTTTGTTTCTATTTCTCGAATCTCAATATCTATAGCGCCACCCCCTAGCTTATTTAGTAAGGGGTCTTGCTCATTTGCAATTTTTAAGATTTTTTCCTTATTACTCGCTAAAATTTCCTTCGCAGCAGCAACATCTTTTATTTGAGTTATTTGTATTTGAGAAATCATGATTGACTTAACTTCTTCAGACTGAAAACCCCCGTTTTTCCTTGCTATCTTAGCTGCGTTAGAAGCAGCGGCCACAACTGAAGGTTCTTCAATCACCATAGGCAAAATATAATCTTTTCCGTTGATCCTAAAGTTTAAAGCAATACCCAAAGGCAATTGGTAACTCCCAATTACGTTTTCTATTAGCGTGTCAATTTGACTGGGCGTAAAATACCCCAAAGCTTGCAATAGTTTAATTTCATCGCGTTTTAAGTTAATTAATTTAGCTAATTGATGTTGGCGTTCTTCTAAGGATAACTTATAAAAACCCGAAATATCTGAACGAATTTCTTGCATCTTTTTATTCACATTAATCTTAATTTGAAATTATTTATATCATCTTCTAATTGTCTTGCCTTAGATAATTTTGAACTTTTGGCTGATAGGATGGTGAAAAATAGAAGATGTCATTATTAATTATAATTCTAAAACATAAATTTAATAAATATTTTGAACTGGAACATACAATGGACTCCAATTTAATAAACCAATAGCGTTAAAATTAGTTTCTTTTTTATTTTCAATGCGTCTTATCTCGTACTCTAAACAAGCTCCCTGTTTAACATTACCAGCAATCCTTACTAAACCATTGCTGAGGAAACTAAGATTATGTTCGTTAGGATTTACGATTGGTTCTGATTTTAATACCGCAAACAGTGGAAAAAATCTCTCATGAAAACCAGAATGTCCTTTTGGACAATGGTCCAATCCTTCTATGTTTGGAATAATGCACCCGGCATCGCAAAAATGAAGCGTAAACCCTCTATTTTCATTACTCTCGTGTTCAACAATTTCACCTAATACCGTTGTAGGCATATAATCACCAGACCTTATTAACTCGTATTCTTTCACACTTTTGCGTTCTTTGTTTTCAATAAAATCATTAATCTTTGGCCTTTTATCAACGACTGTCTTAAAACCTTCCTTAACTTTTAATAACCCTGAAATACATGTCGCACCAGACCCATATGAACCAAAATAAATCGTATCGTTTGCTCGAGAATAATTTTCAAGAAGATATATGATTTGAGCCCAAATAGAAGCGTTATATATGTTCCCAAAATGCGAAGGTACTCTTAATTGTGGAAGCACTTTACCTTTAACATTTGCTATAAGTTTGTTTGATATGGTTTCTAATGTTTCGGAGGAATAACCCCTCCCTTTCAGTTTCAAATATAACCACTCGGGTAAAACAGTAATATCGTGCATAAAATAATCAAGTTTCTTAAGAAGAGAAGATGTTATTTGATTCTTTTTTACTCTTGGAAGGTTCTGAATATGCTTTGTCCAGCGTTTTTGGATTATCTGTTGCATGATTTTTATTGGTAGTTTAGAAAAAGGTGCGTGAAATGTGTAGTAATCAGCGTGAAAATCCCCCATATTATTAATTAAATCGTCGTATGCTTTCAATTGAAAATTAAGATAAGTATTTACCGAATAATGACCAAAAACTTTAGCATTTTTTTCATTAACGGGGCGGAAAAAATCGTCTACATTTCCCGAAACCTTGCCAAATTTTTCACCAAAGGTTGCAATCCTAGGGTTTTTTGAAATAACTAAGGCAATTGCTCCTGAACCTTGAGTAGCTTCACTTGGACTTCCTATTTGATATGAAGAAATATCAACACTTATGACAAGAGCTTTTTTTATAATATCTTTTTCTACCAAAGCAATCGCGTTGAGAAGAGCTAAAGTTCCGCCAGCGCACGCGTTATAAACATCCTGACAAACAGAATTGGTCGAAATTCCTAACAATTCGGCGAAGATGTTTGAAACCGATTTTACTGCATATGTTATAGTCTCTGTTCCCACGAAAAGAGCGTCAATACTCTTAGGAGATATTCCTCCCTTTATTAACGCTTGATATCCCGCCTTCAATCCCAGAGAAACAATATCCTCGTTCACATCGGGTATTCTCATTTCTATTGCCATAAGGCCTTTTTTGTATTTAGCAGGATCTACTTTCCGCTCAACAGCGAGGTCTTTTAACTTGATGTAATATTTTGGAGCATAAAATCCTACACTATCGATTCCGATATCAGAAAACAAATAATCGTTTCTTATCATTAGGGATCTCTCTTTTAACGCTGGTTGTAATTGATTTGATTGTTAAATTGAATTTATAAATGTAATGTTTATTTATTCAAAAACTTATCTAAGTAAATATTATTCTTATTATATGAGGTTTTTATATAAAAATTCTCAATAATCTACTAATATCAACAGTTCAAATTCTTAAATGTGGTAATAATAATATTATTATTAATAATATTATTAATAATAGTATTAATTGTAGTAAAGGTTAAATTTTCTTGGAAGAATTAAAGGACGTACCCGCAGATAAGTTGCCTAAACACATTGGTTTAATTCTAGACGGAAATCGTAGATGGGCAAAAAAAAATATGCTTGAAGCAAATGTGGGCCATTTAATAGGGTACGAGAATTTAAAAGATAGGTTATTTGACTTTTTTGACGCAGGTGTTCATTATTTGAGCATTTACGCCTTGTCGCTTGAAAACGCTCGAAAAAGAAGTGTTGACGAACTCAGATATATTTTTAAGATAATTTTAAAAGCAGTGGACACGGTAATAAGTGAATCAACCGTAAGAGAAGAGAAAGTCAAATTTAGCGTAATTGGCCGAGTACACTTGCTACCTGAAGATGTTCAGGAGAAAATCAAAGAATTAATTGAATTTACAAAAGACCATAACCAAAATTTCATCAACTTGTGCATTATGTATGACGGCCAAGAAGAAATCGTAGATGCTGTGAAAAAGATAACGGACGATAAATTAAAGTCCGAAGATATTACGCGAGATTTAGTCAAAAGTTATTTATATACGAAAAATTTTCCTGAGTTAGATTATATAATTCGCACTGGCATGGAAGATGGCGCTAGAATTTCGGGATTTCTGTTATGGGACGCTTCTTATGCAGAGTTCAAATTTAGAACGGATTTATGGCCTGATTATAATAAAGAAATGATAATTGAAGATATCAAAGATTATTTGAACAGAAATAGAAGAAAGGGGAAATAAAGTTTTCTTTTTGTAAAAATTTAAAATCAATAAATTTTATATTGTTGATTAAGGTAAAATAGCACTTTTACGCATACATTATTAATTCGAAATAAATAACTGTTATGCGCAATTCATAGAAATATTAAAATTAAATATTATACACTAATATGACTATCTCAGACCCTAATCATGTAATCTCCATAACTATAAAAGAATTTCCTCAAAACCTTCTAATTCCCAATTTAAATAATTCTGTTTCCTTAGAAGTTGTTAATAATTCTAAAAAGGAGGAACATTTTAAATTTGTTTTTGAGGGAGAAAATTTAGATATTGAGGTTAAACCAGACGAGTTCAAGAAAGAAGTTCTATTTAAATCGGGAGAAACTAAGAATATTGATTTAGCGTTGAAACCTACCGCTAATGGACACGGTAAATTAACAATTAATGCCTATTGGATGAAATTGGTCGAATATTTTGTAGAAGTACAGAAGGTTAGAGAGACTATTTCCGCGAGTAAAATAATTAAAATTTTGAAAAATATACAAGTTCTCGAATTCGATGATGGCGATGGTTTTAACTCAAAAGACTTTTTTATAACCTCTAGCAAGAGTGAAGTTAAGAAAATTGAGAAGGAACTTCAAGAGTTAATAAAAAATTATAGCGAGACACAAAAAAACTTACAAACTTCCGATACACCTTTATTAAATGAAGATACTGGGGTTAGTCTTGTTGAAATTGATAACCAATTAAAGGTTCTAGCAAAATCATATCTCTCGATAGGTGATTTTTTTAAGGCGTTAGAATACTCTTTAAAACTATCCGATGAAGGAGAAAAAGTAAAGTTTTATTATAACTTAATTAGAGCTAATGCAACAGTTAATTTAGACGCTACATTAGAAGTTATTAAAAAATTAAACGAAAAAAATAAAAAAAATCAAGTAGTAGAAAAAATCGCACTTGACTTACTAAAAACTAATCAAGATCAAGTTATTAGCGTTCTTTCTTTTATCGACGACGCTTCGTTAAAGGAAAAAGCGCTTGTTAACATCATTAGTAAATCTCTGGAAAATGGTTTCAATTTAGCTCTTAAATTTTCTGAGTCTATTGAAGATGAGATCGTTAAAATTAAAGTTTTATTTAACGTTATAAAAAAATTACATGAAAAAAAGAATAATGCATTAATTCTTAAAATTATAAATCAAATCAATCAAATTATTCTCAATTCTAATAAAATTGTTTTATCAGCTAAAGATTATAAAAATCCTGCTTACGCGTTTTTTAGAGGAACCATATGCATTATAGCTGAATTGGATTGTCCAGAAGCTGCCGATACGGTCATAGGGGGAATAAATTCGGTAGAGCTAAGAGAAAGAGTTGCTAAAGACTTATTTAACGAAATATACGAGATGGTTAAAGAGAAAAAAACTAAAGTTGAACCTATAGGAACATTTTCTCAATTTTTTCTATTAAATACTTACGCTTCAAAAATCTCTAACGAGATACAAAGATTTTCCCTCATTGGAGGAAATGCAAGCAGTAACGTTCTAATGGGCGATTATAACTTCAATATCGCTCTCATATCTCTATTTAGTTTTGATTTTAGCATATTTCCTATCATTGACAGAGTTTATTCAGAGCTAAAGTACAATTCGGATAAATCGATTGCGTATTATGTCTATCCCTCAATCAACAATCACGATCAAGAAGAATTAGTAGTAATACAATCTACGTTAAAAAAGTTCTTTCAACCCGAAAAAATTTCAAAACAAGTTGTAATTTTTAATTTTGACTTTATTCCCTATTTAGGAAAACCTACAATTATTCTCTCTTCTGAATTAGATGAGATGAGTCCAATTAAAACCAAGATTATTAAGCACCTTGGAGATCGCGTTAATTTAATAATAGACGACTCGTTATTCAAGGGGGGCGAAACTGTGGATAATCTAAACAGCATATTCTACGGTAGTAATTTCAAAATAGTTAATTTAGTTTTATCGTATGAATTCTTAAACGATTACGATACATTTAAAGCGTTTATCCAATCAATTATGTAAAAAAAGTGAATAAATTTATGGCTAAGGATAAAAAAAAGAAAAAGAAGAAAGGATCAGGTGGAGATGATACATTCTCGCAATTTATGGGAAAAGATACTGGTAAGAAGCAAAAATCTAGAGCAAAATCAGTGTCGGGGCTTCCTTCAAGTGTTTATATTGGAGAACCATTAGATAGATCTTCGGATCAATTGTTTCTTGGAACGGATTACAGAGAAGTACACATCCCCGAAAGAACTTGGGGTGAAATCTTAGCCGATATCGAACATTGGACCCCATTACCCTTCACGCATGGAATTGAAATGGAATTAATTATCGCAGATGACAGTGGTAACTACCCACCTGGTGATGAGATGGTTTATCGGATGAAAGAGATCGTAAAAGATGCAATAAAAATCATGGACCAGGTTTTATACAAAGGAAGAGATGATTTCTTACCTGTTCCCGATTATATTCGGCAAAAAGTATTGGCACGACCTTATGGGAAGGACGACATTGAAAAGGGATATGTAATGGATATTAGGTATTCTCTTCCAGATGGAAATGTCGTTGATATCGACACTTTCGGTCGTGATGGAAATGTTACAGCAGTTACTTATATATTAGAACTCGTAACGCCCCCATGTGAATATGTTGAGGAGCTGGCTTATTGGGGATCAACCTTATTTCTTCTAGCAAAAAACACACTACCAAGAGATTTACACATCATAGCTTCGGCCATAAACCCTGCAGCTAAGGAATACATGCGAGGGTTGACTCAGGCTGATCACTCTCATATTGGATCTTTCAAATCAGATTTGGAGAAAGTACAAGCGTATTGTATGATTCGCAACTTTATTCCACATATAATTGCTCTTACTTGTAATTCACCTATATTAAATAATAAACCAACAGATGTTATTAAAATAGTCAATAATCGAATTACCGCACCAAATTGTGTGCGTTCTTTAAGGTTAAAAAATAACACTACAATGTTAAGTAACAACGACCCGAAGCATTTTCCTCCTTATATAACTTCGGGAGACCAAAATTCTATCGACTACTTTCTTCAGGTTGTTCAAAAAGCGAGTTTAGAGGATGGACGCTTCCAAGACGTGTTTCCTTTCACAGATTGGGGAACAATTGAAATAAGAGTTAGCGACGCTCAAATTTCAATATGCCGTAGAATAGGAATCGCTTTATTACTACAAACTATGTGTTACAAGACGCGAAAGTTACTAGACCAGGGGTTTTGGGTGCCAGACGCGGGTAGCGAGACGATCGCATATAACAGAAAGACTACCATCGAAAGAGGGTTAATATCTTTATTCCGCCCTCAAAATCTTACTCGAGAACATCTCGCGCAATACGACCCGAATTTTGCAGAACAATATTTAGGACCTGCGAATCAACCTATAAGGTATATGATGCAGGCAGTACAAAGGATGTTTTTCTACTTAAAGGACGAATTAAAAGAACTTGGTTTTCTCTACTCGCCGTTTTTGAAACCTATACTTCAATCAGTCTTTGGAAATGTAAGCTACGCAGAACCTCCAATAACTGAAGCGGAGTACCAATTATCTCTTTACGATTATAAACTAAAGGCAGGACAAGACCCAAATATTTTAAATGATTTAATATATTTTACAATTGAATATTGTCAAGATCCATTAAATAATCCGCTTACAGGCGTATTGTCTCTTCCAAAAGAAATGAGAGAGTAAATTAGTTGATTTTTTTTTATCTTTCACAGATTATTTATGCTAACAAAAGGAAAATTAACGATTAAAATCTAATGATTGTTTTAAATTCCAGCATAAGAATAATATGATGTTGTTATAATAATGAAATAGAATTGAATCGTTCCAAATGATTTAGGAATAAAACTCATAAAAATTTATAAATAAAAAAATAATTATTTAGTAGAATAAATGAAAATATATATCATATAAAATGAATACTAATTTTTCTCAAGGAAAAAGTTGGATAAAATCCGCTATAAGTGATATGAAAATCGTGATAAATAGTCTTCAAAATGATTATTTTTCTCTTGTAGCGTTTAGAAGCCAGTTTGCAGTAGAAAAATTAAATAAAGCTATCCTAAGTTTTATGGGTTTGAAAGTGGAAAAAACCCATGCTCCAACAGATATATTAGACGATGTTCTAAAAGGTGAGTCTTCTTTAACGATAGATTTAGAAACAAAAGAGATACTTAAAAAAATTCTAAAACATTCAAAATTCTTTGAGAACGAAGGGGTTCAAACTCGATATGGAACAATCAAAAATAATAAGTTAATTATCGCTGAAGAGATTTATCATTCCTTCGAAGATATCAAAGATTTTCTCATAAATCTCGAAAAGATCGTAATTATTTATTTAAAACTTCTTAAGAAGAGCTTAAACATGACAAACGAAGAATTTAAAGATTTAGATCGATTAGAATCATTACTCGGAGAATTGAAACAATGGACATAAATTTAAAGTTTTTAAATAACGAGTATTTTTCAACAAAATTGGAAAACTACTTAACTCAATTATTTCAAGTAAATAAAAATATCGTAGGAATTGTTTTATTTGGTTCATTGGCAAGAGGAGATGCCATTTATTCAGAAGAAAAGAGAAGTGATATTGATTTAATTATAATTTTTAAAGACAATGAACTGCCAGAACATCATAGAAAAAGAAGCGAGCTGAAATTTAAATTAATGGAATTCTCACCTTCAGGAGTAGATTCGCTCTGGATGACTGAAAGTGAATTTAAAAATTTAGTTCGAATCAAAACTGATATAGTTCTATACGCTCTGGATGAAGGGAAAATCTTGTATGACCCAGTGGGATTGATAAAAAACCAAAAAGATAATTTGTTTAAAGAATTGAAAGAAAAAGGCGTTAAAAAGAAAAAACATTATTGGGTTTGGCCAATAAAAAGTTTTGGAGAAGAAATTGAATGGTGACAAATTTCAAATTATCTACCTGATGAATATGTGTAGAAACTTTAATTAAATCTTTACCTAAAATTTTGGTTTATTTCTTCCCAAACTAAATAAAATTCAAAAATTTATGAATTTAAAATATACTAAAAGATATCACTAAATTAATTAAGCTGCCAATCATTATTACTAAAAACGAATTCCGATATATTTTTATAATTAGATAATTACTATCATTAATGAAAATGACTATAGATCCTGAACTACTTAAAGAAATTGAAAAAACGGTAGAAAAAAAAGTTGTAAAGTCTTTAGAAACGATTCAATTAGCTCAACTCAGGAAAGAGTTTTTAACTCGTCAGGATTTTATGACCGCTATGGATAGAATGGACAAGAGATTTGAAGAATTAATTAAGCACATGAATCAACGATTTGACGCAATGCAAAAAAAATCTGATGAAAAATTTGACGCAATGCAAAATAAATCTGATAAAAGATTTGAAGCAATACAAAGAGAAATGAATCAACGGTTTGAAGCGATGCAAAAACAAATTGATAACCGATTTGATAAAGTGTATGAGCGTCTTGATAGTATAGATCTGGGATATGGATACGTTGTTGAGGGAATGGCATATTCAATTATAAAACGAGAATTTAAACAGAGAGAACTTGATTTAGATCTCAAAATAAGACAACACTTTACCGATGAAAATTATACAGTTCACCCTGATACTCAAGATGTAGAAGTCGATATTTTTCATATTAAACCAAATATTATAGGAGAAGCCTCTCTAAAGATATTTAATTTGGACAAAGTTCGCACTTTCATAAAAAAAATTGAATTCCTTGAGAATATATACAAAGATAATTTTAAAAGATTTTTATTTTGTTTTAAAATAGATGATAGGATAAAAGGCGAGCTTATTAATTTACTTCAAAAATATAATATCGAATTAATTATTCCCAAAATAGATAGTTAGATAATATTTTAATATAATTTTTTCTGATTTGAAGTAAATTTTTAGATTTCTTGAAACGAAGGGATTTAAAGTTGGAATTTTTTAATTCCCTTATTTTTAAACAATCTTTTAGAACAATCAAAACGCCATAATATTTAAGGAATAATTATTACATAAGAATATATAAGGAAACAACTTGATTTAATCTAAAAGTAATCAAACTTTCTTCTAAAGAAGTAAGATAAAAAAAAAGTTAAAAACATTAAGGCTAAAGAAAATGCTAACAGCAACTATCGAACAAGAAGGAAAAACGCGAATAGAAAATATATTTGTAATCGATGCCCACTCGCATTTAGGAGAAGATGTGGATGGAGCAATAATGATGAATCCGCTAGCACCGGGTACAGGAACTTTTGATTTTTGGGGTAATGTTCAAGGAAGATTAAAAGCAGAATGGGTAAAAACTGGAGAACAATCCTTTAGAACTTCAATGGATGGGAAATCGACCAAAATTGCTTGGTCGTTCAACCCTTATCCTTTTACAGATAAATTGAACATCGCGTTAGAAGCGTTGGGAAAAAGATATTCTGATTTAAAAGAAAAGTCAAAATTTTATTCTTTCATCGATCAAGGCGTTGTTTTTCCTTTTCAAGACATTTTTAGAGATAAGCATCCAGAAGCTATGTATCGAGCTAGCAACATTAACATTTCCAGATTTACTACGCGCTTCCCATTTTCTATGAAACTAATTGGATACGCTCGCTGCGATCCTATGGAAGGAGAAAAAGCGATTAAGGAGGTAACCTACGCTCGAGAAGTATTAGGTCTCCGGGGTCTAAAATTACATCCTCGATCAGAAAGATGGATAGATGATATTAATACGGGCAAACCACTTAAGGTTTTAATTGAAGCCGCAAGCCATTCAATGCCTGTAATATTCGACACTCGAGGAAGAGGCTCAATATTAGACATCGCCGAGTTAATTAAATCTACTAGAACAACATTAGCTCAAAATTTTCCAGAGTTATTACCTCATTTCAAGGTTATAATCGCACACTTCGCTCAAGGAAATATTGGCGATTACGAAGTCTATAATGCGATCGTTCAACCGAATACTTATGGCGATTTATCTATGCTTCATGGAGAGGGGGCTGGGAACTTTTTCGAAGATTTTCGCAAATGGTTTAAGGCAAATAATAAAATAAAAGTCGATAATCGAGATTGGTCCGAATACCTTCTATACGCCTCAGATTACCCTTACTTTGGAGATGTTCACGCTCAAAAGCTTCTGATATACATTATAAATAAACGGTTTTTTGATACAGGTGGAAACATTAAAGACGTCAGAAATATCATGGGGTTAAACCAGATAAAAATTCTTCCTGAGTATAGCTTAACTCAAAATAAAACTAACGGAAGTAGTTTACCTTGTACTTTAATATCAAACCCATCAAATAGTAACCCTACTTCTTATGAAATCGCTGTAAAAGCTTTGGCAAAATTAATCGTAGAAAACAAGGTCGACATTAAAAGATTCTGTATACAATTCAAGGATACATGGGATAACTTTAACGACGACATTTTATTGAACGCTTTTACACCGACTACTAAAGAAGAAGTTCCAATCATGCTAACTCAATTAGTAAAAGATCAAATCGCCTTATTTGCGCCCTTAAACAAAGAGGCGGCGTGGAATAAGTTTGGATATAAATATTTCAACCCAAAAGACCGCGCGTTTTTCGCATCTATCTTTAAACAAAACTACTTGGCTAAGGACGAAAAGCAAACGGTTGATTGTTTAACTCAGATTTTTCGTTAAAATTTTGATTAATTCACCTGTAGAAAGCATCAAATTGCGACAGAAAGAGAATTATAAATATTTAAACACAAATTCAAAATCCGATAGGTCAAAAGGTTTTAATATATAGCCATCAGCTCTTGTTTCTTGGATTTTTTCTTTTACTTTATGATCTGGAACAGCTGTTAAATAAATAACGGGTATTTTTTTGAGTTTTTCATGAGATTTTAATCGCTTACATATTTCAAACCCACTTACATCGGGCAAAAGTATATCTAACAAGATTAATTTTGGAAGGTTATAATTTAATTCTTCGATTCCTTTTAAACCTGTTATTACTCCTTTGCAAGTATACCCTTTAGCATCAAAATAATTAGTAACCAATTCTATTGTAGATAAATCATCTTCAATCAATAGAATGTCGTATTGAGCAATTTTCGCATCTTGTTTTTCTAATTTTACTATAAATCTATTTTCAAATTGTTTAATCTCATCTAATAAGTTTTTAATAATGGATAAAATATCGTTGTTTAAATCCTTTTGATATTTTTCAACGATTAATTGGAGATTTCCTTTGATCGTTGTGAGTCTTTCTTTTAAGGCATGTGTGAAAACCGATAAATCTTGAGCAAGTAAACTGGATTTTTCGTCGATATAATATTCAATTCCTTCTCTGACTAATTTGGAGATTGAAGAAATGTCACTTTTATTAATGAATTCTAGCCATTCTTTTTCTATTTCTTCCGTAATGTAAACAGAGATTCGCTTTTTCCCAGAATAATAATCCTTTTTAATTTTAGTCTCTTTCTCGTCTTTAGAAATAATTCTTCACCTTATTGTGAATCTAAAAAATTAAAGATTTGCAAAATTATCTATATTTTATTGAATTTGTTAAAATGAAAAAGTGTAAAGATATTATTTTTTAATTAGTTTTTTACTATTTCTAATTATATTTACCTAAAACATTAAATAAATTTGTTGTTTTAAAAAATTAAGATATTAGCTGCTGGCTTCGAGCAATACATTTCCAAACCAATTAAAGTGCAAGAGTTTAGAGAATTAGTGAAAAAACTACTACAATAAATACATAATTTTTAGCCTATATTTATCGGACAAAAAAATATTAAAGCAAATAAATTATTTCTTATTGTTTAAATT
>Ga0209121_10004226_pt1 | contig 13488 bp, 19 predicted proteins | sample Cruoilmetagenom3_FD_187292 | JGI IMG/M metagenome (GOLD analysis project Ga0209121, IMG submission 187292) | Oil polluted marine microbial communities from Coal Oil Point, Santa Barbara, California, USA - Sample 3 (SPAdes) (version 2) | ecosystem: Environmental > Aquatic > Marine > Oil seeps ... | reverse complement strand
GAATTGATTTTAATTGTTACTGTCTTGTTTTTAGAAAATACACAAATAGTTTAATATCAAAGGTTTAAAGCTGTTAAAAAGTACCCGCTCGAGGTACTTAGTATTAACCTTAATAATTTGATTTATAAATTATTAAGGTTATTTTTATTTACAAAATCCCCACATAATCCCCATATGTTGAAAAGCAATTCGTTAAAATAGGATTGTTTATACTTCTTTATTGTAATGCTCAATACTTAATTCAATTCCCTCATGTGGTACAAAAAAGTCAGTAATAAGCTTTGAATTAAAAGTTATGTATTTTGAATTAATCAATATTTAGGGAGTATAATGAATTAAGAATACTTTTAACCTAAAAATTAATTTTCAGGTTGGGAGCATATTTATCCATCCTATGCCCGCTTTTAAAACTTCTTACCTCTATAATGCTATTTTCTTCAGCATCATATACAACTTCAACAAAAAACATATTCAAAGCGTAACAGCTTACAATTTCAGTTTTTGAGATATGATTAACTAAAAACACACCTGATTCCCATAGCACTTTTAATTGGTCATTTGTATTTAGCCTATTAAATAAGTACAAAGTCATTATAAATATAATTATGAAAATAAGGAATAAATAAAATATGCAACAACCGCAACAGCAACATAAGCTAATCCTAATAAAAAAGTGTCCTTCACTTTATTTGTATAATTATCGAAATAGTCGTTGTGCCGTTTATCCTTTTCATATTAGAAATATACAAATAATATTAGTCTAATCTCAGTTTTAATTCCTCAGTTTTATTACAAGACGAGCATAAATCTGCGTTTTTTTTCACGATATTTTATACAGAAATTTATTTATTGAAATCTATTTGTTTTTTTAAATCTCGGCTTAATGTGAAATATTTCGCATGCATCACAAATTGCAAAGGCAAACTATACTATTCAAAAACAGAAATTTATCAGATTTAATAAAAAATATATTGCTTATTGTGAGAAAGTGATTTAATGTGCAATATAACTCACTAAAATAAACCATTAAAAATCCTACTATAATCAAACTAAATTAAATAACTTTTATAAGTTATAAATCAACATTTTAAGGAAATGGCACAACATCATTATTTTCGCATTTTTAAGAGGCTAAATAGAGTTAGACATATTCAAAGAAAGGATAGACTTTATAAGTACATAAAGGAGCTTTTTTTTGATTTTCATGAGTCCAAATGGAACATTCAGATGTATAAAAAATTTGTTGAAGAACACAATTTGAATTATGAAATATGCTATTATGCTTTAAATGATATTTTTAATAGTTATATAAACTTATTGCCTAAACATAAAGGGTTCATCTTATTTCTAGAAAAAATTAAAAAACTAAATGGGGTGGTATATTTAAAGAAAATACCTATAAAAAAAGAGATGGGACTTAAGGGTGTAGGAGCAATCATTAAAGCTTTTAGGGAGAATTCTAATATTACACTTGAACAATGTTTTAATTTAGTTTCAGACAATTTTGATACAGGTCTTGCAAAGTCAACTCTTAGGTCATATTATTTTGACCGTAAACTTGAGTAAAGAATAACTTCTATTTTTCAACTCTATTATTTTACATTTCTATACTAAAATTACATAGAATTCCGCACTTTTATACTCTTATCTACCAAAAGCTATGTGAAATTAGTTTCAGATATGGAAATTGGAAGAAAATAGCAGCAACTAGTGTACACTGAATTAGTTGCAATTTTAACATATACTTCTTTTTAAATTTACTTCAACAAAAAAAGGCAAAAGACCTACAAATGTATAATCTAATGCCCTTTGGTATGTTAGAATTCAAAGGTATTAAAAAGTTTGTTTCACTAGTAGGTTTATGCCGAATAATTAATTTAAAACCAATTTATGATGAAACAAATGTCATTATTTCAGGGTACACCTGAAGATTTTCAAGAACCTATTATTAAAATTATTCAAAAGGAATTTAGTATTCTAATGAAGGAATTTCAACCAAAAGAGCCTGAGGAGTACCTTACTAGGCAGCAGGTTGCGGATATGATACATGTTGACCTCTCGACAACGCATAACATGAGAAAACGTGGGGATATAATTGCTTATCAAATTTCAGGTAGGATTCTTTTCAAGCGGAGTGAAATTGAAGCTGCAATTATCGAACTTAAAACATCTAAATAATGATAGACTTCATAAAGTTTGAACTTCTTGAGGCAGATGTGAGTAAATTAAAATCTAATAGGTACTTAGAGTTCAAAACAACAGTTTCAACTTCAACAGGAGAATTAAGTAGATTTAAAGCGGCTTATTATAAAAATTTAAAGTTTACAATAATTGATCCAATAGAAAAATTTCCGTTTCATACAGTTACAGTTGAAGGAAGTCTTCATAAATATTGGAATAATGGTAAACATAATTTTAATGATTTTACAGCTGAAAACATTTTAATGGTGCTTCAGGAACTTAACGATAAATTTGACATAGAGCCTAAGAATTGTAAACTAAAGCAATTAGAAATAGGCTTAAATATTAAACCAACTTATGAAACTATAAAAATTTTGAAATGCTGTTTATATCATAAAACTGCTCCTTTTAAATCAGTTTTTGTTAATGATGAAGGAGACTATATTCAAGCAAGGCATCAAAAATATATTGTTAAGATTTATGACAAACGAAAGCATTATTCTGCGAAAGGCTATCTTTTTAATACAGATATTATGAGGTTTGAAATTAAATTCACAAAAATGCATTTTTGGAATAGAAAAGAAGTTTATAATCTAAAAGATTTGCTAAATAATTTCGGCTTGGAATGTGTATCAATGTTATCAAAAAAATGGAAAGAAATTTTATTTTATGACTTCGAGGTTTTTGATTCTGAAGATTTTCAGCATAAGTATAGTAACCCTAACTTTTGGGGACAATTAAATAAAGGTCAGTTCAATTACCATAGAAATAAACTAAATAAATCGGTTCTAAAAAATCCTAAAAGTGCAAAACAACGTATTAATAATTTAATACTAGAAAAGGATAGAGAATTGAATTTTGAGAGGGATGGTTTGACCCGTATATTATAAGGGGTAATTTAAGTGGTTTATATAAAAAATTAAGCAAAAAGACGTCGTTGCTTATTTTAAATGATGAGCATTATATTATTCATACTCCTTAAACTCCAATTCTGAGTCCAATGCCAACATAATCTTATCTGCTGTAGTGAATGTAACTCCTGCTGCTACACCTCGTTCTAATTTACCAATATACTCCTGATTTGGTTTGTTAAATACCTTCAGAGATAACTCCAATTGTGTCATGCCTTTTCGTTGACGTTGGTGGCGTACAAACTGCCCGAATTTAATAATTGAATCCATTTCTGTTCTAATTTTATGTCGTTAAAAGTCGATAAATGGGTGTTGTTATACTTATTTAAGATACGGAATTTTGATGGAAATCGCAAGTGATTTAGGTGTTGAATATGCTGCAATCAAAATAATAAAAGGGGGTTATGTAATTTATATTCATTCTAACGTTTTTGCGTAAATATAATTCCTAAATTAGTTACTCCAAATGGAGGAAGAAAAATTGCACCAATTCCAATAGTTTTAAATTGTATTGAAAATAATTGATGTTGCTGCTATAGCTGCTGAAAATGGAATAATTAGAAACTGATAAACAAAACAAAAACATACGTTTATACCGACAATTGAAGTGATAAACAATATATATAAATGATATAACAAGTTAATCGGCAATAACCTCAACAGAAAACCTCGGCAAAATTTCTGTTCCGCTGCGCTAAAATTTTACTGTCGGTTGTCTGTTTCGGATACGCAAAACCAAACACCGCTACGCTATATTTGTAATGTTTCGCTAATTGCCGATTAACGTCGTGGATAACAAAAAAAGAGCCCTGCACCTCGCTGCGTAACCTTGCGAAGTGACTAAATATTTTAAAATTATGAAACTTATAAAATTTTACATATCTAAACAAAAACCTAATTATAAAGAAATTAAAACATCTAAAATTAATGATTGGTTTGACCATAAATGTGTAGGAATATTTGGTTATTTCAAACATAGACGAAAAGGTTGGAATTTAAATAATATTGAATATTTTTTATTTTCTAAAATTTATAGATTTTGGTCTAGATTAGCAATAAGTAACAAAATTGCTATTATTGGAATCGCTATTGCTATTGTTGTTAGTGTCATTTTATTTTGTTTAGATAAGTTATATTTTAATTCGTGATTCTCTAATCGTAAATCTTTTTGAATCTTTCTTTTAATCTTTTTTAAAAGAGTTACGTAGTGTTTTTTATTTATGTTTTATACCTTTACGATTAAGAACAGTGCTAAAACCGATAACTAAAGGATATATTTTATCGCTACGCGAGGGCTCTTTTTTTGTTTGCCGCTTACTTGTTCTCGCAACATCAAACTGAAAAAGTTTGTATTGCTTCACAATCGCGACAAAACATATCCACGACGTTATGCATAATTAAGATTAAAATGAATGAAAATTATAAAGCACTAAGACAAGAGTTTAAGGGAAGTTCAGATAGAGCTGCCGTAATAGTAGCTGCGTCATATCTAGATGAATTACTTCTACAAATGTTGAAAGAGTATTTAATAAAAGATACTGACAAAAAAAATAAAGAAATTTTTTCAGGAAATGGACCACTAAGCACCTTTAGCTCTAAAATAAATTTATCCTACCGTCTTGGATTAATTTCGAAGAGAGAAACTGACTTAATTAATACTATACGAGCTATACGGAATTATTTTGCTCATCAATTAAGTAATGCTTCCTTTGAAAATCAGAGCATAAAGCAAAAAACAGAGAATTTATCTACCCCAATTGAACTTTTAATTCCTGAACATATACCAATTCCTCAATCGACAGATGAATCCGTACCCTTACCGAAGATTGTAAAAGCTTCAAAAGAAAACCCAAGGGAGATTTTTCAAGAATGTGTATTATTTTTAGTTAATGTTCTAGCAGTTAGATTGAATAACTTGGAAAAAATTGATTCTTTAGAAGAATTTCAAAGCGCAGCAGAGATTTCAGAAGGAATGAATAGTTCATATAAAAGATCAAGCCTAAAATACCTTTCGCTTTTAGATAAAAAAGAAGAATTGGGTGAAACTCTAAATGACAAAGAAAAAAAACAAAAAGAAAATATTGAATTAATGTTAAGAACATTTGACTTTTGCTTAAACCAAATTTCTCTCGCACACGAAGAAAAAAACTATGCATAACACCGTATATAAAAAATTACTAATATGAATGGATTTAAATTTAATAAGGTTTACGTCATTGAATCTTTAAATAATTCAGTAGAAAATTTGACGGGAGAAGAGCTTTATAATGACCTTCTAAAATGGAAGGAATATCAATTAAAAGACTTCAAATCTGAATTAATTCAAGTTAACAACATGAAAGAGTTTTTTGAAAAAATCGAATACATTAAAGATGAATGTGCGACAAAAGGACATTATCCAATAATACATTTTGAAATACATGGGAGTAAAGATAAATCAGGTCTCATCGTTAATTCAGGAGAACTAATAACTTGGTCTGATTTATATAATGACCTCATTGAAATCAATAGTGTTGTAGGAAACAACGTATTTATCACATTAGCTGTCTGCTACGGAGCTTATATTATGGAACTTATAAAACCAAATAACCCATCACCTTTTTGGGGTTTTATAGGCTCATTTGAGACAATTGAAGAATCTGATTTAATGATTCGATATAATGAATTTTATGATGAATTTTTAAAAAGTTTCGATTTAGATAGTGCTGTTAAAAGATTACATGAATCTAACCAAAATATACCCTCATCCTATAGTTTTATTAACTCAGAATTAACCTTTAAAAATGTTCTGAGACAGTACTTTGAGCAGAAATTTACAGAAATAGAAATAAAAAAGAGGTTTAATGATGGTCTTAGTCAGGAAAAAATAAACATCAAAGACAGAAATGCTAAACATAATTTTAGAATAAAATTTAAAGTTGAGTTATTAAAATCCAAGAAGAATTACTTTGAAGAACATAAAAGCAAGTTTTTCATGTTCGACAATTTCCCTGAAAATAAGAAAAGGTTCAAAGTTGAATATGAAGATTTAAATAACGTAGGCTAACAATGGCTATTTTTAAAACAGGAACAGGATTTTCAATTGAATTAATAAATTGGGAATTAGTATGGAGAGGCAAACACAATAATTTACCATTATATGAATCTTTCGGTGGTCAAGTTACTGCAATCGCTTTGGTAGATGAACCTGCTATTGGAGAAAAGGCAATGGGAAATGATTCTGATAGAATAATTACGGGTCCCGTAATGATTCCTGACTTAAAAATGTATAGAAATATGGGGCTGAAAGTTGCTATTGGTATTTTTCAGCGGAAACTATTAAAGAATTACAACAAAGTTTTAAAGGAAAAATAAAAATCGGACATTAAAAAAAACGAACACACAACAATGTATGAAATTAATGCTTACTTTTAAACTAAATAAAGAACCGACAAACATTCAACAAACGATTTGCTACGTCCAAATCTCCGATATTCCAAACGCACAAATCTTATAAAAACCCTTTGTACACCATTACGTTAAAAAATGAAAAAGATTAAAGAATATCATTTAGAACTATTCCGATTTCAATTACTCCCAATTGATAAAAACATTCAATTAAGTTTGATTGATTTAGAAATTAATGATTATGATTCATTAGTGAAACATAAAAATATATTACTTGAACGGATTCTAACTAATGAAAATATTAAACTCCAAGGAAAAAAATCGCAAGTTGTTTTTAGATTAGAATATCAATCAGATACATACTTCATTTTTAGAATTGGAGTCAAACGGAATTTAATTAGAAATACTTCTGATTTCAAAAAAGAAGAAATTGAAAACTATCCAAATATTCAAGTTATTATTAATACTGACCCAAAAATTCAAACAATTGGAATAGAAAGAAACTATAAAGCTTTTGGACATACAGAAACAGCTTCACATATTTTAGAAAATAGTTTACTTAATTATTTGCAAAAGTATCATTTAGCAATTTATATTGAGCCAATTTATCAAGAAAGAGAATTTTGGAATATAATTGAAAAATATCAAGAAAGAATTCAAAAATTATCATTTGATTTAATCAGACCAAACTTGAGTAATATATCAATAAAAATTGATAAGCAAATTAAACGAATGCAACTCGAGACAAATTCTCATAAAACGAAAATTGAGTTTGAAAGCAATAAAGATTCTAATTTAAGCATTGAAAAAGATAATGAACAATTAGAGAGTTTAATTGATTATGCTTCAAAAGGTGGTGGTCCAATTTCACTAAAAGTTAAAGGTCTATCTAGACGTATAAAAACATCTAAATCAACAGAAACTTACACTATAAATGAATTAGATTACAATGGACCAAAAGATAAGTTATTGAAAATTTTAAAAGGATTTGGGTTTTAATATGGTAGCATTTGTAAAAAATATTATTGTTTTTCTTTTTCTTGGATTCATTTTAGCATTTGCTTCTATCGAATTGGAGAGTGATTTTTTATCTGATTTTCATAAATCAAATCTAGTTAATATTCTAATTACATTATTAGCAATAAATACAGCAACGAGTAGTATTGTATTAACAAAATTAAAGGATTTAGGAGATAAGAATAATTTTGATTTTAAAGATAGTTTTAGTGAATTAAAAACAGCAATTTTAGAACAAGTTATATTGATTTGTTTAGCAATAATATTTTCAATTTTAGGAGAAAGTAAAGTAATTGAAAATAATCTTAAATACAATGAGATTATATTCTTAACACTTAATTCTGCAATATTCATTTATGCAATTGACATTTTAAGAGATACAGCGAATTCAATATTTATAATTTTGAAACTAAAAGACAAATAACGGAGTACAACAACACATATAATTTATTGCTTATTTTTTGAACTAAATTACTAATCGACAAAACATTCAACAAGTAATTTGTTAGGACGATGAAAGCAAGGATTATTTTACATATATTTATAAAATGAATTTGGAACTTTAAGTTCCAATCTTTTTCATAGCAATTTCACCTATCGTGCTACGGTGGGAGGTTTTTTTAACCCTTTAACTAGAATTTTTTTTAATAAAAAATTAACAAAACCTTAACATTTGATTTAGTCTTTTCACTCACCTCTCTAATATTTATAGTAAACAAATAGATAGAAATGGAAAGGAGAAAAATAATATGTTAGAATTAATGTTAATCATTGAATTGGTGAAAATTGTATTAATGATTATTGATATGATTAGGAAGTAATCAAAAAAACCATCTAAAATAATTAGGTGGTTTTTTGTTTTGTGGAACAGGAATCACCGCCATTGTTGTAACTAAAATCACACCCAAAACAAACAGATTTGCACTAATTTCTAACTCGTTATTTTGAATCGATTTAAACTAGGTAGCTGTGTTTCAGGTACGATAAATATATTTACCTTAGTCATATCATCTAAAAACCTAAAGAAAATTGCATTAATACGGTTTCTTACAATTAATAAATTAAGTGAACATTTAATGTAATTCATGTGTTTTTTAGTGAAATTAAAAATGTATAAAATAAAATGTTTCTAAAACATAAAAATATTAAATTAAAACATACGGAAATTAGGTTTTCAAAAACGCAATTTCCCATACCCTAAACCGTTAGCCTTCATCCCGAAATTAGAAAAACTTGCATACATTAAACTAAAAATATGGATATCATAAATAAAAATAACCAACCAATTAAAAATTTAAATGATTGGAAAAAAGAGATTCCGAAAAAGGATTGGGTAGAAGGAAGAAGTGCATATTCGTTAGCAAATTTTGTGCTAAATGAAAAAGGATTAGAATTAATTAAAAATACAATTAATGATATCTTAAAAGAGGAAATAAACTTTGAAAAAGGAATACCTGAATACGAAGTTAGATTTGATGAATTTGGAGGCAGAGGTAGATATCACGATTTAGGAGTTTGGGGTAAAACAAAAACTACTAATAAAACATTTTTCATTGGGATTGAATCAAAAGTTGATGAAACTTTTGGACAAACAGTTTCGGAAGCTTATATATCGGGAATTATCAAAAAATTGAATAAAGAAAATACAAATATTCCTAAAAGAGTTGAAAAATTACTTGAGCAAAATTTTGGTGATAAAATTAAAAGTAGACATTTTGATATTAGATATCAATTATTATACACGACAATGGGAACAATAAAGGAAAAAGCAGATATATCTATTTGTTTTATTATTGTTTTCAAAACTAGTTCGTATGATAAAAATAAAGGGAAGGAAAATTATCGTGACTATTGTCAATTTATCCATAATGTAGTATCAGAAAAAATTCCTTGTAATATTGATATTATGGAAGTTAACAAATTGACTATTGATGATAAGAAAGTTTATTCTGTATATTCAGAGATAGATGTAGATTAAAAAACGAACGGCTAACAATGCGTATAATTTATGCTTACTTTTATACTAAATACAAGCCGACAAATATTTAACAAACGATTTGCTAAGTTGAAAAATCTCTAATTTTTCTAACACACAAATCTTAATACGAAACCGTTGGCAAATATATTGATATGAAAAACTTAAGAATTTTAATTGCACTTATAATTCTGATGATTTATGGTGCTTGTCAAAACAATGACAATTTGATTAATGAGAATCTTTTAATCTCATATAAAAATAAAAATGCTATAATAAATGAAGTGTATCATGAGTATATGAAAAATATCAAATCGATTGGATTTGAAAATATTGTAACATCTGAACATTTAATTAATGACAATGATTTTTCAATAGCTGACAAAAAAATTATTGAGGCTGAAATGGTTTTTAAAAATTTCAATTCAATAAATGAGAAATTATATAAGGACTTGTTCAATATTATTGATTCCATTAAACCAACAAAAAGCTTAAACTCAAATGACATATCTAAAATTAGGATAATTTTAGATAGTAAATTTAAAGATATAAATAAGAATAGAGAAGTTGACTCATTAGGTATAGATGCTTATAAAAAGATTAAAGATTTTCTTAAATCAAAATGCAAATTTGAAATTGAAAATAATCAGATTTATTTTGAGAACGAAGAATGTAAAAATGAATACTTTAAATTGAGTTTAAATTTGGGTGTAATTCAATCTAAAGCTGCATTAGACGAAATGAAAAAAAAGAATAATGAGTTACAAAAGAAATATGGAAAATATTAAGACACTTTAATCGAAATATTGGGCGATAATACTTTTGCCAACAACTCATAAAATTTATGCTTACATTTAAACTAGTAAAAACGAAAATCCTCCGATTTTTAAGTCGTATTAATCTTATAAAAACCCATTGCATTAATTTAAAAAAAATGAAAATGAAAAATTTATTATTTTTATTACTAATAGCTTCAATAGTTTCTTGCAATACAAAAACAAAGAAGGAAGAAAAAGATGATTATTTCAAAAAATCGTATAAAGAAATAAAAAGTGAGAATAAGGTAGAGTTTACTGAATTTTTAGATTCATTGACAAATGTTTATTCTAATTATATATACTACGTCTCATTTGATGCACCAAATAATTGGAAAACTGATATGGGGGTTTCAAAGCATACCATTTTTAGAGCTTATGAATTTGACAGTGCAATTTCCTTTTCAATTAACGTAATTGATCTTAAAATAGATTTAGGAGAATATAATCTTTGGGAATATTACAAAAAAAATAAAGAGATAATGGATTCGCCATTAACTATTTTTTTAGCTAAACAACTCAATTCAGAAATTTCTAATTTAAAAAGTGAAAAATCATATATAAGTAATAATTTAAGTTTAAAAAGAACATTTAATTATATGTTAAGGGAACTCGATTTTGAGTTTGAAAATACTTGTATAATGCATCAAGTTAGAGTCAATGGTTTTAATTATACTTTTACTCTACACATTCCTACTTTCTTTTATGAGGAAAAACCAAGGTACTATCAAGAATTGTTTTTAAATATTTCTTTTTTAAACAATGAGAAAATGTTAAACAAGCATTTAGGAAATCAAATTAATAGTAATTAAAACTTAAAATTTCAACAAATACAAAATGGGGAAATCTTCAATAATATCCATATTAATAACTTTTTGTACAGGAATAATTTTTGGGTTAATACCAACAACATTTGACAACAAACCATCAAATATTCTTGACTTAATAGTATATCTAGTCAAAAGTGGTCTTATTTCACTTATATTAATTAGTACAATCCCTTTAATTATCTCATTTATTATTATGTTTAGAAATAAGAAATTTCCAAATGGGACTTTTACGAAAACTAATTACATATTTCTAATAATTATTACAGTACTTGCATTTATGGGATTATTTTAATATTGCATTTGTCTTTAGACTTTAAAACAACTATTAGGGTAAATAAATTAACTGCGTAAATCAATTTTTCACCTGTAATCATATTTCAGGATTAGACATTTGAAAAAATATTTCACATAACAAAGAGGGTCGTTCTATATATACCCCTGAAGTGCCCGAACTTCAAACCGAAAACGACTTTTATAAAGGGTACGGGGTCTGAAATAAAACCATTTTCGCTTAAATTTTTAGCTTTTTTAATTAATTGTTGTTGCTTGTAACAGAGCTGTTGTTGGGGTAACAGTAGCCGCATTTTCTTTCTATAACGTTACCTGCATCTTTTTAATAATCGAAAACGGCTGTATACTATTGTTTATTAGTGTTATAGCATTTTAGGTATATGTATATATAGAGCAATTTATAGCTGTTGTTGGTGCAGGAACGGGAGGGTATATTCCAATCTTAATTGGAGCTATTCTTGTAGTTTGCTAATTAACTTGAAGATGATTTAACGATTGTCAGTTTAGATTCTTTTTTCTTCTTTTCTTCTTCTTTTTTATATTGAAAAAATTCTTTTCTAAGTTGTTGACCTTGTGATACTTTTCTACTTCTATCATCATTAACATATAGGTTTAAAGTTTCCTCTTTATCATGTCCTGAAAAGTGTTTTGCTTTTGCGCCAAATACTTGATAATAGTGGGTTGTTCCTGTTTTTCTCATTGTGTGACTAGTTATTAATTCGTGTTTAGCATAAACCCCCTCTACATTTCTTTTAACTTTTTTGCCATCAACTTTAATAACTTTTGAAATAGAGCCATTTGTTAGTTTGTCAATTTTGGCTATTTTACAAACTTCTTTAATGTAGAGGTTGAATTTTTGACTACTTATTTTGGTGGGGAAACCATCATTCAAAAGTTCCTCAATCTGTTCATCAATAGTTAATACCATTTCCTTAGTGCCTTGTGATTTCTTTTGGATGAAAACAAAGCATTTTACTAATTCATTTTTTAAGTTTGGTATGTACTGAATGTTTTGTTCTGTTAGTGGTAGTAAATCGCTAACTCTTTGCGCTAATTGAAAGCCTAATAACAACCATTTACGTGCGTTTTCTTGATACTTTTTTTCAAGGCTTGCATTAATAATTTTTTGTATTTCATCTTCCTCAATTACGATAGGTTTTATCTTCATAGCTTTAACCCTGTCAATTGTATTTAGTTCCGTTGAACAAGGAATTTTAAAAGTGCGTGCGTGTCTACCTGTTGCTAGAATATCATCACTATACTTTTTTGCAGTATTGTGTGCGTATTTTTGGTTATCTGCAAGCCAAATAAAAAATTTATCATAAAACAATTGGTTTATTTCTATCACCTTATAATTATGGTTCTTTTGATATTTTTCAAAGACACCTTTTAAAGTTTTTAATTGTTTAACCCTGTTCTCTGAAAGACCTTTTTTCCCAACGCTATTTTTAAATAATTTTGGATTATCACTAATATAATTAATCCAATAAATAATTTCGGCGTTTTGTTCTTTACTTTCCTTGTTGAAAAATGTATTAGTAATGTTCTCTAACCATTTTTTAGAGGGTTCTAACCCATCCCTAGTAATTTTATTAAGATTGTGTTGAATAAAACTTATTAAATCATCTAGGTCACTTTTAAGGTTTTTAAGTTTTGCGGTTGTTTCCTTAGGTCTTTTAGTTTGTTTGTTCCAATCTTTAGGGTTAATTAATAAGCCGCTTGAAGCTGAGTAGTCGTGTTTTCTTCCTTTTCTAAGTCTAATGTGAATAGTTCGGATTGTGGATTTTCCTGTAATAATTGGATTGATGCTTGCCATAACGAAGTATTTTAACAATTCAAAGTTAATAAAATCCCCACATAATCCCCACATATCTTACACTTAATTAAATGTAATTAGATTATTATAGTGATGTCTATTACTAAATCCCTTATTTTACTAGGGAAAATGATTTATAGTGTGTAGTTGAGAAATATATAGTTGTATTCCCGCTCGAGGTACATAAAAAAACTTGCTAATCATGTGATTAACAAGTTTTTGTTTTTTTAGCAAATAGCTTTAAAATAGTGTTCGAGTAAATGTA
>Ga0209121_10004225_pt1 | contig 13489 bp, 10 predicted proteins | sample Cruoilmetagenom3_FD_187292 | JGI IMG/M metagenome (GOLD analysis project Ga0209121, IMG submission 187292) | Oil polluted marine microbial communities from Coal Oil Point, Santa Barbara, California, USA - Sample 3 (SPAdes) (version 2) | ecosystem: Environmental > Aquatic > Marine > Oil seeps ... | reverse complement strand
AATCCTGGGGGGGAGGAGGGTTCGCATCTCCACGCCCATGATAGATTGCACAAGGCCCCCTCAGTCCCCCCCAATCCTGGGGGGGAGGAGGGTTCGCATTTCCACGCCCATGATAGATTGCACAAGGCCCCCTCAGTCCCCCCCAATCCTGGGGGGGAGGAGGGAGAGGGGCCGGGGGTGAGGGCTTCCGGTGCCAAAATCCTCATCTTCACTGAGGCCCGCGACACGCTCTCGTACCTGGAGAAGCGCATCCGCGAGTGGGGGTACTCCGTATGCACCATCCACGGTGGGATGCGCCTGGAAGAGCGCGTCCATGCCGAGGGGGTCTTCAAGAACGAAGCCCAGGTGATGGTGGCCACCGAGGCCGCCGGCGAGGGCATCAATCTCCAGTTCTGCAACCTGATGATCAACTACGACATCCCCTGGAATCCGAACCGGCTGGAGCAGCGGATGGGCCGTATTCACCGCTACGGGCAGACGAAAGAGGTCTTCGTGTTTAATCTGGTGGCCGAGGACACCCGCGAGGGCCAGGTGCTCACGCGGCTCTTTGGCAAACTGGAGGAGATCCGCCGGGCACTGGGCAGCGACAAGGTCTTTGATGTGTTGGGCGACATCTTCTATGGCAAGAACCTGGCCCAACTGATGTTGGAGGCTGCTGCTCACGCCCGCAGTATGGATGAGATCCTGGCGGAACTGGACGTCGAGGTGGACGAGGACTACATTACTCAAGTGAAGGAGAACCTGGGGGAGAGCCTCGCCACGCACTATATTGACTACACGCGCATCCGTGAGATGGCCGACCGGGCGCGGGAGCACCGGCTCATCCCCGAGTACACCCAGGCGTTCTTCCAGAAGGCGATGGAGACTGCTGGCGGCGATGGTACAAAGGTCCGCGACCGTGGGGGCGGGTTCCTCGCCGTGGACGGTATTCCCTTTGAGGTGCGTCGCATCGCCCAGGAGGACGATTTCAAGAAACGTCACGGCCTGCTCCAGCGGCGTTACCCGATGGTCGCCTTCGACAAGGAGCTCGCTCGTTGGCACGCCAAGGCCGAGTTCGTTTCCTTTGGCCACCCGCTCTTTGAGGCCCTGCTGGCCTGGGTGGAGCGGAAACTGACCGGGAGTCTTTCGCGTGGCGCTGTCTTCACCGACCCTGACGGCCGCATGGACGGGGTGCTGCTGTTCTACGAGGGGGACGTGCGGGACGGCCTGGGGCAGGTGGCCGGGCGTCGCCTCTTCGCCCTCTACACCGACCTGACCACCGGTGAGATTCGCCCCGCCAACCCGGCCCTCCTGTGGGACCTGGCGGAGGGGCCGCACCGCCGTGAAACAGCCGGTGCTGAACCAGATGACCCAGCACCGGCTCTTCCAGGCCGGTGCCTGGCCGAGGGGCCGCACCGCCGTGAAACAGACGGTGCTGGGCCAGATGACCCAACACCGGCTCTTCCAGGCCGGTGCCTGGCGGAGGGGCCGCACCGCCGTGAAACAGACGGTGCTGGGCCAGATGACCCAACACCGGCTCTTCCAGGCCGGTGCCCAGACCTGGAAGCCCTCAAGCAGCAGGCTCTGAGCGCGCTGCTGCCCACTCTCGCCGATTACCGGGAGCAACTGCAGGCTGAGCGAGATCGCCAGGCCGAGATCAAGGAAAAATACGGAGTAAAGTCCCTGGAGCACCTCATCCTCCGGTTAGATGGCGACCTGATCGGCCTCTACGACCGGCGGGAGCGGGGGGACAAGGTGGACCTGGCGATTTACAACAAGGAGGAGCAGAAACGCGCCTACGAGGAAGCGCTGGTGACCTTGCAGCGGACGGTTGGGCAGGAGCGCAGCCTGACGATGGGCATGCCCCGCTTCGTGGGGGCAGTGCGGGTGGTGCCTGCTCCCCAGGCCGACGTCGTTGTGGAGATGGTGGAGGACCCGGACATTGAGCTGGTGGGGATGCGGGAGACGATGAACTATGAGCAAGAGCAGGGCCGCGTCCCGGAGGATGTCGCCGCCGAGAACCTGGGCTTTGACGTTCGCTCTACCGACCCGGAGACGGACCAGAAGCGCTATATCGAGGTCAAGGCCCGCGCCAAGGTAGGCCCCGTGGCGCTGACCCAGAACGAGTGGTTCAAGGCCAGCCGCTTTGGCCCCGAGTTCTACCTGTATGTGGTGCTCAACGCTGCCACGCAGCCTGAACTGTACATCATCCAGGACCCTGCCGCCAACCTGCAGCCGGAGGAGCGGGTGGAGGTGCGCTACCTGGTGGGGGTGGGAGACATCACCGGCAAAGGGGAGCGAGTGTGACTGCGCGGGCTATTTGCATTCTGCCCCAAAAATGATAATATACCCGTGCCCTATTCTCATCTTTGCGAACAACAAATCAACTGTCAGTAGGAGCATTGGCTGGTGAATCCTCGAGACTTTCACAAAAGCTCGCCTGGTCGCGTGCTGCGTACCTCTGCCGGCTACTGGGCTTTCGTGCCCAATTCCCTGCCGCCCACACTTCCTTGGACACCTGAACTGGTGACGGTGCTTTCGGAGGCTGATCGCGCGCTTGGAGAGTTAGCCGGCCTGGGCCGCTCACTTCCCAACCCCCATCTCCTCATCCGCCCCCTCGTGCGCCGCGAGGCGGTTCTCTCCTCCCGCATTGAGGGCACGCAGGCGTCCCTCTCCGACCTCTACACCTACGAGGCGGCCCAACTACCGCTGTTTGAGCCACCGTCGGACGTGCGGGCGGTCTACAACTACGTGCAGGCCTTGGAGTACGGCCTGGAACGCTTGAGAACGCTGCCCCTCAGCCTACGCCTGATCCGGGAGATCCACGCCCGGCTGATGGAGGGGGTGCGCGGGGAGCATCAGACCCCCGGTGAGTTTCGGCGCAGCCAGAACTGGGTCGGGCCGCCAGGCTATACGCTGAATGAGGCCACCTTCGTACCACCGCCGGTGGCCGAGATGCACAAAGCGCTGGATGCCTTCGAGAGGTTCCTGTATGCGCCCTCCCCGTTGCCGCCGCTGGTGCGTCTGGGATTGATCCACTATCAGTTTGAGACGATTCATCCATTCTTGGACGGTAACGGGCGGATCGGACGGTTGCTCATCACTTTGTTGCTCTGCGCCTGGAACCTGATGCCCGAGCCGTTGTTGTATATGAGCGCCTACTTTGAAGCCCATCGCCAGACCTACTACGATTTGCTGTTGATGGTGAGCCGGGATGGTGCCTGGCAGGACTGGCTGATCTTTTTCCTGCGAGGTGTAGCCGCCCAGGCGCGGGACGGTGTGACCCGCTCCGAGCGATTGCAGGACTTGCGGGAGCAGTACCGGCAGCAGGTCCAGGCGGAGCGGGCGGCGGCCCGTCTGTTGCAAGCGGTGGACTTGCTCTTTGCCCGGCCGGTGGTGACAGTTCGTGACGTGGAAACGGCGTTGGGTGTCAACTTTTCCACCGCCCAGCGATATGTGAACCGGTTGGAGGAGGTGGGGCTGCTGCGCGAGATCACCGGCCAGACCCGCAACCGCGTCTATTGCGCCGACGAAATCCTGCGCATGCTTGAGGAGCCGCTATCCCTTGACCAGGAGACAGAACGATGACCGATACTCCTTGCGCATCACGTATCATTCAATGGAGGGCAAGATGTTCCGACGGGTAGAAGCATGGCACTATAAATGTCTCAAAAGAATAGACGTCAGACTGGACCCAGTGAATATCCTGATTGGTCCCAATGCCAGCGGCAAGAGCACTTTACTGGATCTCTTCAGCTTCTTGCGGGACGCTCTGGAGGGAGACGTAGAGGAAGCTGTGCGGCGGCGAACAACCTCTCTGCGGGAACTGGTGTGGAATCAAACGGACGAAGCGAGAGGCTTCGAGATAGCAGTGGAGGCAGACATCCCGCAGAACCTACGCACCACCAACGGCTATGACCGGCTGCGCTACGAGGTAGGAGTCGGCCTGGATGAGGTTGACGGTACCATCGTGGTCAGCGGTGAGAACCTTTGGCTGGTGAATTCCACTCAAAAGCCTCGTCCTCCATCTGCGCAACTAACGCTGTTCCCCAGGGACCTCGATGATACCAGACCGGTGCTCCACCCGGCCCGCGCCAAAACCCCGTCCGGTAATCGGGTGGTCGTGCGCAAGGTCTCCCCTGGTGGCAACGATTACTTCCGCTCGGAGCAAACGGGATGGAACATCACTTTTCGCCTTTCGCCCCGTCGTCTGGCGCTTTCTGGCGTCCCTGAAGACCAGGACCGCTTCCCCATAGCACTCTGGTTCAGGCAATTCCTGAGGCAAGACGTACAATTGCTTCAGTTGAATAGTCTCCTGATGCGCCGCCCATGCCCCTCTGACGCACCCCGTACCTTTCAACCGGATGGCTCCAATTTGCCCTTGATGGTGGCCGAGCTGCGCACCAAGTCCCCCAAACGTTTCCAATGGTGGATCGGGCATCTCCAGACGATCCTGGAAGACCTGGAAGACATCACCGTGGCCGAACGACCCGAGGACCTCTCCCGCTACCTGGTGGTCACCTACCGCAACGGCCTCCCGGTTCCCGCCTGGATGCTGTCGGACGGAACCTTGCGCTTGTTGGCTCTGACGCTGATTGCCTATCTCCCGCGCCAGGACAGGCTCTTTCTCGTAGAGGAGCCAGAGAACGGCGTGCATCCTCGGGCGGTGGAGGCGGTGTTCCAACCGCTGACATCGGTCTACGAAGGTCAGGTCTTTCTGGCGACTCATTCTACCCTCTTTATGGCGTTGGCACAACCGGAGCACCTCCTGGTTTTTGGCAAGACGTCCAGCGGCGCAACGGACGTCGTGCGGGGACCGGATCACCCCGCTTTGCAGGAATGGCGCAAGGAGGTCCCGCTGGATACACTCTTCGCTGCGGGAGTCCTGGGATGAGTGAGATAAACGAGATGCTGGACCTCATCGTCTTGGTTGCGGATACCGATATGGAATGGACGATGCGCACACTGTTGGAAAAGCGCACCGATTCTCTGGGCGTCCGCCCCCTGCGGTTCGAGGTGCGTCGCCATCACGGCCGGGACCCCGGCGTCTTTAGGGAGGCGCACAATTTTCTCCGCTTTTACCTGCGCCGCGCCCAGTATGCATTGGTGTTGCTGGATCGTGAGGGCTGTGGACAGGAGCGCCGCCTTTCGGCGCAGGAGATAGAAACTGAACTAGAGAACCGTTTGCGGCAAAACGGGTGGACAGACGCGGAGGGGCAACCTCGTGCGGCTGCCATTGCACTGGATCCAGAGTTAGAAGTCTGGGTCTGGTCCCGCTCTCCCCACGTGGCCCAAGCCCTGGGATTGCCCCAGGCAGAGTTACAGCAAGTCCTCGAGAATGTACCTGCCACGCCGGAAGGCAAACCACAGCGCCCCAAGGAGGCCATGCTCACCGCACTGCACCGGAGCGGACGCCCCCGGTCTGCACGTATTTTCCAAGAGTTGGCGGAACGCGTCAGCCTGCTGGCTCACGAACGCGCTTTTGACAAACTGCGTAGCACGCTACAAACCTGGTTTGCCCCGGAGGCGGTTCAATGACCAACCGCCGCTTCATCGAGGAATCCTTCCCCGTCAAAGAAGTAAGCGCCATCTCGGCCAAGGAGAAGAACATCCGCCACGGCCACATCTCCACGCTGCATATCTGGTGGGCGCGACGGCCCCTGGCCTCCTCCCGCGCCACGGCCTACGCCGCCCTCACCCCATCCCCCCAACCCCCTTCCCCTCTCCCAACTTTGGGAGAGGGGAAGGGGGAAGCGGCGCCAGCCGCAGGGGGTAGGGGTGAGGGCTTTGATCCCCTGGAGTGGCAGCGGCGGCGGGACTTTATCGTCGAGTTGAGCAAGTGGGAAAACTCGCTCAACCCTCACCTGTTGGAGAGGGCCCGCCGGGACATCCTGGAGGCCCACGCTCAGCGCCTGAGCGCCGAGCGGGGCGAACCGGTCACCGTGGAGGACATCGAGGCTGGTCGCGCTCCCCGTCCTCGGGTGCTGGACCCCTTCGCCGGCGGCGGGGCGATCCCACTGGAGGCGCTGCGCCTGGGCTGCGAGACGTACGCCAGCGACTACAACCCGGTGGCCGTGCTTATCCTCAAGGCCACGCTGGAATACCCGCAAAAGTTCGGGAATAGCACACGGATGAACACGGATGCGACGGATGCACGCGGATTTTCTGAAAATATCCGTGTAAATCCGTCTGACCCGCGTTCATCCGTGTCCTATTTGCCCGGTCTGGAGGACGAGAGCCGCACGATCAACCCGTTGCTGGAGGCGGTGAAGTGGTGGGGTGACTGGGTGCTGGAGGAGGCACGGAAGGAACTGGCCCGCTTCTACCCGCCCGATCCCGACGGGAGCATCCCGGTGGGGTATATCTGGGCGCGGACGATTCCCTGCCAGAACCCCGGCTGCGGTGCGGAGATCCCTCTGATGCGCCAGTTCTGGCTGGCGAATAAGCCGAAGAAGAAGGTGGCGCTCTACCCGGTGGTGGGATGGAACACGGGGGGATGGAACACGGGGGAATGGAACACGGAGGAATGGAACACGGATGACACGGATATGACGGATCAGCACAGATCGTCTAAAAAAGTCCGTGAAAATCCGTCTAATCCGTCAGAATCCGTGTTCTATTTCCGCATCGTGGGCGATGGCTATGCCCCCTGGCCGGAGGGCTTCGACCCCAAGGTGGGCACCGTCTCCCGCGCTGTGGCCACCTGCCCGGTCTGCGGGGGGATGGTGGAAGCTAAGACCACGCGACGGCTCTTCCAGGAGGGGAAGGCGGGGCAGCGGATGGTGGCGGTGGTGCTGAAGCACCCGCAGCGGCGGGGCAAGGCCTATCGTTTGGCGACGGCAGAGGATGTGCGGGTCTTCCGAGAGACGGAGGCGGCCCTGCGAGCGAAGCGGGAGCGGCTGATGCTGGAATGGGGGATGGATCCGGTGCCAGATGAGCCACTGCCGATAGAGAGAGCACGGGGGTTTTCCGGGTTCCGAGTCCTGCTGTATGGAATGAAGAAGTGGGGCGACGTATTCAACGCCCGCCAGAAACTGGCCCTCATCACCTTCACCGATAAGGTGCGCCAGGCCCACGAGCGAATGGTGGCTGAAGGAATCGCCGCAGAACTTGCCATTGCGATGACGACATACATTGCCCTGGCAGTGGATAGGCTGGCAACAAGGAGTTCAAACTTATCTGTGTGGCACAGAGGATCAGAAGGGGTCGAGAAGATCTACGGCCGCCAAGCTCTCCCAATGCAATGGGAATACGCAGAGAGCAATGTGTTGCAATCGGATACCGTTGCTGGTTTCTTGAAAAACGTTGAGTCGGTTGCATCAGTGCTGGAACGGCTTGTGGAAACTGGAGAACCTGCCACGCTAACTCAGTCCTCCGCCACTCAACTTCCCTACCCCAACACCTACTTTGACGCCGTACTCACCGACCCGCCATACTATGACAACGTAGCCTATGCTGACTTGGCAGATTTCTTCTACGTTTGGCTTAAGCGCAGTGTAGGGTATCTCTATCCCGAGCTCTTCCCGACCCCTTTACTGCCCAAGGCAGATGAAATCATTCAAGACCCCGCGCGCAAAAAGGATGCAACCTTCTTCGAGGCGCATCTGACGCATGCTTTTCAGGAAATCCACCGTGTCCTCAAGCCCGAGGGCATCGCTGTCATCGTCTACGCCCACAAGTCCACCGCAGGCTGGGAGACGGTGATCAACGCCCTGCTGGACTCGGGGCTGGTGGTCAGCGGTTCTTGGCCGCTCCACACTGAGATGAAGGCCCGGCTCACCGCTCGGGAGACTGCGTCCTTGGCCTCGTCCATCTACATCGTCGCCCGCAAGATGGCCCGCCAGCCCACTGGCTTCTACAACGAAGTCCGCGAGGAGCTGCGTCAGCACCTGGACCGCAAGCTGCAGCGCCTCTGGGAAGAGGGCATCGGTGGGGCCGATTTCTTCATCGCCGCCATCGGTTCGGCCATCGAGGTCTTTGGCAAGTACGAGCAGGTGATGGACTATGAGGGCAACACCGTCCGCGCCGACCGGTTGCTGCAAGAGGTGCGCACTATCGCCACCGACTATGCCGTGCGCCAGACCCTAAAGGTTTCTAAAACCTTTAGGGTCTCGGAAGAGGTCAGCGACCTGACCCGCCTCTACGTCCTCTGGCGCTGGAACTATGGCGAGGCCCGCGTGCCCTTCGACGAGGCCCGCAAACTGGCCCAGTCCTGCGGCGTGGACCTGGCGCGGGAGTGGGGGCGGCGCGGATTCGTCCGCAAGGAGCGCGAGTTCGTCCGTCTCCTGGGGCCACAGAAGCGCAAACTGGACGAGCTTGAGAAAGACGACACCCGCGAACTGATAGACGTGCTGCACCGCGTGCTCCTGCTGTGGGAGAAGGGGCGGCGGGAGGAGCTGGTGCAGGTGTTGGCCGCCAGCAGCTACGGCCGCAGCGAAGCCTTCTACCGCGTCGCCCAGGCCGTCTCCGAGACGCTGCCCAACGAGAGCAAGGAGAAAAAACTCCTCGACGGCTTCCTCGTCGGCCGTGAGAGGGTGCGGGAGGAGGTAGGGAAGGTGGCGCAGCAGGGTAGACTGTGGGAGGGATAGAACACGGAGGGATAGAACACGGAGGGATAGAACACGGATGAACACAGATGAGACGGATTTTCACGGATTAGAAGAGGAATTAGGAATAGGACACGGATGAACACGGATGAGACGGATTCTCGCGGATTGAAGAAAAAAATAAGATAAAATAAGAAATCTGTGTAAATCCGTAGCATCCGTCAAATCCGTGTGCTATCAAAGGAGGCCAAGATGCTACACGAGGAAATCACGGGGGCGATTATCAAGGCTTTCTACACAGTGTACAACACCCTGGGCTACGGCTTCCTGGAGAAGGTCTATGAGAATGCCCTGGTCCACGAGTTAACCAAGCTCGGGCTCGAGGTTGGTCAGCAAATGGCCATCAAGGTGTACTACGACGGCTGTCTCGTAGGGGAGTACTTCGCCGATCTGGTGGTGGAGAGCTGCGTCATTGTGGAAATAAAGGCTGCCGAGAGCCTGTGCCCGGAGCACGCCGCACAACTTCTCAACTACCTCAAGGCTACCGAGGTCGAAGTGGGACTCCTGCTCAACTTCGGCCCCAAGCCGGAATTCGCCCGCAGAATCTTTACCAATGACAGGAAGAAATGAGATTAGAACACGGATGACACGGATAGAACGGATTTGCACAGATTCTTACAAAAAATCCGCGTTCATCCGTAGCATCCGTGTTCTATCGGAATGACAGGAAGGAATAGTACACGGATAAACACGGATAGGACGGATTTCCACGGATCGGAAGAAGAATAAAAGAAATCCGCGTTCATCCGTAGCATCCGCGTTCATCCGTGTTCTATTCTGTATCGGGAGGTGGAACAATGACCGCATTTCACACCATCGCCGTACCACACGAAGACATCCTGGCCGGACGGCTGACGCTAGACGTCTTTGCCGCCGACCTGTGGGAGGTGCACAAGGGCCGCGCTCCCGACGAGTACCGCGACCCCACCCGCTTTTTCCAACAGACCTACCAGACCGAGGGGCTGCGCAACCTGCTGGCCGTGGTCGAGAAGCGGCTGCGCGGGGAGGGCGGCGACCCCGTTATCCAGATCCAGACCCCCTTCGGCGGCGGCAAGACCCACGCCCTCATCGCGATGTACCACAAAGCGGCCGAGTGGGATGCCAACCGGGTCGTCGTCGTGGGCACGCCTATGGCTCCCACGGATACCTTATGGGGCCTGATGGCAGAGCAACTCACCGGGAGCCGGGCCGGGTTCGAGGGCTCGACGGCACCCGGTCGTGAGGCCCTGCGGGCGCTACTGGAGGCCCATCAGCCGCTGCTCATCCTGATGGACGAGGTGTTAGAATACGCCACCAAGGCCGCTGGTGTACCAATCGGCTCCAGCACCCTGGCCGCCCAGACCCTGGCTTTCTTACAGGAACTGACCGAGGCCGCCAGCACGCTGGAGCGGGTCTGCCTGGCGGTCACCCTTCCCTCCAGTGTGTTAGAGCACTACGACGAGGGCGCAGAGCGGCTCTTCCGGCAACTGCAGAAGGTGGCCGGGCGCGTGGAGAAGATCTACACCCCGGTGCAGGAGCACGAGATCACCCAGGTCATCCGCCGCCGCCTTTTCTCCTCGATAGACGACGAGCGGATGCGGGAGGCCGTGGGCGAATTCCTGGACTACGCCGTTGGAGAGTCACTGCTGCCGGCCGGGGTGGAGCCTTCGGAATACCGCCAGCGCTTCGAGGCCTCCTATCCCTTCCTACCGGAGGTGGTGGACGTGCTCTACCAGCGCTGGGGCAGCTTTACCAGTTTCCAGCGCACGCGGGGCGTGCTGCGGCTCCTCTCGTTGGTCATCCACGCTCTCAAGGAGCGGGAACTGCCCTACATCACCCTGGCCGACTTCGACCTGGCCAACCAGGAGGTGCGCCGCGAACTGCTCAAGCACATCGGCCCCGAGTACGACAGCGTCATCGCCGCCGACGTCGCCGGGCAGGAGGCCGGAGCCCGCAAGGTGGACGGGGAACTGGGCGCGGCCTACCAGGGATTGCGTCTGGGGACACGGGTGGCCACCACCATCTTCCTGTACTCCTTCTCCGGCGGCGTTGAGCGGGGGGCCACGCTGGGCGAGGTCAAGCGCAGCGCCACCACCACCAGCAACCCGGCCAGCGTGGTCGCCGAGGCGGTCGAACTGCTGAAGGGCCGCCACCTATTCTACGTGCAACAACAGAGCGGTAAGTACTTCTTCACCAACCAGCCCAATCTGAACCGCATTCTCCTCACCCGGATGGAGAACATCGAGGCACCTGAGATCGCGGTTGAGGAGGAGGCTCTACTGAAGAAGCGCGTGGGCGGGCGGAGGCTCAAGGTCTTCTTGTGGCCCACCTCCGACGCCGATATCCCCGACACGCCTGATCTGAAGCTGATCCTCCTGCAGGAACGGGATGACGGGCTGATGAAAACCATCTTGAAGCAGAAGGGGGCCATCCCCCGCGTCCACTGCAACACCCCTTTCTTCCTGGTGGCGCTGGAGAACGAACGGCCCGGGCTGGAAATGCTGATGCGGAAGCGGTTGGCCTACGAGATGATGGCGGAAGACGCAACGCTCAGCCTCACCCCGGATCAGCAGAAGGAAATCAAGGACGGTTTGAAGAAAACCCGGGGCGACTTGGCCGAGGCCGTGCGCCGCACCTACCGCCAACTGTTCATCCCCGCCCGTTCGGCAAGCTCAGGGCAGGCCCGTTCGACAGGCTCAGGGCAGGCCCGCGACGGGTTGAAGGAACTGGACCTGGGCATCCCCACGTATGGGGAGGACAAGCCGCTGGACGAAGAAGTCTACGACAAACTCCGCCTGGACGGAGAGGTCCTGGAGCGCATCGTCCCCCTGGTCATCAAAGAGCGTTACCTGCGAGAGCAGGAGTACGTGCTGACCGAGCAGTTGGCCCAGGCCGGGCTGCGGACGCCAGGGGAGGCGCGGGTGGTCAGTGGAGAGGCGTGGGAGGAGGGGATCGCCCAGGGGGTGCGCCAGGGGCTGTTCGGGCTGGGATCGCTGGAGGACGACCGGCCCGTGTGCCGCTACTTCAGGGAAGAGCCGTTTGTGGGACTGGCGGGCAGCGAGGTCATCATCCTGGCCGAGGTCTGCCAGGCCCAACGGGCGGCAGAAGCGGAGCAGGCGACCTACCGTCCCCCGCCGGGGGTGATGGACACAGTGGTAGGGGAGCCTGGTCTTACAGCCGTTGGCAGGGCACCTGAGGGTGCCGACACGGCCATCCTGAAGCCCGTGCCTGGGCTCCCCCGGCGGCGCCTCCGGCTTCAGTTCACCGTGCCGAAGGGCAAAGTCTCCGGCCTGATGGGCGTGATGAATCTGCTCCAGCACAAGTTCGACCGGCTGGACGTCGTGCTGTCGGCCGAGCATGGAGAGATCTCCGAGCAGGAATACGAGGATAAGATACAGGAGGCCTTCCGCCAACTGGGGATTGAGGTGGTGGAGGAACAAGGAGGTGACACGGCATGGCAGAGATAACACGAAAAGAACTGATGCTAGCCTTGATCAGTGCAGGCGATCACCCCCATTTGAGCGGGCTCGATCTGAGCGACCTTGTTATACCTGGCTTAGACTTGAGTGGGGGCAACCTGTTCACGACCAACCTGAGCGGGGCCGACCTGCGCCTTGCCAATCTAAGCGGGGCTAACCTGCACGCGGCCAACCTACACACGGCCACCCTGAGCGGGGCCAACCTCAGCGGGGCCAACCTGGAGGAAGCCGACCTGATACTAGCCGACCTGATGGGAGCCGACCTGAGCGGGGCCAACCTGATGGGGGCTGACCTGAGCGGGGCCAACCTGAGTCTTGCCAACCTGAGCGGGGCCAACCTGAGCAGGGCCAAGCTGTTCGAGGCCAAGCTGAGCGGGGCCAAGCTGAACGATGCCGACCTGAGCGAGGCCAACCTGTTCAAAGCCAGCCTGATTGGGGCCGATCTGAGCGATGCCGACCTGAGCAAGGCCGACCTGAGCGAGACCAGGTCGCTCAAAGGCGCAACTCTGCCCGATGGCACAAAGCACGACTGACTCGCTGCGTGGCTTGGGGGCGGAGGTGATTGATTGATGCTCCTCCTGCGCCTGCGTGACGCTGGCGTGCTGGAGAACCAGACGCTACAGGCTATCGGGGACGTGTTGGGCGTCAATCGCTCGACCATCCTGCGTGACCTGCGGCTGCTCGACCAGGTGGAAGCCGAGTGCCGGCGGCTGATGGCTGAGCAACCGTGGGTAAGGCACGAGTTAACGGTATCCGAGTTTTCCCAGGAAGTCGGCGCTTCCCCTGAGACGGTGAGGGGGATGGTATGGGATGGACTGGTGGAGGCATGCAAGCGACGAGAGCGGTGGTATATCCCAATGGCAGAGGTAGAACGATTCAGGAGGGGCGGGTGACTAAGCGACTGAGCGCCGAGCGACTGGGCGACCTGGCGCGCGTCTTGGACGACTTGGCGCTGGTGGTCGAGGACTGCCAGGCCGACTGGGACTCGCCGATGCTGGCGCGTACGCTGCATCTTGTCGGGCGGCACGTGGCCGAGGGGCTGGCCGATGTGGAGGCGGCGCTGGCGGAGTCGCTGGCCGGGCTGGAGACGGCGCTGGCTGAGGAGGCGGCGAGCGAGGGGTAAACGGGCCGCCAGCCGGTCTCTTTCTTCTGGAGTCCAGGCTTCAGCCGGTTTTGGCCGGAAATTGCCGCCTTTTCTCCGGCTAAAGCCTCGACTCCAGCCCCTCGGGGGGTCTCTCCGACAGGCTGCTAGGAGCGCGCTACTTCACAAACCTCGGAGGTCTTTGGCAGGTTTTTTCCATCCCCCTGAACTCCTTGAAGCCCGAAATTCTTTACAAACGAGACAAAATTCGCTCGTCATTCTGAGCGTAGCGAAGAATCTCGTTCGGATGTTTGCTATCCGCCTTGGCTTGTGAACCGAGATTCTTCGTCGCTGCGCTCCTCAGA
>Ga0209121_10004224_pt1 | contig 13491 bp, 11 predicted proteins | sample Cruoilmetagenom3_FD_187292 | JGI IMG/M metagenome (GOLD analysis project Ga0209121, IMG submission 187292) | Oil polluted marine microbial communities from Coal Oil Point, Santa Barbara, California, USA - Sample 3 (SPAdes) (version 2) | ecosystem: Environmental > Aquatic > Marine > Oil seeps ... | reverse complement strand
CTCCCTGAACAAAAACGTCAGGGCCATGTGTTCACATGGGTCAATTCTCAGTGACAATTTATGGGGCTACCGGGTCAGTTCTCAGTGACATTCAACAGCCGGACACACGACTGCATCTGATCACATGTTCCATAGCCCTCTGAAAAACTTCTTGCATTAAACGGGGCATCCACACACGGTTTTTACAATCCGCGCCGCTGTCACTCAGCACTGGGCTGGAAAAGCCCTGTCGCCTTCGAACAAAAGGTGGCTTAAACGAGCACCGGGAGCGGTACTAAAGCGGGACAGGTCCAGAGTTGAAAAATATGCTGATGAAGAGAGGTGGCTTGACTTTGTGGCGACCCAAGGATGCAGCCACACGACAGTGGTTTGTCAAAATGGCACAAAACGCGGCAGACGCTTGAGGCTCTGAGCCATGAACTCCTGAAGTCGGGCATCCGCGCCCGCTTCGGCCTCATCTCCGCGGATCTCGGTCGTATAGCGCACCAGAGCACCGTCGGTGCGTCCAGTGGTCAGGCCATCCCGCAGTACGCTGAACTTGGCCAGAATGTCATTGGTTATCCGCTTGCCACGCTGTTCGAACCAGTAATAGACAAGTTGTCGCGACAGTCCCTTCTGGATCACGGCGCGGTTGATCTCGAAGGCTCCATAATCGGTGCCGACCATGTCGATGCGGTAAGCTTCGAGACTGAAGATCTCCCAGCCACCCACGGGCAAGCACACCTCAGGGGAGTGGATACCTTCACCCTCGGTCTGGGTGTCGTAGAAGGCCACAAACATGCTCACCTGGGCAGTTGCCTCGACCGAGTGGTATGTCATGTTCAGATAATCCGTAGCCGCCAGCACTTTTTCGACTTTCGGTTCCAAGCGTTGTGAATACCCCGCCCAGCCCTGTATCTGACGGGGGAACAGCGAGAAGGGTTGTCGATCGATCTGAGGTACCTCGACACTGCTGCGAACCAACCAAGCTGTTGACAACGCGAGCGTGATCAGTGCGCCAGCGACCAAACCGACCGAGGGGCGGATGGCCAGGATGCGGCCAAAGATCAAGCCGAACCCCTGCGTGTCGAGGTCGATCGCTTCGGACAGTGGTTTGGGGTCAAGGGTCAGCCGTTGCAGGGCGACTGCCATGGCAAACAAAATGGCGATACAGGTCAGAAAAATCACCCAGCCTTCAAAAAAGTGCAGGAACCCTTCTGCCTGTTCGATGCCGTAGCGGTCAACCAGTACGCCGATAATACCGATGCGCACCGAATTCATCAGCACCGTCAGGGGCGCAGCTGACAACAACAGCACCGCCTTGTGCCAAATCGGGCCGCGATAGAGGATGGAAAAAAGGTAGGAGAAGCTGAGGATCGGGAAGAGATAGCGTAGGCCCGAACAGGCCTCGGCGACCTGCAGTTTATAAACGCCAAGATCGATCACATTACCTTCGAGATAGACCGAAACCCCGGCCAGACTGATGAACCAGACCCCCAGCGCCGATGAGACCCATTGCAGGAAGATGGTCATCTGCCAGTAGAGGAACTGTGGCAGGGGCAACATGAAGATCAGGTGCAGTACCGGCAGTTGGTGCAGACGACCACGGTCCCAGCCAAAAACCGCCAGCACGACGCCACCGACCCAGAGGATCATCGCGTAAGTTACGATGTCAGGAATGCGGGCGAGATTACCGAAAACCGCGACTCCCAGAGCGATCAGGATAACCAGAATTCCGGGCCAGCGGACGGTGGCCCTTGCGGGTGGCGGCGGGGCACGGCGTAGTTCGCGCAGAAAGAGGTAAAGTGAAATCAGCGGGATCAGTGGGCCGTGACTGTATTCGGGCGTTGACCAGGCTTCCCCCAACGACACCAGCCCGATCCAGAAGATCGGCACCGATCCGGCCAGAAGCAGCACAAACCAGAAGAGGCCGACAAGGTTAATCCCGGCAGGCGCGAAACCGGATGGCGCATAGGTGTTGGTTGCTGGCATGATCTGGGTACTCGGTTGCAAACGGGTTGTCTGAATAATTTGTTAAACTCCGTATTGTTAAACTGTCATACCCAGAAAATCGACACGGAACACGCCGTTTGACACCTATATGTGATGCGGACGAGGCCGTGCCCGGGCAGCACCCAAAAAAGTCAGCCCGATTTTCAGGTTAAGCCGTTCTAAAAATTCATAAAAATTAAATCAGGTCGCCACATCCGGCTCAGATCAAGTATCCGCAGCTTCAAAGCAATTTTTCAGGAACAGGAAACAACTTTGCCCGATCCGGCTGACTGTCCACGGGAATGTCTCAGCGGAATATGTCAACATCGCGCTGCAGCGCGAAAAAAACCGAATTCGCATGGGCCGGTCCGTTGGTAGTAGAACTGAAATACCGATATTCATAACCAATCTGCAGATCCCAGTCTTGCGTAACGTCGTGCGTATAGCTGGCGTAAAAGCTGCCACGTTCCCGGTCTGCGCCGCTGCTGTTGTTTCCGATCAGGGCGATATCCGCATAATAGAGGCTGAAAGATAGCGACGAGAGGTCGTTCACATCAAAGCTGTAGCTAAGATCGGCGCGGGTCGTTTCCGTCGCTTGGGATAGGGTGTCGCTGATGTAGGAATCGCGCGACACTGAAGCATTGAGCGACCCGGTGGGCAGGTCTGCGGTATAGTTGATCCGGCCAATGGGCCGGGGGTTGAAACTGGTACCGTTGGTGGCTCCCAAAAAGATCTCAAGCCCGCCCACCGGAAGCTCGAATATACGGCCAAATTCCAGCGTGTTCTGCCGACCAGCCTGAGACAGCGTTGTGGCAAGCTGAGCGCTGGCCATCCCGTTTGGCATCAGACGGGAAAAGAACACATCCCCGATTGGGCCGCGTGTCACGGTTTCCACGCCCGGCAATGTATTAATGGTTTCGACCACCTCTGAATGGCCAATATTTGCACTTAGCGACGAAATTGCCGAAAACTGGTGATCTAGGCCAAATGTGAACCGGTTTGTCTTGACCTGGTTTTGGCTTGTGTCTTCCGCCCAATAGCGGGATTCATAAAGATCCAGGCGACCTAGTGTGATCGGGGAAAACCGGAAGAGGGCCGCCACGGCAGCGGTGTCCGTCTGATTTGAGAACAGCAGTGGATCCGTAGTGTCGCTATAACTGCGCCTGAAGCTGTTGAGATCAAACTCGAACCCCAATGGCGACTGCAACCCGGTTTCCAGCCGGATCCCAGCGCGGGAATCCTCCCGCGTACCGCCCCCTTGGTAAAGATCCTGATCGCTGATCACGCCTTGTGTCAGAGGGTCGAGGAAGGCCAGATCCGGGCGATCATACTTAGCGTACACTGACAATCGGCTGTTGGCGCTATCACGAATGTAAGACAGCGCCAGCGTCGGATCCCTGAACCCGTGATCGGTTCCCACAAGTGGATCATCAACCAGCCGCGCCACGCCGCTTGTCGAGAAATCCAGAGTCTGCGCTTCGGTCTGGCTGCTGAAGCCAAAGGACAGCTTGGTATCCGAAGAATACGTTGTGCCAACGGATGTCGGTTCTAGGCGAATGTTGTCATTCGCACCAAACTTCTGGCTGATCCCGAAGGTCAGCAGTTGGTCGCCCGATCCTTCCTGCCCCATAGCCGGATAAGAAAGGGCCCAGACTCCACATACCGCCCCGGCCAGGATTCGGAGGGGCGGCGGTTTAAACTTGCCTCGGGTCATTTTTGACCTCTTTCGCTACTCGAAAAGCTTGCGTTGGGGTACTTTTACCACATCCCCGGGTGCCAGCTTGGTGCTGCCGTTGATACCCGAGCCACCGCCACCGGGGCTACGAAGGTTGAAAAGATAGGTGGTCACTGCGCCCGTCTTCTGATCCGTCCGGTGCAGTTCAATCCGCTTTTCAGCTGCAAATTTCGTCAAACCGCCGGTCTCGGCAAGAAACTGTAAAAGCGTGGTACCTTGCTTTATTTCCATCCGGCCCTTGGCCTCGACCTCGCCCAAGGCATAGACATCCATCATCCGGGAAGATCCGGAACTACGCGGGCGCGTTTCAGCGAGCGTGGCAATCGACACATAGACATTTGGCGCGGCCGCGAAATTCGGGGCCAGCGCAGAAGAGAGATTTTGGCGCAGTTGCTCTACGGAGCGCCCATTAGTACGGACAGTTCCCGCCATCGGGAAACTGATCGTGCCGTCAGGCAGAACCAAAGTGGTCCGGTTCAGGCTCGAATCTTCCAACACCTCAATCTGAAGCGTATCGCCCGGCCTGATCACATAATTGTCCTGCGCCACCGCTTCAGATGCAGAACTAATCACAAGGACCGCCATCAGAAGGGTGCCTGCAAATAAACTTATGATACGTAAAAGCATCTCGCACCTTTGACTGCATTGCTGTTTTTGGGGATTATGACGTTTTCTACGCCTTTGGGGTACCAAAAGGACGTAGAAATACGCCGGGTGCGACAGATTTGCCGTGGTTCGTGGTCATTGGGTCATTCCTGTACGTCCTTTGCCTGATCCGCTGCCGCTGCCAACCGGACAATCTCTGTCTCGACCTTATCCATAAAGGGTGGGCGTGGCTGCATCCCCGGCACCAGTTCAGCGACCTTTCGGAACTGCGCCAGTGCGTCCGCGTTGCGCTTCAGCGCAACATAGGTTTCAGCCAAATGGTATTGTACCGTCGGATCACCCGACAGGGCATCGGCAGCCGGTTCAAGATACTCCAATGCCTCTTCGTAATTACCAAGCCTGTGGGCAATCCAGCCATAAGTGTCCTGAAACGGCGCCACCTTGGTCCCGCGCAGCCGCCGCACAATAGCATAGGCGCGCTGAAGGCTTTCATCATCCTCATTATAGGACGAAATTAAGCTGGCCAGGTTATTCGCAACCACCAGAGAGTTGCTGTTGGTTGCATAAAGCTCTTCATAAATGGCGATGGCGCGTTCAATATCGCCTTTCCGTTCAGCTTCACCGGCCTCGGCCCATTTCAGATTCGCGCTTTGCGGTAAGGCTTCTCCAGCTTCTTTCAGCACTGCCGCCGCCACGTCTTCTTCGCCCCGGCTGCGGTGCAGGTTGTAAAGCGCCAACCAAACACGTTCTTCCCGAGGGTGTTTTGAAAGAAGGTCGCGGAAGATTGCAGCGGCTTCCTCGGGTTTATCGTCAATGGCTAGAATACCCGCCTGAATGAAACGCAATGCCGAATTTTCAGGATTATCTGCAAGCAGTTCAGCTGTGTACTCCAGCGCGCCACTGATGTCGCCCTGGGCCAGACGCAGACGGATGATTGAGGCCGCAGCTTGTAGCCCGCCATCGCCCCCAGCCTGCCTGCCCAAAAACGCCAGAAGCTCTTCTTCACGATTCTGGCCTGCTAGCTTGCGCGCGGTCAGTTCGGTGGCAATGTTCTGGGCCTGCGCCGTGCCGGTCCGCCCCAGCGTGTCGATCACATGCTGGGTACGCGGCCAGTCTTCCATGCGGATATAGACGTTACCGAGCGCGCCCAGCAGGGCAGGATTGGCATTCTTCAGCCGTAGCGCATCCTGCAACACATCTTCAGCCGACAGAAGCTTTTCGTCCCTTAACAGGAACTTCACATAGCGCAGGGATTCCTCAGGCGCGTTACCCGAGGCTTCGACCGCCAACGCCAGCATTTCTCCCATGAGATCGCGATTGCCCGCCCGTTCATGGGCCAGTGCCATCAGCGTTATGGCTTCGGCGTCTCGGGGGCGTTGATCCAGTGCCCGGCGCAGCTCGACCAGTGCGTCGCCTGTATTGTCATCTTCGATCAGCCAACCGGCTTTCATCTTCAGCGCATCGATCTGGGTTGCGTCATGCTCCAACACTTCCTCGACCTGCGCGCGCGCGCCTACCGAATTTCCAGTCCGGATCAGCATCTTGGCTAGGGCGACCTTGATCCGGTTAGTTTCTTCCGAAGGCTCGGCCTCTTTCAGAATGTCTTGCATTTCGATAATTGCGGCTTCGCGGTTACCGGCGTCAAAATCAAGCCCAGCACGCACCGAGCGGAACAGTGCTTGGTTGCTTGTAGTGTCCGCCAGAATCCGAGCGATCTCATCAAGAGCTGCCTGAGGACTGACCACCTGTGCCAGAAAGGCCACTAGCTCCAGCCGGACATCCAGGTCCTCTGCATCGTTGTCGATACGTTCGCGCAGATAGGCCTCGGCATCCTCTTGACGCTCACGCGCCACATACCAGTTGATCAGCGTCCGGTGAATCCCCTCATCCGGGTATTTCAAGGCCAGATCCTTCAGCTGGGCCTCAACCCCATCGTCTTGCCCAAGCTTTTCCAGCACTGCCAGACGCTGCATGTAAAGGATCCGTTTTTCTGGGGCCTCCGCAAGACCGGCATTGATGGCCACAAGCGCCCCTGCCCAGTCCTGGCGGCGCAACAAATCGTCAATCACCACCCGCCGGGCTGCCGACAGGTCGGGATGCGCATCAATCAGAGTCTCAGAGACTTTTACCGCAAGCTCGACTGCGGCCCGGTCTTCATCGCGTAGCGCATTGCGGTAATCAAGCCCGGTGCGGATCGCCAGAACCATCGGATCCTTCGGGGCCAGCTTTTGCGCAACCATGACATGGCGCTCGACCTCTTCCCAGTTATTCAGCGAAATTGCCATCCGCGCCAGGGCGCGCCGACCTTCCAGGTTTTCAGGGTATTGTTCTACCAAGCGCAGATACTGGCCGTAGGCCGCCGAAACATTGCCCCGCCCTTCCTCGACCTTGGCGTAGGTCAGGCGTGCCTCCTTGTGAAAGCCATTGAGCTTGAACACATTTCGGAACTCGACGAGGGCGCGCTCAACCTCTCCTTCTTCCAGTAGGGCAGTGCCCTTTTCAAAGTGTTTCTGCGCCCGCTCTTCCGCAGTATCGCAACCCGAAAGTAGGACAAGGCCAAAGGTGAGAAACACCAGGATGGAAAATCGTCTGAGCATTGGTATATCCAGAAATAGTTCATTCATCCGGGTCATCGCCCCCGATGCTACCAGCATAACCTTATCCGGGTTGGGTTCAATAACCCGTGCCGCGCAGGACAACGCCGATCGTGCGCATGAAGATGGATAGGTCCATCTTGAAAGAGAGGCCCTTATAGTATTCAGTATCGAATGCCGAACGCTCGGTAAAACTGCTCAGGTTACGCTCCGATACCTGCCACAAGCCGGTGATGCCCGGACGCAGGCGGTAATAGGCGGCCCCAGGATTGGGATAAAGCCTCTCCTGTTCAACCATCATCGGGCGCGGACCGATTAGTGACATCTCACCGCGCAACACGTTCCACAGCTGTGGCAGCTCATCAATCGAGGCTTTGCGCAAGATATTCCCCAGCGGGGTGATCCGGGGATCATGACATAGTTTCTGCTTGTGATCCCACTCCCGCCGCGCCTCGGGGTCACTCTCCAGAAGGGCCTGCAAGATATGCTCTGCCTCCGGAACCATGGTGCGCAGTTTCAGCATCTGAAAGACCTTGCCGTTGCGGCCTACTCTTCGCTGACGATAAAATGGCGCTGCCCCGTCCAGAGCCACCAGAAGCGCCAGAATGCCGATAAGTGGTACGACCACCGGCAGAGAGGCGAGAACAAGTAGATAATCGAAAAAACCTTTTCCGGCAGACCGGTAGAACCTGCCCCCGCCAACCTGACGCGGCGACACGGGTTTTCTCATCTCGTACCTTTGAGGTTTATCCTCAACAGTGGTTGGCTGTCTGAAAGAGACCGTCATTGTAAAAACCCACCCTCAAATCTTTTTGGCTAACCGGAAAAGCGGCCGACCGTGTCTTCTAATACAGATCAAGAATATAGAAATTTTATAAGAAGTTACAGGCTTCGCCATATTCTTGTCCAGCTTACACCATATTCACACCAAACACCTTTTCGTTCCCAGACGCTTTTCTGCCGACTGCGGTTCATGAGTTAGTCCAGAGTAAAAAATACTTATTAAGTCTTTGAAAAGTAACTTTTTTTAATACTTCTTGCCCTGCGTTGTTTTTTCGCAGGCACCGTAACTGTTTCCAGTCTAGTGACACTACCAAAACGTCTGTGACTTTGTTCAGATTTTGAAGCATGTGAGGACAGCCCATAAAAGGGCCAAGTCTGCATATTGCACCCGAAAGGCCTCCGATTCGCCACAAAACAGCGCGGTTTGGCACCTAAAGATTCCCTTCGGAGCACGGCAGTAGGTACATGTATATTCAGAATCGTGATGCGGGGCGCACCCGCTCCCTCTATACAGCCGCTACGGACAGACAGATTCGTGGTCAGTATTGTGGTCTTGCTTATGAGTTCGTTGTCTCCAGCGCCCGCGCCAAGGGCCGGAATTTTGGGATGTCTGTGAAGAAAAATGACCACTAACAAGCTATACACATCCTTCTTCGGGCTGAAAGAACGGCCTTTCACGCTGGCTCCGGACCCGGGGTTTATTTACTGGTCCCAGCAACACAAAAAGGCCTTTTCCGTTCTGGAGTTCGGCATCATGTCAGGTGCCCCGATCACTCTCATCACCGGTGAGATCGGGGCGGGTAAAACAACGTTGCTGCAGGAACTGCTGCCCCGGATTGAAGACGATGTCACCATCGGGCTCATTTCCAATGCCCAGGGTGATCGCGGCGAGCTTATACAATGGGTCCTGAATGCCCTGCAGATCGAGATCGACCCTAGTGCCAGCTATGTGCAGATGTTCCAGACATTGCAGGACTTTCTGCTGGCAGAATATGCAAAGTCCCGGCGGGTCATCCTGATCTTTGACGAGGCCCAGAACCTGTCGATCGAAGGTCTGGAAGAACTGCGGATGCTGACCAACATCAATTCCAACAAGGATGTTCTGGTCCAGCTTATCCTGGTTGGCCAACCTGAGTTGCGCGCCATGGTGCAGGCCCCTGAAATGCGCCAACTGGCCCAGCGTGTGGCGGCAAGTTTTCATCTCAGAAAAATGTCCCCCGAGACTGTGGCCAACTATATCCGTCACCGCATGCGCACAGCCGGGGGCAGCGGTGAAGAATTCACCCCCGAGGCTTGCGCCATCGTCCATAGCAAGACGGGCGGTGTGCCGCGGCTGGTCAACCAACTCTGCGACTTTGCCATGCTCTATGCATGGAGCGCCGAAGAAAAAATCGTGAACACTGGAATTATTGAACAGGTCCTTGACGATGACGTGTATTTTGGCGGGCTGTCCTGCCACCAGGAGGAAATGACCTAGATGGATAATCTGAGCTATTATTTTTCCATTTTCCGGCGGCGGTTCCCGTATTTCCTGATCGTGGCAACAATCCTGTCGGCCATTTCGGTCACTGTCGCCTACACTCTGCCCCCGGCCTATGTCAGCAAGATGGTCATCCTTGTGGAATCGCCACAGATCCCCGAGGAACTGGCCAGCTCCACCGTGCGAACCCCGGCGTTTGAACAGTTGCAGATTGTCCAACAGCGGCTGCTGACACGTTCGCATCTGCTGGACATCGCCCGTCGGCTGGACGTTCTGCCGAATCTCGACGAGAGAAATCCGGATGAGATTGTCGCTGCCATGCGGGCCAGAACCAATATAGGAACCAGCAATCGCCGCCTGAAAGAAGCACCGCTGATGACCGTCAGTTTCGAGGCGTCGCGGGCGCGGACCGCTGCCGGGGTGCTCAACGAATACCTGACCCTGATCCAGCAGCAGGACAGCGAATACCGCAAGGGCCGCTCCGGAGAAACGCTGGAGTTTTTCATCCAGGAGGTGACGCAGCTCAGCGACGAACTGGATGCACAAAGTACGCGCATTCTGGAATTCAAACAGGCAAATGTGGAGGCCCTTCCCGAAAGCCTTGAATTTCGGCTGAACCAGCAATCGGAGTTCCAGGATCGTCTCAGTCAAGTCGGCCGCGACATCACCGATTTGAAGAACCAGCGCGACCGGTTGATGCAGCTGTTTGAGGTAACCGGACAGGTCGACACCCCCACCGAAACACCCCTAAGCCATGAAGAGCAGCAACTGCAGGATCTGCGCCGACAGTTGGATGAAGCCCTGGTCATCTACTCTTCGGAGAATCCGCGCGTAAAACTTCTGGAGGGGCGGATCGCCCAGCTCGAATCCAGAGTTGTCGCTCTCGAGGTGCCCGGCTCAGAGGAGGAGGACACGCTGGACAGCGAGGCGCCCGCGCCACTTCCGGCCATGCTGACCATCCAGCTGAGTGACATAGACAACCGCGTTGTCGTTCTGGAAAATCAAAAAATCGCGCTCCAGGCCCAGATTGATACCCTGAATGACAACATTGCCAAAACCTCCGGGGTTTCGATCACGCTGGAAGAGCTGAACCGCAAATATGACAGTATTGAACTGCAGTATAATCAGGCTGAAGGCCGCCTGTCCCAGGCTCAGACCGGTGACCGTATCGAAACCCGGTCCCGCGGCCAGCGCATGACAGTGATCGAACAACCGGCGATTCCCAGCGAACCAACCAAGCCCAACCGCATCCTGATCGCGGGGGGGGGCACAGCCTTTGGCATTTTAGCCGGTTTCGGACTGATCTTCCTTATGGAGATGCTGAACACCACAGCGCGTCGGCCTGAGGATATCATCAAGCGCCTCGGGGTCACGCCGCTTACCATAATACCCTACACGAGAACGCGCGCGCAGCGTTTTCGCCAGCGCAGTGGAAAATTGCTGCTGATCCTGGTGATCCTGGTCGGCATCCCGGCTGCAGTTTACGCCGTTCACCTCTATTACCTGCCGCTGGATCTCATTGCCGACAGAGTCATGAACAAGATGGGTGTACGGTGGTGAGCACAGGACTGGTAATGTTACAACAGAAGCGTTTTGCGTTGAACTCGATTTGCAATTCACCCCAAGGGTGGGCGAACTGCAATTCTTGCAGATCAGATGAAACACAAGACACTGAAACAGAGGCACTCTGAATGGAACGACTTCAGGCAGCGATAGAAAAGGCCCGCGCACAGCGTGATGAATCCTCTCCGAATGTAGCCCCTCCCCCCAGTGCACCACAACCGCCCCCACCAAGCGCCGATCAGGGAGCTTGGGAAGCTCTGGCCGAGTTTCGCTGCCGGAAGAAATTGTTACACCGCAACCGCATCGTCACGTTTGACGGGGGGCAGGAAAGTGCGCCTTATGACATGCTGCGCACACGGATTCTGCAGCAGGCCAAGCACCATGGCTGGCGGCGCGTTGCCATTGTCTCGCCGCACAGCAATTGTGGCAAATCCACCATTGCCGCCAACCTGGCCTTCAGCCTGTCACGGCAACGCAACCTGCGCTCCATGGTGCTTGATCTCGACCTGCGCCGCGCGGGTCTTACTAAGATCCTTGGCCACAACGGCCCCTACGGCATGGCCGATATTCTGGATGGCCAGGTCAGCTTTGCAGACCATGCGCAGCGCTTTGGGCCCAATATCATTTTTGGGTTCAACAATGGCACCAAGGTGCACACCCCGTCGGAGATTCTCCAGAACCCAAAGACCAAGGAAATACTGGATGGGATCGAGGCGACCTATGCACCAGACATCATGCTGTTCGATATGCCACCGCTGATGGCCAGTGACGACAATTTCGGCTTCCTGCAGAATGTCGATTGCGCCCTGATAATCGTCGCCGCCGAGAAAACCAGCATGACCCAGATCGATGTCGCCGAGCGCACTGTGGCCGAACTTACCAATGTGATGGGGATTGTGCTGAACAAATGTCGTTATATGAGCGGGGCACACGGGTATGAGTACAACTACTACTGATAACGCCCCGGACATCGCTGTCATCATCCCGCATTACAATGATGTTGATCGGCTGGAATTCTGCCTGAGCGAGCTGATGCAGAATGATACCAGTAACGTAGAGATTCTGGTGGTCGACAACAACTCACCCAGCCCGCCGGACCGGCTGCATGCCGCATACCCCGGCGTGCGGTTCCTCTCGGAGTCCGAAAAAGGTGCAGGCCCTGCCCGTAACTGCGGGGTTGCGGCAAGCCGTGCACCGGTTCTGGCCTTCATTGATGCCGATTGTGTGCCCGATCATGACTGGCTAAGCGTGGCCCGCGCTGTGGTCCCAAAAGCCGACCTGATTGGTGGGCGTGTGGATGTGTTCGATGAAACGCCACCGCCGCGTAGCGGGGCGGAAGCCTTCGAGAAGGTATTTGCCTTCGATTTCAAAAACTACATCGAGGTGAAAGGCTTTTCCGGATCGGGAAACCTGGTTACCACGCGCGCCGTGTTCGAAGACGTGGGGCCGTTCAGAACCGTGGTTTCCGAGGATAGCGACTGGAGCTATCGCGCCACGGCGAAAGGGTACCGGCTGATTTATGAAGATGGTTTGCGCGTTAGCCACCCCAGCCGATCTGACTGGGGTGCGCTGCGCCACAAATGGCATCGTCTGACTAAAGAGAGTTTTGCGTTGGCTCAGTCTGACCGACCCGGACCGTCGGGCCGCGTCCGCTGGGCAATCAAGGCGTTGGCCATGCCGACAAGCGCGTTGGTGCATCTGCCGAAACTGTTGTTCAGTCCGAAGCTTGATACGAGGGGCGAGCGAGTACGGGGGGCAATGACCCTGTTCCGCCTACGCTTTTTGCGAATGATCTGGATGTTGAAGCAGGTGGTTGGGTTGGAGATCTGAGCGGCCTCCGCTTTCTACCCCCCCAAAGCAAAAGGGGCCGCAAACAGCGACCCCTTCGAAATTAGTTTTAAAATTGGTAGGTCAGGCTACCTTGCGACGGCGCCGCCCTGCAAATCCCAACCCGCCAAGTGCGCCCAGCAGCAGGAAGCCTGCTGCGGGAACAGGTACCGGCGAAACCGCGAAATCAAAGCCAACTGGCCCATTCGTTTGGCCCGTCGTATCAGTTGAATCAGCCCATGTGAACACAAGATTCTGCGTTGAATTGGTTGCATCAAAAGTGGTCAAAAGTTTTGTGGTGCCTACCGGAATCGGATCGACTGCAGATAACATAGTTCCGCCCGTAGTCTGCCACTCTACTTTCAAATTATCGAACAAATCAAGGAAAGCCGTGATAACTGATAATGACATTTCACCAAAATTGGTCGGCGTTGCTGTGAATGTAGAAGTGAAAGTTCCAGATCCACCTACTGCATCAATGTTTCCTACAAATGGGGCCGCCCCGGCAGCATCAAGAGTATAGGACCCACCATCTGCCAAAACTGTAAGCGCGTTCGCTGACAAAGGCATAACTGCAATCGCTAACGCTGCGCCAACCATTCTAAGTTTCTTAAACATAATTCCCTCCTAAACTGGCCACCTTTTAAAAAGCGCCCAAATACCACATTCTCGCCATAATCATACCAATACCTTGACCAAACGGCAAGTTTTTTGTGTTTCACTTTTCGGGTCCATCCCCTTCCAGATCGCAAAATTTCGCCACGACCCTGAACAAAGGTACCCTTTTTTTCTCGTTTGTTGCCAAATACTCAACAAACGTCTTGGAACTCTACCCTAGAGCGTTCCCAAACTGATCGGATTCGGGATTCCCATTTGGCTTGATCCGTGATTCCTTGTTTCAAAACGGAACAAGGTGGAGATCATGGGCAAAC
>Ga0209121_10004223_pt1 | contig 13491 bp, 11 predicted proteins | sample Cruoilmetagenom3_FD_187292 | JGI IMG/M metagenome (GOLD analysis project Ga0209121, IMG submission 187292) | Oil polluted marine microbial communities from Coal Oil Point, Santa Barbara, California, USA - Sample 3 (SPAdes) (version 2) | ecosystem: Environmental > Aquatic > Marine > Oil seeps ... | reverse complement strand
GTCAGCCACAGCGCGCCCAGCCCTTCCTCGGCCATACGCGCCTGCGCGGCTTGGGTGCGGGCCTTGAACTCTGCCTCGGGAAAGCCACGCATCATGCGTCAGGCCCCTCCGACAGGATGCACAGCACCCGCGCGCCAGCGCCAAGCTGCATCAGCTTGCACGCCGCCAACCCGGCCCCGCCTGATTGCGACGTGGCCAGCCCCAAGGCTGATAGCTCGGGCAAAATGGCCGTGGCTTCCTCTTCGGTGATTGTGACAAAACTGTCAGCGTCCCGCGCCAATCCCTTAAGTGCAATCAACGATGGTTCTTTGCAATCCAGCCGCCCCATGTTGGACACCGGGCCAGATGAGACCACGGATTTACCCGCCTCAATGCTATCCATCAACGCTGGCGCAAATTCTGGTTCCACCACCACGATCTGCGGCCCATCCCCCCAGACCTGACGGAAATAGGCGGCACAGGCCCCCGCCAACCCGCCAACACCGGCTTGCAGCATGATATGCGTGGGGGCCTGGGGCATTTGCCGTGCGGCCTCAGCGGCCATGGTCAGATAACCCTCCATCAACCGATGCGGCAGCTCAAAATATCCCGGCCATGAGCTGTCAGACAGCAACGTCCACCCGTTGTCATCGGCCGCTTTGGCAGCGCCGACCATACTTGCCTCATAGTCCGTGCCCTCGCGCACCACCTCAGCGCCCTCATCGCGCAAACGTTTGGCAAAACCCTCGGGCACGGTTTGGGCCAGATACACCACGGCCCTAGCGCCAAAACGACGTGCACCAGCCGTGACAGACAAACCATGATTGCCCGCACTCGCCGTCACATACGTCCGCCCGCTCAACGCGCCAGACAAATCATCCGCACCAGTGGCTTCCCCCTGATGCGCAATCACATACGCCGCGCCAAAGGCCTTGAAACTGCCCAGCCCCATGCGCCCGCGTTCGTCCTTGACCCACAGTTGCGGGCCAAAGCCTGATACGCTCACCAATGGGGTTTCCTCAGGCGATAAACAGCGCCGGATCAGCGCCTCGCTGCCCTTGGCATCCACACTGGGCGTAGGCACATCGGCCATTGATGCATCGCTCAATCCGACACCGCGCCACGGGTTTTTAATTTGGTGCATATCATCCTCCCAATAACCTGCGCAGCCAATGCCCTTTGCCTGCTTGCGTCAAGCAGAATATTACGCGCAGGGCGGGCTTCATCTTTCCCTAAATACTTTCGCCGAAGGCATCGCGCAGTTTGCTTCACGTTCAACGGCACGAATACACAAACCCCTCTTTAATCCGGCCCTGCAATCGCCTAAAGAACCCATCAAGACACACCAAGGGGGACGTGCCACATGCAAGAGCCGGACATCACACCAGATCTGATCGCAGCGCATGGGCTTTCGCCCGATGAATACGCCGATATCCTTCGTATCCTGAACCGAGAGCCCACCTTCACCGAGATGGGCATCTTTTCGGCGATGTGGAACGAGCATTGCTCGTATAAATCCTCCAAGAAATGGCTGCGCACCCTGCCCACCACAGGCCCTCAGGTGATCTGTGGCCCCGGCGAAAACGCAGGTGTTGTGGATATTGGCGATGGCCAGGCCGTGATCTTTAAAATGGAGAGCCACAACCACCCGTCGTATATTGAACCCTACCAAGGGGCCGCCACAGGTGTGGGCGGTATTTTGCGTGATGTGTTCACCATGGGCGCGCGGCCCGTGGCCTCGATGAACAGCCTGAGCTTTGGTGAGCCGGGCCATCACAAAACCCGTCAGCTGGTGCATGGCGTGGTTGCTGGTGTGGGCGGCTATGGCAACAGCTTTGGTGTACCCTGCATTGGTGGCGAAGTGCGCTTTGATCCTGCTTACAACGGCAACTGTCTGGTCAATGCCTTTGCTGCGGGCCTCGCTGACAGTGACAAGATTTTCTATTCAGCGGCCAGTGGTGTGGGCATGCCCGTGGTGTACCTCGGCGCCAAGACCGGGCGTGATGGCGTTGGCGGCGCCACTATGGCCTCGGCTGAATTTGACGATTCGATTGAGGAAAAGCGCCCCACCGTACAAGTCGGCGATCCCTTCACCGAAAAACGCCTGATGGAGGCCACGCTGGAGCTGATGCAAACTGGCGCTGTGATCTCAATCCAAGACATGGGCGCTGCGGGCCTGACCTGTTCGGCCGTGGAAATGGGCGACAAAGGCGGATTGGGCGTCAGGCTGCAACTCAACGATGTGCCACAACGCGAAGACAATATGACCGCCTATGAGATGATGCTCAGCGAATCTCAGGAACGTATGCTCATGGTTCTGCGCCCCGAGCTGGAAGCAGAAGCCCGTGCCGTGTTCGAAAAATGGGACCTTGATTTTGCCATCGTCGGCGAAACCATTGCCGAGGATCGCTTTTTGATCCTGCATGGCGATGAGGTAAAAGCAGACCTCCCACTTGCCACCCTGTCAGGCAGTGCCCCCGAATATGACCGCCCCTGGGAGCCAACGCCCCCCGCCACCCCACTTGATCCGGCCAGCGTGGCGCAGGTCGATCCGATTGACGGGCTTACTGCCCTGATCAAATCGGCCAACTACTCGTCGCGCCAATGGGTATGGGAGCAATATGACACGATGGTCATGGCCGACAGCACCCGCACACCAGGGCAAGGCGCCGGTCTGATCCGTGTGCATGGCACAGACAAACTGCTGGCCTTCACCTCGGATGTGACCCCGCGCTATGTAAAGGCAAACCCGGTTGAGGGTGGTAAACAGGCCGTGGCCGAGGCGTACCGCAACCTCACAGCCCTGGGCGCGGTGCCTTTGGCCACCACCGACAATATGAACTTCGGCAACCCCGAAAAGCCCGCCATCATGGGGCAATTCGTAGGGGCGATCCAGGGGATCTCGGCCGCGGTTGAGACACTCGATATGCCCATCGTTTCCGGCAATGTGTCACTTTACAATGAAACTGACGGCACTGCGATCCTGCCCACACCCACCATTGGCGCTGTGGGGCTGATCAAACACGCCGATGACGCCATCACCGGCCAAGCGCGTGACGGCGATGTGGCTTTGCTGATCGGCGATACCGCTGGGCATCTCGGCCAATCCGCCCTGCTGGCCGAGGTTCTGGGCCGGGTTGAGGGCGACGCGCCCACAGTCGATCTGATCGTTGAGAAACGCCACGGCAATTTCATCCGCGCCAACCGCGCACATATCACCGCCTGCACAGACCTGTCAGACGGCGGGCTGGCGCTGGCCGCGTTTGAGCTGGCCGAGGCCGCCGATCTGGGCGTCACCTTGGACAGCGCCGACACCGCCACGCTGTTTGGCGAAGATCAAGCGCGCTATCTCATTGCTTGCTCGGCCAAAGATGCCGAGGCGCTGATGCTGGCCGCTGGCCCTGCCGGTGTACCTGCGCAGGTGGTTGGGCACTTCGGTGGTGATCTGGTCAACTATGGTGGCCAATCGGCCCCGATGGCTGACCTGTCCAGCCTCTTTCGCAACAGCTTTGGCGCTTTGTTCGACAGCTAGGGGTATTAACTGCAACTGTCGGTTATCGCCCTGCCCCACCTTGCGAAATCTGTGGACGGGGCTTACATCTTATTCAAACCTCAAAGGAGCGCGCCAACAATGGCCATGCAAGCTCAGGAAATCGAAGACCTGATCCGCGTCAGTTTTCCCGACGCACAGATCACCATCACCGATCTGGCCGGTGACGGTAATCACTATGCCGCCGAGGTGATCGATGCGGCGTTCGCCGACATGAACCGGGTGCAACAACAACGCGCCGTCTATGCCGCCCTGAAGGGCAAGATGGACGGGCCGAATGGCGATTTGCATGCTCTGGCATTGACCACCAAGGCTCCGGAATAAGTTTTGAGCACTCTCTTGTTCACCCTAATCGCCGCTAGCCCTATTGTTGCAATTGCAGCCGTTTACGCATTATTCGACCGCAAACCACGCAATGGCCCAAAACAATCTCGCGGCACCGAACCTAGCCAAGGCGACAGCCTAGTTGAAGGTGGCTCTGGCGCCGCGGCGGGTAGTTCAGGTGGCGGGTACAATACTATAACGCGCGTCCCTCGCGACCCGCAGAAATATGCAAAGGCCTTTGTGCCTTCCAAAGCAAGGAGCAGCAAATGACCGACGTAAAAACCCAGATCGACGAAACCGTCAAAGCCAATGACGTGGTGCTTTACATGAAAGGCTCCAAGGATATGCCGCAATGCGGGTTCTCCTCGCGCGTCGCAGGCGTGCTGAATTTCATGGGTGTGGAGTTTTCAGACGTTGATGTGCTGGCTGACCCGGATGTTCGCCAAGGCATCAAGGATTATTCCGATTGGCCCACCGTGCCGCAGCTTTACGTCAAAGGTGAATTCGTCGGTGGCTGCGATATCATCACCGAGATGACCCTCTCTGGCGAGCTGGACACTCTGTTTGAACAAAACGGCGTCACCTACGACAAAGACGCCGCAGACAAAATCCGCGACGCCAACGCCTGATCAACCCATGGTGGGGTAAAACCCCACCCTACGAAAAAGGCGCGGTGCATCTGTAAGGTGGGGTTTCACCCCACCTTCCCCCAGCTACTCCCCAGCGGGATGAAGGACGGTCACCCCCACCGCCGCCGCGCGCGCCAGATCGCGGTCCAGCGACATCGGGATGTACTCACCGCGCCGCCACAACTGCGCCAGATCATCATAGTGGCGGCTCAGGAAATGCCCCGATTGCCCGGTTGAGATCACAAAAACCGAACTATCGGGATCGGCAAAATCATAGACGCCCCGGTATCCCGCCCCATGCACATTCTCAAACGGATCAGGCCCGTCGCCACCGCGTGTGCGCCCGCGCAACAGCGTATTGTCACCACCCGATGTGCTCTGCCGGATATTCACAAAGTGGCGCAGCACGGGCACCTCGCCCAACACCTGATGATCATGTGTCGCCTGATGCGCATCCCCCCAGCGCAGGCTTTCCAGTGCGGTGCCATACCGCTCAGATATCCAAACGAGGGCGTCGTCCAATGCAAGACGTGCAATATCTGCACAGCTTTCCTCGGGCGAGGATTGCCGGATATCACACCAGGCAGACGCGCCATCCACATTTCGGAACACACGTTCAATAAACAACGGGTTCACATGGCTAAACTCATCCGCCAGCGGGCCGATATCGTCTTGGATCAAACGGTCCTGCAACGCCTTTAGCCAGGCCGCATAAATCAGCGGCTCCGGCAGATGCTCGTTCATCTCGCCATTCCATTCCGACAACAGCTCCAAGGCACGCTGACGCAGCCGCTCCGGGGTGCCCTCGGGCGCGGTTTCACCGGTAAACCACAACTCAGCGCCGATCAGTGGCAACAAGGAACGCGCAGTAAAGCTGACCGTGTCCAATTGCGCTTCGATGAAGCTGTCACGGGTGTGCACCTGCCGGATCTGCATCAGCCGTTTCCAACGGTTCACCCGCTGCGTATCACCCCATAAGTAACTGACATGCAACGGAAATGGGCGATCCACTGTCTTGTTGTTGGTATTGCCCAACAGCCCGCCCACAGGCGCCACAAACTCAGGGTTCGCCGAATAGGCGCTCAGCCCCTGCCAGCGGTTTTCCTTGCGCCAACCGGGGCTGGGCATCCGCCCCTGGCTTTGGTGCGCGGCATCTCGGCGTGGCATCGCCCCGATGGTTTTCATGGCAATCTTTTCTTGATCCACCACAGTCAGGTTTTGGGACGGCCCGATGTAATATCGCCCGCTCTCCAATGCCTCTTCAACAGTGCTGGCATACATCAGCGAAACAGCCGAGGTCATCGTTGTGTCTTTGGGCGTCAACACCGTCCAGCTGAGCGCGGCCACATGGCCCGCAGGCGTCACCTTGGACAAATCATAATGTGATCCGGGCAGGATTGGGCCATTGTCTGACCATCTCAGCGTCAGTGTGACCGGGTTCTGGTCTTTTATTTCGATGATCGACTTGCGGGTGACAAATTCCTTGTACCCATCAGGCGTCCGGTACTGCTCGGTGTTCTGGCTGTTCAACTCTTCCATGAACACATCCTGATCATCCAGATAAGACGAGGTGATCCCCCACCCAAGTGAGCTCGACCGCCCTGTCATCACCGCAGGCACGCCCGGGATTGTACCACCAATCACACCACCTGTTTGCAATTCCATGCGCGCCAAATACCAGATCGCAGGTGCAGAAAGGCCCAGATGTGGATCATTGGCCAAAAGCGTCCCACCAGAGGCAGACCGAGCAGGTGCCGCAGCCCAGGCATTTGACGCCCCGGCAAAGGCGCGGTCTTTGAAAGGTGACAGCGGTTTGCCCGATGGCTCCGCCTGCGCCACCTGCCGCCCCATAGGTTGGCCCGGAAACAAGCTGGCATAATCTGCCAGGGCGGCAATTCCGCTGCCCGGTGCATCGGGCAGAATATCCGCCAATCGTGCCGCATCAGGCACCGCCAGTGTCGTGCGGGCACGCAGCACCTCATTTTGGAGATGTGATGACAGCTGCACCCCCATCAACTTGATAATTGCAATGGAATCTGCAGGTTGCCAAGGCGCGATTGGCACATCAAACAAGAACATCTCAGGCGCACCACGCCCCAGAGCCTCTTGGTTGATTTCGCCCAGACGGGCATTCACACCCGCAGAATACGCCTCCAGCGCGGCAAGCGTGCGCGCATCCTGCACCTCAACCGACTGGCGCGCCAAACCATAAAGATCAAACCGGCGCAGCACCTTGTCGATCTCGATGGTCCTTGGCCCAAACACCTCAGATAGCCGCCCCTGCACAGTACGGCGCAGCATCGTCATCTGCCACAGCCGGTCCTGGGCATGCACATACCCAAGGCCAAAAAACACATCTGCATCCGCCTTGCCAAAAATATGCGGCACGTTGGAATTATTGCGAATGATCTCAACCGGGGCGGTGATCCCGGTCACGCCCAAAGTTTTGGAATAATCGGGCAAGGAGCGTGACAACAGGAAATACCCCACCAGCACAGCCGCCACAGCCAGCAGCACCATCGCGCCCGCTATCCTGATCAGCCAACGAAACAACATTGTCATCAGGCCCGCGCCCCTTTTCCCTTGCATCATTGAACGGGGATAGTCAGAAATCCAAGGCGAGACAATGGCAAGGAAGATACCGATGGCAAAACTGGCATTTCTGGGCTTGGGCGTAATGGGCTATCCAATGGCCGGGCATTTACAGGCGGCGGGTCATTCCGTCTGTGTTTACAACCGCACATCAAGCAAAGCCGCAGCTTGGGCAAGCGAATACGGCGGCACCCACGCTGACACCCCGCGCGCCGCCGCAACCGGCGCTGATTTTGTTATGGCCTGCGTTGGCAATGACGACGATTTGCGCAGCGTATGCCTTGGCGACAACGGCGCATTTGCCGGGATGGCCACCGGGGCCACCTTCGTGGATCACACAACTGTATCCGAAAAAGTCACCCGCGAGCTTTATGCCGCTGCCAAGGACTCTGGTCTGAATTTTGTCGACGCACCCATCTCGGGCGGTCAGGCGGGGGCCCAAAATGCCCAGCTCGGCATAATGTGTGGCGGTGATCAAGCGGCCTATGACGCCGCTGAACCTGTGATGAACATCTACGCCAAAATGTGCCGCCGTATTGGTGAAAGCGGCGCAGGCCAGCTCACCAAAATGTGCAACCAGATCGCCATTGCCGGCCTGGTTCAAGGCCTGTCCGAAGCACTTCATTTTGCTGAAAAAGCCGGGCTTGATGGCCGCTCGGTGGTTGAGGTGATCAGCCAGGGCGCGGCCGGCAGCTGGCAGATGTCCAACCGCTATGAAACCATGATTGACGACCAGTTCGAACACGGCTTTGCCACTGACTGGATGCGCAAAGACCTTGGCATTTGCCTGTCCACCGCAAATGAAAACGGCGCCTCCCTGCCCGTCACTGCTCTGGTTGATCAGTTTTATAAGGACGTGCAAAAAATGGGCGGCGGGCGCTGGGATACATCCAGCCTGTTCAAACGCCTGCGTAAAATGGGCTGAGCGCCCTCCTCCCATCTTCTTGCCTAAAGCGTTTCGCGTAAAACCCGCATCAGAGGTTTTGCCCGAAACGCCCGCAACATTCATATGTCGCGGCGCGCATCGCCATGTGCCTGCCTCAGGTTAAAGGCGATACGCTTTAAAATATCCCCGCCGGAGGCTGCGGTTCCAACAAAAAGCGCGCGGCCCCGCCTGAGGTCGCGCGCTTTTCAAAGTGTCGCTATCAGCCCGGTTCAGGCGGCCTCCACCGCACGGCGTGTCATCACCGCCACCAGATGTGCACGATAATCGCCAGACCCGTGCAGGTCTGAGATCATACCAGATCCATCCAGGCTCAGCCCATCCAGTGCCGATGCCGCGAAATTGGTGCTCAGTGCCGCCTCGGCCTCGGCCCAGCGAAACACGCCGCCCTCAGACGCACCCGTCACCGCCACACGCACGCCATCGGCGTATTTGGCCACAAACACACCAACCAAAGCAAAGCGCGAGGCAGGTTGTTCAAACTTCATATAAGCAGCTTTTTGCGGCACCGCGAACCTCACCTCGGTGATGATCTCGCCTTCCTCCAGGGCTGTTGTGAACAACCCGTCAAAGAAATCATCAGCCGCGATTTCACGCGTGTTGGTTACAACAGTCGCCCCCGAGGCCAGCACCGCCGACGGATAGCACGCCGAGGGGTCATTGTTGGCCAGTGACCCTCCGATAGTGCCGCGATTGCGCACCGCTGGATCCCCGATTTTGCCCGCAAGCCCCGCAAGGGCCGCATAAGCCCCCGCGCCTGCGGCCACATCGGCATGGGTCACGCCCCCGCCGATACACAAGGCCCCGCCATCATCCTGGGAAATGCCCTGAATTTCAGTGATCCCCCCCAGGGACACCAGCCGGTCAGGCATGGCAAGGCGTTGTTTCAACGTCGGAATCAGCGTTTGCCCGCCCCCCAGTGGTTGGCTTTCCGTGCTATCGCTCAGCAGTTTCACCGCATCACCAACAGTGCTTGGGCGTTCGATATCAAATGTATACATTGTCTTGTCTCCCTTACCCTTGCATTGCCGACCAGACGCGCGATGGCGACAGTGGCATATCAACATGTGTCACATCGTGCCCGCCGCGCCTGAGCGCATCAACCACCGCATTGACCACCGATGGCGGCGAGCCAATGGCACCCGCTTCACCGCAGCCCTTCACCCCTAGCGGGTTATGGGTACATGGCGTTTGGCATGAATGATCCACGCTGTAGAATGGCACATCACTGGCGCGTGGCATGGCATAATCCATGAATGACCCGGTCAAGAGCTGGCCGTTTTCATCATAGCCACACCCCTCAAGCAACGCCTGCCCGATGCCCTGCGCCAGCCCACCATGGACCTGCCCCGAGACAATCATCGGATTGACAATATTGCCAAAGTCATCCGCCGCCGAAAAACGCTCAATCGTCACCTTGCCGGTGTCCGGGTCAACCTCGACTTCGCAGGCATACGCCCCCGACGGATAGGTGAAATTGGCCGGATCATAAAACGCGGTTTCCTCCAGCCCCGGCTCGATTTCCTCAAGCGGGTAATTATGCGGCACATAGGCCGCCAGGGTGACATCGCCCCAGGCCACGGATTTATCCGTGCCCGCAACCGAGAACTGGCCATCCTTCAGCTCAATGTCGGCCTCAGCGGCTTCCATCAGATGCGCAGCGATCTTGCGCGCCTTGGCGATGATTTTTTCGGTCGCACGCACCATAGCAGACCCACCTACGGCCAATGAACGCGAGCCATAGGTGCCCATGCCCATCGGTGTGTTGGCGGTGTCGCCATGCACGATTTCAACCATGTTTTCATCAATGCCAATCATATCGGCCACCACCTGGGCAAAGGATGTCTCATGCCCCTGCCCGTGGCTGTGGCTGCCGGTCATGACCACCAGACCACCTGTGGCATTGACCCGCACCGTGGCGCTTTCATACAGCCCCGCGCGTGCGCCAAGTTGGCCCACAAGGTTGCTGGGAGCGATGCCGCAGGCCTCAATATAGCAATTCACCCCAAGGCCACGCAGCTTGCCTTTGGCCTGACTTTCGGCCAGTCGCGCCTCAAAGCCCGACAGGTCTGCCATCTCTTCCAGCTTGTCCATCGTCGCAACATAATCGCCGGTGTCATATTCCACCGCCACAGGTGTGGCATAAGGAAACTCGGTGATAAAATTCTGACGTCTGAGCGCAATGGGATCAACACCCAGCTCGATTGCCGCTTTGTCAATCACACGTTCCAGCTGGTAGGTCGCCTCGGGCCGTCCGGCCCCGCGATAGGCGTCAACGGGCACAGTGTTGGTAAACACCGCCTTGACGTTCACATAAACCAACGGGGTTTTATAGTTCCCGGCCATCAACGTACCGTGCAACCAAGTGGGCACCGAAGGCGCAAAGGTGCTGAGATACGCACCCATATTGGCATAGGTTTCTGTGCGAACAGCAGTAAAGTTGTTGTCGGCGTCCAGCGCCAGATCAATCTTGGTCACATGATCCCGGCCATGGGCATCACTGATAAAGGCCTCAGAACGCGAACAGGTCCATTTCACCGGACGGTTCAGGGCTTTGGCAGCAAAGGTGCACAGCGCTTCTTCTGCATAGTGGAAGATTTTTGAGCCAAATCCACCCCCCACATCCGGGGCCACGACGCGCAGCTTGTGCTCAGGAATACCCAGTACAAACGCGCCCATCAAAAGCCGGATCACATGCGGATTCTGGCTGGTGGTATAAAGTGTGCTGTCGCCAGTAGAGCGGTTGTAATCACCCACCGCAACCCGTGGTTCCATCGCGTTGGGGATCAGCCGGTTATTGACCAGCTCCAACGTGGTGACATGGGCTGCATTGGCAATCGCCTCGTCAACTGCGCCCTTGTTTTCCTCAACAAAGCCCCAGTCGTAACAAAGGTTTGACGTCAGATCATCATGCACCTTGGTGGACCCGTCAGCCACAGCGGCTTTCATGTCCATCACGGCAGGCAGCTCGTCGATATCCACCTCAATCGCCTCGGCGGCGTCGCGGGCCTGATCGGCTGTTTCAGCGACAATCGCGGCAATCGGATCACCGACATGGCGCACTTTGCCATCCGCCAGCACCGGGTGCTTTGGCTCTTGCATCACTTCGCCGTGTTTGTCTGTTATCTGCCAGCCGCAGGGAATACCGCCCACCTCGGTGAAATCCGCACCGGTGAAAATATGCACCACGCCGGGCATGTCGGCCGCCGCGCTGGTGTCTACGCTGTTCAATACCCCATGGGCCACATCCGAGCGCAGGAAATGCACATAAGCCTGCCCACGCATATTGATGTCGTCTGTATAATTTCCGTTTCCGGTCAAAAACCGGACGTCCTCGCGCCGTTTGGAACTGGCGCCGATGCCTCCATCTGCTGGCATATCTTAATCCTCCCTTAAGCGGTGCCGGGTCAAAGCCCGGTCAACGGGTTACTCTGCGGCGATGCTTGAAACGTCCTGACCGGACGCGGCCATGATCGCTTTGACGATGTTGTGATACCCGGTGCAGCGGCAAATATTGCCCTCCAGATAGTCACGCACTTCGGCCTCGCTGGGCTTTGGGTTATCCCTGAGCAGGGCCGCGGCAGACATCACCATACCCGGCGTGCAGAATCCGCATTGCAGCCCATGGTGATCCTGAAACGCCTGTTGAATAGTGCTGAGCGTCCCATCCGCCGCTGCCATTCCCTCAACAGTGGCCACCTCTGCGCCCTCGGCTTCGGCAGCAAACATGGTGCAGGATTTCACGGCTTTGCCATTCACATGTACCACGCAGGCACCACATTGGCTGGTGTCACAGCCCACATGCGTGCCGGTCATGCCCAGTGTTTCTCTCAGAAAATCAACAAGCAGCGTGCGGCCCTCAACGGTACCTGTCGCGGCTTTGCCATTCACAGTCATATTGACCTGTGGCATCGGCTCCTCCCATTTATATTTTGTCGTCGGAGGAGTTAAGCACGACCGCCGCCGGTTGAGAACCCGGTTTTTTCCGAATGGTCAGATGTTGCCGGGTCAGACTTGTATAAATCTCATTCACCTATTTGGTTGACTGACAGGTCATCACTTGTTATTCACCCACATGGTTGAACAAGAATCAAACCCCCGCCTCACGGATATTTTCAAAGCCGCAAGCGACCCGACCCGGCGCGCCATTCTGACGCTTCTGGCGCAGCATGGCCCGCTTCGGGTCACCCAGATTGCGGGCCATTTTGAAATGAGCCTCAATTCCGTGTCCAAGCACATCAAAGTGCTGGAGCGCGCAGGCCTTGTCATTCGTCGAACCGAATGGCGCGAGCATCTCATCGAGGTGCAGATGGAGCCTTTGCGCGACATAGACCGTTGGTTTGAGGACTTACGTTCAATCTGGGCGCTTCGCCTTGAGGCGCTCGATGATCTGCTTAACGTTCAGGAGACTGCCAAATGACCACCCTTGATCCCCCCCTTTCGCTCACCATTGAGAGCCAGTTGACTGCCACGCCCGAACAGGTGTTTGATGCCTGGCTGGACCCCGAAATGCTGATGCGCTTCATGTGTCCCGGCCCCGGCATGACCACCCCAAGCGCCACCGCCGACGCCAAAGTGGGCGGGCGCTTTGATCTGGTGATGAAAAATGGCAATGATGAAATGCCCCATGGAGGCGTCTACAAAGAAATCGACCGCCCCAACCGGCTGGTCTTCTCATGGGAAAGCCCGTTTAACGCCGAAGGCAGCACCGTCACGCTGGATCTTCGCGCCAAGGACGGCGGAACCCATCTGACGCTCAACCACATTCGCTTCGTCGATGAACAAAGCCGCGATAATCATCAGGGCGGATGGACCGCCATTCTGGCAAAACTGGATGAGGCATTAAGCTAAAGTCAGGACACCTGCCCCCCATAGCCCGGTTAACAGGCGCGCAGCGCCCCGGACCATCGTCAGCCCCCTCCCTTGGGCTGGAAATTAGGCTGATCTTGGCGTGACATTCGTTCTGTGGATGCACTCAGCAGACATCAAGCACTTCCAAACTGCGGTTAGAATCGCCACCTCGGGGGCAAACGCTGGCCTTCGCGGAAATGGTCGAATGATCGTTTTGAGCCCAATCCTACAAATGCTGCGACTCAATCGCTATTCCGCAACGCGCCAAGAGTTGACATTCGATGTACTTTCGAATTCCATGTGTGAGCCCAACTCCGTTTATAATTGTTACAATCATTCAGAAACATGCTAAATTTAGGTCCAGATGTTAAAACGACAGGTGCCTGTAAATAGCAATGCCGCACATCCAAAGCTGGATCGTACCACGTTGCGCCGGTTGCCGCGCGGCATCTGGGCGCTAGGGCTTGTATCCCTCTGGATGGATATTTCGTCCGAAATGATCCACGCCCTGCTGCCGGTCTATTTGGTGACCTACATGGGGGCCTCGATGGTCACTGTCGGCTTCATCGAAGGATTAGCCGAAGCCATCGCCGCCATCACAAAGGTTTTTTCCGGTGCTCTGA
>Ga0209121_10004219_pt1 | contig 13499 bp, 13 predicted proteins | sample Cruoilmetagenom3_FD_187292 | JGI IMG/M metagenome (GOLD analysis project Ga0209121, IMG submission 187292) | Oil polluted marine microbial communities from Coal Oil Point, Santa Barbara, California, USA - Sample 3 (SPAdes) (version 2) | ecosystem: Environmental > Aquatic > Marine > Oil seeps ... | reverse complement strand
GTCTTTGGCAGAGGGGCGGATTGTGTCCGGGGCGGTTGGGCGGCCGGTTGATCTGTCCGGGTATCTGGTGCTGCCTGGGATCATTGATTTGCACGGCGATGCGTTCGAGCGGCATCTGGCGCCGCGTCGCGGGGCGATGAACCAGATGGGCGAAGGGGTGATCGCGACCGAGGCCGAACTGGCGGCCAATGGCATCACCACCGCTGTTCTGGCGCAGTTCCTTAGCTGGGAAGGCGGCTTGCGCGGCCCGGACTATGCCGCACAGGTCTTTGAGGCGATCCGCGCCGTGCGCGATCAGTTGGTGACCGACCTGATCCCACAATTGCGGTTTGAAACCCATTTGCTGGACGAATACAGCGATTTGCCAGAGCGGGTGGCTGATTGGCAGGTGCCCTATGTGGTGTTCAACGATCACCTGCCGCATGGTCGGCTGGCGATTGGCAAACACCCGCCGCGATTGGTGGGGCAGGCGTTGAAGGCCGGGCGCAATCCAGAGCGACATTTCGAGATGTTGATGGCATTGCACGCGCGATCCGCAGAGGTGCCGGGCGCATTGGATGGGCTGTGCCGGGCATTGGCAGTGCAGGGCGTGCGGATGGGCAGCCATGATGACCAAACGGTTGAAGATCGCGAAATCTGGCGGGCGCGCGACGTACGGATTGCAGAGTTTCCCGAGACCGAGGTCGCAGCACAGGCGGCGCGCTGCGGTGGGGATGCGATTATTCTAGGTGCGCCTAATGTGGTGCGCGGCGGGTCACATAAAGGCAATGCCAGTGCGGCAGAGCTGGTTGGATTGGGGCTGTGTGATGCGCTGGCCTCGGATTACCACTATCCCTCGCCCCGGCGGGCGGCACTGGCATTGGCGGAGGGCGGGCTGGATCTGGGCGTGGCCTGGGCGTTGGTGTCAAGTGGTCCGGCGCGGATATTGGGGCTGGAAGACCGGGGTGTTTTGGCCCCGGGGATGCGGGGTGATCTGGTGGTGTTGGACGCGGCCAGTTATCGGGTGGCGGCCACGCTGTCGGCGGGCCAGGTCAGTTATATGAGTGGCGATGTGGCGGGCCGGTTTTTGGGATAAAGGGCCGGGCGTGTGTTTGTGGGCGTTGGGTTTTGAGTATTTATAACAAGAAAAAGCGGTAAGTCGGGTTAGGGTTTGGGGCGGATGATTCGGTTGATATGGCCCATTTTGCGGCCCGGTTTGACGTCGGTTTTGCCATAAAGATGGATGGCGGTATCAGGGTCTTTGGCCAGTTGTGCAATCCGATCCATGTCGTTGCCAATCAGGTTTTCCATCACCACGTCGGTGTAGCGCTGGCCGTCACCCAGCGGCCAGCCGGTGATGGCGCGGATATGTTGTTCGAATTGGTCGACCGTACAGCCGTTCTGGGTCCAGTGGCCGGAATTATGCACCCTGGGGGCAATTTCGTTGACGATCAGGCCAGCGGGGGTGACGAAAAGTTCGACACCAAGTACGCCGACATAATCCAGTGCGTTCAGGATGTTGGCAGCCAGAAGGATGGCATCGGTGCGTTGTGCGGCGCTAAGCCGGGCGGGGATAGTGGTGGTGTGCAGGATGCCGTTGCGGTGGACGTTTTCGCCGGGGTCGAAACAGGCGATCTCCCCTGTCAGGCCGCGGGCGGCGATCACCGAGATTTCGTGGCTGAAATCGACGAATCCTTCGAGGATGGCCGCAGAGCCTGCCATATCGTTCAGGGCGGTTTTGGCGTCACCCGGGGCGTTCAGGCGGGCCTGCCCTTTGCCGTCATAGCCCAGGCGGCGGGTTTTCACGATTGCGGGGGTGCCGATGCGGCCCAATGCCGTTTCAAGGCTGGCCAGGTTGGGGATGTCGGCGAAAGCTGCGGTTTTCAGGCCGAGGCTTTGAAGGAAGTTTTTTTCGGTCAACCGGTCCTGGCTGATGCATAATGCCTCGCGTCCGGGATGGATGGGGCGGAGGGAGCCCAGAATGTCCAGCGCGGTGGTGGGGATGTTTTCGAATTCATAGGTGATCACATCCACCGACGCCGCAAAGGCTTTGAGCGCGTCTGCATCGTCATAGTTGGCGGTGGTCACCTGATTGGCCACATGGCCTGCGGGCGGGTTGGCGCCGGGGTCAAAAATATGGCTGCGAAAGCCCAGGCGCGCGGCCGCGACCGAGAGCATGCGGCCCAGTTGGCCACCGCCCAGAATGCCGATGGTGGCGCCGATTGGCAGAGGATCAGTCATCCTGCGGCACCTCGGGGATCGAGGCGGACAGTGCGGTGCGCCAGGCGTCCAGTCGTCCCGCCAGCGCTGCGTCCCCCAGCGCCAGAATACTGGCGGCCATCAGGCCGGCATTGGCGGCACCGGCCGAGCCGATGGCCATGGTGGCGACCGGGTAGCCTTTGGGCATTTGCACAATGGAATAAAGCGAATCGACGCCCGACAGTGCCTTGGTCTGCACCGGCACGCCGATCACTGGTAGACGGGTTTTTGAGGCCATCATGCCGGGCAGATGCGCGGCGCCGCCCGCGCCGGCGATAATTACCTGCAATCCACGCCCAACGGCGGCACGGCCATAGTCCCACAACCGGTCCGGGGTGCGGTGCGCCGACACGATCCGGGTTTCATAGGCCACACCCAATTCGTCCAGAATATCGGCGGCCTGTTTCATGGTTGGCCAGTCCGACTGGCTGCCCATGATGATGCCCACATGTGTTTCGCCCATAACCCGGCCTCCGCGTTGAAAGAGCGCGCACTATAGCCAGATCGCACATCCGCGCAATGTGATCCTTAAGCAATGATATCCGGGGTCAGGCGGTCTTCGAGCTGAGAGATCTTGTCTTTCAGGTCCAGCTTTTGCTTTTTCAGACGGCGAATGGTCAACTGATCACCGGTCGTGCGGTCCACCAGGGCGGCGATTGCCTCGTCCAGATCGCGATGTTGGCGGCGAAACACCTCTAGCTCGACGCGTAGTACATCGTCGTTTTGCATCGACATATCGGAAGGAGCGTTCATGAATGCGACTCGGCCTTAAGTGAAATGGGACCGTCACAGGATACGCGCAGAAGACAATTTCGCCTAGCACTTGTTAATCCATCATTTTCTTCCCATATTTGCCTTGTGCGGTTGCCAGAACGGGGCCGTGCGCAACGTCGCTTTCGTGTAAAAGGACGATACAGTGTCAAAACTTACTTTGGGCGCATACCCACATATGCTGGGGTTTGAGCAATTAGAACGCCTTTTGGAACGCTCGGCCAAGTCGGGCAATGAAGGCTATCCGCCTTATAATATCGAACAAACCTCGGATTCTTCCTATCGCATCACCCTGGCCGTGGCCGGGTTTGGCGAAGCGAATCTGGCGATCACCGTCGAGGATCGCCAATTGGTGATCCGGGGGCGTCAAAGCGACGACAGCGAAGGGCGCATATTTCTGCATCGCGGCATCGCAGCGCGACAATTTCAGCGAATGTTTGTACTGGCTGACGGAGTCGAGGTGGGCGAAGCCATTATGGAAAACGGATTGCTGCATGTGGATCTGACCCGTGCCGCGCCGGAAACCGTGGTGCAGACGATCAACATAAAGAAAGGGTAAGCGATGAACACGCCATACGATTTCAACGACGAAAAGAACCAGATTGTCTATGTAAAGGCTGTCAACGTGGCCGATCTGCCCAAGGATGTGCGGGCCGAGGCCGGGGATCTGGAGCAGCTTTATGCGGTGCATGACGCGGACGGTCAGCGCCTGGCGCTGGTGGCCGACCGGCGCATGGCCTTTACGCTGGCGCGGCAGAATGATTTTTCGCCGGTTCCCGTGCATTGAGCCTTTATGACTTTGACTGGGTAGACGCCTTTACAGACCGCGCGTTTGGCGGCAATGGCTGCGCCGTGGTGCATGGTGGTGCGGGCGTTGACGCAAGCACCTGCATGGATTTTGTGCGCGAGACGTCATTGGTGGAATGCACGTTTACCGGGCCGTCTGACGTGGCGGATATCAGGGTGCGGTATTTCCTGGCCAGCCGCGAAATACCGTTTGCCGGGCATCCGACGATTGCCACAGTGGCCGCGATGCGGTCGCGCGGGTTGGTTAGCGGTGACACATTGGTGTTGGAAACCGGGGCCGGTCTGGTGCCTGTCCGGCTGGACGGCGACACGATAGAGATGACTCAGGTCGCGCCGGTCTTTGGTGCGATGGTGGACCGGGAACTGGTCGCCAGCGCCATCGGGTTGGATGCCGGTCAGATTGTTGCGCCACCGCAGATGGTGTCCACCGGGCTGCCATTCTGCGTGACGGTGCTGCGCGATCATGAAGCGTTGCGGGCGGCACGGCTGAATATCGAGGCGTTGCAGGCATTGGCCTCCGCGCAAGGGTTTTCCGGGACTGATATGGCCGAGCCGTTTCTGGTGACGCTTAAAGGCGCAACCGCCGCAGGTGATACGTTTTCCCGCCTGTTGCTGGCCCCGCCCAGCCCGCCCGAGGATCCGTTTACCGGGTCTGCCACCGGGGCGATGGCCGCGTATTTGTGGCATCACGGGTTGATGGACAAGGACAGGTTTGTCGCCGAACAGGGGCATGGGCTGGGCCGCCCGGGGCAGGCTGTTGTCAGCCGTGTGGGGACGCGCGATTCGATCATCGGCGTTAAGGTTGCAGGCAAGGGATTTGTATTGATGCGCGGCGAGGTTGACCTGCCGACAATACCCGCCTGAGTGTGGCGGATGGAGCAGCGCTATGTCTAAATCGGCGATTGCGGTTCTGCCTTATGGGCAGCGGCTGGGACCGGCGCTGGCGACGCTGCCGGTCAGCGAACTGGTCTGGCCTCTGGGCTGTCCGGATCGATTGATGGGGGCGGTGGTCGGAGATTTGCGCGCCGATGACCACCTGATTGTCTTTCCCCGTACCACCACGCATTTTCAGCTATGCCGTGGCACGCGGGCGCAGATCTCGCTGATATTGGGCGAGCCTTCGGTGATCCACGCCAAGCATCTGGCGCTGTTGCGCCTGACATATGGGCGGTTCTTTCGGGTGTTGACCTTTAACGAGACCCTGTTGTCGCGTATCCCCAACGCCTTGTTTTTTCCGCTGGGCACGACCTGGGTGCCGGAATGGCGCGATCTGACGGTGAGTAAGATCAGGATGTGTTCGTTGATCGCATCGGCCAAGCGGGATTCCACCGGGCACAAGCTGCGCCATGCAGTGGTTGACTGGGCGCGGGGGACGAGTGCGGATATAGAGGTGATGGGCCGCGGCTATACGGCCTTTGACAGCAAGGCAGACGGTCTGGCGCCCTATCGCTATTCGGTGGTGATCGAGAACGTGCGCGAAGCGAATTATTTCTCGGAAAAGCTGGTGGATGCAGTGTTGTGCAACACCGTGCCAATCTATTGGGGCTGTCCAAATCTGGACCGGTTCATCGACCCGGCGGGGATCATTCAATGCCAATCGGCCGAGGATATCCAACAAGCGATCGCCGCCATGTCCGAGGCGGATTATGCCAGGCGCCTGCCGCAATTGCAGGCGATTCAACCGGTGCTGGGCAGCTATTGCAATCTGGAAAAACGCGCGGCAGAGGCGGTGCGCACCTGCCTGTGACCCGCCCGCCGAACAGCGGGCGGATCTTTGTCATCAATCAGCGGGATCAGAAAATGAAATCGGCTTTGCCAAGATCGGACAGCGCCACGTTTGCAAGGGTGATCACCGTGCCGGCGTCATCGTTAATGACCACATCACTGCCGACCTGAGACATGTGGTTGTTCTTAAGATCAACAAAGCCGGTGATGCTGGTGACTGCCTTCAGATTGATATCTTCCAGGTTGTTTGTCGCGTTGAAATCCAGGATCTGATCGCTTCCCGCATTGTTCTGAAATACAAAAACGTCCGACCCGCTGCGGCCGATCAGGATATCATTCCCCTTGCCACCGTTCAGCAGATCGTTGCCTGCCCCACCGATCAGCCTGTCGTTGCCCACGCCGCCGAACAGCTTGTCGTTGCCTGCCCCACCATCCAGCTTGTCATTGCCCGCATCGCCATTCAGCGTGTCTTTTCCGATTTTGCCGAGCAACTTGTCGGCCCCGTTGCCGCCCTTCAGCGTGTCATTGCCCTTGGCGCCGTTCAGGGTGTCCTTGCCGCCCAAGCCGCTGATCTTGTCGTTCCCCAGGCCACCATCGAAATTGTTTGCCGCGCCATTGCCGGTGATGACATCGTTTTCCGTCACTGTGGCGCCCAGCGAAGTCAGCGGGATGTCTACCCCCGGGCCGTAGGTGCCAGTCGGTACAGAAACGCTGGTGAGCGAAATATCGAAAGCATTCCAGTTTGCTATCGTGTCGATTGGCGGCAGCGGATCGCCATCAATCACAAAAATAAATTCAACATCGCTGCCGGGCTCTTCGATAAACGGGATGAAAACCGTGGAAACACGTGCAATGCCAGCTTCGTTCCAGGTGACTTCGAAAATACTGACCTCGGGTTCGTTACTGCGGGTAACAACCTCGCCGTTCAGTCGTATCGTATAGTCTGCCAGCGAAACATCCATGACCTCGTCGCCCGGCTCATAGTCGGAATCCAGCGGTAACACTGTGTAGCTAAGCGAATTGGTGCTTTCCGGAACCACCAGTTCCATAGAAATATCTGTGCTGTCCACACGGGTGACGCTGTCGTCACCTTCGCCGTCATATTTCCGATACACGGCCACGCCGTTGCTTAAGGTATAAGTTGTCATCTGAGGGGTTTCCTTTGGTTTGCTCCCCGACATTTCCAAAGGAAAATGCCTTGATTTGCATGTTGTGAGTGTTCTGCGCCCCGATCAAGCCATTTCTGGGGCGTTGCCCGGGCATTTGTTGTCCCGTGCAACCCTGCCGCAGTCCGGGTATTCCTGCAATTTTGGTTGCGCGGGTGCTGATAACGCCCCGCAGATGCAAAACGCCCCCGGTTGCCATGTGCAACCGGGGGCATGATTTTTTCTGTCGGAAAAGGCACCAGACCCGCGCCGGAATATCCGCGCGGGCCTGTCGCGGGTCAGCCTGCGATCAACCCCATGTTCTCTAGCTTCAGCAGAACCTGATGCGCGCAGTTGTCGACATCGGTGCCGACGGTCTCGACGCTCAGCTCTGGGTTCACAGGAACGTCGTAGGGATCGGAAATACCGGTGAATTCCTTGATCTTTCCTTCGCGGGCCAGCTTGTACAGGCCTTTGCGGTCGCGCTTTTCGCATTCCTCGATGCTGGTCGCGACATGCACTTCGACAAAGGCGCCAAAGGCTTCGACATCTTCACGTACAAAGCGGCGCGTGGTGGCATAGGGTGCAATCGGCGCACAGATGGCGATGCCGCCGTTCTTGGTGATCTCGCTGGCCACATAGCCGATGCGGCGAATGTTCAGATCGCGGTGTTCTTTGCTGAACCCCAGTTCCGAAGACAGGTTCTTGCGCACCAGATCCCCATCCAGCAGCGTCACAGGGCGGCCACCCATTTCCATCAGCTTGACCATAAGGGCGTTGGCGATGGTGGATTTGCCCGACCCGGAAAAGCCGGTGAAAAACACGGTAAAACCTTGCTGGGCACGAGGGGGTTTGGTGCGGCGCAGTTCCTTGACCACTTCGGGAAAGCTGAACCATTCCGGAATTTCCAGACCTTCCGACAGGCGGCGGCGCAGTTCAGTTCCGCTGATGTTCAGGATGGTGACGTTGTCACGATCTTCGATCTCGTCGTTGGGTTCATACTGGGCGCGTTCCTGCACATAGACCATATGTTTGAAATCGACCATTTCGGCGCCGATTTCATCCTGGTGTTTGCGGTACAGGTCCTGTGCGTCGTAGGGGCCGTAGAAATCTTCGCCCGCACTGTTCTTGCCGGGGCCGGCGTGGTCACGCCCAACAATAAAGTGGGTGCAGCCGTGGTTGGCGCGGATCAGCCCGTGCCAGACGGCCTCGCGCGGACCGGCCATACGCATGGCCAGGTTCAGCAGGCTCATGGTGGTGGTTGCCGCCGGGTATTTGTCCAGCACAGCCTCGTAGCAGCGCACGCGGGTAAAGTGATCGACATCGCCGGGCTTGGTCATGCCGACGATCGGGTGGATCAGCAGGTTGGCCTGCGCCTCTTTGGCGGCGCGGAATGTCAGTTCCTGATGCGCGCGGTGCAGCGGGTTGCGGGTTTGGAACGCAACAACCCGACGCCAGCCCACTTTGCGGAAATAGGCGCGCAATTCATTGGGCGTGTCGCGGCTGCCGCGGAAATCGTAATGCACGGGCTGCTGGATGCCGGTCACCGGGCCACCCAGATAAATCTTGCCAGCTTCATTGTGCAGATAGTTCACAGCCGGATGGGCGTCATCATCGGCGCCAAACACCTTTTCCGCCTCGCGGGCCTTGTTCGGCTCCCAGCTGTCGGTGACGGTCATGGTGGCCAGGATCACGCCTTCCTGGTCGCGCAGGGCGATGTCTTCGCCCTCTTCCAGACCAGCGGCAAAGTCTTCGGACACGTCCAGAGTAATCGGCATCGGCCACAACGCGCCACTGGTCAGGCGCATATCTTCGACAACACCATTATAGTCGGCCTCGGTCAGGAAGCCTTTCAGCGGGTTAAAGCCGCCATTCATCAAAAGTTCCAGATCGCAAATCTGGCGCGGGGTCAGGTCGTGGCTTTTCAGCTCGCCCGCTTCGACCTTCAGCTTCTGGGCTGACTCGTGGGATACATACAGTTCCTGAACCGGTGCCAGGTTACTTAGCATTGTCATGTCAAAACTTTCGGTAAAGTGTTCTAGTCTGGAATGTGCTCTGCGGGCCGAAATGAACCCGGTCGGGCAGCGCATAGCCCCGGAATGCAGGGAAAGTCTAGCCGCAGATACAGGATTCTTACGAATTCGATGTTTTTGACGCATTTGACGTGGAAAAACGGCAAAAAAACGCAGTTCGGGGGGGGAGGTGAAATCCGGAGGCGGGCTAGGCGGATGCCGGTTGATCGGCGCTTCGTGACTTTTGAAAACCCGGCATCTGCGCGCCTATTGGTACGGCTAATGCGGTCAGCGGCTGCGTTACGCCGCGCAGGGCCAGCGTGGTCATGTCCAGTGTGCTGGTATCCACCCCGGCGCTGTGCAGCAGCGGCTCGGATACCAGTACCTCGACCCCCAATTCCTTGGTCTTGGCTTCAAGGCGGCTGGCGGTGTTGACCGTGTCGCCGATCAGGGTACGCGGCGCGTTACCTGCGGCTCCGATTTCGCCCAGCACCAGATCGCCCAGATGCAGGCCGATGCCAATGGCCACCTCTGGCGTGCCCTCAGAGGCCAGTATCTTGTTGAACCCGACCAGCGCCGATCTGATCCCGGCTGTTGCCTGCAACGCCGCCTTGGCAGACGTGGTTTCATCTGTGGTTTCAAACACCGCCAGCAACCCGTCGCCCAGGTATTTGTCCACGGTGCCGCCCGCGCCGGTGATGCTGGGCACAATCGCGTCAAAGAACCGGTTCAGCAGGAACACCACGTCATAGGGCAATTGCCCGGTGGTGCGGGCGGTAAAGCCGCGCATGTCCAGAAACAGGATTGCCAGGCGGCGTTCCTGCCCCTGACTGGCATGGGCCCGGCCCTGACGGCCATCGGGGCGGAACACCCGAAACACCGTCAGCGGGTTGTTTGGTTTGATCTGGCAAGCCAGCCGCGCATTTGGCGGCGCGTTGACGGCGGTCAGGCTGCGGGCCTCGGCCTCGCTGGGCGGGTGCAGCAATTCAGCCCCCTCTTCGACGATCACCCGGCAGGTGGTACAGCGCCCGCGCCCACCACACAGGGCGGTATGCGGGATGCCATTGGCGCGCGACATCTCCAACAGCGTCGGCCCCTTGGGCGAGGCCACAACCGGCCCGTTCACATAGCGTATCCGCACCGATTTGCGCCGCCCCGAATATCGCCGCCACAGATAAAACGCTGCCGCCAGCGCCAGAACGCACCAGAACCCGATCAGCAGATAATCTGTCAGCCGGATCAAAAACGTAAAAGCCGCCTGATCCGGCCAGTTATAGGTCGTCATCAACGGGCCGCGCGTGTCTGGGTTGGCAAAGGCCACCATGATGCGCCGCCCCTCGGTCAGGAACCCGGCAAAGGCAAAGCCCGGCACCAACGCCGCAAACCCGATCAGATACGGGATGGATCGCCGCCACCAATTGGTGTTGCGCAGCCAGAAATGCAGACCAATACAGCCATGCGCCCAGACGACCAGCAACAGCAGGTTTTGCAATGCCGCATCCGGCGAGCCCCAGATCAGCGCCAGGATATAACCGAAATCATCATTCACCCCAAAGGTCTGATGGGCAACGCGCGTATGAACGATATGCTCCATCAGCATCAGCGGTATGATCAGGCCCAACCCGATCTGCACCGCCTCCCAGAGTGGCATCCGCAGGGTGCGCCGCCCGGCCAGGCCGACAATCGCCAACCCCGCATGGGCCATCATCGCGCCATACAGCACAATCTCACCGGGCAGGCTGCGGGTGACCAACTGTCGCCAGGTCTGCGCGTGTTCCATCCAGTAGGGCGATATCAGCCCCAGCCCGATATTCAGAAAATGCAGCAACGCATAGGTGAACAGCACCAACCCCGAGGCGATGCGCGTTCTGGTCGCCCAATTCCCTCGCCACAGAACGCTCACCCATCAAACCCCTTTGGTCATTTATGCGTCACGGCAGAACCTTGCGGCAGCCACTTCGACCCGTCAAGAAACGGGACTGTGATCCGACCCGGCGCACGATTTGCGACGAACGGGTCAGGCAGGGCCGAACGGGTTGGGGGCGATTGGCCGTGGCTGGCAAGTTATCGGCCTGATCGGCCAGTAAAACCCGCCAGATTATGGCCGTAAACGGCCTTAGGCCGGGTCAAGTGTCGCTGTGTTCCGCCAAAAACCGTTCCGCATCCAGCGCTGCCATACAGCCCATCCCGGCACTGGTCACCGCCTGACGATATACGTGATCCGTCAGGTCACCCGCTGCAAATACCCCGGGAATAGAGGTTTCGGTGCTGCCCGGATTGACCTTCACATAACCGCCCATATGGGTTTCCACCTGATCCTTGACCAACTCACTTGCAGGCGAATGGCCAATCGCCACAAACACGCCCTTACAGGGGATCTCGGTGATCTCGCCGGTCTTCACATGCTTGACGCGCACGGCCTCGACGCCCAGCGGATTTTCGGTGCCAACAACCTCTTCCAATGTGTGGAACCACAGCGGCTCGATCTTGGGGTTCTTCAGTAGCCGGTTTTCCAGTATCTTCTCAGACCGCAATTCGTCGCGCCGGTGGATCAACGTCACCTTGCTGGCGAAATTGGTCAGAAACAACGCCTCTTCCACCGCCGTGTTGCCGCCACCAATCACCACAATCTCTTGCCCGCGATAAAAGAACCCGTCGCAGGTGGCACAGGCCGAAACCCCAAAGCCCTTGAATTTCTCTTCCGACTCCAACCCCAGCCAGCGCGCCCGCGCGCCGGTGGCCAGAATGACCGCATCCGCTGTATAGGTGGTGCCACTGTCGCCCTTGGCGGTGAAAGGACGCTTGGACAGATCCAGATCGGTGATGATATCGCCAATAATCTCACAGCCCATCGCCTTGGCGTGGTCCTGCATCCGGATCATCAGATCAGGGCCCTGAACCTCGGCATCGCCGGGCCAGTTTTCCACCTCGGTGGTGGTGGTCAGTTGGCCGCCGGGCTCGATCCCTTGCACCAAAAGGGGCTCCAGCATGGCGCGGCTGGCATAGATGCCCGCCGTATACCCGGCAGGGCCGGACCCGATGATCAAAACCTTGGTGTGGCGTGCGTCAGCCATGACATCCCCCAAATGCAGCGTGATAACAGGACAACCCTGCCACCGGGTTTGCATATAACGATGCCGCCGCATGGCTTAAACCCCTGAATGCCCCACAAGGACCGCCCGTGAAACAGGCTGCGGCCAGGAACAATATTGCGTCACTGCGAAATAATATTGCGCGCCCCTAAGGCACTGTTATAAGAACCGCAAAGCTGGGAGAGCGTTTAATGGTCGCAACACGTTTAGATCCGATAGATCGCAAGATCCTGTCGGAATTGCAGGCGGATGGGCGAATGACCAATGTCGAACTGGCCCGCCGGGTCGGCATTTCCGCCCCGCCCTGCCTGCGCCGGGTGCGCACATTGGAAGAATCAGGGCTGATCCGCGGCTATCATGCCGATGTGAATGCCCGCGAATTGGGCTTCGAGGTGCAGGTGTTTGCCATGGTCGGGCTGGACAGCCAGGCCGAAAACGAACTCAGCGCGTTCGAGGACCGATGCCGCAACTGGCCGCTGGTCCGCGAATGCCACATGCTGAACGGCGAGGTGGATTTTATCCTGAAATGCGTCGCCCCCGACCTCAGCAGTTTCCAAAGCTTCCTGACCGGGCAGTTGCTGACCACCCCCAATGTGGCCAGCGTCAAGACATCGCTGGTGATCCGCGGTGCCAAGGATGACCCCGGCGTGCCCTTCGACATCCTCGAAGAACGCTTAAATCGCAGCGCCTAACACCCCGTCCAAGCGCCTTTGTGCTTTTTCTTGTTAAAAATACTCGCGCCGCAGGCATGCGCCCATAAAATGGGCGCATTTGCTCAACTCTAGGCGCTTAGCGCGTCAATCTGGCCGTCACCGGCACGCGGATAGGCCAGTGGCCCGAAATCGGCCAGATGGTCCGCATGGGCAAACAGGTTCAAAAACAGCGACCGCATTGCGTGGCTGATCATCCGCGCCGCATTGGCACCGGGATGATAGGTTTCAAATGCCAATCCGCCAACCCGGATTGCAGCGTGGCGCGGCAGACAGATGTGAAACAGCTCAACCGCTGTGGGCGGCGCGGTTTCAATCACGTTCATCCCATCAATGAATTCCTGCACCGGAGTCAGCATTTGCGCCCCTCCGGCAGTGGCGCGCAAATGGTCCGGTGTATTCAACAGCCGCGCGGCGGGGCCGGCAAGGACATAAGACAATGGCCGCTGCATTCCAAAGCTGTCGGCCATGATCCGGGTCAGCCGAAGGTTGCGCCCGTTCGGGCCGGGGCGGCCGGGGACAAGGGTTGTGCTGCCTTTCCACAAAACCGGCTCTTCCGCGCCGTCAATTGTCAGGACCCGATCGCCGGGCAGCAAATCTTCGATGGCAATAGGGCCGAGTGCCGTATCTACCAACGAGCCGCGTGAAAAGGCGCAGAAGGCGTCTTCGAACAATGGCAGGGCGGGGGCGATATGGCGGGTTTCGGCGATATTGCCGTTTTTCAGCAGCGCGCTAACTTCGTAGCGGCGCAGTTGAGGGCGCTTCTGGGCGCGCCAAGCGGCCGGATCCTGTAGGGACGGGTCAATCTGGACAGCATGACGCGCGGCACGCACCAGTGAATGGGGGATAGTCATATAATTCGGCCCTTTTTATTCGGGTCGCATCTGCGTCGGCCCCCACCGACAACGACAGATGGACACTGTTTAGTGATCAACATCTGTAATGCTGAGATAATGGCTTAAGTTAATTCGAATTGTCAAAATATCCCGAACATTGGGT
>Ga0209121_10004218_pt1 | contig 13505 bp, 10 predicted proteins | sample Cruoilmetagenom3_FD_187292 | JGI IMG/M metagenome (GOLD analysis project Ga0209121, IMG submission 187292) | Oil polluted marine microbial communities from Coal Oil Point, Santa Barbara, California, USA - Sample 3 (SPAdes) (version 2) | ecosystem: Environmental > Aquatic > Marine > Oil seeps ... | reverse complement strand
AAGGCGTGCCTAACGACATTCAACAAATCATAGAGAAAGAACTGGGGCTGATTGACGAGCTTGACTACCCTTTCTTTTTTCTCACGATCCACGACATCGTCATGTTTGCCAAAAGCCAAGGGATTCTTTACCAAGGTCGAGGTTCAGCGGCCAATTCCGTGGTCTGTTACTGCTTAGAAATCACCTCTGTCGACCCAAGACAGATCTCAGTATTATTTGAACGCTTCATCAGTAAAGAACGTGATGAGCCGCCGGATATTGATGTCGATTTTGAGCATGAGCGCCGTGAAGAAGTCATCCAATACATCTACAAAAAATACGGTAGAGAACGCGCAGCACTTGCCGCAACTGTCATTTCATATCGCTTCAAAAGTGCAGTAAGAGATGTCGGCAAAGCTTTAGGGCTACAAGAAACTCAGCTGGATTACTTCATAAAGAACACCAACCGCAGAGACAAAAGCTTAGGTTGGCAGGCTCAATCAACTCAATTGGGGCTGCAACCGGACTCTTTGAAAGGTCAGCAATTTATCCATTTAGTTAATGAGATCATCGGCTTTCCACGTCACTTATCTCAGCACGTTGGTGGCTTTGTGATCTCTTCTGGGCCTTTGTACGAATTGGTTCCCGTCGAGAATGCAGCTATGCACGATCGAACCATCATTCAATGGGATAAAGATGATCTTGAAACCTTAGGGCTGCTTAAAGTCGATGTACTCGCGCTTGGTATGCTTTCTGCGATTCGTAAGAGCTTCGACCTGATCAAACGCATTCACGGGCGATCACTCACCATCGCAGAGATCACTCGCCTCAAGGACGATCCTCAGGTTTATGGCATGATTCAACGAGCAGACACGGTCGGTATATTCCAAATTGAGTCACGCGCGCAAATGAGCATGCTGCCAAGGCTCAAACCAAGGACTTATTATGACTTGGTGATTCAAATCGCTATCGTACGCCCTGGGCCTATTCAAGGCGATATGGTTCACCCATTCTTAAAGCGTCGAGATGGTATTGAGCCAATCAGCTATCCATCTAAGGATGTTAAATCGGTACTGTCGCGCACCTTAGGTGTGCCGATATTCCAAGAACAAGTGATTAAGCTCGCGATGGTGGCAGCAGGGTTTACAGGTGGAGAAGCGGATCAACTCAGACGCGCCATGGCGGCTTGGAAGAAAAATGGTAACGTCTTTAAGTTCAAAAACAAGCTCATCGAGGGCATGCAAAATCGCGGTTATGAGACAGAGTTTGCTGAGCAGATATTTAAACAAATATGTGGTTTTGGTGAATACGGCTTTCCAGAAAGCCATTCCGCCTCATTTGCCGTTTTAGCCTATTGCTCAGCTTGGTTGAAATGTTACTACCCAGAATGTTTCTACGCGTCTTTGCTCAATAGCCAACCCATGGGCTTTTATAGCCCTTCACAGTTGGTACAAGACGCACAACGACACAATGTGGCGATTCTCCCAGTATGTGTGAACACCTCACAAGACAACCACATAGTCGTTGAACATCAGAATGGTTTAGCGATTCGCTTAGGGCTACGACAAATCAAAGGGTTCAGCGAGCATGGAATCCAAAGCGTGCTCGCCAATCGCCCACATTCCGGTTATCGCCATCCGAGCCAAGTGAAACAGTTGTCGATGAATAAGAGGGACATAGAGTTACTCGCGTCAGCTAATGCGTTACACAATGTTTCTGGTGACCGTTTTCAGACACGCTGGGCAATGATGGATTCAGCATCTGACTTACCGTTATTTAGTCAAGTTCACGACGACATAAAACACTCACTTCATCAACCCAGTGAAATGCAAAATTTATTAGAGGATTTCAGTAGTGTCGGGATTTCGCTAAATAAGCACCCTATCACCTTACTAGAAGAAACTAATCGATTAGGCCGCTTCACACATATGAAAGACTTAAAACAACAAAGACATAAATCCATGGTCACGGTTGTTGGTTTAGTCACTGGTAAGCAGTCACCCGGCACCGCAGCCGGTGTCACCTTTGTCACATTAGAAGATAACACGGGCAATATTAACGTTGTGGTATGGGGAGCCACCGCACGCGCACAGCAACAAGCTTATCTGACAGCGAAGGCTTTAAAGGTGCAAGGGGTCTTAGAGAAGGAAGGCGAAGTCGTGCATGTGATTGCGGGAAAGCTCATCGATATTACCGATGAAATTACTGGCTTGAACACCAAATCACGAGATTTTCATTAGTTGTGAATTATCAGCAACGGTAAAAATAGCCATGCCATCAAAGACCAACGAAAGAGACGTAAAAAACAGAAAAGGGAGCCTTCAGCCTCCCTTCAATAAAAATTGTTGAGCTATCACTCAACGTCAGCTTCCGTACGTCTTTTCTTAAATTCCCTATATAGTAATAAACTCAAAGTCATTACAACTTTAGAAGTTAACCATATCATTAAGAGAAACTGCCTTAGATTGTGTGTGAAAAGTTACGCTAATCGTTGAGCATATTTCGTTACGATAAATATGCTTCATCAATGTTAACAAACGTTTTCTATAAGATCATTAAAAATAACCGTACAGCAGGTTTAATTATAATAACTGACGCATTCTCTCTTGAGTCACTTCAACTAAGAGGTCAGGTTGAAATTTAGAAATGAAGCGGTTACACCCTACTTTTTCAACCATAGCTTCATTAAAACTTCCGCTTAATGAGGTATTTAGTGTGATAAATAGATCATGCATTCTAGGGTCAGTACGTACTTCATGAGTCAGCTTATAGCCATCCATTTCCGGCATTTCGGCATCAGTGATCATCAGCAGGATTTCTTGATTAATGTCTTTACCTTCATCACACCATCCTTTAAGTAAGGTTAGCGCTTCTAAGCCATCACAGCACTCGATAATGTTCAAACCCAGTTGTGACAAGGTACCTTTAATCTGATTACGAGCGGTTGAAGAATCATCAACGATAAGCACGTTACGCCCAACCATTTCATTGGCTAGCTGCTCGTCTAAAACACCTTCAGAGATAGAAACGTCGTAATCAATGATCTCGGCCAACACTTTCTCAACATCGATTATCTCAACAATTTTATGCTGATCTTCTTCTTGAATATGTGTGATAGCTGTAAGGTAATTTGCACGACCCGCCGTCTTCGGTGGTGGCTGAATTTCAGTCCAGGTCGTATTCACAATATTACGGACTTGCCCAACCAAGAAACCTTGTACCGTTCGGTTGTATTCCGTAATGATCAAGTTACTTTCTTGAGACTCAGCACGTGATGGAGGAAAGCCAATCGCACTGCGCAAATCAATAACAGGAACAGATTCGCCACGCAAAGAGGCAACCCCTGTAATGTGATGGTGAGAGCCCGGTAAGCGAGTGAGTACTGGTACTTTTAAGACTTCTTTTACTTTAAATACGTTAATCGCGAATAATTGACGACTATTTAAGCTGAATAATAAGAGTTCCAGACGGTTTTCACCAACTAGCTTGGTTCTCTGATCAACCGAATTTAAAACGCCAGACATACAACACCTTAGGGACAAATAATAACTGTGGCTACAATAGCCTACTTCAATAGGTTAAAGCAAAGCGCCAATGCACAGAATGCTTAAACTAAGTACAACAAATAATGTTATACAAAGCTTAAGTACATGGAAAGGTTTCAGGTAAAGCTAAAAGACGGGTAAAAAGAAGTTAGCCTTCAATCACTTTCATTAATAATTGACCATCATATAAGGCCTGCTTGATAAGCGCGGCACCTGGCATGGTCGCCTGCTTATAGAATCGAGACTCCACTAACTCTAAGTCTTGATGGTAAACCGACAAGCTCTGCTCTTCGATACACTTTTGGATCGCAGGATACAACACGCTCTTTGCCTGATTGATAACGCCACCAACCAAGACTTTCTCTGGATTGAAAAGATTAATCACAATCGCTATCGCAGCACCTAAGTAACGACCTAACTGTTCGATCACTTCTACTGCAAGAGGATCTCCATCGGCAGCGGCAGCACAAATCTGTTCAATAGTTACATCTTCAAACACTGTCAGTGTCGATGCTTCACCATTCGCCAATCGTTCTTTTACTTGATCACGGATCGCCTGGGAACTCGCGACCGTTTCTAAGCAGCCTCGGTTACCGCAGTGACAAAGTTTGCCCTGCTTATCGATCTGGATATGCCCAAGTTCACCAATATTACCATGTCGACCTTGCAACACTCGGCCGTCGAGAATGATCCCGGCACCTACACCGTGGTGAATTGAGATAAGAACAGAATTATCGTTATCTTGTGAGTGACCAAACAGCTTCTCTGCTAATGCCCAAGCTCGGGTATCATTGGCGATAAAGACAGGTAGCCCCGTTTCTTTGTAGATCTCAGGACCCAACGCTAAATTTTTAACGTTGTAGTGCGGCATTTGCAACACAATACCTTGCTCAGAATTGACCAAACCTGGCAATGTGATTGCAATACTCGTCACCCTGTCGAGTTGTTCAGCATAAGTTTGGAAAAACTCATCAATCTCATGCAGAAGACGTGCAAGTACATCATCTTGATCACGTTCATGAATATCAATTTTAGTATCGATAAGCACGTCGCCACCCAACTCATGAAGTGCGATGGTCAAATATCCACGACCAAGACGCATTGACAAAAATTGCCAACCCTCGTTATTGGTTTGCAAACCGACAGCAGGACGCCCACGAGTCGTGGCTTCTTGAACCGTGGTTTCGTGAATGAGGTGAGCTTCAATGAGTTCACGGGTAATTTTAGTAATACTCGCCGGAGCCAACTCACTTTGCTTGGACAGATCGATACGAGAAATAGGACCTCTAAGGTCAATTAGTTTATATACACGACCAGCATTGACCTGTTTGATATGATCAATATGGCCCGGTTGAGCCATGTACATTTTACGCTCCAGAAATCATCAACAGGTTAATTTTTTTACTTTGCGAAGTAATTGTGAAGTCACTTGGTATATCGCCGTGACCAGTATCACGTATATACATGAATCTTTGTGTATCTAGTCAAATAGTTTGAGAAAAATTAACACCCATATCGATAAATTGAGACTTAATTTTCAGAATGAAACATCGCATTTTTGCTCTGAATTCAATAATTGGAGACAAATAAAGAAATATCTCCCTAGCTCCCAATAAATTATCAATTAATGCATATACTTAATTCAGTCTTTTGAAAGATTACTTGGCCTCACTCTAGGAGTATTCATGACAGCCGAATTAAGAAAAACGAAAATCGTCACAACGCTAGGCCCCTCTACTGATAAAGGTAACGTGCTTGAAGAAATCATCAAAGCTGGTGCCAATGTCGTCCGTATGAATTTCTCACACGGCACTAGCGAAGACCATATACAACGCGCAGAAAACGTCAGAGCGATAGCAAAAAGACTCGGCACTCAAATCGCTATTCTCGGTGACTTACAAGGTCCCAAGATTCGTGTGTCGACATTCAAAGATAACAAAATACAACTTACCGTCGGTGACCAATTTACGCTCGACAGCAGCCTAGGTTTAGGTGAAGGCGATCAACAAGCCGTCGGTCTTGATTACAAAGAGCTCCCTAACGATGTATCCGCTAACGACATTCTGTTACTCGACGATGGTCGTGTTCAATTAAAAGTCACCAAGGTGGAAGGCTGTCGCGTTCACACAGAAGTCATCATCGGTGGTCCTCTTTCCAATAACAAAGGCATTAACAAAAAAGGGGGGGGGCTTTCCGCAGAAGCGCTGACAGAAAAAGACAAGCGCGATATCGTCACTGCAGCTCAAATCAAAGTCGATTATTTGGCCGTTTCTTTTCCTCGCAACGGTGAAGACATGCATTACGCTCGCCAGCTTGCACGGGAAGCTGGCTTAGAAGCTCACCTTGTAGCAAAAGTAGAGCGAGCAGAAACAGTAGCAACAGTTGAGAACATGGATGACATCATATTAGCCTCAGATGTGGTCATGGTGGCCCGTGGTGACCTCGGAGTGGAAATTGGTGACCCTGAGTTGGTAGGAGTACAAAAACAGCTTATACGTCGTGCTAGAGCGCTTAACAGAACCGTAATCACCGCAACGCAAATGATGGAGTCGATGATCTCCGCGCCAATGCCAACCCGCGCAGAGGTGATGGATGTAGCCAATGCCGTACTTGATGGCACCGATGCTGTCATGCTTTCGGGGGAAACAGCGGCGGGCGATTACCCAGTAGAAACCGTGAAATCAATGGCAGAAGTCTGTATTGGTGCAGAGAAAATGGCGGGCATTAATAACCAATCTAATTACCGTATTGACCGCACCTTTGTTACCGCCGAAGAAACCGTTTCGATGGCGACCATCTACTCAGCAAACCATATGGAAGGCATTAAAGGCGTAGTCACTCTCACCGAGTCAGGGCGAACTGCACTGATGATGTCTCGCCTGAGTGCCGACATGCCTATCTATGCCCTGTCTCGTAACGAAGGAACGCTTAATCGTTGTACTTTATACCGAGGCGTGACGCCTATTTACTTTGAAACAGAGGCCAAAGACAGCTTTGATATTGCACTATCAACATTAGATTGCCTGAAAGAAGAAGGATACCTTAAATTTGGCGACCTCGTGATCGTCACCCAAGGCGATATTATGGATGTGGCGGGGTCAACCAACTGTATGAGAATCCTACCGGTCACATAAGTCTAATCACTAGAGTCTAGAATCCTAGGTTTAGGCATAAAATTAAGAAAACAAAAAAGGGTTATCGAACCAAGTTCAATAACCCTTTTTCACTTCAAAATATTGTCGGTCTAACTACTTATTACCTGCGAGCATTATTTATCAACAACGCTGGTGGCAAGCTGTGACATGTGTGAACTACGAGCGTTCTCTGTTGACGTATAAGTTTCGACAAATCGGTAACCCGCCTCTAAACCCAATTCGTAGTCATGTAGCAAATCTTCTTTGTCACTCATTAATGAACTCGATTTAAGCGGCTGACTAGGTGCTATCTGGACCACAAACGCATCATCGGGTGGTGAGTTAAGAAAGTTTTGAGTTAGCGAGTAAGTTTGATAATGAACCATCAACATATCAGCTAAGCCTGAATCAAACTTATCACCAATCAAATGGCTTAAACGATAGATATCATCAGCACCAAACAACCATCGACCGCCATTTAAAAGATCCAAATGTACCCTGTCGCGCTTTTGCTCTTTTGAACTCAAAATTTGTTGTTGAAAGAACGAGCTCCAATCGGTTTTCCATTGGTCTACTTTTTGTTGCCAATGACCTTGAACATTATTCAACGAACCACGAAACCACTCAAGTTCTTCTACAGAGGCTCTGTTGCTCTTCGCTAAAATTGGCTTATTGTGATCCTGAATGGGTAAGTCAACATTCGACTCAAAGGTAGGTTCGGTTCTAATGACAACAATAGATCGAGCCTGACGGCGCCAAGCTTCTTGCACAGGAATAGCAGCCGAAACACCACCGTCTACGTATGTTCCATTACCAATCAGTATTTCATCATTGTATAAACGAGGGATGGCGCACGTTGCAATCATCACTTTATACCAATCTTCACCCAGCAAAGGGAAGTAATGGTCTTGAAGGTCTTTCGAGTCGGTTACCGCAGCAAAGAGTTGTCGAGCGCCCAGGGTTTGTCGCCCCAAATCAAGATCGAGCTTATATGGGTAAGCCATGATCTGCTCCAACGCCCACTCTAACCCTAAGTTCTTACGATGTCTTATGTAAGAAAACAGATTAAAGAATTCTGGTGCTGTGGTGAGATCGAGAACAAAAGAACGGCCTAGGCCTTTATCACGGCACAGATAGGCACATAAATTTAAAGCACCTGCGGAAGTACCAAAAAATTCATCAAAGGGGTCAAAATTAGAAAGAAGAAAGGCATCCAGCACTCCAGAAGTAAAAATACTTCTCTGTCCGCCACCTTGAGCGACCAGTGCTGTTTTTCCAGCAATAAACTTAGCGTAATAATCCAAGTCTATTGCTGTATCAATATTGGTTATGAGCCCACTATTCATTAATACCCTGAGTATGAAAACCCAGCCTCACGATAAATGGTATTAACTACCAATCGCAATAAAACCAAATGAAAGAATGATTGTGTAAATTAACACCGTTATTTGTAGGGCATTTTTCAGATTATGGTCCATAGACACCTCTGGCTTATTATTAATTTGTTGAGTCACTATTTAAGTACTATCAGGTGTGTGAAGTATCTTCAAGAATCGTCGAAATTAGTCGCACAATATTGATGTAACCATCACAATTAGTAAGCGTATGGATAAGGATATACTCATGAATAACAACGTAAATATGATGGCATTAATTGCGTTTTTCTCCGTGTCGGGCGTATATGCGTCTCCAGAGATCATCATTACTCCCATGGTAGGTTATACCGGTGGTGGCAGTGTCGAAGACCAGGATGGTAAAACCTTTGACATGGAAGGCTCAGAAAACTTCACCTTCGCAATAGAAACCCCATTAGAAAAAGGACGTATCGGTTTTTTCTATTCCAACCAAAGCTCTGAGTTAGAATCGCTGGATCTTAGCTCCTCAATCCAATACTTGCACTTTCAAAGCAGTATCTACTACCCTGCATCGCCTATGTTATCTGGCTACCTAGGGCTAGGTCTCGGGGCATCATACGTTGATGTGGATTGGGCGAAGGACAAGTATGGATTCTCAACCTCAATCTTTGGCGGCTTGGAATACAAGTTTAGCGACCGCTTAGCGCTGAACACCCAGGTGCGTTGGCTAGGTACGGTTGTCGATAACGACACATCTGGTGTGTGTAACATCCCTAGTACGGGTCAAGAGTGTATTATCCGCTTTGATACTGATTGGATGAACCAATTCCAAGCCAATGTCGGACTCAGTTTTACGTTCTAATTACGGTAGCTGATAAAACGAAAAAGCCAGCTCGATGCTGGCCTTTTCATTCTAAAAACGGTGTAAGTTCATTTTAGAACTTATAAGTCACACCCAGTGCACCACCGACTTGCAGCTCAACACCTTTATACATGTCGAGTTCAGGATGAACTTGTGCGTACGCATTCCAACCTTCGTAGAAATTCACTTTCACGCCTAAAGGTACTCGCAAACCAAAGTCATCATTCCATTCAGCCCACGCACCTGCACCGACATACCAGCTCAACGGAGCTTCCGTCTCAAACTGACCACGCTTCCAAATGTAGTCAAATGCAGCGCCGTCATTGCCAATAGTTGCGCGATACTTCTGATCAAACTCCACAACGACACTTAGGTCTTGGTCAATAGCGAGACCAACTTCTAAATCTGGAGCTTCAGAAGCATGGGCAAACGAGACCCCGCTGCAACACATAAGGCCGATCAAGTAACGATGTTTCATAATATTCTCAGACTGTTTTAAAAAACGATAGGTTACATGAATCACAAACAGTGGTGTCATCGTAAAGTTAAAGATAGCAGATTGAGCTCACAGAGATTAAACGTATCAAGATCTTTCATAGAGCAAAAAACCAAAAAGGAGGCCTAAAGGCCTCCTTTCAATTTATTGAATCAGTGATTAACCGTTGTTACGGATCCACTCATCCATGTCTGTCTTAAGGTTGTCAGACTTAGTACCGAAGATAGCTTGTACGCCACCAGCTACTACGACTACACCAGCAGCACCTAGTTTCTTCAGTTTGTCTTGGTCAACAATAGCTGTATCAGCAACTGCAACACGTAGACGAGTAATACAAGCGTCAAGACCAGTGATGTTAGCTTTACCGCCAAATGCAGCAACTAGCTCACCAGCAAGTTCAGAACCAGTAGCAACTGACTCTTCTTCAGTTTCGTCTTCACGGCCTGGAGTTTTAAGGTCAAGAGCTTTAATCACAGTGCGGAATACGATGTAGTAAATCGCAGCGTAACCAATACCACATACAACCATTAGACCCATCTTAGACGCATTGCCAGATAGAACTAGGAAGTCGATTAGACCGTGAGAGAAAGATGTACCGTGTACAAAACCTAGAGTGTTCGCAAGAACGTAAGCAGAACCAGCTAGTAGAGCGTGGATTGCGTACAGTACAGGAGCAACGAATAGGAATGAGAATTCGATTGGTTCAGTGATACCCGTTAGGAATGAAGTCAACGCAGCAGAAGCCATGATGCCCATTACTTTAGCGCGGTTTTCAGGCTTAGCTGAGTGTGCAATTGCGATTGCAGCAGCAGGTAGACCGAACATCTTGAACATGTAACCACCAGCTAGCTGACCGAAGCCATTGCCCGCTGCACGAGATGCGTCATCAGCAACTAGGTAACAAGTAAGAACACCGTTTTGAGTTTCGCCAGCAGCGTTTACACAAGTACCAGCTTCAAAGAAGAAAGGTACGTTCCAAACGTGGTGAAGACCAAATGGAATTAGAGAACGCTCAACGATACCGTAGATACCAAACGCCACTTGTGGGTTTTGGTGAGCAGCCCAATCAGAGAACGCAGAGATAGCGCCGCCAACTGGTGGCCATACTACAGATAGTAGGATTGCTAGACCAATCGCAGAGAAACCTGTGATGATTGGCACAGCACGCTTACCAGCGAAGAAGCCCAGGTATTCTGGTAGTTGAATACGGAAGAAACGGTTGAATGCCCAAGCAGCAACACCACCGACTAGGATACCACCTAGTACACCAGTATCGATTTTATCAACGCCCATTACACCGGCCATTACGCCTAGTGTAGCAGTCATGATGCCGTAACCAACGATAGCAGCTAGACCCGCTACACCATCGTTGTTAGTAAAGCCAAGTGCCACACCTACTGCGAACAGTAGTGCCATTTGACCGAATACTGAACCACCAGCTTGTTCCATTAAGTTTGAAACAATTTCTGGAATGAAAGGAAGGTCTGCTGCACCGACACCTAGCAAAATACCCGCAACTGGTAAAACTGATACTGGTAGCATCAGAGACTTACCAACTTTCTGCAGGCTAGCAAAAAGGTTCTTAAACATGTTTATGCTCCTGATAAAGATAAAATAATTATATGGGTTCTAACGGCACACCCCCGTAGCCTTTATGTTAGCACCCTGCGAAAATGTAACCATGTATTGCATTATATTTTCTGCCGCTAAATATATATTGATGGGGAACTAACTTTCTAGTCACTTACGAAATTTAGTTTCAAAACACGTCTTGGATCACATGTCAAATCTAGAAATGCAATCCTTTACAAGAGCCTAATACATTGAAAAATAAATATATTTTTTGAAGGTCTTATTATTTTACTGAGTGAATAAAATAGGAGTGAATGTTATTTTTAGTAACAAAATTACAAATGTTATAAATAGCCCTCTCAAGTTCAACATAATTCGTAAACATTAAAAAAAAACGCACTTTTGGTGATCAAAAACACAAAAAGGGAGCTTTCGCTCCCTTTTATTTACTTACGTAGTTTTTTACCGCAAAAAAAGTTTTTGGTAATTTCTGGTCGTTTGTTCAGCAACCTCTTTCATCGACAAACCTTTCAATTGCGCGATATATGCGGCAACTTCTACTACATATGCAGGCTGATTCTGTTTGCCACGATATGGAACTGGTGCCAAGTATGGAGAATCAGTCTCAATCAATAGCCTATCGAGAGGCAGATTCTTGACAACCTCCTTCAGTTCTGTGGCCTGTTTAAAGGTAACAATTCCTGAAATTGATATATAAAAACCTAACTCCATCGCTGCTTCAGCGAACGATTGATCTTCAGTGAAGCAGTGAATAACACCGCCACACTTTTCAGCACCGCCATCACGTAAAATAGCCAACGTGTCTTCACGAGCGTTACGAGTGTGAATGATTAATGGCTTATTAAGCTCTACAGCGAGCTCTACATGTTGCTTAAATCGTAGTTGCTGTAGCTCTGCAGTCTCAGGCTGATAGTGATAATCAAGGCCAGTTTCACCAATCGCCACAACCTTTGGATTACTCGCATACTCGCGCATTCTTTCTAAACAGAAATCGCTTTCTACATCGAGAGGATGAACACCACAAGAGGCTTTCACGTTATCAAACGGTGCGATCATATCGAGCATATTTTCGAACGAATCTAGTGTCACACCAACAGAAAGCAGCTGCTCAACGTTTGCTGCTTTTGCCTTGTTAACGACATCTTCTACACTAGTGTGTAAATCTTGGTAATCTAGCTTGTCTAAATGACAATGGGAATCTACGAACATGTTTCCTCGCAAGTGGCAATTAGCCAATTCATTATGAGTAGCTCCGTATTGAGCCCAGGGTGTTGTTTTAACTGCTCAATCAATGTCAGCAGTTTATTCGAGGCGGCATAAGCACTTTGGTAAGACATCACCTCAAACAGTGCTTTCGCACCTGGTGTAATAGCTTTATTGGTCAAGCCGAAATGCAGCTTCTGTACATCGGAGAGTAAATGCCATAACCAACCAAGTTGAATCAAAGGGTCTTTACCAAGCTCTGTAGAGAATTTTAACATGTCAGGTTGAGTACCTTTGATAACATTCACAAAGCCATCTAGCGCTTTAGTTGAAGTATCAACACCACCTTGTTCAAACATCACCTTTGCTTTTAAAGGCGCGTTGTCATTCAGTGTTAGAACATACGGTGGAACGGCTTTACCCACTTCATTATCTAACCATGCAGAACCAACGTCTAATTGAGGACTCACCACATTAAATTGCTGGCAACGACTTAGGATAGTTGGCATCAAGCGATGGCTGTTACGCGTAGAAAGAATGAAAATACACTTGCTTGATGGCTCTTCCAGCGTTTTTAAAAGCGCATTCGATGCAGATTCGTTCATTGCTTCAGCAGGCTCAAGCAAGATGACACGTACACCCCCTAGCTGTGAAGACTGTTGGGCCCAGCGGTTACTCGCACGCACTTGGTCAACCGTGATCGACTTACCTTCCTTTTCTGGTGAGAGTACATGGAAGTCAGGATGGCTTCCCGACTTCATTAACTCACAGCTATGACAAAAGCCACAAGACTCACTTTCATAATTAGTACACATTAATGACGCAGTAAGTTGGCCAATCAGCGCATCAACGCCAAGCCCTTCCGGCGCATTAACAATAACAGAATTGGGAAAGCGCTCTGCATCGAGACTTTTTTTCCACTCACTCCATACGGGAGCAAGCCAAGAATACACTTCAGCCATGACTACCTACTGTTTATCTAGCCAAGCACTTAGCGCGACTTTAATATCAGCGGCTACTTGCTCAATTTCTTGCTGCGCATTAATCACAAGTACAGAATCATCTTGTTCTGCAATTTCTAGATAGCGCTCACGCGTGCGGTCGAAAAATGAGATGTCCATCTTTTCAATTCTATCAAGCTCACCACGACCTCGAGCACGCTCTAGCCCAACTCTAGGGTCTAGGTCCAAATATAGCGTTAGATCGGGCTTAAAGCCGCCTAGTGTAGTTGCTTTCAGTGATTCCATAGTCGTGCGTGCGATCTGACGACCACCACCTTGGTATGCCTGTGAAGACATATCATGACGGTCACCCAATACCCATTGACCACTGTCGAGT